>ERZ887849.1913-NODE-1913-length-17998-cov-11.800089_pt1 | contig 17998 bp, 17 predicted proteins | sample MGYA00521267_ERZ887849 | MGnify/ENA primary metagenome ERZ887849 (study PRJEB32303, sample SAMEA104408601) | aquatic metagenome | biome: Brackish water; feature: Pelagic; material: water | place: Baltic Sea | collected 2014-06-06T16:11:00 | depth 2,863 m ... | reverse complement strand
TTAACCTAGGTTATAACAACCTATGAAAAACAGGTCGAGAGGCACATTACATCATGCCGCCCATACCACCCATTCCGCCCATACCACCCATGTCTGGCATACCGCCACCAGCAGGGGCGTCGCTAGGCGCATCGGCAACCATGGCTTCAGTGGTGATCATCAGACCAGCGATAGAAGCGGCGGCCTGCAGAGCAGTACGTGCAACCTTGGCTGGATCTAGAATACCCATGGCAATCATGTCACCGTATTCGCCAGTAGCCGCGTTGTAACCGTAGTTACCTTCGCCTGACTTAACCTTGTCGACTACTACGGAACCTTCTCCGCCAGCGTTTTCTACGATCTGACGCAGTGGCGCTTCCATGGCGCGCAGAGCAATGCCCACACCCACAGTTTGATCGTTGTTGTCGCCAACTGTGCCTGCAATCTTCTGCAGTACACGCACCAGAGCAACACCGCCGCCAGGTACCACGCCTTCTTCAACCGCAGCACGAGTTGCGTGCAGGGCATCTTCAACGCGGGCTTTCTTCTCTTTCATTTCCATTTCAGTGGCTGCACCAACCTTGATTACTGCAACACCGCCAGCCAACTTGGCTACGCGTTCCTGAAGTTTTTCACGGTCGTAGTCTGAGCTGGTGTCTTCGATCTGTGCACGAATCTGCTTAACGCGAGCACCGATAGTAGCTGCATCGCCAGCGCCATCAACAATAGTGGTAGCTTCTTTGGTCATGGTGACGCGCTTAGCTGTACCCAGGTGCTCAAGAGTAGCAGTCTCAAGATCCAGACCCACTTCTTCAGAGATTACTGTGCCGCCAGTCAATGTGGCTATATCTTCCAGCATTGCCTTGCGACGATCACCGAAGCCAGGTGCTTTACAGGCAGCAACTTTGACTATGCCGCGCAGGTTGTTAACAACCAAAGTGGCGAGAGCTTCCCCTTCAACATCTTCCGCAATAATCATTAACGGCTTGCCTGCTTTAGCAACATTTTCCAGCAGTGGCAGCAGTTCGCGAATATTGGAGATCTTCTTATCAACTAGCAGGATGAATGGGCTCTCTTGCTCAGCGCTCATATTCTCTTGGTTGTTGATGAAGTATGGCGACAGATAACCGCGATCGAACTGCATACCTTCAACAATATCCAATTCATTTTCCAGACCAGTGCCTTCTTCAACAGTGATCACGCCTTCTTTACCGACCTTGTCCATGGCTTCAGCAATAATATCGCCGATATGCGCATCGCTGTTGGCCGAAATAGTACCCACCTGAGCCACTTCTTTTGACTCGGAGCAAGGCTTGGCCAGAGCGGCGATTTCAGCAACAGCGGCGATAACCGCTTTGTCGATACCGCGCTTAAGATCCATTGGGTTCATACCAGCAGCAACTGATTTGAGGCCTTCGATAATAATAGCCTGGGCCAATACAGTTGCAGTGGTGGTGCCGTCACCGGCTTCGTCAGAGGCTTTAGACGCCACTTCTTTAACCATCTGCGCGCCCATATTTTCAAACTTATCGGCGAGCTCAATTTCTTTGGCGACAGATACGCCATCTTTAGTCACGGTGGGAGCACCGAATGACTTGTCCAATACTACGTTGCGGCCTTTGGGACCTAGGGTTACTTTTACGGCGTTGGCGAGAATGTTTACACCGTCCAACATACCTTGGCGAGCACTGCTGCCAAACTTCACTTCTTTAGCTGACATGTTTAATTCCTTTGGTAAATCTGGTTATAACAAAAATTCTGTAAAAAGCTCTTTATGGTGAGCTAACGACTACAAGCTCTTAAGCTTCGATAACGGCTTTGATATCGGTTTCACTGAGAATAATCAGCTCTTCACCTTCGACATCAATGGTGTCTTGCCCGGCGTACTTGCCAAACACAACCTTGTCACCCACTTTCACATCAATCGGGCGCACATCACCGTTATCCAAAATACGGCCATTGCCTACGGCAACAACTTCGCCCTGGTTTGGCTTTTCCTGTGCAGAACCCGGCAGCAAGATACCGCCAGCGGATGTTGCTTCTTCTTCCTCGCGACGAACGATCACTCGGTCGTGTAATGGACGAATTTTCATACTTTGTCTCTCCAATTTATCTATCTACAGTGTTCAAAAGTTACTTGTGCGAGAGGAATCCCGCGGTTGCACTTCATATGGTGGCGCCTGATTTCTTTTTCAAGGGATCAGGGCAAATTTTTTGTCTCTTCCTGTTGGGTCAAACCTCCTTGTTAGTTACTGCCATTGAGTCACTTTTCGTCCCAGGACTCCCCTTCGATAATATTGTCAGACTGACTGCGACCGCCAGTGGCGGTAAAGCCGGTTGTTGATGAACCCGTCGATGAACTGAAAGCCACACCCCTGACCACCATGCGATTCAACACCAGACGCGCCATGGCGCCCCGCACCGCGGGAATCAATCCGGCAAAGCCAATAGCATCGGTGACAAATCCCGGGGTCAGCAACAGGGCTCCGGATACCGCGAGAATAATACCCTCGGCAATTTCCTGGGCTGGCAGCTGGCCCTCGGCAAACTTGCGCTGGCCGCGCCACAATGTGTCGAAGCCCTGAACCCGTAGCAGGTTGACGCCGACAAAAGCGGTGAGCAACACCAGACCTATGGTGGGCAGTGCGCCAATCTGGGCGCCGACATTGATCAGCAGCCACATCTCCAGCACTGGGGTAATCACAAATATCAAAAACAGGTAGCGCACAGGATTTCTCTCATTTTTAGCGGCCCAGTCTGGGCGGTCTACTAGGTACATTGGGGTAGTTTCGTCTATTTCAACAGGGCAGCGAATAGCGTAATCTTAGACCATGGAAAATAACCGCGGCGAAGAACCTCAGCCAGATCCTCAACCAAGCGTAGAGCAAAAAATCTATATTGCTCTGGCGGCGATTCCCCAGGGCAAAGTCGTGACCTACGGTCAGCTAGGAGATTTGGCGGGAGTGCCGCGAGCAGCGCGCCAAGTTGGATATATATTGCGCAATCTGCCCACTGAAACTACTCTGCCCTGGTATCGGGTCATAAATGCTGCCGGCAAAATCAGTTTGGGCCCAGACACAGACAGTGGTATGCGGCAGCGGGCGCTGCTGCAAGAAGAAGGGGTTGTGTTTAATAACGGCCGTATCAGTCTCAAACAATTTCGCTGGCAGCCCTAGGCCGCCGCGAAGACAATAACAACAAGGCTCTTAATTAGGCTCTCATAGGCGCTCAATGAACTCAATCAGTATCAAGCAGGCACTGTTAAACCGCCGTATGTTGATCTGTATATTTACCGGTTTTGCCTCGGGCATGCCTCTGTATATACTGATCTCATTGGTACCGGCCTGGCTGCGCTCCGAGGGCGTGGGACTAAAAGAGATCGGCTTTTTTGCTCTGATTGGTCTGCCCTACACATGGAAGTTTTTCTGGTCGCCGCTGCTGGATCGCTACCGTTTAGCTATTCCCGGGTTCAGTAAGTTTGGCGCTTCATTTAGCTCTACTTTTGGTTTTGGGGGCGGCCTGCGTCGCGGTTGGATGCTGGCCACTCAGATCGGCCTGCTACTATCCATTGCTGCCCTGGGCTTTTTAAATCCCAACACCGAGATCTGGAGCATCGCCTGGCTCTGTCTGCTGATCGCCTTTTTAAGCGCCACCCAAGATATTGTCCTCGACGCCTACCGCCGCCAGATACTGCCGGACCAAGAGTTGGGGCTGGGCAATTCAATTCATGTAAACGCCTATCGGATCGCCGGATTAGTCCCCGGTTCCCTGTCCCTGATACTGGCCGACAGCCTGCCCTGGCAAAGTGTGTTTATGATTACCGCAGCCTTTATGTTGATCGGTATTTTGATGACCCTGAGTATTGCCGAGCCGAAGGCAGATGCCCGCCATCCCACCACGTTGAATCAAGCCATTGTTGACCCCTTTAAAGAGTTTTTCTCCCGCCAAGGTGTGCAACAGGCCTGCCTTATCTTGGCCTTTATGCTGCTCTATAAACTCGGTGACAGCATGGCCACAGCTCTGGCGACACCGTTTTATCTGGATATGGGCTTTAGCAAGACTGAGATTGGGTTGATCGCCAAACATGCGGCTCTGTGGCCAATGATTGTCGGGGGCATTCTAGGGGGCATTTTGATGCTTAAGATCGGCATCAATCGCGCTCTATGGTTATTTGGTTTGGTGCAAATTGTGTCGATTCTTGGCTTTGCTCTACTGGCCAGAGTGGGCGAAGGACTGTGGCTGCTGGGGCTGGTGATTAGTTTTGAATATCTCGGCGTGGGTCTTGGCACCGCCGCTTTTGTGGCCTTTATGGCGCGCTCTACGCACCCCGCGTTTGCCGCCACCCAGCTGGCTTTATTTACTGCCCTGACCGCAGTGCCACGCACTGTGGCCAGTTCATTTACCGGCATTATTGTCGAAGGTGTGGGCTGGGAAAGCTTCTTTTATATTTGCACGGCTCTGGCCATTCCCGGCATGTTGCTACTGTTTAAGGTGGCCCCTTGGAATGAAGAGGCATGAAGAGGTATAAAAAGCCATAAACGGGAGTAAACATCAACAGCCCCCAGCTAGTCAGTACTAGCTCGTCAACACTAGCAATGCAATCACCACCAGCCAGCCGGTCATGGAACGTCTAAACAGAGCAACAATATCTGCCACCTGAGACAGGGCTGCGGTTTCATCAACTGCCAAATCGGAACTGGCCTCGTCCTGGTCAACAGTCGCTGGGGCATTTGCCGATTGATTATTCAGCGCACCCAATACACAGAGACGCAGCACGTCAGCGGTAGAGGTTTTTGCGCAGAAAACTAATTCTTTTAACGGCGCAGTGGCCTTGGAAAAGTCACCCATTAACCCCAGAGTCAGGGCCAGAGCTCGAACGGGAATCCACTCTAGATACCAGAGGAGTTTATTGGCTTCATCTGGCGCAGCGTCTTCCAACACTTCCACAGCATCTGCTTCAATCGCCTGCTCTTGCTCTATTTGAATATCGGGCGTCTGCAACTGCATATCCCCATGCAGGGCCAACAATCGAAAGGCCAAGGCCAGGGGCGCACCGAGAAAAAAGAACCAGAACACCACTACAAAGCTGCGTTCAAACAATCGGTAAGGCAATGTCGCCGCCAGTTCGCGAAACAGTCCTGCTGCGTTGTCCGCTGAAACCGCGCGATGGCCAATATTAAAGACCGCAGCGTCGTGAAACGCGGCCTGCAGATCATTGCGCTGAATATCGGACTGCAGCACGCCAATCTGAGCACTGAGATCACCGCGACCCAGGCAGTAGAGCAAGACCGCCAGTTCGAGTAAAAATACCAGTATGCCGCTGCCCAGATACCAGAGCACCAGCAGCAAAACCACCACAGGAACCAGCACAAAGATCCAGACCTTAAAAGCAGAATTGCTCTTTAGGGCAGGCAGCTTGGATGACGAAAATGCAGCCAGCGCTCCATGCCACTTGCGGACCCAGGCATCGCGTTGAATAAAGGCCAACTGACCATTGCTTTCCAATACTGCAATGGCGATCAAAATAATTAAAAAATGCACTCTTTACCTCTGTATTTGCACCGGCACTGACTTAGCCGAGCAGTTGTTTGTAGTGGTCCCACTGAAACGCCTCTCCGGGATCGGTTTTGCGTCCAGGTGCAATATCACTGTGGCCGACAATACGCTCCGCTTTGATAAGCGGGTAGGATTGCAGCAGTGCTCTGCTGACCTCAGCCAGCACCTGATATTGAATCTCAGTGTAGGGGATATGATCAGCGCCTTCCATTTCAACACCAATGGAAAAATCATTACAGTTAGAGCGTTGCTCAAATTGCGATACGCCCGCATGCCAGGCCCGCTGATTAAAGCTGACAAACTGGGTGATCTTACCTTGGCGATCAATCAGCAGATGGGAAGACACTTTAAGATGGCAAATCTCTGCAAAATAGGCGTCCGCCTCGGGATCCAGACAATTGGTAAAAAACTCGCCAATATAGCCACCGCCAAATTGATTCGGCGGCAAACTAATATTGTGGATCACCAGCAGACTGATATCCGCAACCTGAGGGCGCTGGTCTGTATTGGGCGATGGCATCTGCGTGGCACAACTGAGCCAACCTTTTTCTATCTGCATAAGGGGCGATCTGCTAGCTCGCGACGGGCAATCCTTTAATTTGCGTGATTGCCTGTTTAATGGCTTTATCAAAAAGATAGGAGTTATCTAAAACCGTGACAGTACCATTCAAAATATCTACCGCCAAGCGCGCTCTGTCCCGCTCGGCAATTAATTTGCCCTGATTATCGACAAACACATATTTCCAGGATGGCCCAACGATTCCGGCAAGCTTGCCGCGCTTGTGGGCTTTGATATCACCCCCCAACTCGATCCAGCAACCGGTTTTCATCGCCCCGAGACGACGTTGGGCTTCGCTATCTATGGATTCAGCATCCTGTATCGCCCGGGCAATATTCTTGCCTGGCAGCTCAGTTTTTACCGCCGACATCAATACCCGCTTGACCTCGCCTACCAGGGAGTCCTCGGCGGCAGTTCCAGTTCCACTGCTATTTCCAGGGCGGTATTTTTTGACTATTTTATTGGCCCACTTTTTTGCCGCTGGGGCGATCTCGGTTACTTTAGCCGAGCGCGGAGGTTCCGGGTTTAAACCCAGGGCATCACTGAGCTGTTGAATCTGCAGACTGCGCTGGGCTATATCAGTCGAAATATGCCCGAGGCGAACATCCAAATGCTTGATTAACTCATGGCGATATTTAAGGTCTTTTTCAGTGGCCGGACGACTGGCCAAATAGAGCAAGTTATCCAGCAGTTTAAGCGCCACCTGCCAGTCGCTACTCACCTCACCCTTCTGCTGATGGGCCATATGCAGCACCAGACACCAGCTGCGCTGAACAAAATCAATAATTTCCTGAGCATGACTTTTGCCCACCATGCGCTTGGCTACTTCTTGCTCAACGCGGGTGCGCGCCCAGTTGATCTTTTCACGGGCTGCCACCCGCTCTATTTCATGCTTTTCAGAAACTGAGGTAACCCGCTTATCGCGATCGATAATGCTCATAAATTCGCTGAGCATTAGGGGTAGATTACTCTCGTCAAAAGAGTCCGCACTCATATTTTCAGCTAGCTTAAGCATCTGTTGATAAATTTTATTGTCTTCGCAATCACCCTTTTCCAGGCCTATGGCATATTTGGCCATCTCATTAAACAACCGCCGGATAGGATGGTTTTGCTGTTCAAAGAGCACTGGCTTTTTGAGCGCCAACTTGAGCATCGGAATCTCACAGCGATTGATCACCTGGCGCACTTCCGGCGCCACCACCATAGACTGGCCAAAACTGGCAAAGGTATTTTCCACCACCTGAAAGACACTGGCGTCGTTGCGATGCAAACGACTACCCTCTTCCCCCTGGCTCAACTGCTTAATAGCCGCAGCTAAATCCCGAGTAATCTGACCGTTGCTGGCTAGCTCGCTGTGGTGAGCCACCAGATGATTGATATGTTTATTGATCTCAGCAAAGAGCTGGGGCTTATCCATACAGGGACGACGCGCTGTCGCCAGACAGGCTGCCGCCCTCTCGGATGGAGTACCTGATGAAGTACCTGATGAAGTGCCTGATGGAGCGGTTAAAGCAGTGTCTAAAGAATTGTCTTGCTGAGCTATTTCAAGCCGCGCATCCTCCTCGGCGCTTTCCAGCATCGAGCTAATCTTGGCCAACAGTTCAGTCTGGATACGAGTGTTAGCGATAAGAGGCTCGTCTCCGTAGGCAGGGCTCTGCTCTTTAACCTCCTCCGCTGGGATAGAACTCTGAGAATTAAGTGGCTGCAAATCAGCCTGTTCGGCAGCGACACTCTCAGCTTGAATACTGCCAGGCTCGGACTCCTTGAACTGATCCGTTTTTAACCTAGCACTGGTCGCCGCAGGTCTATGGTCAGTATCGGCACCTTCAACTAGCTCAAAGCCCGCCTCAGCCAGCTGATCAATCACCAAGCAGATCATCTCGCCATAGGATTGTTCAAAGCAGATCTCAGCAAAGATCTTAACCAGCTCCAACTGCACCTCAGGGGCTATCTGGTCATCATCCAGGGCACTGGCAAAAGCCTCCAGCAGTGCATCCGGTGACAATGGCAGTGGGCTATTGCTACCGTCACCAAAGAGGGATTTAAAGCGCCCCTCCAGCTCATAGAGCTCACTGCCCAACGCCTCGCGCACAGAACTGGAACTATTATCCAGGGCAATCATCACCTCAAGATCTTCATGCTCAACTAGTGTAAGACTCTCGCCGATACTCTTAAGGCTCCCGCGGGTACTCTTAGTGCTACCGCCGACACTCTCAAGGCTGCGGCGAGTAATAGGCCCTGAGCGCACTTTTGCCCGCGTGCTTTTAGTTCCCGTATCTTTAGCTGCATCTTGATCATCAGCACTGTATCCAAGGGCCATAATCTCCGCTGTCCGTTGACTGATATCCCCTGAGAGATCAGTTAGCGAAATCGGTTTCAAAGCATTGGCGATTGTCTGCCGCTCAATCTCAGCAACCTGCAGACGCAGTAGTCGCTGGGTATCCAAATAGAGGGTTTGTAGGCGGTTGCTCGGAGCACTTTTAGCCAGTTCGGCTAGTTTAGTGGTGACGATCGGCTGGAATTTATCAAAGGCGCAAGAGAGATGCTGCTGGCAGTGATGCCTCAACGTCTTTAGGAGCTGCTGTAATTGATGGGATCCCTTGCTCATTACCTGCCATCCTCATGGCGCGACTCTTTTTTACGAGACTCTTTTTTACGAGACTCTTTTTACTAGCCTAGTTACTAGCCCAGTTACTAGCCACGTTACTGGACTTCACTGGTCGACTGCTTATTTGATATTCAGTTAATGATAAGCTAATTAATCGTTCAAGTATGGACCTTTTTGTGTCAGTTCACATAAAAAAACCGCAGCTAAATTTTATTATCAATAAATATGTCGCCAATCAATGCTGCTATAATTTCCCGCAGTTTCGCTGAGCCTGTCTAACAAGGCCTCCAGACACAGATAACAACCACTAAAAATCGACTACAGAGACGCCAATGGCCAGCACAGATCAGGCTCAGATCCCGACACTCTCCAGCGCTATGCTGGCAGATATTCCCCATTGCGTAGCCCGCGCCCTAAGCGAAGATATTGGCAGTGGCGATATTACCGCCCAGCTAATTCCGCACCAGCAACGTGCCACAGCAGTGGTGATCTGCCGTGATGCTGCGGTGATCTGCGGACGCCCCTGGGTAGATGAAGTGTTTCGCCAGTTGGACAGCGCCGCGGCCGAGCACTCAGATGCAACCCAAGAGAGCACGCAGATCCAATGGCATATCAATGAAGGGGACAGGGTTAGCCCAAATCAAAAGCTCTTTACCCTGCATGGCAATACCAGAGTGCTATTAACCGGCGAGCGCGCCGCACTAAATTTTTTACAGACTCTTTCAGCCACCGCCACCACTGCCCGGCAATACGCCGATATCAGTCTCAACAGCGCCAATAGCCAGATTAAAATACTCGACACCCGCAAAACAATTCCCGGCCTGCGCCTGGCACAAAAATATGCCGCAGCGGTGGGCGGCTGCCAAAATCACCGCATTGGCCTCTATGACGCCTTCCTGATTAAAGAAAACCATATAGCCGCCTGTGGTGGCATCGGTAGAGCCATAGCCAAGGCCCGAGAGATCGCCGCGGGTAAGCTGGTGGAAGTTGAGGTGGAAACCTTGGATGAACTACATCAGGCACTGGTCGCCAGAGCCGATGTGGTGATGCTGGATAATTTCTCTCCCGCTGATATAGAAGCCTTAGCATCCATAGACTTGGGTGAGACCAAGATTGAAGTGTCCGGGGATATCACCGAAGAGAAAATAAAGGCCTATAGCCATAGGGCGGTGGATTTTATTTCCTCTGGCAGTATTACCAAGCATATTCGCGCAGTGGATTTATCTATGCGCTTAGTAACCTAAGTGTGCAATCAGAACCGCACAACAGAGAATTATCGGCAGCAGCTGGGACAACTCCCACCCTCACTTGCCCTCAAATCCCAGTCCGCAAGACTCCCTACCCTTGCAGATACAGTATATTCACATATCATTTGTTGTATGTTTAACTACTTACTCTTAATATAGTTTTACGGGGGCGTTGCTTCAATCTCTGCCCAGCAAAGCTTAAAGGCCATTAAGAGCTATTTATAAGGTGTCAAAAATTTTCTATAGCTGGTTGCTAGTGGCAATACTGGTTGTAACGGGCTGCGCAGCAGTTGAATCCAGTGCACCACTTTATGAACTCGAGCGAGCCACGCTTGCATCAGAGCAAACAGTAACAGCCAAAACCACTCAAATGAATCCAAAACTCAAAGCTGTAACCAGCGATGGTTTCAAAATACTCTTTATGGACGGCACTTTTAATCAAGACAATGGCATCCCCGTCAATGTCCGAGATTTGGCCGCAACTCAGTGTCAGAGTTTGGGTAAAGTTGCTATGTATCTAGGTGCAAGCCAAGATCTCCTTAGGTTGTATATGATTACGGCACATTATAAATGCATGGTTAAACCACCAGAGGGCTAACGGTCGCTTTATTGGAGATATAGGTCGACATAAAAAAGGCTCCCTTGGGAGCCTTTACGTTTAGCATAAAACGATTAACATATTGCAACAGGGTTACATAGACCGCCATCCCATACAATTAGACCACCTGCCTGAAGTGTTCCGGTCAGAGTAAAAGTTCCTAGGGTGTTTGGGGAGCTTGTAGGTGCAGTTGCAGTAATAATAAAAGTATCACCTGCTATTGCAGCACCAGTTTTGGCTGGAGCAGTTCCAGTTAGCGCGATACCAACAATTTCATTACCAGCAGCGACATCGGCAGGAATGCCGTTGGTATTATTATCGCAGTTGCCCGCACCAGCCAAACCCAAAGTTTGGGTACAGACTTCAATAGCGGTTTTAACAGAACCCGTACCCACTTTAGTTTCAGTAAATTCAGCTTTTAATGTGTAATTCTGATAAGCAGGCAATGCCACAGCCGCCAAAATACCAATAATCGCCACAACGATCATCAGTTCGATTAGGGTAAAACCACTTTGTTTTTTGTTCGTCTTCATAATTACTCTCCATTAAATTAAAAACTCGTTATTCCAGTTAACTGGCAAATGACTTTGCACGCCTAGGGAATAGCAATTGCTATGCCAAAAATAATATAACTAATATTTTCAATAACTTATAAGGTATTAATTTTATCAAAAGAAAAAAATAAGACTTTCTTTTACCAGAAATCAACATCTCTCTGTCAGTTTGTGACTTTTTTGTCAGCTATAAATTAGGTTTTTAATTTTTCTTTTTTTACGCAACTATTTTTAAAAAAGCATTAAACAAGCCAGTTTTAAAATCTACCTAACAAGAAAAATCAACAACCTGCTATAGAAGTAGCATTTGCTGAGTGAGCCAACCAGCTATGCCAACTGTTTTTAAATAGACTGTTATCTGGTTCACAGAATATTTTTTGTTCTGTGGCACTTGGCACGGCATGGCTTAAAAACGCTCAGTAGACTTACCAACACTGTTAATTAAGGATGATCGCTATATGAATATGCCCCAGATAGCATTGCATGGACTGCCCAAGCGCTTGGTCGATGATCAGCTTATTGCTGCAACAGTAATTGAAGAAGCTAGCGCTAGCGCCAAAACCAAAAAAATCTCTCTGGTGCAGTATCTCTGCGATAAACAGTTACTCTCGTCACATCAGATTGGCGAGTCCGCTGCAAAAGAATTTGGTATTCCCCTCTACGCCCTCGACAAACACAATCCTGATTATTTCCCCCAGGATATTGTGGACAGCAAGTTGCTGAAAAAACATCAGGCAATTCCCTTGATGATGCGGGGCCAGCGCTTGTTTTTGGCCATTGCAGATCCGACTAATCAGCACGCCATTACCGAGATTCAATTTCAGACCGGTGTGGCAGTGGAGCCTGTGCTGGCACTCTATTCGGATATCAGCGAAGCATTGGAAAAGTGGCAGGAAGGCACCAGCGACAGCGATATAGGCAAGGCTCTGGGCACTATGGATGATGTGCATCTGGATGATCTAGATATGGAAGCGGTGGATGAAAACGCCGATTCTCCGGAGGGAGCTGATAACAATGGGGATGACGATGCGCCGATTGTGCGCTTTGTGAATAAGATGCTGCTCGACGCGATTCGTCTAGGGGCGTCGGATATCCACTTTGAGCCCTATGAAAAATCCTATCGGGTGCGCTTTCGCGTTGACGGGATACTACAGGAGATGTTGCGACCTCCAGCCAATCTGGCCCCGCGCTTGGCGGCGCGCTTAAAGGTGATGTCGCGCATGGACATTTCCGAGCGTCGAGTGCCACAGGACGGCCGGGTTAAATTAAAGCTGTCGAAAAATAAGGCCATCGACTTCCGAGTCAATACATTGCCCCTGCAGTTTGGTGAAAAGATTGTGCTGCGTATTCTCGACCCCAGTAGTGCCAAGATGGGTATTGAAGCCCTGGGCTATGAGGACGATCAAAAGCAGCTCTATATGGATGCCCTGGCCCGACCTCAGGGAATGATTCTGGTGACTGGGCCCACTGGCAGTGGCAAGACGGTGTCGCTGTATACCGGACTCAATATTCTCAATACCACGGAGCGCAATATTTCCACCGCTGAGGATCCTATCGAAATCAATATGGAGGGTATTAATCAGACCCAGATCAATATGCGCGTGGGGCTCTCCTTTGCCGAGGCATTGCGCTCGTTTTTGCGTCAGGATCCGGATGTGGTGATGGTGGGTGAGATCCGTGATCTGGAGACTGCGGAGATCTCCATAAAAGCAGCCCAGACCGGTCACCTAGTGCTCTCCACATTACACACCAACAGTGCCTGTGAAACATTGACGCGACTGCTGAATATGGGTGTGCCGGCGTTTAATGTGGCGACCTCGGTAAATTTAATTATCGCTCAGCGTCTCGGGCGCAAGCTCTGCTCTCAATGTCGCACGCCTTTTGATGATATTCCCGACAAGGTGCTCAGCGAAGAGGGCTTCGATAATATTGGTATTCCCCGAGAGCAGATTACTGTTTATAAACCGGTCGGCTGTGCACTGTGCAGCAATGGGTATAAAGGCCGAGTCGGGGTGTATGAAACCCTAAAAATTAGTCCGGCAATCTCGCGTATTATTATGCAAGGTGGCAGCTCTCTGGATATTCTCGAAGCTGCAATCAAGGAAGGCTTTAGGCCCTTGCGTCAGTCGGCACTGCGCAAAGTGGCGATGGGTCTGATCAGTATTGAAGAAGCTAACCGCATCACTAAGGATTAGCTAAAATAACAAGCAAGCTACAAGGAAGGAAATTAGGCTATGGCTACGATTGCCGAGAACCAGATGTTTATCTATCGCGGTAAAAACCGCAAAGGTGAGAAAGTTCAGGGGGAGGTTAAAGCTGACAGCGTAACTGCCGTAAAAGGACAACTGCGTAAACAGGGAATTATTTCCACCTCGACCAGGAAAAAACCCAAGCCGCTGTTTAGCAAAGCAAAGAAAATTGTGCCCGGGGATATAGCTCTATTTACTCGACAGTTGGCCACCATGATGAAAGCCGGTGTGCCCCTGGTGCAGTCCTTTGATATTGTCGCCGATGGCTTTGACAATCCCACCATGCAGGAGCTGATCTATCAGATCCGCGACGATGTGGCGGCCGGGGGAAGTTTCGCCAATGCGCTGCGCCGCAGCCCAAGATATTTTGACGATCTTTTTTGCAGCCTAGTGGATTCCGGTGAAACTGCCGGTGCTCTGGAAACTATGCTCGATCGTGTCGCCACCTATAAAGAAAAGACTGAACAGTTAAAAGCCAAAATCAAAAAAGCGCTCACCTATCCTATTGCGGTGTTGGTGGTGGCCTTGGTGGTCACTGCAATTCTGTTGATTAAAGTGGTGCCTGTATTTGCTGAGACCTTTAGCAGTTTTGGCGCCGATCTGCCGGCCTTTACATTGTTTGTGCTAGGTCTGTCGGAGATGATGCAGGAGTACTGGCTGATTATATTGGTGGCTGTTGGCCTGGGTCTTTATGCCTTTAAAGAGGCACGCTTTCGCTCAAAGAAATTTGCCTATCAGGTGGACCGTTATTCTTTAAAGCTGCCGATCATTGGTGACATTATTTATAACTCTGTGGTGGCGCGTTTCGCCCGCACTTTGGCAACCACATTTTCCGCCGGAGTGCCCATAGTCGATGCTCTTGAGTCAGTGGCCGGGGCGGCAGGTAATGCCCTCTATCACGATGCGATCCTAAAGGTTCGGGATGATGTAACTACCGGTGTGCAGTTCCAGATAGCGATCAAGGCGACCCAGATGTTTCCTATTTTGCTGCAGCAGATGACTGCTATTGGTGAGGAGTCTGGAGCCTTGGATGAGATGTTGGAGAAGGCGGCACTGCACTATGAGGAGCTGGTGGATAACTCAGTGGACAATCTCATCAGCCTGTTGGAACCGCTTATTATGTCGGTATTGGGGGTTTTGGTTGGCGGTCTGATGATCGCGATGTACCTGCCGATATTCCAGTTGGGTAATGTGGTTTAATAGCTTGAAATAACTTTGTAGTCTAAATTACACCTATTGAGTTCTTTTATCGAAGTCCGAAACCGCCCGGCGCTGACTTACAGGCTGGGCCCCAACTGTGAATAATTTATGCTTTTAGAAACCGGTCTATCCCCCGCGGCACTTGCCATCGCCGCCTTTCCCTTTGGTTTAATTATTGGCAGCTTTCTCAATGTGGTGATCCTGCGGTTTCCCGAGCAGCTAAAAAACAGCTGGCGCCATGAGTCTGAGGATTTTCTCGGTATTGCCACACAATCGGCGGAGCCCGAAGAAACCTTATCACTTTCGGCCCCGGCATCCCGCTGCCCTTCCTGCGGTGTGCCAATCAAACCCTGGCACAATATTCCCGTGGTCAGCTATGTGTTTTTAGGCGGCAAGTGCAAGGCTTGCTCTACCCCTATTTCGATTCAATATCCGCTAGTGGAATTGTTTAGTGCTCTGACCACAGCCTTTATTATTTTCCAGTTTGGCCTGTCGCTGATGGCGGCCTATTGCCTGATATTTACCTGGGTGCTAATCGCTCTGACTGGTATCGACTTCCGCGAGCAGCTGCTGCCGGACCAAATTACGCTGCCACTGCTGTGGCTGGGGTTGTTTGCCAACCTCAACGGTACTTTTGTGCCGTTAAATGAAGCCGTGATTGGCGCGTTGGCCGGTTACCTTTCTCTGTGGTCGGTGTTTTGGCTGTTTAAGCTAGTCACGGGCAAAGAGGGCATGGGTTACGGTGATTTTAAGTTACTCGCCGCGCTGGGGGCTTGGATGGGCTGGCAGATGCTGCCGCTGATTATTATTTTATCCACCTTTGTCGGCGCTCTGGTGGGTGTTGTGGGCCTGCTGATGAGCACCAGAGAACGTCAGGTTCCCATGGCTTTTGGGCCATTTTTAGCCATGGCAGGTTGGATTGCTTTAATCTGGGGTGATAAGATCCTCGGCTCGTATTTAAGTGTATTTGGCCTTTAGGCCTGCCGCTTAATCGAAGAGCTCTGGCTATTCTCTTCATAACCGCTTGCTAATCTCTCCACAACCATGGCGCTCTGTAGTGAATTCAACAGTATCCAACTCTAGCTCTCGACCTAGTGCTCAATCTAGTGCGCTATCTAGTGCGCTATCTAGTCCACTAATAGTCGGTTTAACCGGTGGTATCGGCAGTGGCAAAAGCACTGTAGCTGAGGCCTTTCGTGATCTCGGCATTGAAACTGTGGATGCAGATCAGGCGTCTCGGGCAGTGGTTGAGCCGGGGATGCCGGCGCTGATCGCAATCGGTGAACGGTTTGGCAGCCAGATTATTCAGCCGGATGGCAGCTTAGACCGCGCCGCTCTGAGGCAAATTATCTTTACTGACCCAGACCAGAAACTCTGGCTCGAATCTCTGTTGCACCCGTTAATTCGCGACTGGATTGTTGAGCGCTTGCAAGCCGCCACCAGTGCCTATGTAATTCTCGAATCACCGCTGTTATTTGAAACCGATCAACATCAGTTGGTGGATAAGACTGTGCTGGTGGATTTGCCTGTAGAGCTACAAATAGACCGTGCCTGCGCGCGGGATGGCAATCAAGCTGATCAAATTCAACGGATTATTGACGCTCAAATGCCCCGTGAGGAAAAACTATCACGAGCCGATATAGTGTTGGATAATGCACAGTCGTTGGAGAGTTTGGCTGCGCGCGTAACTGCAGTTCACCAGACCCTTTTAAGCTTGGCCAAATCAGCCTCAGCCAGTCAGGAAAAAAATCCATGAGCAGCGTTACCAAATTAAACTGCCCAACCTGTAAAACCCAACTTGAGTGGACGGATAAATTCCCCTTTCGCCCCTTTTGCTGCCAGCGTTGTCAGCAGATCGATTTTGGTGGCTGGGCTCAGGAGAGTTTTGCCATTAAGGGCGCCGCTCTGCTGGACCCGGAGGTAATGGACTCTGATCAGTTGGCCCAAGAGTTGCGCAATGCGGGGATGATTGATGCGGATTTGTTGGATTCCTAAAGACTCAAATGCCTGGGCTGTTTTAAGCCCTGTTCAGCAAGACGCTGAAGAATAGGCTGATTGCCTGCTGGGAAACACAAGTCATTATCGCCTGAAGGCGCCAGTATCTGTTCCAAGCTTAACCAGCGACATTGCTGGCCTTCTTTGTTTTGGGCTTTCCCAGAAAAGGCATCTACCTGCCAGATGTCCAATAAGACTTTTTTATCCACATAGTCATGCTCAACTCGCATATAGGGTTGCGCACTAGTGACATGAATATCGACTTCTTCAAATAGCTCTCGGGCAAGCGCCGCTTCGGGGTTCTCACCCACCTCTACTTTGCCACCGGGAAATTCCCAGAGCCCACCCTGATGCAGATGGTCACCACGTCGTGAGATAAAGATCTGCTGATCTGGGCCAACAATAATCGCGGCCACTACATGGATGCGCTTCATTTTGTGCTCTTTTATAAGCGTTTAGGTGCGGTATTCGGCATTGATGCGCACATATTCATAGGTGAGATCAGTGGTCCAGATGGTTTCTGTTACGCTTTGTTCGGGCGCTCCGCGGTCCAGAGAAATATGAATGGTAATATCTTCTGGCGCCATGGCCTTTTCCCCTGCAGCTTCGGTGTAACTGGCTGCGCGGCCTCCGGCTTCGACAATTAAGACATCATTCAAATGCACAGATACGCGGCTAACGTCGAGATTCTCAACACCGGCACGGCCAACGGCGGCGAGTATGCGCCCCCAGTTGGCATCTGATGCGGCCAGTGCGGTTTTAACCAGTGGTGATTCTGCAACTGTATAGGCGACTTTAAGAGCTTCGACTGAATCCAGCGCACCATCGACAACTACTGAGACAAATTTGCTGGCCCCTTCACCGTCGCGAATAATCGACTGGGCCAACTCGATAAAGACGATTTCAAGTTGAGCGACAAATTGCTCAAAATTGCTTTCATCTATAACAAGGCCGCTGGCACCTGTGGCCACGAGAATCACTGCGTCATTGGTGGAGGTATCGCTATCCACGGTAATGCGATTAAAAGACTTATTCGCGACCAGTCGCAAAGCGCGTTGCAGTAATTCAGCGTCGACCTTGGCATCGGTGGCCACATAACCGAGCATGGTGGCCATATTAGGCTTAATCATGCCCGAGCCTTTGGTGATACCGGTGATGCTAATCAGCTCCTTAGAGCCGCTATTAGGAGAGCCGCTATTAGACTGGTATTGCAGACTGGCACCTTTGGCTCTGGTGTCTGTGGTCAAAATACCTTGAGCTGCCTCAGCCCAGGCGTTTTCATCTAGGGCTGCCACTGCCGCGGGGAGTGCTGCAAGCAATTTTTCAATGGGCAGTGGCTCACCAATCACGCCGGTGGAAAACGGTAGCACCTGATCCGCAGCCACACCCTGCAACTGGGCCAGGGCTGCACAGCTAGCCAGAGCGTCAGTCATGCCCTGGTCGCCAGTGCCGG
>ERZ887849.1910-NODE-1910-length-18029-cov-46.873985_pt1 | contig 18029 bp, 17 predicted proteins | sample MGYA00521267_ERZ887849 | MGnify/ENA primary metagenome ERZ887849 (study PRJEB32303, sample SAMEA104408601) | aquatic metagenome | biome: Brackish water; feature: Pelagic; material: water | place: Baltic Sea | collected 2014-06-06T16:11:00 | depth 2,863 m ... | reverse complement strand
ATTCAATATTAGAGTAGATATATTTTAATCCTGTTGCAATTGCATGGCAGTGACCTCCATTTTTTAACAGGTGTAAGATCTGAATTGATTTTATATTTACAAGATTTAAATTATTAAATTCGATTGTTTCTTTAGATGCATCGTTTACAAGCAATACGGATATTTCACAATTTTGATTAGTAATTTCATAATCAATATTTTTAATAAGCTGAGATGCTGAATCGGCATCATTATAAATAGGAATTAAAATAATATATTTTTTCATTTTTTATTTGTAATTAAATTATCTGATATACAAAATTCTTTCTCATTATTTGTTACTTTAAAATTTTTATCAAAACACATTTGTTTGTCGTCTAATGGCTGAATTGTCCAAGAAGGTCTTGATTTTAGATGATAAGACAAATTACCTACAATCCATTCATTTTTTCCTGAAATATATTTGATTTCATAATTTCTATTATTTTTAAACCATTCTTGAGCAACTACTTTTGCAATGTTGCTTCCATCATAATCAGTTCTTTTATCTTTTTGAGTTATTGAAATGTATCCATATAGCAAAGGTGAAAATAGAAAGAAAAAAATAAAGATTATATAAAAATTTTTAAGGTTATTTAAATTTATTTTATTTTGGAAAAAATAAATAACCAAGGTTCCAAAATATAAATAAAAAGGAGTCATCCACATTGTTCTAATTTTAGCTCCCATGAGCAAAGAAGTTAAAAAAATTAATAATAGTGGCGCAAAATTTACTACTAAAAGATAAATAAGATTATCATTTTTGTAATTACAATTAATTTCTGATTTTTTTTGTATTAAAAAAAAAGATATTAAAAAGAATGGTATTAAAATAGCAATTTGTTTAGATAAAAAAGTTAAAGGCTGAATTATATGATCTAGGAATACCTTTGTTTCTCCAGTTCTTTTTAAGCCGTATAAAATCGTTATATAATTATTTTCAGTTAACCATAAAATATGAGGAAAAATTATAATTAAAAAAATAATTCCTGGTAAAAAATGAATTATTTTAAAGTTATTTTTTTTAATAAAGTAAAAATAAAATATTATTACGCCAAGAATTAAATAGATAAAAAGATACTTTGACAAAAAACCTAGTGCCATTACCAAACCTAGAATAAAGTAATCTTTTGCTTTATTTTTATTAAAGCATTGATGGCCGTAATAAACTGCCATAGCCCAAAATGGTAGTTGGCAAACATTTACGTTAAATTCTGGTGTTGTAAAATTATAAAAAAAAATACCTTCCAATAAAATTACAGATAGGAATGCATAATTATTATTGTTTAATATTTCCAATGAAAAAAGGTAAACATAATAAAAAGCAATAATCACAAACAATTGACTTAAAAAATAATATGCCCAATCTTGAGGACCGAATATTTGATAAAAGATTTCTGGAAAAAGGGCGCTTAGAGGAGGATGTTTGACAAATCCCCAATCCAGATTGCTACCCCAGGCTAACGCTTCAATGGTATCAAGTGGTAAGTTGCTATTTGTAACTGATGGAATCAATGTCCAAATTATTAGATGTGTTGATAAAAAAATTAATAATTTTTTATTAACCGTCATTTAAGTAGTTTTATATGCTTTATTATTAATTGACACTCGAAAATACAAATCTATTATCCTTATTTTTTATGGCTACAAAAATTCCTAAAAATTACAAACCAACTGCAAAAGAAAAGTACATGTGTGCTAAGCACAAGGCTTATTTTAAGCAGTTATTGTTTAATTGGAAAAAAGAATTAATCGAACAAAATAATAGAATTATTTTTAATGACATGGATGATAATTCTGCATCTGCAGATGTTGTCGACCAGGCTACTTCTGTAACAGGAAAAACAGTTGAAATGAGAACGGTTAATAGAAATAAAAAATTAATTAATAAAATAGATTCAGCTGTTAAAAGAATAGAAGAGGGAACTTACGGATATTGTGAGGAAACGGGTGAGGAAATTGGATTAAAAAGATTAATGGCAAGACCCATTGCAACTCTTACAATTGAAGCTCAGGAAAAACACGAAAAGCAAGAAAAAATCTTCGCTGAAGATTAAGCAGACGGAACTGAATCTCCTTTTTTTAAAAGATCATATCCTTTAATAACTGCAGGTCTCTTAGCTATACTCGAATACCATCTTGTTAAATGTTTAAATTTTTTTAAACCAATGTCGTGAAATTCATGTCTTGCTATCCATGGAAAAGTTGCAATATCTGCAATAGTATAATTTTTTCCAGCTAAATATTCTGATTGAGATAGTCTTTCATCTAAATCTCCATAAATTCTTTTTGCAATTTTAAAATATCTTTCTTCACCAAACTCACTCTTGCCAGGATTGTAGTGATGAAATTGGTGATGCTGTCCAAGCATAGGACCAATATATGCCATCTGACCCATTAGCCATTGATTAATGATTAGTCTTTCATCGTCATTATAAAATTTTCCACTCTTTTCTCCTAAATAAATAAGGATTGCTCCTGACTCAAATATAGAAATATCACCATCTTTGATGACTGGAATTTTACTAAAGGGACTTATTTTTCTAAATGAAGGTTCAAACTGCTCATCTTTTAATATATTAATTTTAGTAACTTTATATTCAAAGTTAATTTCTTCTAACATTATAGAAATTTTTTTACCATTTGGAGTGTCTGCAGTTAAAAGCTCAATCATATAGTCGTATATATTTATTTATTAATTTTGAATAAAGGATATACATCATATTTATGAAAATAGAATATTATTATAGCGTTGCATCACCTTATGCTTATATGGGCATAGATCGTTTTCAAGAATTAGTAAAAAAATACTCTTTAGAAGTTCTAGAGAAACCTTTCGACTTAGTAGGAAAAGTTTTTCCTGATACAGGTGGAGTACCCGTTCCAAAGCGTCATCCAGCTAGACAAAAATATAGACTTTTAGAAATTGAAAGATTTGGAAAAAAACTTAATTTAAAAATTAACAAACAACCTAAATTTTTTCCTCCTACAGATCCTCACAAAGCAGCCTTATTTACCATTGCTACAATTATGAACGGACAAAATCTTAATTTTGGAAAAGAAGTTTTGACGAAATTGTGGGCTGATGAGCAAGATATATCCCAAGACGCAGTTCTGGAAGATATTTGTAAAAAATTAGATATCAATTTTAATGAACTTAAAAAACAAGCCGATAGTGATGAGATTAAAAATATTTATGCTTCAAATTCTCAAGAGGCAATAGATAAAGGAGTTTTTGGCGCTCCATCATTTATAATAGATAATGAGCTTTTCTGGGGTCAGGACAGACTTGATTTTTTAGAAGACAAGATTAAATCTATTTAAAATTAAATGCGCTTTTTAGCAAAAATTTTATTTTTTTGTTTTTTGTCTTCAGTTACAATTGCTGAAGAAAGTCTTTTTAAATCTCTAGCATCATCGTATTTAAATAATCCAACTTTAAATTCACAAAGAGAAAAAACAAAAGCAGTTGATGAGACTTTAGTTCAGGCTTATAGTAATTTTAAACCTACAATAACTGGAACTATTACAAAAGAAGATACATTAAATAAAAATTCAACAGATTATTCTAATACAGGCATTTCTGATTCTAATCTTCAAACATCAACTCAATCTATAACTATAACACAAAAACTTTTTCAGGGATTAAGTAATGCTAAAAAAGTTAAAAAGTCTGTTGAAATTTCAAGGTACGAATTAAAAGATACTGAGCAGGAAGTTTTATATAAAACAGTAGAAGCTTTTACTGAAGTCGTACTTTACCAAAAACAAGTTTTAATAAATAAAGATAATTTAGATCTTGCTGACAAGCAAGTAGAGCTTGATAAAGCTAGATATAATAAGGGATCTATAAAATTATCTGATTTAGCTCAATCCGAATCCTCTTTGGCTTCTGCTAAATCAAAATTATTAAGTTCTGAAAATGCTTTAGCAAATAGTAAAAATAATTTTAAAAATATAGTTGGTTATTTTCCTGAAAAATTAAATATTAATCAAATTATAGATTTAAATTTACCAAAGTCTCTTAATGAAACGGTTTCATTAGCTGAACAAAGTAATCCAGGTTTAATTATAGCAGATCTGAAAGCAAAAAGAGCAGTTGATGAGCTTAATCATTACAAGGAATCTGCTTTTGCCCCTAAGGCTTCCTTGTCATACAAAGCATCCGAGTATGATGAGTATAGCTCTACAGTAGATAAAAGATTTCAATCTGAATTTTCTGCAGAGGTTTCAATACCAATTTATAGCGGTGGACAAGGTTATTCTTTAGTAAAAGAGAAAAAAGCTTTAAAAATTAGTAGCGAGTTAGATTACTTAGATAAAAAAAATGAAGTAAACAAAACAGCTTCATTAGCTTGGTCTGATTATCAATTAAATCAAAGTAGACTCGACCTTGCAAAAGCACAACTTAAAGCTGCTGAAATTGCTTTTGAAGGAATAGAACAAGAATATGAGTCAGGACAGAGAACAACGCTTGATGTCTTGAGTTCTAGAGGGTTATTATTGGAAGCAAGATTGAATTTGATTAACTCTGAGAGAAATGAAATTTTATCAAGATTTTATATTCTTAAAACAATAGGAAATTTAACAGCTAATTTTTTGAAATTAGAGGCTAAAATTTACAATCCAGAAGAATACTCCAAAAAAAACTGGATTAGGCACCTTTTTTAGATAAAATTCATATAAATCAATATTTTATTTATTATTTGATAAATAGAACAAAATGTGTACATTTGAATTATAGATTCGTTTAATAAAAATAAATAATAAAAGGAAGCAAAATGAGCAAAAAAGAAAGTAACTTAAAAATTGTTAGTGAAGCGCACACAGATCAAAAAGAAAAACAAAAAGCATTAGACGCAGCAATAAGTCAAATTGATTCAAATTTTGGAAAAGGATCAGTAATGAAGCTAGGTCAAAGGCAGGTAATGGATGTTGAGTCCATTTCAACAGGATCTTTAAGCTTGGATATTGCTCTTGGAATTGGTGGATTGCCCAAAAGTAGAATTATTGAAATTTATGGACCAGAATCTTCTGGTAAAACAACTTTAGCTTTACAAGTTATTGCTGAAGCTCAAAAAAATGGTGGAGTATGCGCATTTATAGATGCTGAGCATGCTTTGGATCCAAGTTACGCAAAAAAATTAGGAGTTAATACAACAGACTTATTAATTTCTCAGCCAGATACTGGAGAGCAAGCGTTAGAAATTACAGATACTCTAGTTCGATCTGGAGCCATATCGGTATTAGTAGTTGATTCTGTTGCCGCCCTTACTCCTAGAGCAGAACTTGAAGGAGAAATGGGAGATCATCATATGGGTTTACAAGCTAGACTGATGAGTCAAGCTTTAAGAAAACTTACAGGTAGTATTTCTAAATCAAACACAATGGTTATTTTTATTAATCAAATTAGAATGAAAATTGGAGTAATGTTTGGTAGCCCAGAAACGACAGCAGGAGGAAATGCTTTAAAGTTTTATTCTTCAGTTCGATTAGATATTAGAAGAATTGGCGCTATTAAAAATGGTGAAGAAATAGTTGGAAATCAAACAAGGGTAAAAGTAGTTAAAAATAAAGTGGCACCACCTTTTAAAGTTGTTGAATTTGATATTATGTATGGACAAGGAATTAGCAAGACTGGTGAATTAGTAGACCTTGGATCTAAAGCAGACATAGTAGAGAAGTCTGGCGCATGGTATTCTTACAAAGGTGAAAAAATTGGACAGGGTAAAGAAAATGCTAAAGAATACCTGTCTAATAATCCTAAAGAAGCTGCCGAAATTGAAATGGCAATCAGAGCAAATGCAGGATTAATTTCTGATAAAATGATGGGAAATGCTGCATCATTAGAAAAAGAAGAAAAGAAACTCGAAAATATTTCTGAATTAAAAAAGGACAAAGAAGTAGTTAAAGATACAGACAAATAGCATTGCTTTATTTTTAGTCATCTTAAAGTATTCAAGGGCGCTTAATTCAAGCGCCCTTTGTCTTATATGGACTTATATTTCAAAAGCTGTATTTATTGAATTATGAGCAAAAAAACACTTGAAGATGTAAGAAGTACTTTTAAAAATTTTTTTGAGTCCAACTCTCATCAAGTGATAGAATCTAGTCCATTAGTTCCTCAAAATGATTCTACTTTAATGTTTGCCAATTCAGGAATGGTTCAATTTAAGAATGTCTTTACTGGATTAGATAAAAGATCTTACAAAAGAGCTACTACTGCTCAAAAATGCGTTAGAGCAGGAGGAAAGCACAATGATTTAGAAAACGTTGGTTTTACACCAAGACATCATACTTTTTTTGAAATGCTGGGAAATTTTTCATTTGGTGATTATTTTAAAGAGCAGGCAATCAAATATGCTTGGGACTTGATCACAAAAGAATTTGGTTTATCCAAAGACAAGCTTTACATGACGGTTTTTTCTGAAGACCAGGAATCCTTTGATTTGTGGAAAAAAATATCTGGTTTTTCAGACGATAGAATAATTAAAATTGCAACAACAGACAATTTTTGGTCGATGGGTGATACAGGTCCATGTGGACCTTGCTCTGAAATTTTTTATGATCATGGTGATCATTTATGGGGAGGATTACCAGGCACCAAAGATCAAGATGGTGATCGTTTTATTGAAATTTGGAATTTGGTATTTATGCAATTTGAGCAGCTTGCAAAAGATAAAAGAATATCATTACCAAAACCATCTGTGGATACAGGCATGGGTCTTGAAAGAATGACTGCAGTAATGCAGGGTACACATGACAACTATAAAATTGATTTATTTCAAAAAATTATTTCTAATTCAGAAGATTTATTTCAAACAAAAGCGTCTAATGAAAATATTGCTAGCTTTAGAGTTGTAGCAGATCATTTAAGGGCCACTGCTTTCTTAATATCCGATGGCGTTACTCCATCCAACGAAGGAAGAGGATATGTTTTAAGAAGAATTATGAGAAGGGCAATGAGACATTGTAATACTTTAGGAAAGGCAAATCCAATATTGTATAAAATTGTTCCAAAAGTTATTGAGTTAATGAAAGATGAATATACCCAGCTTGATAATGCTAGAGATTTAATAATTCAAACTATTTCTACAGAAGAAGAAAAATTTTCTTTATTGTTAAAAAATGGACTAAAAATTCTTAATGAGGAAGTTATGAATATCAAAAATAATATTTTGCCAGGATCTGTAGCTTTTAAATTGTATGATACTTATGGTTTTCCAGTTGATCTAACTCAAGATGTTTTAAAAGAAAAAAAAATTATTATTGATCAGAGTGAATTTGAATTACTATCAGAACAAAGAAAACAAGAGGCAAGATCTAGTTGGAAAGGATCTGGATCTTCTGGATTAGATAAAATTTGGTTCAAAGTAAAAGAAAAAACAGGACCTACAGAATTTTACGGGTACACTTCAGATAGCATAGATGCAAAAATTCTTTGTATTGTTAAAGGAGAGAATATTGTTGATGAAATCAATGCTGATGAGGAAGGGTATTTGATACTTAATCAAACAGTTTTTTACGCAGAATCTGGAGGACAAATTGGAGATGTGGGTGAAATTTCTAATTCTAATAGTCTTTTTGAAGTAATGAATACTCAAAAAATATTTGGAGATTTATTTGTTCATTTTGGAAAACTTTCAAAAGGAAGTTTGAAAGTTGAGGATAATTTGTCATTAATTATAAATAAACAAAGAAGAGAAAAAATAAAAGCTTACCATTCAGCTACTCATTTGTTGCATGCTGCTTTAAGAGAAAAACTAGGCAAGCATGTTTCCCAAAAAGGCTCTTATGTTGGGCCAGATAGATTAAGATTTGACTTCAGTCACCCAAATCAAATTGAAAAAAAAGATTTAATAGAAATTAATCAAATTGTGAACGATGTGATTGAAGAGGGTGGAGTTGTTACAACAACAATTATGACGCCTGACAAAGCTATTAAATTAGGCGCAATGGCGTTATTTGGAGAAAAATATGGTGATGAAGTTAGAGTTGTTCAAATGGGAAAAAGAGATAATAAGGTTTTTTCTTTAGAATTATGTGGTGGAACGCATGTGGATAATTTATCAAAAATCAATAAATTTGAAATTATATCTGAGGGATCAATAGCATCTGGCGTTAGAAGAATAGAAGCATTAAGAGGTGAGGAATTAGATATATATCAACAAGAGATTAATAAAAAGAATCAAGAACTTCTTCAATCGCAAAATGAAGAAATAAAATTATTAAAAAATAAGATTTTAAGCTTAGATAAAAATTATATTTTTAAAAGTTTTAAAAATGCAGAAGAAGAAATTTTAAATTTAAAAGAAAATTTTAGCAAAATCGAAAAAGACTATATTTTAAATGATCCAACGAAAAATATTATAACTGATCATCAAAAAAGTAATTTTTTAATCAGAACCCAAATTGTATACGGTATCTCAAGTAAAGAAATTAGAGGTTTAATAGATGATAATAAAAAACTTTTAAAAAGTTCAGTAGTTATAATTTTAGGCATAGAAAATCAAAAAATTACAGTAGCTGTAGGAGTTACTAAAAATCTTGTAGAAAAATTTAATGCTATAGAAGTTTTAAACAATTTGTTAACTTTGCTTGATGGGAAAGGCGGCGGCGGCAGACCTGATTTTGCTATGGGTGGAGCTCAAAAAATAAGCAAAATAGATGATGCTATAAAACAAGTAGTTAGTATTTTAAATTAGAGATTATTTTCAATAATTTTTATAATTTTGTCTGATGATAATTTGTTAATAGTTTCATTATTTTTACTACAGTCGTAAATAATATTTTCAGATCCTAGAGGTTTGAATTTGTCAGAGTTCCTAGCAAAAAAACAAAACATTTTTACACCCGATAAGCTAAGCATGTGCATGACTCCATTATCAATTGTAATAATAAAATTCATTTTTTTTCCTAACTCAACAACTAAAGATGGATCTCTATTATTTTTTTTTATTTTTAATTCAGGAAAATAAGAATTTTTCAAACTTTTTTTAATAAATTTAATTTCTTTTTGGTAATGTTCTTCTAAAAAAAATGTAGGAATATAATTTTTTTTTTCAAAATATTTAGCCACTTTAGTAATTTCTTTTAAATCAAATTCTTTAATGCGGGTAGGGTGACCAGCTTTTATTGAAAATCCAATATATTTTTTTTCTTTTTTTATAAGCTTATTTGAAATTTTGGAAAAATCTTTATTTATATTTTTGTATTTATTATCAAAAGTAAATTTTTTATTTAAAATTTTTTCTAAGTAATTGGTTATTCTTAATTGCACATGCTTTTCTTTATCAAGTTCAATTTTAGGGTTTGAAAAAAAATAGTTAAATGTAGGAGATAGATAATATTGATGTGGTATTCGTTTATATATAAGCGTATTTCTTATTTTAGTTTGATTATCAATGATCAAATCAAATTTTTTAATGCCAAAGTCTTTTTTAAGATCTGGTTTAAAAAATATATGTTTTTTTCTAAATCCGTAGTGAAGGGGAAATGACTTGATAGTAAATATATTTTTTGGTTTGAGATTTTTAAGTTTAGTTTCGAACCAAAATTTATTTACATCACAAGCATAGTAGTAAATTTTTTTTAAATTTAGACTTTCGTTTAAATAATTAAATATTCTTAAAAATTGAATTGCATCACCAATTCCACCACCTGCATTGATGATTAAGATATTCTTTATTTTTAACAATTAATTTAGTTCTTTTTGTAAGTTTTTGTTAATTGCCTCTAGAAACTGATTTGTAGTTAGAAATTTTGAATCTTTATCGATTAAAATTGCTAAATCCTTGGTCATTTCTCCAGATTCTACTGTATCTATACACACCTTTTCTAAAGTAGTAGAAAATTTATTTAATTCATCATTAGAGTCTAGTTTTGCTCTGTGAGCCAAACCTCTCGTCCATGCAAAAATTGATGCAATTGGATTAGTTGAAGTTTCCTTTCCTTTTTGATGCTCCCTATAATGTCTTGTTACTGTTCCATGCGCAGCCTCACTCTCCACAGTTTTTCCATCCGGAGTCATTAGAACACTTGTCATTAGACCCAAAGAACCAAAACCTTGTGCAACTGTATCAGACTGGACATCTCCATCGTAATTTTTGCAAGCCCATACATATTTTCCGCTCCATTTCATAGCGCATGCTACCATGTCATCAATTAGACGGTGTTCGTATGAAATATTATTTTCTTTAAATTTTTTCTCAAATTCTTGTTCATAAACTTCTTGAAATAAATCTTTGAATCGACCATCGTAAGATTTTAAAATTGTATTTTTAGTTGATAAGTATACTGGCCATTTTCTAAGCAATCCATAATTCATAGATGCTCTAGCAAAATCTTTAATTGATTCATCTAAATTATACATAGTTAAAGCTATACCTGAACTAGGATAGTCAAATACATCATGCTCAATTTTTTGTGATCCATCTTCTGAAGTCCATGAAACCGTTAATTTCCCTTTTCCAGGAATTTTAAAATCAGTAGCTCTATATTGATCGCCAAAAGCATGTCTTCCAATCACAATTGGATCTGTCCAAGACGGCACAAGCTTAGGAACATTTTTGCAAATAATTGGCTCTCTAAAAACTGTTCCTCCTAAAATATTTCTGATTGTTCCATTAGGTGATTTCCACATTTTTTGTAAATTAAATTCTTTTACACGTTCTTCATCAGGTGTGATGGTTGCACACTTTACTCCAACACCATATTTTTTAATTGCATTTGCTGAGTCTATTGTAATTTGATCATTTGTTTTATCTCTAAATTCCATTCCAAGATCATAATATTTAAGATCTATATCAAGATACGGAAGTATGAGCTTTTGCTTGATAAAGTCCCAAATGATCCTGGTCATTTCGTCACCATCAAGTTCAACAACTGGATTTGTTACTTTAATTTTTGCCATAGTATTAATTTAAGAAAAATTGTTATATAGATAACAAAATAATAATCAATTTAATTGTATATGTTTGAAATAATTTTTCCTAAAATGCATAAAGAAGGTCAAAAAATATTAGCAATAGCGCTAGTTATAAATTTTTTTCTTTTTTTTATTTCAGAATTTCTTGGCCTCGTAGGCATTGTTTTATGTATATGGGTTTTTTACTTTTTTAGAGATCCGGAAAGATTTTCAATAAATGATAATTCTTATTTAGTAAGTCCAGCGGATGGAAAAATAAGTTTAATAACTGAATGTAAAGGACCAAAAGAATTGGGTCTGGGAGAAATAGATTTTCTAAGAATTAGTGTTTTTATGAATGTTTTTAATTGTCATGTTAACCGTTTTCCAATTGATTGTTCTGTTGATGAGATTTTTTATAAACCTGGAAAATTTTTGAATGCCTCATTAGATAAAGCAAGTGAGGATAATGAGCGTAATATGTTAAAAATAACATCCTCTAATAATGAAACATTTGCCTTAGTACAAATTGCAGGTTTAGTAGCAAGAAGAATCGTCTGCGAAGTTAATCCTGGTGAAAAATTTACACAAGGTAACAGATTTGGGATAATTAGATTTGGAAGTAGAGTTGATTTGTATTTTCCAAATTCATATAAAGTATTAAGTAAAGTTGGACAAACTGTAGTAGCTGGTGAGTCGTTGATAGCAAAAAAATAATTTAATAAATGAAAAGCAAAATAAGCTTTAGAGCGGTCATACCTAATATAATCACAATTTTTGCATTGATTTTAGGATTAACGTCCATAAAATTCACAATGACCAGTGACTTTAAACTTGCAATTATTTCAATTGTTTTAGCAGCAATATTAGATGCAGCCGATGGAAGGATTGCCCGATTAATAAAAGGAACTTCAAAATTTGGAGCAGAGCTAGATTCCCTAGTAGATTTTGTTAACTTTGGAGTTGCACCAGCATTGATAATTTATTTTTGGGAACTAAGATATTTAGGAAACATAGGCTGGATATTAACATTAGTTTTTATTATTTGTGCATGTTTACGATTGGCCAGATTTAATATTGATATAGCAAACAGTAGCAAAGAAAGTTGGAAAGATAATTTTTTTACAGGAGTTCCAACACCAGCTGGTGCAGGAATACTTTTGCTTCCATTAATTTATAGTTTAAGTGATTTTTTTATTTATTTTCAAAAAAATAATTTTTCTATTTATTTTATAATCATTGCTTCATTTTTAATGATAAGCAAAGTCCCTACATATGCTTTTAAAAAAATAAAAGTAAATAAGCCTTTTGTTTTGTTAATTTTATTGTCATTTGTTTTATTATTTTCTTTTTTGATTACTTACACTTTTAATACTCTTTTTGTATTAGGTTTAATTTATATTTGTTCAATTCCTATCAGTTTTATGAATTTTAAAATTATAAAGAAAAAATACAAAACAACAGACAATTTAGCTACAAGTGTAATATTAGACGATCTTTTATAATTTTTAATTATAATTTTTTATTAATGAAAAAGTTTAAAAACAAAAAACTTAGTCACAGTTCTAAACTGTGGATTACCAGACAAAATAATGATCCACTAGTAGAGCTAGCAAAAAAACAAAACTACAGATCAAGAGCTGTCTTTAAATTAATTGAAATTGATAAAAAATTGAAATTGATAAAAAATAATTTAAATATTGTGGATTTAGGATCCGCACCAGGTAGCTGGTCTCAATATAGCTCTAAAATAAATAAAAATGGTATTAATTTAGCTTTAGATATTTTGCCGATGAAATCGATATCTAATTGTAAATTTTTAAATGGAGATTTTACAAATGAAATAACTCAATTTGAATTAATGAAAATACTTAATGGTGGCAAAGCTGACTTAGTACTTTCTGATATTGCTGAAAATTCAACTGGTAATAAAAACCTAGACTCAATGAGAAGTAATTTAATATCTTTAACAGTGTTAGAATTTGCTTTAAAAAATTTAAAAAAAAACGGAAAAATTTTAATAAAGACTTTTTCAGGGATTGGTCAGCAAGATTTAGTTAAAAAAGTGAAGACCAGTTTTCAAAAACATCTATTTATTAAGCCTTCCGCAAGCAGGAAGGATTCAAAAGAGCTTTATTTGTACTGTGAGCTTTAATCATTTGTTGACTTTATTAGTTATGCAAAATAAATAAGTTTATGGAAATCAATAAAGCTTTAACTTTTGACGACGTACTGCTTGTACCAAAAAAGTCAAATCATCTACCCGCTGAATCAATAACAAAAACGTTTCTTACAAACGATATAGGTTTGGGTATTCCGATTATATCCGCTGCCATGGACACAGTCTCAGATTACCGTCTTGCAATTGCAATCGCTCAATTAGGAGGTATTGCCTGTATTCATAAAAATATGAGCATTGAAGAGCAGTCTCAGCAAATTAAAAATGTTAAGAAATTTGAGTCGGGAATGGTAATAGATCCCATAACTATTTCTCCAGATGAGGATATCTCCTTTGCTATTGACTTAATGAAAAGTAATAAAATTTCCGGAATTCCAGTAGTTGATAAAAATAAAAAATTAGTAGGAATTATAACCAATAGAGATTTAAGATTTACAAAAAATTTAAAAGCTAAAGTTAAAGATTTAATGACTAAAAAAGTTATTACAGTCAATGAAGGTGTTAATTCAGAGCATGCTAAAAAATTATTACATAAATATAGAATTGAAAAATTAGTAGTTGTAAACAAACAATTCAAATGTACTGGATTGATTACTGTAAAAGATTTAGAAAAATCTCAAGTTTTTCCAGACGCATCTAAAGATAAAAATCAATCTTTGCGAGTTGCTGGAGCAATAGGAGTAAATAAAGAAGGGTTAAATAGAGCTGAATTATTATTAGAGTCTGGTGCGGATGCTTTAATCTTAGACACTGCTCATGGCCACTCTCAGTCTGTAATTAATACAGTAAAAAATATTAAAAAAAAATTTAAATTTAAAAATTTAATTGTAGGAAATGTTGCAACTGGTGATGCAGCTAAAGAATTGGCAGACAATGGAGCTGATACTATAAAAGTTGGAATTGGCCCAGGATCAATCTGTACTACCAGAGTGGTTGCTGGCGTTGGCATGCCACAATTCACTGCTATTCAAAATGTTTCATCAGCAATAAAAAATTATAAAGTGAGAGTAATAGCAGATGGTGGTATTAGGTATTCAGGAGATATTGCTAAAGCCATAGGAGCAGGTGCAGATATGGTTATGATTGGATCTTTATTCGCTGGAACAGACGAGGCTCCTGGAGAAATATTTTATTATCAAGGTAGAAGTTACAAATCCTATCGAGGAATGGGATCTTTGTCAGCAATGGCAAGAGGATCTGCTGATAGATATTTTCAAGAAGATATTAAAGATAATTTAAAACTTGTTCCAGAGGGAATAGAGGGAAGGGTTCCATATAGAGGACCTGTTAAAAATATAATCAATCAATTAGTTGGAGGTTTAAAAGCTTCCATGGGTTATATTGGAGCAAAAACAATAGATGAGCTAAAGAAAAAAGCAAAATTTGTTCAAATTACAAACTCCGGTATTAAAGAAGGACATGTGCATAACGTCCAAATCACGAAACAATCACCCAATTATCCAGTAGAAAACTAATAATGAGATATTTGTTAATTTTAACTTTGATATTTATTTCAAGTATTTCACTTGCAAACAAAACTAATAAATATTTCCTTGAAGGAGAAAAATTGTTTTTAGCAAATAATTTTAAAGAGGCAAAAATATTATTTGAAAAAGATATTGTTTTTGACACTAAAAATGTCAAAAGTTATTTATACTTATCTAAAATTCATCAAAATTTAAAAAACCAAATCGAAGAAGAAAAAAATTTAAAAACTGCACTATTATTAGACCCTAAAAATGAAGAGGGTCTTTTTTTATTAACTAAACTTTATTTAAGTGAAGGAGATTTTAAGCTTGCTGAGAAAGAATATAATTTACTTAAGAAAGTCTGTAAAAGTTTTTGTAATAAGTTAGAAAATTTAGAATTACAAATTTTAAAATTCAAGAAATGAATTTAAACAAAGATAAAAAAATACTAATTATAGATTTCGGATCTCAAGTTACGCAGCTTATTGCCAGAAGAATTAGAGAGTTAGCTGTTTATTGTGAAATTATCAGTTATCAAAAATTTAATAAATTAAATTCTATTGAAAATGTAAAAGGTATTATTTTATCGGGAGGACCATCCTCAATTTCAAAAAAAAATTCTCCTAATATTAAAAATTTGAATTTAATTAATAAAATTCCTATTCTTGCGATATGTTATGGGCACCAACTAATTGCAAAAATTCATAATGGAAAAGTAAAGTTTTCTAATAAAAAAGAATTTGGAAGAGCTATTTTATTTTCAAAATCTAAATCACCATTAACGAAAAATTTTTTTTCCAATAAAAAAGCCACTGTTTGGATGAGTCATTCTGATGAAGTGACTAAATTACCAAAAGGGTTTTCAGTTGTTGCATCAACTAAAAACTCAAGTTTTGCAATGATTCAAAACCTAAAAAAAAAAATATTCACAGTTCAATTTCATCCTGAAGTCGTTCATACTGAAAATGGAACTTTAATTTTTAAAAATTTCATTTTTGAAATTTGTAAATGTAAAAAAAATTGGACCAATGAAACAAAATTACAAAAAATATCCTCTAATATTAAATTGCAAGTAGGAAAGGACAAAGTTCTTTGCGCTTTATCAGGTGGCGTAGATAGTAGTGTGTTAGCACATGTGCTTTACAAAACTATAAAAAAACAGCTTATATGCGTTTATATCGATACAGGCTTAATGAGAAAAGGAGAAACGTTAGAAATTATAAAAGTATATAAAAAAAAATTTAAAAGTAATTTTATTTATTTGAATAAAAAACAGTTATTTTTGAATAATCTTAAAAATATTAAAGATCCTGAAAGAAAAAGAAAAATTATTGGTCACACATTTATTAAAGTTTTTGAAGATTTTACAAAAAATAAAAAAAATATTAAATATTTAGCTCAGGGAACACTGTATCCAGATGTTATTGAGAGTCAGAGCTTCTCTGGTAGTCCAACATCTAAAATTAAGTCTCACCATAATGTGGGTGGTTTGCCAAAAAAAATGAAATTACATTTATTAGAGCCTTTTAGAGAAATGTTTAAAGACGAAGTTAGATATCTTGGCAAAAAGATCAAAGTAAATAATTTTATTTTAAATAGACATCCTTTTCCTGGTCCAGGATTGGCAATAAGAATTTTAGGAGATATTAATCAAAAGAAATTAGAAATTTTACAAAATATAGATCATGTTTTCATTAATGAATTAAAAAAAAGAAATTTATATAAAAATATTTGGCAAGCTTTTGCTACTTTAATTCCAATTAAAACAGTTGGAGTCATGGGAGATAGTAGGACTTACGAATATATTTGTGCTTTAAGAGCAGTCACTTCTGTTGATGGAATGACGGCTGATTTTTATAATTTTGATCATAAAGATATATCTGAAATTAGTAGTAAAATAGTAAATGAGGTTAGTGGCATTAATAGAGTAGTGTATGATGTTACATCAAAACCCCCGGGTACAATAGAATGGGAATAAAAAATCCAAAAATAGATCTGTTCTGCAAATCTAAAAGAAAACTCGTTTGTCTTACAGCTTATACAACTTATATGGCTGAAATTATAGATGAGTATTGTGATTTAGTATTAGTAGGAGATTCTTTATCAATGGTTCTTTATGGAGATAAAAATACTACTCGTTTAAGTTTAAGTACAATGATCCGACATGGAAAAGCAGTACGTAAGGGAATTAAAAAAAGTATTTTGGTTGTAGATATGCCAAAAAATACTTATGAAAAATCGCCAGATATCGCACTTAAAAATGCAAGAAAAATTATGAAAGAAACAAAGTGCGATGCTATAAAAATGGAGGGCGGAGTTGCTATTGCAAAAACAATAAAAAAATTAGTAAAAAATAATATTCCAGTGATGGGTCATATAGGTTTGTTGCCGCAGCAAGTTACAAAATCATCTGAATACAGAATAAAAGGCAAGACTAAAAATGAAGAAAATATCGTCACCAACGATTTGTTGGCTGTCCAAAAGAATGGTGCATTCTCAGTGGTTATTGAAGGTGTGACCGAAAGATTAGCTATTAAATTATGTAAGATAGCGAAAATCAAAACAATTGGAATAGGAGCTTCAAAAAAATGCGATGGCCAAGTATTAGTTACCGAGGATATGCTTGGTATATTTGATAAAACAGCAAAATTTGTAAAAAAATATAACAATTTAAGAAAAATAATTTCCAACAGTGTAAAAAAATATAATTCTGATATTGTTAATCACAAATTTCCTACAAAAAAAAATATTTATTAATAATGTCATCAGAATTAGAAAATCAAATTAAAGACGATTTATTTAGAGACAAAGTAATCAAATTTTTTTCTCAATATAAAAAATATTTAATCACTCTATTAATTCTATTAATAACTATTCCTAGTTTTTATCACGCCTTTAAAGCTTATGAACGCAACAAAAGCGAAAAAATTCTAGAAGATTATAGCAAGGCAATCATGATGCTAAGCAATGAGAATTTAGATGAGGCAGATAAAATTTTTACCAAGCTTTTAAATGAAAAAAATGAAGCTATCCTGATATCTTCCTTGAACAAAATCATAGAAATTAATTTAAAAAAAAAAAATCCTAAAAAAAATATTATTTTAATTGATGATATTCTTAACTCTAAAAAACTATCTGCTTTAAATACTGAGTTATTGAAAATAAAAAAAGCCCTTTTGATTTTTGATAAGGCTGATGAAAAAACAATGTTAGATTTGTTGAATAAAAATGAAAAGCAAAGTAAGTTTTATTCATTATCAATGCAAATTTTAGTTGATTTCTATATTTCAAAAAATGAACTTTTAAAAGCTAATGAAATTCAAAAATTAGTTAATGCAAAATAATTTACATTATTTAATAATTTTATTTTTTTTGTTCAATTGTTCATCAAAAAAAGATGAGTTACTAATTGATATTAAAGCTTTTAAAAATCAAGGCACTGAAATTTTTTTAGAAA
>ERZ887849.1907-NODE-1907-length-18056-cov-8.272096_pt1 | contig 18056 bp, 20 predicted proteins | sample MGYA00521267_ERZ887849 | MGnify/ENA primary metagenome ERZ887849 (study PRJEB32303, sample SAMEA104408601) | aquatic metagenome | biome: Brackish water; feature: Pelagic; material: water | place: Baltic Sea | collected 2014-06-06T16:11:00 | depth 2,863 m ... | reverse complement strand
GCAGCTTGCACAGTTCAGGGCGGCGTTGGCAGGGTGGGGATTACTTTGCGCTTACGATGAATCAAGTGTAGCTGTCGCGAACGAAAAGCTGAAGGATCTGCCCGGCGCGAAAATTGAGTTTATAAAGTCAGATGCCAAAACGATGTCTCTTGATAGGGAATCTTTCGATCTTACCGTGTGTATGGGCTCTTCACATGCCTTCGCAGAGGGGAAGTCTGCATTTGAAGGCGCCATTGTCTTTATGCAGAATATTTTGAAACCAAATGGCATGATTCTGATAGGGGAAGGTTACTGGAAGAGAGAACCTGACCCTGAGTATCTGGAGTTTATTGGCGATCCGGTTGGTGTTTACAACTCTTTTGAGGGGAATATCGGGATAGCTGAGTCAGCTGGATTTGTTCCAGTATACGCGACAGAAAGTAGTCTCGACGAGTGGGATCACTTTGAGTGGAGCTTTCTACTAAAGGCCGAGCGAGCAGTAATTTCAAATCCAGATAACTTAGACCTTCGCAAAAAACTGGATCAGGTAAAAGCGTGGAATGCCTCGTATAGAAAATATGGGCGCTCCACAATGGGTTATGGCCATTATGTTCTCATGAAGAAGTAGCTATTTCCCATTCTGCGAGCGTCCGCTGTTAGCCGGAGGTATCTACCGCACCGCGGGAAGTCCACATAGCGGACATTGAGAAGCACCTGAGCCCACCCAAATCTAGGCCGCTTTGAGGTGGAAGCGGCCTAGCTGTTGTCCCAGCCCACCAGATTCAACGCCTGATAAGCATCCCCGCCTGGAACTGCTTTTACGGCATCAGACCAATTCACCACCAGAAAGGTGTCACCGCTCAAAGGTCCACCACGGTGAGAATGAAATCTGCGATGGCGTTCGTGTCATCAAGATCAAAGACAGGCTGGTCAGCCTCAAGTGGGCTATCGCTGGCTACAGCCTTGATTGTGGGATCATCGCGCGCAATCAGACGATTGCCGTTAACAGCGCGGTAGGCCTCAACTTTGGGGTGGGTGTCGCGTTTGTAGCCTTCTACAAGGATGAGGTCGACGGGATCGAGACGGGTCAGCAGATCTGCAAGCGCAGGCTCTTGCGTGTCGTGCAACTCGGTCATCAGCGCCCAGCGTTGGCTGGACGACAAAAGCACCTGCTGCGCGCCTGCCTCGCGATGGCGATAGCTGTCCTTGCCGGGATGATCAACTTCAAAAGAGTGATGTGCGTGTTTAAGTGTCGAGACAGTGAAGCCCCGCCGCGTAATTTCCGTCACAAGCCGTTCCATCAGGCCGGTTTTTCCTGCATTTTTGTAACCTACGATGCCAAAGACTTTCATAGCATGCTTTCCGCTTTGACTAGATCATCCCGTGTGTTGATGTTGAAAAATTCGGCGGCATCAGGGAACATCGCCGCCGCACAGCCGTGTCTTTCGGCCCAGAGCACGACCTTGCGCAAGCCCGCCTCCAATGCGGAACGCAGATCGTCGCGCAAGGCGGTCGGCCAAAGCCCGAATGTCGGCTGCCATCCGTCGGGGGTATGAGCCAAGGCAATCTGTGTGCCTTCCTCCCGCGCAGCCAGTATTAAGCGTGGGACTAGATCGCAGGGAAAAAACGGTGTGTCTGCGGCAGCGGTGACGATATGGCTCGCACCTTTTCCGGCGGCCCAGTCAAGGCCTGCCAGAACCCCGGAGAGTGGTCCTGCGAAACCGCCGATACTGTCGCTGATTACAGGTAATCCAAGTCCCGAGAACCGGCTTGCATCGCCATTCGCATTCAGTGCAAGGGTATGCACCTGTGATTCCAGCCTTGCTATGACTTGGTCAAGGATCGTACCTCTTCCCAAGGGCAGCATTCCTTTGTCGCCCCCACCTATCCGCGTGGCTTGACCACCAGCCAGGATCACCCCCAATGGCTGTTTCATCCCGCAGCCCCCTCGCCGCAACTTCGTCGTGGCACATCGGCATTGCGGGTAGAGTCTGCATCACACATCAATCGCTCTTCGACTACCAGACAGACCAAGCGCGACCGCAAGTCTTGCCACCTCATTGAGCTCTGCTCCATCCGAGTGCAAATAGTCTGTAATCTGCGCCTTCATGCTCCGCGCCCAGTAACGCTGGATGTGATTGGCTACCAGTTCCGCCGCAGCCGCATCGTCCTCGGCGGCAAAGCGCAGGTTCGTTGCTATCTGATTGGCCATGTCAACCAGGTGCATGAGCTCACCGTTCATCGCTATTGCTCCAGACACTGTTTCGCCTGCAGGACCGCTGTCCTGTCGGGACTGTGGTAAATCACGTGCCTGCCGGGACGGGCAAAGCCGACGAGCAGCTGGCCAGCGAGGTGGGCCTGGGCAATGGCCAGCGAGGTGGGCGCAGACACGGCAACCAGAGCACCCATGCCAACCGCGCAGCTCTTGTGGACCATCTCATAGCTGGCCCTGCTCGACACCAGCACAAAACCACTGTCGAGGTTTTCTCTCTGGCGACGCAAGGCCCCAATAAGTTTATCCAGGGCGTTGTGGCGCCCCACATCTTCACGCACCAGCAGAATCTCACCCTGCGCGCTGCACCAGGCGGCGCCGTGGGTGGCACCGGTGTTAGCCTGCAGGGGTTGGTGCCGGGGCAAGTCCGCCAGTGCGCGCTGGATCGCGGCATCCTGCAAGAGCGGCGCAACCACCGGTGTAATCGGACGGATCGCCTGCGCCAGGGATTCGGTGCCACACAGGCCACAGCCGGTGCGCCCGACCAGATTCCGGCGCTGTTGCTTCAGTTCCACCCAGCGCTGGGTGAAGATTTCCATATTGATGGAGATCCCCTCCTCCCCCGTGACCACATCCAGGCCATACAGCTCTCCGGGGTGGGCCAGGATGCCCTCGGTCAGACTGAATCCCAGCGCAAAGTCCTCCAGATCAGCCGGGGTCGCCATCATCACGGCGTGTGACAGCCCGTTGTATACCAACGCTACCGGCACTTCCTGGGCGATGCTGTCGCCAGTCACACACCCGGCCTCGCCCGTTCGCCGAACATCGACCATGGCGGTGACCCCCTCCCGCGTGCCGTCGTGCTCCCCGGTCACCCCTCGCTGACCTCGGGTGCGGACCGCCGCCTACCCTCGTGCAAGAGGGTATTTTGCTGCCGGTCGAAGGCTTTGAACCTCTGCTGCCAGCTGGAGGGCTGACTCACCTTCTCCACCTGCACCGCGGTGACCTTGTACTCCGGGCAGTTGGTCGCCCAATCGGAGCTGTCAGTGGTAATGACATTGGCACCGCTGCCCGGATGGTGGAAGGTGGTGTAGACCACCCCCGGCAGCATGCGGTCGTTGACCCGGGCGCGCAACACCGTATGGCCCGCGCGGCTGGTAATACCCAGCCAGTCACCGTCCTTGACCCCGCGCGTTTCGGCATCGTGAGGATGCAACTCGAGCACGTCTTCACCGTGCCAGGTCTGGTTGGCCGTGCGCCGGGTCTGGGCGCCTACATTGTACTGCGACAGGATCCGCCCGGTGGTCAGCAACAGCGGGTACTTGCGGTTGGTGCGTTCGCTGGTGGCCACATAGTCGGTAATGGCGAACCTGCCCAGCCCGATGGGGAACTCACGCTGGTGCATGATCGGCATGCCTTCCGGGTAGGATTCATTGCAGGGCCACTGGATGGAGCCCAGGCGATCGAGCTTGGCGTAGCTGACCCCGGCAAAACTCGGCGTGAGCCGGGCGATCTCGTCCATGATCTGCTCGGGGTGGCTGTAGTCCATGGGGTACCCCAGGGCGTTGGCCAGATCCACGGTTACCTCCCAGTCTTCCTTGCCCGCCAACGGCGCCATCACCTTGCGCACCCGGTTGATACGTCGTTCGGCATTGGTAAAGGTGCCGTTCTTCTCCAGGAAGGTGGAACCGGGCAGCAGCACGTGGGCGTACTTGGCAGTTTCGTTGAGGAAGATGTCCTGCACGATCAAACATTCCAGGGCACCCAGCGCAGCCTCCACATGTGAGGTATTGGGGTCGGACTGGGCGATGTCCTCGCCCTGCACGTACAGGCCCTTGAAACTGCCACTGATCGCCGCGTCGAACATGTTCGGGATCCGTAGGCCGGGTTCGTCGTCGATCTTTACGCCCCAATCGGTTTCAAAGCGGCCGCGGGCCGTGGCATCAGACACATGCTGGTAGCCCGGCAGTTCATGGGGGAAGGACCCCATGTCGCAGGCGCCCTGCACATTGTTCTGGCCCCGCAGCGGGTTCACGCCCACCCCCTCGCGGCCGAGATTGCCGGTGGCCAGGGCCAGGTTGGCGATGCCCATGACCATGGTGGAGCCCTGGCTGTGCTCGGTCACGCCCAAACCGTAGTAGATCGCCCCGTTGCGGGCCCGGGCATAGGCACGGGCGGCCTCGCGCACGGCCTCGGCCGTAACACCGGTCACACTTTCCAACTCCTCCGGCGCGTGGCGCGGCTGGGCGATAAACGCGCGCCAGCGCTGGTACGCCTCCGGCTCACAGCGGCTGGCAATGAACGCACTGTCTTCCAGACCTTCGGTTACCACCACATGCGCCAGGGCATTGATCATCGCCACATTGGTACCCGGGCGCAGGGGCAGGTGCAGGGCTTTGTGGCGGTGGGGCGTGTGCAGGAGGTCAATGCGTCGCGGGTCTATCACAATCAGCTCCGCGCCCTGCCGCAAGCGGCGCCGCAGCTGCGAGGCGAAGACCGGGTGGGCATCCGTGGGGTTGGCGCCGATCACCACGATCACGTCCGCCTGCATCACCGAGTCAAAGGTCTGGGTCCCGGCGGATTCGCCCAGGGTGGCCTTCAGGCCATAACCCGTCGGCGAGTGACAGACCCGGGCACAGGTATCGGTGTTGTTGTTGCCAAAGGCAGCCCGCACCAGCTTCTGCACCAGGTAGGTCTCTTCGTTGGTGCAGCGGGAGGAGGTGATACCGCCGATGCTTTCCCGGCCATGGCGCTGCTGGATCGCACGCAGCCGAGTGGCGGCAAAATCGATGGCCTCCTCCCAGCTCACCGCCTGCCAGGGCTGGTCGATGGCCTCGCGGATCATGGGCGTGCGCAGGCGGTCCCGATGGGTGGCGTAGCCGAAGGCGAAGCGCCCTTTTACACAGGAATGGCCGTGGTTGGCCGCACCGCCCTTGTAGGGCACCATGCGCACCACCTGGTCCCCCTGCATCTGGGCTTCGAAGGAACATCCCACCCCGCAGTAGGCACAGGTGGTGACTACACTGTGTTCCGGCTGCCCCGCGTCGATCACGCTCTTCTCCATCAGCGTGGCCGTCGGGCAGGTCTGCACGCAGGCCCCGCAGGACACACACTCGGAGTCCATAAAGGACTCATTGTCCCCGGCGCCGACTTTGGAGGCAAAACCGCGCCCATCGATGGTCAGGGCAAAGGTGCCCTGCACTTCCTCGCAGGCCCGCACGCAGCGTGAGCAGACGATGCACTTGCTGGGGTCGAAGGTGAAGTAGGGGTTGGATTCATCCTTCTCCGCCTGCAGGTGGTTGGCACCGTCGAAACCGTAGCGTACCTCCCGCAGCCCCACCGCGCCGGCCATGTCCTGCAGTTCACAGTCGCCGTTGGCGGGACAGGTCAGGCAGTCCAGCGGATGATCGGAGATATACAGCTCCATGATATTGCGGCGCAGTTTGGCCACCGGCTCGGTCTGGGTGGAGACCCGCATATCCTGCTCAACCGGCGTGGTACAGGAGGCGGGATAGCCGCGCTTGCCTTCGATCTGGACCGCGCACAGGCGACAGGAACCAAACGCTTCCAGGTTGTCGGAGGCACAGAGTTTGGGGATATTGATACCGGCCAGCGCGGCCGCACGCAACACCGAGCTGCCCTCGGGCACGCTGACAGCCGTGCCATCGATAACCAGACTGACTGACTTTGCGCCGAGCGGGGGCGGCGGCGTGCCGTAGTCCTTCTCCGGTTCGTGATAATGCAACATCTCAGCGCCTCCGGTTGTCAGTGGGCCGCAGATCCTCGGCAAAATGCTGCACCACGCTCCGCACCGGGATCGGGGTCATGCTGCCCATCGCGCAGAGAGAGCCGTCGACCATGGTAGAGCATAAGTCATTCAGCAGCGACAGGTTGGCTTCCGGCCGGTCGCCGGCCCGGATGCGGTCGATGACCTCCACCCCACGGGTGGAACCAATTCGACAGGGTGTGCATTTGCCGCAGGATTCCACCGCGCAGAACTCCATGGCAAAACGGGCCTGCTCGCCCATGTCCACGGTGTCGTCAAACAACACAACGCCGCCGTGCCCGAGCACCGCTCCCACAGCAGCAAACGCCTCGTAGTCCAGCGGCGTATCCCATTGTGTGGCTGGTAGATAGGCGCCCAATGGGCCACCCACCTGCACCGCCCGCACTGGGCGACCGCTGCGGGTGCCGCCGCCGAACTCCTCCAGCAGCTCGCGCAGGGTCATGCCAAAGGCCAGCTCCACCAGACCACCGCGCTGCACATTGCCCGCCAGCTGTATTGCCAAGGTACCGCGGGAGCGGCCCACCCCGCAGTCTGCATAGGCCTGGGCGCCGCAATCAAGAATAAAGGGTACCGCCGCCAGCGACAGCACATTGTTTACCACCGTGGGCCGGCCAAACAGCCCCTTGAGCGCCGGCAGCGGCGGCTTGGGCCGCACCATGCCGCGCCGGCCTTCCAGGCTCTCCAGCAGCGCAGTCTCCTCGCCGCAGATATAGGCGCCCGCACCCAGTCGAACTTCCAGCAGGAAAGCCCGGCCGCTGCCCAGCACGGAATCACCCAGATAGCCGGCGGCCCAGGCCCGCTCGATGGCGGTGTCCAGAATGCGCCGCGCCAGCGGGTACTCCGAGCGCAGGTAGATGTAGCCTTGCGTGGCGCCCACCGCAAGCCCGGCGATAACCATGCCCTCAATCAACATGTAGGGGTCGCACTCCATCACCAGGCGATCGGCAAAGGTACCGGAATCGCCTTCGTCGGCATTGCAGACGATGTACTTCTGGCCCGGGTCCGCGTTCAGCACCGTCTCCCACTTGATGCCGGTGGGAAAGGCCGCGCCGCCGCGCCCACGCAGCCCCGAAGATTTTACCTCCCCGACGATGGCGGCCGGCGCCAACTGCAGTGCCCGCTCCAGGCCGCGAAAGCCGTGGTGGGCACGGTACTGCTCGATGGACAGCGGATCGATCACGCCGATGCGGGCAAAGGTCAGCCGCTGCTGGCGCGCAAGCCAGGGAATCTCCTCGGTGAGCCCTTGGCACAAGGGGTGCGAGGTCGCACCCTCCAGCAAGCCCGCATCCAGCAGGCCGGGCAGGTCCGCGGCGCTGACCGGACCGTAGGCGACTCGGCCGCGGGCAGTTTCCACCTCGACCAGGGGCTCCAGCCAGCACAGGCCGCGGCTGCCGTTGCGGATCAGTTCAAGCTCCAGGCCCCGCTGCGTCGCCAACGCCGCCAGTTCCCGCGCCACGGCATCGGCTCCCATGGCCAACGCCGTGGTGTCGCTGGGCACAAATATGCGCACGGTCATCCCTGCAACTCCAGCACCTGGGTATCCAGGGCAGCCAGCAGTTCATCGAACCGCGCCTCCGATACCCGGCCATGGACCGCGTCGCCAATACGGATGGAGGGGCCGCAGGCACAGTTGCCCAGGCAGTAGACCGGCTCCAGGCTAAACTGCCCGTCGGCACCGGTTTCGTGATAATCCAGGCCCAGGCGCATTTTAGCGTGGGCCTCGAGCTGACGCGCGCCCACCGCCTGGCAGGCCTCAGCCCGGCAGACCTCCACCCTGTGGCGGCCCGCCGGCGCGACATGGAAGTGGTGATAAAAGCTGATCACCCCGGACACTTCCGCGCGGGTGAGCCTCAGCGCTGCAGCGATGGTATTGATCGCCTCTCGCGGGATATAGCCGAGACTGTCCTGCACGGCGTGCAGCACCGGCAGCAGGGGGCCGGGCTGGTCCTGCCAGGCGGCTATTGCGGCCTGCACCGGGTCGGGAGCTGAATTTGATGGGGCACTCATGGTACCTCTCTTGCGAATCGTCATTGGATAATCCGCCAGCCGGCAGGCTTCCACCAACAGCGGTGTTTTCAGCTGTTCTTCAAGGGAATTGTCAGCAGTGCCCTGATCAACCAGCACTGGATGCCGGCTTTTTGCCTGCCCGACCAGTGCTACCGTATCATATGCGAGCCAGGACTCGGAAGGTCCTCCGAGATAATTGGTGAACGCCTTCTGTCCCCAGGCGCAATGGGTCGGCGCACAGATAGGTGAGAAGGCCGACACCGAGACAAAGCTCTCAGGGTTCTCCAGGGCAATGGTCAGCGCACCGTGACCGTCCATGGAGTGGCCCGAAATGCCTGCTAGCGATGGATCGAATGGCGTTTTCAAGACGGCCAGCGCCATTTCGACATGCGTGTGCGCGGCAATTGGCGCAGCAACAATGGCCGCGCTTGCGGTTTCTAGGGATCTTTGTAAAGATCATCCAAACCCTCGCGAAAGCCCTGCTCTGCAGGACTTTTCGGTTCTGGGCTCACAAAAAACCGGAGGCAATTAACCAGCCTCCAATTTTTTGGCTAACGCCGGAATATGCAGCACCGTCTCATTACGAGTCTCGGTAGATTCAGCCAGCCAGCAAATGACTTCAGCCACCGTTTTGGCAGGCGTTGCATCTGAAAAATCAGCTAGCACCTCACTCAAGCCGTTGGCTTTCATAACTTCGGTGACAACAAACCCAGGCTCTACGTTCATAAACCGCAGATGAGAACCCTTGTGCTCTACCCGTAAAATCCCGGCCATTCGTATCAGCGCAGCTTTTGACGATGAATATGCAAATCCCCATCCGCCCTCACCTGCAGGCGCGGGCGGGTCGACTTCGGCAGAACCCGACACCATATTGATAATCGTCCCTGATTGCCTGCCCAGCATGCCGGGTAACACTGCCTGTACGGCGGCTAGCGGCGTGAATACATTACCCTGATAAATATTGCCAAGCTGTTGCGCGGTAATATCCATAATATGCTGCATATTCCCCATACCCTGGAAACAGGCATTGTTAAACAGCAAGTCAATATGGCCGTAGTGGCTTAGCGCCTGTTCAATGGCCGCCAATACGGTTTCCGGCTTCAGAATATCTGAGCGCATGCACAAGGTCTGGCCGCCAGCGGCGCGAACGGCGTCTGCTGTAGATTCCAAGCTGCCAGGCAACGTCTGGGTATTTGACTGGTAAGTGCCATGATCATGCTGTTCACCGTCGCTTAAACTACGAGCAGTGATCGCCACATCATATCCAGCATGGGCCAGAGCAATGGCCGTTTCAGCCCCGATACCTCGGCTAGCACCAGTGATAAAAGCAACTTTTCGTGTCATTTTATTTTCTCCCAACATGAGATATCAGCTAATGGCCATCCTAGCTAGCCCAACAGGGGCAGCTCACAAATGAAGCGCCTGCGGGTGGTCAGTACGTTCCAATATTCACCGGAGTGCATTCTGGAGTAGCCCACAGGCGTAAGACTAAAACTTGTGCGAGCGCAGTATCTCCACATCCTCCAAATAAGTGATGCCCGAATAATTATTAAAGAACTGCTCGGCCACCTCAACGGCGATTTTCTCTGCCGTTTCATGAGTCGCCGTAATCACCTCTATTTGTACGTTACTGAAGCCATCCACCACCGCGGCGCGACCAGCCGAACGAACCCCGCGGCTGCCCTTGCCCGCCGCGGCGAAAACCGTGTAACCCGTGGCGCCGAAAGTCTCAATAACCTGCGCCACCTGCTCCAGAATCACTTTCTCGGTGATGATGACCACCTTGGCTGCCTTGAATGTCATGCGCGGTGCCCTCTTCGATTATTTGCCTTAAACAGCGTCGTCTGCACGCCCATCCAAGCTCCGCCGTGCGTGTAACTACCGGAGTAGCATAACACCGGAGTCACAGGCCAAATACCGCTTCTGCCAACGCCACATAGAGCGGGATGCCCACGGCGATGGCAATGGGAGTACCCACACTCGTTGAGGAACCAATGTAAGCCGCGGGGTTCGCCGAAGGGATTGCTGCGCGCAGGGTGGGCGGGCCAGAAATATCCGAACTTGAACCCGCCATCACCGCAAGCAAAATAACGCCGCCGGGGCTGAACCCGGTGAATACGTGGGCGATATAGCCCAAGCCAAACGCGATCAGCCCGTGCACCAGGGGCGCAACCGCTGCGTAGACTGCGTACCAGTGCGCCACTTTGCGCAACTCGTTCAGGCGCGCATACGCTTCCATGCCCATAATCAGCATCAATACCGACAGCAAGCCCCGGAACAGTGGATCGTAAAAACTCTCGAACACCACTTCCGGGTTGGTAAACAGCCCCAGCGCCAAACCCAGCAAGAGTGCGGAGAGTGCGGAGCCACGCAGGCTATTGGTGACGATTGGCCAGATTTTTGTCTTGGCCTTGGGGCCGTGCTTCTTTTTGGCGAGATACACATTGGCCAGCACAATCGCCACAATCAACGCGGGGATATCCATAAAGGGATACAGGGCCGGCACCCAGGCTTCATAGGTGATCGCCTGCTCTTCCAGCATCAGCATTGCTGCAGCCAGCGTGGACGCGCTCACTGCGCCAAAAAGGCCGGCGGTGGCAATCGCGTCCTCGGTTTTTACACCGGGCAAGTAGGCGAGCACAACGCAGCCTATCAGCACAATGCCGCAGCCCACGATGAGCGCAATAAACGCAGGCAGTATCATGTCGGCCAACTCGGCATCGCGAATTTCCAGGCCACCTTCAAGGCCAATCCGCATCAGCAACATAAATACACAGAACTGGTAAATCGCGTCGGGGATTTCCAGCTTGCTACGAAAAGCCGCCAACAACATGCCACCGACCAGAAACGCCAGCGCAGGCGACTGGAACTGGACAAGGAAGCGGGACATAAAATCCAGAATGAGTTCGATGAGATTTCTCCAGAGAGTTGATGATGGCGGTAGTGTGCCGCTCGACCGATCTCTAGTAAAATAGATTAATCAGAGGTAAATGTTCTTTTTATAAGAATTATAATGCGGGTACACAGACGGGTGCCGAGCGCCGGGGCTTTACGCGAGCCTCCCCCGGGCACCGTCTGCTGCTATGCACCTGATAAGTGGGTAGCCCTTGCCACCACTGATCGGCGGCGCACCCATTGCAAGTGCGCTGCCCGCGGCGCTGAGGAACTAGTTACCCAGGCCCAGATTACGCAATGCGGTACGAAACGCGTTGAACGGGCTGATAATGGCATCACCCAGCACAATGGCGCAGCCGAACCAATGGAAGTAGTTGAGCTGCTGCCAACCCGGGCCCGTGCTGTTGCTGCCTTCCAGCAGGAACCAGGTCAGCATGGCGGTGCCCAGCATTACCGCAGCAATCGACCACAGCAGGTCGAAAAAAAACGCCGCGGCATTAATATCGCCGGACTTGAAAAATTCTATAAAAAGAACGAACACACCAAGGCCCATATACACAAAACCAAAGTGCAGCTGAGCGGCCATATCCAGTTCAAACTGATACATCAGTGCCGGGTAAGCCACCGCCAGCAGCACCCAAGGGAACCGACCGAGAAAGGCGGCTATGCCGCCGTTATTATTCACTGTGATTTGTGCTCCCACGTGCCTTCCTCTCATTTTATATTGTTGATGGTAATCATAGGTCGGGAGCCGACAAAAAACACCCCGGGTGCCTAGGGGGTTTGCGTCAGCTCTTGCGCAAAGGCCATAAGCGCTGGAAAGAACGCGAGGAACCCTTGCTCGATCGGCTCCGCGTTGCGCGCCACTTCCACCGCGGCCAGGGCCAGTGGGTTATCGTGCTGCAAGCGCCCTGCCAGCCCTCGCAGCGTGCTGTCTACACCCTCCCAACTCGCACAACGGCTGAGCCAGTCATGTGCAACCAGGCGCGGAGCAGCGGCCGCAAGGGAAGCAGGCAATTCATGGCGATGGGTAATCAACAAGCCGTACGTCTCATTGACGAAGACGTGCCGTTCCATTGGCGCAAACGCCTGCCAGTGCCGAATCAAAAAGTGGTCGAACGCCACATCAAGCAGAATGCCGGCGTAACGCCGGTAGGGGGGCGCGAATAGTCTGCGCATCTCAAGGGTGAGTGGATGATCATCGGTAAAACGATCAATCGACCGGTGCTGCTCAACACCTTCACGAATACCCGGTAACAAGGCCAGCGGCAGCAGCGGGCCTTTGATAAAGTCGCCGGTCACGTTGCCAACGCGTTGCAGGGGGTCAGGCCCAGCCAAGAGTGCATGTGCGAGATGGTTCATAAACCCGTTCCCTTATATCGCTTACCACCCTACCTTTTCCGCACGGAGGGTGCGAAAATCACGCGCTCTACTGATAACGATAAGCCGCACCCCGGATGTTACTACGCCCTGCATTTTTGCGCGCACCCTGGCTTCACTTCTTACTCCTTGGCGCACTGCTTTACGTCGCTCAGGCGAAGCTGTTTCCAACACCACCCCCTGTGGTTGGGCCTCTCCCGGAAGCGCGTGTGGATGCACTGGTGACACAGTGGGTAGCCCTCACCGGGCGCCAACCCGAGCCTGCGGAACTCGCCCACCTGCAACGCAACGAGTTGGAACAAGACATGCTGTTCCAACGTGCGCTAAGCCTGGAATTGCACCGTCAGGACCCCGTGGTACAGCAGCGGCTACTGCTCAATTTGCGATTTCTCGGGCTAACTGCGCCTGACGCCGGTGATGAGGCGCTGTTTGAGCAGGCATTGGCAATGCGTTTGCATTTGGGCGATGAAGTAGTGCGCCGCCGCATGATTCAGGTAATGGAGCAGCTCATTCTGGCCAGTGCACCGCCCGCTGCGCCCACCGAGGCAGAACTTCAAGCCGCCTTTACCGAGCGCAGCACGGAACTTGCGCGCCCACCGCGCTATTCTCTGCAACATCTTTATTTTAGCCGTGAGCGCGAACCCGAGGTTGCGGCGCTGGTATCGCGTATTGAACGTGAAGGCCTGGGCCCTGCGGAGGCGCTGCCGTTAAGCTCACCCTTTCTACATGGGTACGCTTTCCGCAACCAGACTCCCGATCAGCTCGCACGGCTGTTTGGTGCAGTGTTCGTCGACAAACTCGTGTCTGCCGCCACGGAGCCCGGGCGCTGGCAGGGCCCCCTGCGCTCCGCCTTTGGCCTGCACCTGATCTGGCTCGATGAATTCACACCTGCACGCCCCGCGCGGCTCGATGAAGTTCGCGACCAACTCGCACGGGACCTTCAGCAGCAGGCCCGCACCATCGCCCTGCAAGCGGGCATTGCGCGTATCGCCAACGATTACGAGTTTATCCTGTGATGCCCACTCGCCGCGTATTAAGTCTCTGTGCCTTGTGGGTGATCTGCTGCTTGCCGTTTAGCGCACAGGCGCACCGATTTGCGCCCACACTCCTGCAGTTAACAGAACTCGAGTCGGGGGATTACAACGTGGTGTGGAAGACGCCCGCGCAGCGCAACAGCCCCGTGCCGCTCGCGCCAGTGTGGCCAGAGGGCTGCCAAGTGCTTTCAACCAGCGCCACACAACCGGAAGGCACCGGGCTGGTGACCACCGTGCAGTTGGGCTGCGCGGGAGATAGCGGCGCGCGCATGGTTGGGCGGTCGCTGGCGGTCGACGGCTTGGCCGACAATCAGGCCTCGGTGATGTTAATGCTCAACCTGCAGGATGGACGCCAGTATCAGCAGGTGCTTACCGCCGAGCAGCCGTCTTTCACCGTGCCCGAGGCCCCCGGCGCCGTGCGTGTTATGGGCGAATACAGTGTGCTGGGGATGGACCATATCTGGCGCGGGCTCGACCATCTTTTGTTCGTGTTTGGCCTTCTATTGCTGGTGGGCGGCGGCAAGCGATTGCTATGGACGATCACGGCCTTCACCGTGGGTCACAGTATTACCTTGTCAATGGTTACCCTGGGCTTCTTCAATTACCCGGTGGCTTTGGTGGAATTCACCATCGCGCTGAGTATCTTCTGGCTGGCCCTCGCGTTGACGTCAAAGAATGACAACAGCCTGTCGCGGCGCCACCCCTGGTGGTTGGCTGGCGGTTTTGGACTGCTGCATGGGATGGGCTTTGCTGGTGCTCTGGCTGCGACGGGGTTACCCGAGGGCAACCTGCCACTGGCATTGCTGTTCTTCAATATTGGCATCGAAGCGGGTCAAATCAGTTTTATCGCCGCGATTTTGCTGCTCTGGTGGTTACTGCGACGCGCGATCGAGCCTTGGCAAGCTCAGCTGCGGCCAGTGCCGGTATACGTGCTAGGCGGGCTATCGGCGATGTGGTGTATTGAGCGCGGGCTGGAAGTGCTGGCCTGAATGACAGCCAACACACCTGCCCGCAGGTAGGCAGGGCGTCAACCGAGCGTGGGCGCAGTAATCTCGCGCTCGTCCTGCCACACAACGTTCAGGTCGCGCGATAAATAACGCGCTTCACCGCCGCGCACTTCAATCACGTCCTGATAGCGAATCCCCATATCCATGCACAGCGAGCGGCCCTCGCGCTGGTAGAAGTGCGACGCCACACAGTAGGTTTCGCCGCGATAGCGGTCACCCTGCCACTGCCCCGCCACTTGGCCCACCAAATGAAAGGTGCTCTCAAAGGAGCGCAAAAACTCCAGATTACCGATAAACACCGCTCGCGACTCCGATGCAAACCCGGGCCCTTGTTGGGTAAACTCAGGCCACATCAGCGCCTCCATGGCGCTGAATTCGCGGTCATCAACAGCCCGGGCATAGCCCGCCGCAAGCGCCGCAGGGCTCGCCTCCAAGCTCATTGCGCTGACTCAAAGCTGGCGACCACCTCGGCAATCACCGAGCGGACGCGATGCGTACCGTAACCGAGCTCTTCCACACCTTCGGGCGTGTAACTCACCGTGGCATTGCGCCCGGCAAACATGATGATATCGGGCATCAACGGGTGCTCGTCACTGCGCACCTCAAGGTTTTGCGGGTTGCCAACCTCATCACACCACATCTCGAAATACGCTTTCCACGTGAGGTTTTCGTCACCCACCAAATAAGCGCGGCCCGGCTCGCCCTTTTCCAAAGCGCCCTGCACCGCCTCAGCCAAGGACAGTGAGGTAATGTGGTTCGTGCCGCCTTCCGGCGCCCACAGTGGAACACCTTCCATAAGGCCTTTGGTGTAGAGGTAGTTGTAGTGCAGATGTGGAATTTCCAGGCCCGGCAAATGGCCCAGCACAAAGGGTGCGTTCAAGCTGCACACGGCAAAGCTGTCGTCGCTCATGGCGCGGATAGCGTCGTCAGCCAGTTTGCGTGAACGCACATATGGGCTGGTCTCCACTTTCTCTGGAGCGACCTGTGGGTAGAAGGTGCCGATGTAGGCTGCGCGCTTGATACCCGCCGCTTTGGCGGCTGCAAAAAAGCGCGGAATGCCCTCAGTGTTGTAGCGCGTGTAGAAGTCCTCTTCGGTTACCGATCCGTCCTGGGGCAGTTGACGAATATCCACGCCAGCGGCAAACACCAACCAGTCGAAGCCGGCCAAACGCCCATCGGCCACGTCGTCTTCCACATAGTGCGTGGGAATGAACGGCAGCGCGGCCAGCACAGGCGTCGTGGGGGCTGAGCGCGCCATCAGCGTCACCTCATGCCCTGCTTGCGCCAAATGCAGCGCGGAGTGCCCGCCAATCAAACCCGTTCCGCCGACTACTAATACTCGCATGCTCATCTCCTTGGTTTATCGGGAATGCTCGCCAACCCCCGGGGCCGCAAACACTGTGGCGCCAGTCTACCGGTAGCCGCGGGCTGCTGGTAAGCTTTCGGCCGGACGAATCCTTCCATGCTGCGCAAAACACGCTACGAGGCTGCTAAATTAAACGCACCGCGCACTTGTCGGCTGTCGCACCCCCTTGTTGCCACACATAATCCTCGCACGAGGCAGCCGTTGCACCGCTTCACTACCGGCATCGATCCAGATAACACCCCGACACGTATAATAACCGTTTGATTTCTATGGCTATAACCGGATTAATCAATGACGGAATCCCTTGGAATTGCGGAACTTCCGCACTATGATGAGTCAAAGAAGTGTTCGCACCTTGGGTGCACAGCAATGGAGCGTGAAACAATGCAAGACAAGAGCATGTACAACGTGAATACGACGGGCATGGAGTCGTTAGTCAGTACTAATAAAGTGCTGAAGAACACCTACATGCTACTCGGTATGACCCTACTGTTCAGCGCGATTACCGCGGGCGTCTCCATGGCCGTGGGCCTGCCTCAGGGTGCTGCGCTGGTGTTAATGCTGGTGGGCTTTGGCCTGCTGTTTGTAGTGCACAAAATGGCTGATACCAGCAAAGGCTTGCTGGCTATTTTTGCCTTCACCGGCGTCATGGGCGCCTCCATCGGGCCTATGCTAAGCCACTACCTGTCAATGCCAGGTGGCCCGGCTCTGGTAATGCAGGCACTGGGCGGCACAGCGGTGGTGTTCTTCGGCCTGTCGGCTTACGCACTCACCACCCGCAAGGACTTCTCGTTCATGGGCGGGTTCTTGATGATCGGCCTGATCGTTGCCGTGGTCGCCATGATCGCCAACATCTTCCTCGCAATTCCTGCGCTGTCGCTCACGATCTCCGCGGTGGTTGTAATGATCATGTCCGGCCTGATCCTGTTCGATACCAGCCGCATCATCAACGGTGGCGAAACCAACTACATCCGCGCGACTGTGGGCTTGTACCTGAGCATCTACAACTTGTTCATCCACATGTTGTCACTGTTGACAGCTTTCGGCGGCGATGACTAAGCCCCGCCGTAGGGCACACATCAAACCCCGGCCCATGCCGGGGTTTTTCGTTGGGGCATTAGCATGGGCATGGCCGTGGCGCTGAATTACTGCTTGCTGATCATGGCCGCGCCCGCCTCCGGTTACACCAGCCTCACGGCCGCGCGTTTCGGTGCGGCGGTCATTGCACAGGGCCACATACTGCCGCGAGTCTTCTTTCTGGATGGCGGCACGAGTAACGGCTTGGCCACCGCTATCACTGCGCAAGATGAGAAAAGCCCGCTCACCGAATGGACGCAGCTCGCCACGGCACATGGCACCGAACTTGTGCTATGCGTAAGCTCCGCCGTCAAACGTGGCCTGCTGGATTCAGCCGAAGCGCAACGCCACGGCTTTCCGGCGGCAACCGCTCACCCGCAATTTGCACTCGGCGGGCTTGGCTTGCTGGTGGAGGCAATGCAGTCGGCAGACCGCGTCATCACCTTTGGAGCCCCGGAATGAGCGCTGCAGCACGCAAGAGTGTGTTGGTGGTCACACGGCACGCTCAACCTGCCCGCAGCCTGGCCCGCGCTGCGCTGGATACCGCGCTGGCAACGGCTGCATTTGAGCAGCCGGTGAACCTGCTGTTTTTGGGCGCGGGGGTGTTACAACTCATCCCCCACCAAGACAGCAGCGCCGTCGGCGTACGCAACCTGCGCAAGGTCATCGATTCAATGCCGCTGTACGACGTGGAACACTGCTACGTCGATACCGACGCGGCGCAGCGCCATGGCCTTACCACCGCTGACCTGCCTTCAGGCGCTATTCTGGTAGACGTTGCTGCACAGCGCGCCCTGTTCGACGCCCATCATCACATTCTCGGCTTTTAAGCCATGTTACATACCCTTAACTGCAGCCCCGAGCACCCCGCACTGCAAGACTGCCTGAAGTTGCTACGCGCAGAGGATGCTCTACTGCTGCTGGGCGACGGCGTGTATCTCGCACTCGCACAGTGCAGCAACGGGCAAGCACTGCAAGCCACCGGGGCCGCCTTGTATGTGCTGGAAGCAGACGCGCGAGCTGCCGGCGTACACGCGCGGCTGGCACTCGGGTTCAACGTTGTGGATGATGCAGGCTTTGTGGCGCTGACCGAACGCCACGCGCGGCAAATGGCCTGGTACTAGAGCCCGCTATGCTGCCCGCCACCGCTTTCGATCGCGAAGGCTTCCTGAAAACCCGGCAAGCCTGGTCGCCGGCCGTGGCAGAGCAGATTGCGGCAGGGGAGCAGATTGAGCTGAGCGCCGCTCACTGGGAGATCATTACCCTGCTGCGCGCCTACTACGAGCAGTTCGACAGCTCGCCCGCCATGCGT
>ERZ887849.1906-NODE-1906-length-18067-cov-15.095436_pt1 | contig 18067 bp, 18 predicted proteins | sample MGYA00521267_ERZ887849 | MGnify/ENA primary metagenome ERZ887849 (study PRJEB32303, sample SAMEA104408601) | aquatic metagenome | biome: Brackish water; feature: Pelagic; material: water | place: Baltic Sea | collected 2014-06-06T16:11:00 | depth 2,863 m ... | reverse complement strand
GGGTCTGGACAGGCAAAAGTAAATGCCTCTGTATCCTTGAATGCACGAATTAAGGGATCAGGTTCAATTCGATACAAAGGCAACCCCCAAAAAGTCAACACCCATATCTCTGGAAGTGGAAAAGTGGGAACCCTTGAATAAGTTTTTCCAAGGGTAAAAAAAATCAGTCCAATCCCTCAGGATATAAAAAGTGATTGTATGGAAAACGAGTGATGTGAATCTTTCGGGTTTCGGCATATACTCTTTCGCGAAATGCATTAAGATTCTCTTTATTCAAAGCAGAAATAAACAGCGCTCTATCATTGACACGATGCATCCAAGTTTTTTGCCATTCTTCAATCGTAAAGTGTTTTGAAGAACGTTCTGCAATCAAATCTGTCTCGTCCCAAGGTTCGGCCTCATAAATGTCAATTTTGTTGAAAACCATCAGGGTGGGTTTGTCCAAACTTTTGATCTCACTAAGAATCACGTTTACAGATTCGATGTGTTGTTCAAAATTGGGATGGGAAATGTCCACCACATGCAACAACAAATCCGCTTCTTGCACTTCGTCCAAAGTGCTTTTGAATGACTCTACCAACTGAGTGGGAAGTTTGCGAATAAATCCTACTGTGTCGCTGAGTAAGAAAGGCAAGTTACCAATAACCACTTTTCGTACCGTAGTGTCTAGGGTTGCGAAGAGTTTGTTTTCGGCAAACACCTCACTTTTGGCAATGACATTCATCAACGTAGATTTTCCCACATTGGTGTATCCCACAAGTGCTACCCTCACCAAGGCCCCACGGTTGCCCCTTTGGGTCGCCATTTGTTTGTCAATCGTAATTAACTTTTTCTTCAGAAGAGAAATTTTGTCCCTGACGATTCTTCGGTCGGTTTCGATTTCGGTTTCCCCAGGTCCACGCATCCCAATTCCGCCCCGTTGCCGTTCTAAGTGCGTCCAAAGTCCCTTAAGGCGGGGTAACAAATATTCGTATTGAGCCAACTCTACTTGCGTTCGGGCATAACTGGTTTGAGCACGTTGGGCAAATATATCAAGGATCAAACCCGTTCGATCCAATATTTTGCAACGCAATATTTTTTCGATATTTCCCTGCTGGGCAGGGGTCAACTCATCGTCAAATACAACAGTAGAGACTTCATTTTCGGTGACAAAATTTTCGACCTCGGCTATCTTTCCCGATCCGATAAACGTTTTGGGATTGGGAGTTTGCATTTTTTGGTCAAAGCGTTTGAGTACCTCCCCGCCAGCCGTGTGGGCCAAAAAAGCCAATTCGTCTAAATATTCTTTGGACTGGGTCGCGTCTTGTTGGCTATTGATGATCCCTATAATTACTGTCTTTTCAAAGGAAAGCGATTTGGCTTCAATCATTGTGCTTCTTTTTCCAAGTTTTTAAGGCCAACTGATTTCCGTCAAATTCCCCATAGGTAAAGTGGGTAATCCAATCGCCTAAATTGATGTATTTAGATTTTTCATTCAATTGGATTTCCAAGGGCAGGTGTCGATGACCGAAAATAAAAAAATCAACGTGTTGCTTTTCAAGTTTTTTTTTGGAATAGGCTACCAACCATTCTTTGTCTTCACCTTTAAATTGGATGTCCTCCTGACCGGAAATCAATTTATTTTTTTGGGAAAGATATTGCCCCAATCGCACGCCCAAATCGGGATGAATCCATCGAAAAATCCATTTCGAAAAAGGGTTAGTAAAAACCTTTTTCATTCTTTTATACCCCTTATCCCCTGGACCCAAACCATCCCCATGTCCAATAAAGAATTGTTTTGCTCCCGCAGTCAATGCAATGGGTTGATGATGGACGGTAATGCCCAACTCCTTTTGAAAATAATCCCGAACCCATAGGTCGTGATTGCCTACAAAAAACACAACAGGAATGCCCGCATCCGTAATTTCAGCCAATTTACCCATCACCCTCACAAAACCTTTGGGTACCACGGTTTTGTATTCAAACCAAAAATCAAAAAGATCGCCCAACAGATATATGGCCGCAGCATCTTTTCGAACCTCCTCCAGCCAGTCGACAAAATATTTTTCTCGCACCCGACTCTCTTCCCCATTGGGCAATCCCAAGTGGTTATCGGAAGCAAAATATATTTTCTTGTTAATGGGAAGATTCATACCGTATAAAGTTAGACTAACCTATAGCCTGATCCAAATCCTCAATAAGATCTTGCACGTCTTCTATCCCAACACTCAGTCGGATCAATCCGTCAACTATCCCGCTTTTTTCTCTTACCGCTTTGGGGATGGAGGCGTGAGTCATGGAAGCCGGATGTCCAGCCAAACTTTCTACCCCCCCGAGAGATTCCGCCAGAGTAAACAATTTTAATTTTTCTACTATATTTATAGAAGTTGCCAAATCGCCTCCTTTGGGAACAAAAGACAGCATACCGCCGAAATCCTTCATTTGACTTTTGGCCACTTCATGGTTGGGGTGGTTCACAAAACCCGGCCAATAGACCTTTTCGATTTTGGGGTGTTGCTTAAGAAAAAGGGCAACGGCAGCCCCATTTTCAGAATGTCTCTGTATCCTAATGTGTAGGGTTTTGATTCCTCTCAAGGTAAGAAAACAGTCCATGGGTCCAGGAACACCACCGCTAGAATTTTGAATGAACGCAAGTTTTTCTTGCAGTGCGTCGTCATTGACTACCAAAAGACCCAACACCGTATCACTGTGTCCTGCTAAATATTTGGTAGCAGAATGCAAAACGATATCGGCCCCCAGATCGAGGGGTTGTTGAAGATATGGTGAGGCAAAAGTATTGTCAACGGCTACAAGAGCTTTATGTCCTTTTCCTAGAGCAGCTATGGCCGCAATATCAACCACCTTCATCATAGGGTTGGTGGGGGTTTCAATCCAGATGAGTCGGGTTTTCTCATTAAGGTGTTGGGCGACAGAATCGGGGTTTTCCATATTGACAAAGTGGATTTTCAATCCGTACTTTTCAAAGATTTGGGTCATCAGCCGATAAGATCCGCCATATAAGTCATCGGTAGAAATAATTTCGTCTCCAGGGTTAAAAAGTTTGAGTACTGTATCCATCGCAGCCATCCCAGAGGCAAAGGCCAGGCCATGTTTAGCGTTTTCGAGGCTGGCAATGGAGCGCTCCAATGCCGTTCGCGTAGGGTTGTGAGTACGGCTGTATTCATAGCCTTGATGTCCGCCCGGAGTGGTTTGAGCATAGGTAGAAGTTTGATAAATGGGAGGCATCACCGATCCATATGCTTTATCAGGCTCTTGACCCCCATGGATGGTCGCACTGTTAAAACGTAGTTTTTTGTCCATTGCAGTATTCTATTAACCCTGCAAAGGTATTGGATTTTAAAGAAAGTTTATCCCCAATTCACAATTGCTTGAAGTAGAGGATTCCTGCCGAAACAGATTTGCGATGTATCCTCCTAATTCTTCCGTTTTGAGAGGTACTCCATGCCCCTCTCTTCCCTTTTTGAAAGTAAAACAAAAATTAAAGGTGTTTCATTATCGGTTTAAATACCATTTCTTTGTAGCGTAAAAGGTGACTATGGACTACTTTCTTTATTTGAGCAGCTGTACTACTTGCAAAAGAATTATGGGAGAACTGTCGCTTCCCAAAGAAGTAATATTGATTGACATCAAAAAAGAGCCGCTCACAGAGGATCAATTGGCTTATTTATATCATTCCACAGGCAGCCATCTGGATTTGATCAATAAACGTGCACAATTGTTCAAAAGTCGAAAAATTGATCCCCAAAAATTAACAGAAGAAGCTGCAAAAGATTTGCTTTTGGAACATTACACTTTTCTCAAACGTCCAGTATTGGTGTACCGAGACCAAGTTTATGTAGGCCATAGCAAGGCTGTAGTAGCCGATGCAAAAAAAGGGTTAGATGAACACTAGATCGTGGGCGCTTTTGGCCGCTGCAGGAGCTACCACCATTTATGGGCTCAACCACACAGTGGCCAAAGTAGTCATGCCAGATTATGTGGGGGCATTTGGTTTTATATTTATACGAACGGCTGGGGCCACTTTTCTTTTTTGGTTGCTCAGTTTTTTAATCCCCAAAGAAAAAATTGAGCGTCAAGATTACCTCCGATTGTTTTTAGCCGCTTTGATGGGAATGTGTATCAATATGCTTTCTTTTTTCAAAGGATTGGAACTTTCTACCCCCGTAAACAGTGGTATTTTTGCAACTACCAATCCCATCATCATACTCTTACTCTCCTACCTGTTTTTGGGTGAAAAAATTGGGATGAGAAAATTTTTGGGCATCACTATGGGATTTACCGGTGCTATTATGTTGGTGCTTTATGGCCATCAAAACACGACCAACGCTCCCAATGTCATGTTGGGAAATATTTTATTTATGATCAACTCCATCTTCTTTTCTGGATTTATCATAGTGATCAAGCCTTTGTCGGAAAAATACAACACGGTCACCATCATGAAATGGTTGTTTTTAATCGGATTTATCCTCACCCTTCCTATAACCGTGGAAGAATATTCCCAAGTGAAATGGATGTCCATGCCCGATGATGTACTTTGGAGAATTGCCTTTGTGGTTTTGGGAACTACCTTTACTACCTATTTGCTCAATCTTTACGCCTTGAGAAATTTGCAAGCTTCGACGGTAGGGGCTTTTGCATACGCCCAACCCATCATCGCCATAGGGTATGCCGTTTATACGGGGAATGATGCATTGAATGGAGTCAAGACCATGGCTTGTTTGATCATTATGCTGGGGGTGTATTTGGTTTCCAAAAAACCGACCAAAGGTTAAAGCAAAGACTGAATCCCTTTTAAAAATATTTTATACCATACAGGCTAATCCTTCCTTCTTTATTATTTTTGAAAATAATTTTAATAAACCTTTCGATGAAGAAATCCTTAGTATGGTTATTTGTTTTGTCTTTGGCAACAGCATGTGGTCCAAAAGAAGAAAAAAAGAAATCCTTTGAGTACAAACGAACTACTGAGGAAAAAAAGGGGGAAAAAAAGAAAACAGAAAAGACCGCTGTTGATTATGAAAATATGGGGATTGGACCGATCCAATCAATGGTTTTTGAAGCCGATATCAATACTTCTTTGGCGGAAGAGGGAGCCGGAATTTTCAAACAAAAATGTACTGCTTGCCATATGACGGACCGCAAATTAATTGGCCCTGCCATGAAAGGAATTTATGAGCGCAGAAGTCCCGCTTGGGTAATGAATATGATACTCAATCCTACTGAAATGCTACAAAAAGACAAAACGGCAATGGCCTTGTTGAAAGAATACAACAATGTGATGATGCTCAATCAAAACCTCAGCGAAAAGGAAGCCCGTGCCTTGGCAGAGTATTTTAGAACGCTATAACGACCAAGCTTTTCCTCCTGTAGCTTCCATCAAATCCACACAACCTTTTTGTTCTCCAGGAATCGAAACATAAGCCAAGACGTTTTCTCCAATGTATTCATTCGTTTTAAAAGCATTGATGGTCATGCTGCGAAGCTGATCTGCAAATTCATAGGAGGCTGCTGATGTGGGTTGAGCAAGAGTACTGTCTTCTTTTACAGCTTTTTGATACGCACTGTTTTCATCTTGCCACGCTTTTTGTTGGTCTTGATCCGCTTTTAGGTATTTGGCCAATTGGGCGTCCAAGTCTGCTCTGTCTAACCGACCCGCACTGCTTTTGCCACTCGCCTCAAGTGATCCTTTAATAAAATGATCCAATCCAGCGACAATCTTTTCCTGCGCTGGTTTATTGAGGATGATGTTGATATAACCGTCCAAAAATTCGGGTAGTTTTAATTCGATAGCACCGGGAATATCTGTTTTCGGAATGATCAAGTCCATTAACTGGGAGACCACCGAAAATTGTTCCTTAGAAAAATGGATCGGGTTGAATGATGAGGTTTGGGTTTGGCAACTTTGAAGCATTCCCAACACGGCAGGGGTAACCGTAATGGCTGTTGTTCCAAATCCAATGGTTCTTAAGGCTTTTCTTCTGTCCATAGTTGTATCAATTATAGATTCATTTTTTTAAGTTCTTTAACGGCATGGTCCACGGCTCTTGCCGTCAGTGCCATATAGGTCAATGAAGGGTTTTGATTTCCCGCTGAGGTCATTCCAGATCCATCAGTAACATATACATTGGAAACCGAATGGAGTTGATTGTACTTATTGAGTACAGAAGTTTTGGGATCGCGTCCCATTCTGGCTGTACCCATTTCGTGAATACCCAATCCCATAGAATATCCTTTGTCGAAAGGAGTAACGTCTTTAAAGCCGGCTGCATCGAGCATTTCGGCTGCTTGAACGGTCATATCCTTTCGCATGATTTTTTCATTTTCCTTGATTTCAGCATCAAAAGTAACGGTGGGTAATCCCCATTGGTCTTTTTTATCGTGATCGAGGTACATTTTATTGTCGTGATAGGGCAATGTTTCTCCAAATGCAGTCATACCAATTTTCCAACCGCCGGGAGTCAATACGGCATCTTTCAGCCCTTCACCGTATCCCATCTCTTTAATCATTTCGGTCCAATTGCCTCGACTGGCCCCTCCTTGGTATCCGTACCCTCTGATAAAGTCTTTTTGATTGGTGGCTCCACCGATATTTCTGAACCTTGGGATGTATATACCATTGGGTCTTCTACCGGTGTAATACTTATCTTCGTGCCCCTCAACAGTAGCCGTAGCACCCAGTCTAAAATGGTGATCCATGAGATTGTGCCCCAACTCTCCAGAGTCATTGCCCATACCATTGGGGAAACGATCGGAAGTAGATTGCATTAATATTGAAGTAGAGGCTACGGTCGAGGCGCAAAGGAAAACAACTTTGGCTTTGTACTCAATAACCTCTTGAGTTTCAGCATCAATCATGCGCACCCCAGTAGCTTTTTTAGTGTCGGCATCATACATCACTTCACTTACAACAGAGTTGGGTCTAAGAGTCATATTTCCCGTAGCTTCTGCGGCGGGTAACGTAGAGGAGTTGCTGCTAAAATAGGCGCCGAATGGACATCCTCTTCGGCAACGATTTCTGTATTGACATGTATTTCTTCCCAAACCGGGCTTTGTCCCTTCGGTAATATGAGCAACCCTGCCGATGGTAATGACTCGGTCGGTATATTTTTTGGCTACTGCACTTTTTAATTCGTCTTCCACACAATTCAATTCCATGGGTTTAAGAAACTCACTGTCGGGGAGGTGTGGTAATCCCAATTTTTCACCGCTGATTCCAATATATTTTTCTACATAGCTGTACCATGGAACAAGATCTTTATAACGTATAGGCCAATCTACGGCTATACCGTCTTTGGCATTGGCTTCAAAATCAAAGTCACTCATACGATAACTTTGTCTTCCCCAAAGCAGTGAACGCCCTCCTACATGATACCCTCTGATCCAATCAAAACGCTTGTCTTCGTTGTAAGGGTGTTTATTATCGTCCACAAAAAAATGCGAAGTAGATTCGGTATTTACATAATTGGTTCGGCTCTGTTTAGGCTGACGTTTTCTGATCTCTTGGGTGATCTTGTCTCCCCCTTCGAAATCCCAATTGTCCATATGGGCTGTGGTATAGTCCACTGGATGTTGAATCATGGGGCCTCTTTCCAAAACCAGGGTTTTTAATCCCTTTTCACACAATTCTTTAGCAGCCCAACCGCCACTGATTCCAGTTCCTACTACAATAGCATCGAAAGTATTGTTCATAGTATTTTAATTGAGGTTATATTTCTATTCCATGTAAAAATATCTTTTTGAATGACAAACGACAAAAAAAATTCCTTTTTTTTATGGAATTCAACTCAGGAAATTAAAAAAACTGAATCGGCTCCCCCAAAAAGTTTTAAAACCACTTCTATGCATTCCACTTTAAATCCATTTTAGTTTTGAAAAATTAATCCTATTTTTACTTCTGTCATAAAAAATACTAAAAATGAATAGAATTCGATTAGGCGTATTAGGGGGGGGAGGCGATTCACTCATTGGGGTTCTGCACCGAGTAGCCTCCTATATGTACGACCGCTATGATATTGTGGGAGGAGTTTTTAATCCCGATTATGAAGAAAACATCAAATTTGCCCGCCAAATAGGGGTGAATACTGAAAGGGTGTACAAGGATTTTGATGAATTTATAAGTGAGGAATCCGCTAAACCCGAAAATGAAAGAATAGAAGTCGTTTCTGTTTTGACCCCCAATTTTTTGCATTACCCCATGGCCAAAAAGCTATTAGAAAATGGTTTTAACGTCATCTGCGAAAAACCCTTAACTACATCTTTAAAGGAAGCTTTGGAGCTTCAAGCTTTACAAAAAAAACACAATGCCATTTTTGCAGTAACCTATACGTATACGGGTTACCCCATGGTACGAGAAATGAAAGATATGATCGCCAATGGGGTCATCGGTGAAATCACTAAAGTAGATTTACAATACTATCAAGGTTGGATAAACTCTGTGATCCACGACAAGGAAAAGAGAAGTAAAGTATGGCGATTGGATCCCAAAAAAGCAGGAATTAGTTCTTGTATTGGCGATATCGGTACCCATATTTTTAATATGGTAGAATATGTAACGGGCTTGGAGGTATCCGAATTACTTTCTGACCTCAACACTCTATACGACGACAATCCATTGGATATTGATGGATCGATTTTGATCCGAATGAAAAATAAAGCAAAAGGGTTGTTGAGAGCGAGCCAAATTGCTACTGGTGACGAAAACAATATTACTGTGGCCATTTACGGTCGAGAAGGAGCGTTGAAATGGGAGCAAGAAAACCCCAATTATTTGTACCATCTGAAAGACGATGAGCCCAGAAGATTGATTAAACCCGGAAATGCTTCCTATAATACGGCTGTTTCTTTGGACGGCTCAAAAATTCCAGCTGGCCATCCCGAAGGAATATTTGATGCTATGGGAAACATCTATAAAGGAGTCGCCAAAGCACTCAGGGGAGAAAAATCCTTCAACGGTGAATTCCCAACCCTCTACGAGGGAGTCCGGGGGATGATGTTCATCGAAAAAACTGTTGAATCTAATCAAAAAGGAAACGTATGGGTAAGCATGGAAAATCAATGAAAACCCTAAAAGGTCCCGCTGTTTTTTTGGCTCAGTTTGTGGATAAAGCCGCCCCTTTTAATTCTTTGGACGGCATGTGTAAATGGGCCGCTGATCTGGGGTACAAAGGAATTCAGATCCCCACTTGGGAAAATTTTTTGATCGATTTGGACCAAGCGGCCGAAAGCCAAACCTATTGCGATGAGTTGAAAGGAAAAATCAATTCTTATGGTTTGGAAATCACAGAGCTCTCTACCCACCTCCAAGGACAATTGGTAGCGGTTCATCCGGCCTATGACTTGATGTTTGATAATTTTGCTCCCGATGCTTATAAAAACAATCCCAAAGCGAGAACCGAATGGGCCATTGAAACCCTTAAAAAAGCAGCAAAAGCGAGTCAAAGACTTGGACTGAATGCCCATGCAACTTTTTCCGGTGCTCTGCTCTGGCATACTTGGCATCCTTGGCCACAACGTCCCGATGGTTTGGTGGAATTGGGATTCAAAGAATTGGCCAAAAGGTGGCTCCCCATTCTCAATACTTTTGATGAGAACGGTGTCGATGTATGTTACGAAATTCACCCCGGTGAAGACCTCCACGACGGAGTAACTTTTGAGCGTTTTTTGGAAGCCACTGGAAATCACAAAAGAGTCAACATACTTTATGACCCCAGTCATTTTGTTCTCCAACAATTAGACTACATAGCCTACATAGACCACTACCACGAGTTCATCAAAGCTTTCCATGTCAAGGATTCAGAATTCAATCCTACTGGAAAAAAGGGAGCCTTTGGGGGTTATGGAGACTGGATTGATCGTGCTGGACGCTATCGTTCTCCTGGCGATGGACAAATAGATTTCAAAACCATCTTCACCAAGCTAACCGAGTACGGTTGTGATGTTTGGGCGGTAATGGAATGGGAATGTTGTATAAAGAGTCCCGAACAAGGTGCTCGCGAAGGAGCCCCTTTTATCCAGTCGCATATCATCGAAGCTACCCAAAAAACTTTTGATGACTTTGCGGGCTCTGAAATTGACGAAAATCACTTAAAAAAAATATTAAATCTTTAAAAAAAATCAAATGAGAAAAATTTTATTTATCGCGTTGTTGTCGCTCACTACTGCCTGTAACCAAAATCCTAAGAAAAAAGCTCCAGCTGCCGATGCAGCAAAGGCTGAAGCGGCTCCTGTGGAAAAACAATGGGAAAATTTATTCGATGGCGTTTCTTTCAAAGGCTGGCATCAGTTCAACAAGTCCGAAATGAGTTCGGCATGGATCATTCAAGATGGTGCAATGGTATTTGATCCTGCTAAAAAAGAAAAAGGAAGCAATCACGATATCGTTACCGACAGAGAGTTTACCAATTTTGAACTCTCCTTGGAATGGAATATTGCGGAAGTAGGCAACAGTGGTATTTTTTGGGGCGTCAAAGAAGGTGAAAACTTTAATAAGCCTTATGAAACTGGGCCCGAAATCCAAGTGTTGGACAATGAGCGCCACCCTGACTCTTTTAAAAATCCAAACTATCACCAAGCTGGAGCCCTCTACGACATCGTGCAACCTTCACAGAATGTTTGTAAGCCTGCAGGGGAGTGGAATCATACCGTTGTATCCATTGATTACAATGCCAATCTTGGAAGTGTAAAACTCAACGGTGTAGAAATTGTAACTTTTCCACTGAGTGGTCCTGAATGGGATACTTTGGTTGCCAATTCTAAATTTGCCGATTGGGAAAATTTTGCCAAATACAAGACGGGGAAAATTGGATTGCAAGATCATGGTGATGGGGTAAGCTATCGCAATATCAAAATTCGGGAGCTTTAGAGTCTATGATTCAATCGATGACCGGCTTTGGTAAAGCGGAGGTACAATTCGAAAGTAAAAACTATGTTATTGAGTTAAGGTCGCTCAATAGTAAAGGTCTAGAAATCAATGCCCGATTGCCTGTTTATGTCAGAGAAATTGAAATTCAACTTAAGAAAATAATTGGTGAGGCCCTCAAAAGGGGCAAGGTAGATTTGAATCTCAATATTGAGAACTTGAGCGATTCCAACGCCAAAACCATTAATGTAGCTACTGTAAACCAATATATAGAGCAGCTTAAAAGTATTGAGGATGGGGATCGATTCGAACTGCTCAAAATGGCGCTCAAACTCCCCGATACCTTCAAGGTGGAAAAGGAAGACTTTCATGAGGATGAAATCCAAATGATTGAGTCTCTACTCAAAAAAGCCATTGATGCACTTAATGATTACCGATCCGATGAAGGAAAAATTCTTGAAATTGAATTCATCAAAAGGGTCGTCAATTTGGAAGAACTTTCAAAAGAAGTAGAAAAAATCGATCCCGAAAGAAGTGCCAAAATTCAGGAGAAACTTAAAACTTCTTTGGAGGGACTTCAGGTTGAAATCGATCAAAATCGATTTGAGCAAGAGTTGATTTATTATTTGGAAAAATACGACATCACAGAGGAAAAAGTTCGGCTCAAAAACCATGTGGACTACTTTAAAAAAACATTGGACCATCCTACCTCCAATGGAAAAAAATTGGGTTTTATCATACAAGAGATGGGCAGAGAAATCAACACCATAGGTTCAAAGGCGAACCATGCGGGTCTTCAAAAATTGGTCATTCAAATGAAAGATGAACTCGAAAAAATAAAAGAACAATTACTCAACGTCTTATAATTGGGAAGGGGAAAACTTATTGTGGTTTCGGCCCCCTCGGGAAGCGGTAAATCTACCCTGGTTCAAGCTTTATTGGATCAAAATCTACCCTTGGTGTTTTCCATTTCGGCCACCTCTCGTCTCCCGCGGGGAAAAGAACAAGAAGGAGTGGATTATTATTTTCTATCGTCTGAAGCCTTCAAAAAAAAAATTGAAGAAGATGCCTTTATGGAATATGAAGAAGTTTACCCTGGCAAATTTTATGGTACCCTTCGTTCAGAAATAGAAGACCAATGGTCGAAAGGGCAAAACATTATCTTTGATGTTGATGTGGTAGGCGGTCTAAAAATCAAATCCCAATACCCCAATCAAACTTTAGCCATTTTTGTCCAAGCCCCCAGTTTGAAAATCTTGGAACAACGGTTGCGCGCCAGAGGAACAGAAAATGAGGATTTGCTCAAAGAACGTCTTGCAAAAGCAAAAACAGAAATGGAATCGGCTGAGGCATTTGATGTCGTGGTAGTCAATGACGATTTGGAGCGTGCAAAAAAAGAGATGATTCAGCGGGTAATCGCTTTTACAGATCAAGCATAATCCATGAAAAATATTGGTCTTTTTTTTGGTTCCTTCAACCCTATCCACTTCGGGCATTTAGCTGTAGCCCAGTATTTTACTGAAAACACCGATTTGGAACAAGTGTGGTTGGTCATCAGTCCCCAAAGTCCCTTTAAGAAAAAAAAAGAACTGATAGAAAACCACCACCGATTGGCTATGGTAGAATGTGCCATCAAGGGACAATCCAAGCTCAAAGCCTGTGACGAAGAGTTTTACTTACCCACCCCCAATTATACGATCGATACACTTTTACATTTGAAAAAAAAATTTCCGAAAAATCAATTTACCCTCCTTTTGGGTGCGGACAACATCGCTGATTTTGATCAGTGGAAAGACTATACACAAATTTTAGACCAGTTTTCAATTCATGTTTACCCTCGTTCTCAGTCAGGAATTGTAAAATCCGAGTTTTTAAACCATCCTAAGATTACATTTTTTAAAGCCTCTTTGTTAGAAATTTCGTCCACCGAGATTCGAAAAGCCCTTTTAAAAGGAAAGTCGGTTTCGCAATGGGTGCCCCCCAGCGTAAGCTTATATTTTAAGTCCCTATGAAAGAATTATTAATTCCCTTTTATACCATCAGAAAATCAGCTGTTTTTTTGGATTCACAAAAAATTGATATCTTTGGTAAACCAATTTGGTAAACCAATTTATATGGAAAAAAAAATTCTATTTTTTCTAAGTTTAGTGAGCTTTGTAATGCCTTATGGACTCATCGCTCAAGAAAGCACGCTGGTCAGGAACGTTGAAGAATTCGACAAGGCCGTACAATTAGCCCAAGCCGGAACTACTATCGTATTGGCCAATGGAATTTGGAAAGATGCCGAACTGCTTTTGGAAGGTAAAGGCACAGCAGAAAAACCGATTAAACTGACGGTGGAAGATAAGGGAAAAGTAACCTTAGAAGGACAGTCAAATCTAAGATTAGCAGGTTCCTATCTTCACGTAGAAGGACTGGTCTTTAAAAACGGGTTCACGCCAACCAGTGAAGTCATTTCATTTCGAAAAAACAACAACACCTTGGCCTATCATTCTAGGGTTACCGAATGCGTTATAGACCACTACTCCAATCCAGAACGTCATGAGCAAGACAGTTGGTTGGTTCTCTATGGTAAAAATAATAGAGTGGACCACAACCATATGGAAGGCAAAGGGAATATAGGAGTCACCTTGACTGTACGACTAAATTCCAAAAACAGCATGGAAAACAACCACATCATAGAGCACAACTATTTTGGTCCTCGGCCTACCTTGGGCTCCAATGGAGGAGAAACATTGAGAATAGGCACCAGTCACTACTCTATGGAAAATTCAAAAACCATCGTTCGCAATAATTATTTCGATCGTTGTAGCGGAGAGTTGGAAATTATTTCCAACAAATCCTGCCAAAATACTTTTGAAAACAATGTTTTTTACGAAAGCGAAGGGACCTTGACCCTACGGCATGGCAATGAAACCACAGTGAAGGGAAATGTATTTTTAGGAAACCGAAAACCCAATACTGGAGGCATACGAGTGATCAACGGTCAACAAACCGTTAGCGATAATTACGGTTATGGGCTGACGGGTTTTCGATTTAGAGGGGCGTTGGTGGTTATGAATGGAGTCCCCAATTCCCCTTTGAATCGGTATTTCCAAGTGGCCGATGCCGTTATTGAAAATAATGTATTTGTAGATTCCGACCAAATTCAACTGTGTGCGGGGAGTGATGCAGAACGATCTGCTACCCCTATCCATTCCGTTTTTAAAAACAATACTTTTTACCGAAAAGGTCCAGAAAAAATATTCACCATCTACGATGACATTAGTGGAATAAAGTTTGATCAAAACACCTCCAACTACCCTGTTCTCGATGCAGTCAAAAAAGGATTCAAAATCAAAAAAATGAATCTTATCGAAGACGAGCAAGGACTCATGATGCCCGTGATTAACGGAAAAATGATTCGTCCTGATTTGGCTCCAACCCTCCCCACCAAAAGGAATGTAGGAACAGATTGGTATTCCAAAGAAGACAAACGTGTAGCGTTTGGAAGTGGAAAAGTTATTCCCGTGAAAGCAGGAATCAACACCCTATACGATGCCATTAATATCGCCCGTGCTGGAGATCAACTGTTGTTGACAGAAGACGGAACTTATGAGATGAGTAAAATTCCCTTGATTTCTCACAGCCTGTCTATTAAAGCGGCCGAAAATATCAGACCTGTTGTTTTGTGGGAGAAAAAAGCGGCCTTTGAAATCGTCAATGGAGGGGCGCTGTCATTAGAGGGAATTGTATTCGATGGCGAAAACGCTCCGGATTATTCCGGCAATGCAGTGATCAGAACCAGTCGTTATTCCATGAATCAAAATTACAGTTTGAAGATTGTCAATTGTGACTTTAAAAATCTGGATGTCAATCATTCCTTTGATGTGATAAAAGTGTTTAAAAATACATTTGCAGATGCAATTTATATCGCTGATTCACAATTTGAAAACATCTCTGGCAATGTCATGGCTTTAGATAAAGAAACCGATGATATTGGAATTTACAATGCACAAAATGTGAGTTTACTCCATTGTAATTTTAAGAACATCGGCGGGGCGGTAATAAGTATTTATCGAGGAGGTAAGGATGAAAGCACCTTTGGGCCCCTATTAAATATTGATCAATGCAGCTTTCAAAACATTGGCTTTGGCAGTAGAAATAAATTACAATCGGCCATAAAATTATACGGCGCACAACAGATAATGATAAAAAATTCTATTTTTGACCATAGCCAAAACATTAAAATACACTTGGTTGTAGGAGAACCTATTGTAGAGATAGACCATTTGAATCTGAGTCCCCATACCAAAATTGAGATGAGTGGAGATCAACCCTACCTATTGGGGACCCTCTACCAAAAAACCAAACCTGAAGAGATTCGTCTTTTGAAAGGAGATAAAAATCAACCCTTGGGCTACCAAAATTAACAGATGAGAAAACCGAAAGGCCTCCTATTTATTGTTGGGCTTCATTGCGCATTGGTATTCTATGGGCAAGAACACCCCAAACTGATTCTTACACCGAAAGGGGTGAAAGAAATTAGAGCCCATTTGGGTAAAGTTCCTTTTTTCGATCAATACCTTTCTGAAGTCAAAGCCGAAGTCGATGCTGCAATGGCTGAAGGAGTCGTGGTTCCTGTTCCAAAGGATGTTTCTGGAGGCTACACCCACGAACAACATAAAAAGAATTTTTTTATACTTCAAAAGGCAGGAGCACTTTATCAAATTTTGGGGCAAGATCAATATGCCCATTATGTCAAAGCAGTATTGATGGCCTATGCCAAAATGTACAACCGCCTGCCCCTCCACCCCGAAACACGATCCTATGCCAGGGGTAAAATATTTTGGCAATGCCTCAACGACTCCAATTGGCTGGTCAATGTGAGTCAAGCTTATGATTGCATTTACCATTACCTCTCCCAAAAAGAACGCCAATATCTTGAAACAGAATTGTTTCGCCCTTTTGCCGATTTTCTCTCGGTAGGAAATCCAAAGTTCTTTAACCGTGTGAACAATCACAGCACTTGGGGCAATGCCGCAGTGGGGATGATCGGCTTGGTAATGAATGATGAGGAACTCATCCAGCGAGCCCTTTACGGAATGAAAGAGGTCAAAATTGAAGCAAACGAAAGAGATAACGATGGAGGCTTGATCAAAGAGGCGGGGGAAGCAGAAGGGTTTTTTGCCAACATCAACGCTCCCTTTTCTCCAGATGGATATTACACCGAGGCCCCCTACTACCAACGCTACGCCATGTATCCCTTTTTACTTTTTGCAATGGGTCTGGAAAATGTAAAACCCGAACAAAAAATCTTTGAATACAAAAACGGAGTTTTGCTCAATGCCGTTAATTCCTTGGTAAATCTAACCGATATTGACGGAGCATTTTTTCCAATCAACGATTCCCAAAAAGGAATGTCTTACTACTCGAGAGAATTGGTCGCTGCAGTTGACATTGCCTATTATTATGGAAATAAAAACCCAGAGCTACTGTCCATTGCTCAAAAACAAAGGCAAGTTACCCTTGACGACGCCGGTTTTTCGGTGGCAAAGGCCATTAAAGACGGAAAAGCAAAACCTTTTGTCCGGAAATCTATTGAATTTACGGATGGCGGGAATGGAGACGAAGGAGGGATTACTGTATTGCATCATCAAAAAGACCATAACGGACTGTGTTTGGTTTCCAAATACACCGCCCAAGGAAACAGTCATGGGCATTACGACAAACTGAGTTTTTCAGTTCATTTTAAGGGAGAAGAAGTTTTACAGGATTACGGTTCTGCGCGCTTTGTAAATATTGACCAAAAAAGTGGAGGAACAAAATCGGGAGTCTATTTGGATGAAAATTTCAGCTTTGCCAAATTAACGATTGCCCACAATACATTGAATGTTGACGAGGAAATCCATTACGGTGGTGTATATGAAGCGGGAAGTAAACACCATCCCCAAAAGTACTTTAGTGTACTCTCCACCGATGGACCTCAACTCATCAGTGCCAAAGAAAAATTTGCTTATCCAGGAGTGGTCATGCACAGAACACTCGTCATGCTGCCAGACCCACGCTTGATGCAACCTTTGATTATCGATCTGTTTAGGACAGAATCCAAAGAAAATCACCAATACGATTTACCGTATCACTATTTCGGTCAATTCATGTCTTCCAATATAGATTGTCCCAAAGAAAATATATTAAAACCCCTCGGTGAAAAAAGTGGGTACGAACATCTTTGGAAACTGGCCGAAGGAAAAAGTAAAGGAGGCACTGACCAATTTACGTGGCTTTACAATGAGAACTTCATCACACTTACCATGGCCAATGAAGAAGGAGATAAAATAATTTTTACCCGTATCGGTGCAAATGATCCCCAATTTAATTTGAGAAATGATCCTTCTTTAATCATCAGAAGGAAAGACAAAGGCTCGACCTTATTTGCCAATGTACTCGAAATCCATGGAACCTATAGTACGGTAACCGAAGCCCCTATCAGATCTACTTCTCTCTTGAAAGGTGTAAGGGTATTGGCAGATACGAAATCCTATTCGGCCGTTCGTATTGACTTTACCGAAGGAGAACCCATTCATCTGCTCATTGCCAACCAAGACAATAATAAAAACACAAAACATACATTGGAAACTGACGGACGTATTTTTCAATGGAAAGGACCTTATTTAATTAACCAATAAACTACTGTATAAAATGAAAACATTTGGATCAAGCGAAAAGTTCATTCAAGGAAAAAGTTTGGAATGGGAAAACGTTGCTGAAGGTGTGAAAAGAAAAATTATGGGCTATGATGACAAAATCATGTTGGTCCATGTTTATTTTGAAAAGGGAGGGATTGGATCGTTGCACGAGCATTTCCATTCACAGGTAACTTATGTGGCCTCTGGAGTATTTGAGGTGACCATTGCGGGCGAAACAAAAAAATTGGAAAAAGGAGATGTTTTTTACATTCCACCACATGCTCTCCACGGAGCAGTTTGCTTGGAAGCTGGAGAACTGATCGACGTATTTAGTCCTATTCGAGAAGATTTCATGGAATAGAAAGATAAAAATGTAAAATAAAAACTGCTGGAGTAAATTTTTTTATATATTTGGTTAACCAATTTGGTTAACCAATTTTTAACGTTTAAAAAAAGGATAGTATGACCTATCCTTTAGTTACTTCATTTCGAGGCGAAGCTCCTTTACCTCCTATCAATTATAAAATATTATTATTAATAG
>ERZ887849.1902-NODE-1902-length-18092-cov-8.158009_pt1 | contig 18092 bp, 9 predicted proteins | sample MGYA00521267_ERZ887849 | MGnify/ENA primary metagenome ERZ887849 (study PRJEB32303, sample SAMEA104408601) | aquatic metagenome | biome: Brackish water; feature: Pelagic; material: water | place: Baltic Sea | collected 2014-06-06T16:11:00 | depth 2,863 m ... | reverse complement strand
TTGCACCGTGACCAAGTGTCATTAAAATTGCTCCGACAACAACTGCTTTTCTGTATCCCCAAACATTATCGGCAAAATAGCCGCCCAACATAGTGGATAAATAAACCAATGCCGTATAAGTACCAAATAGCACGTACGCTTGATCTTTTGGCCAACCCCATCCTGAATCTGTCAAAGACGCAGTAAGGAACATCACCAATAAAGCACGCATTCCGTAATAAGAGAAACGTTCCCACATCTCTGTGAAAAAGAGTACAAATAATCCAGAAGGGTGACCTAACACCGTTGATTTAAACATTTCGTTTGTTTGTGTTGACATATAATTATTGGGGTTTTATTTTCTAATTAATTGGAGTTTCAATCTCGTGAGTTGATGCATCCATCTCTACTGCCTCATCATCAATTCCATGCATCATTTTTTTGATAATTGGAGAAAGTGCTAAAAGCACAACGCCTGATATTATCCCGATATAAAATAGTTTCTCAAATAAAGTTGAATAAGCTGTTTTAGATACTTCTAGATCAATAACGCCCGCTACATTGGGAACACTTGCAATATTCGCCAATAGTGAGGCGATATATTCTGACCCTGCTGTTGCTAAGAACCAAACACCCATCATGAAACCAGTTATTTTCAGAGGTGATAGTTTTGTCACATACGACAATCCAACAGGTGATAAACACAATTCACCCCATGTATGAAAGAGATAAGTAAGTACAATCCAAATCATCGAAACTTTACCAATTTCCGCAGCGCTGATTCCCATGTAGAGAGCTCCAAAACCACAACCTACAAACAATAAGGCTAAACCAAATTTAACAGCTGCATTCGGATTTCTCTTACCAAGCTTAACCCATAACCACGCGAATATCGGTGCAAATAAAACAATGAAAATTGCATTCAAGCTTAAGTACCAAGCAGTTGGAATAGGTTTCGCCATAAAGGAAACTGAACGATCCATAGCCCTTTCAGCAAAAAGGTTCATTGAGGTATAGGCTTGTTCAAAAAGTGCCCAGAAAAAGACAGAGAAGAGTATTAATATAGTCAATGCAATCAATCGGTTTCGCTCAATCTTTGTAGATTTTGTAGCCGCGTACCATACAATATAAATTAATGAACCTGCTCCTGCCACCATTAACAATCCTTCTACAACGCTGTGTCTTTGAACCATTTGCCAAATTACCAAGAGGCTCAAAATAGAAATTCCGTAAATTATTTTTTCCGTGTTCAACCCAAGAAAAACTGGTTTAGCAAGTGCTTCAGGATCCTTTGGTTCCCCTTTGCCCATGAAATATTTTTTTCCCCAAACAAAAGTAGCTAGTCCTAAAATCATACCTATTCCAGCTGCTCCAAAACCGTAACCCCATCCCCAATTTTCACCGAGATAACCACAAATAAAAGTCGCCGCAGCAGAACCAATATTAATTCCCATATAAAATATGGTGAATCCGGAATCTCTTCTGACATCACCTTTTTTATACAACTCACCAACAATAGAGGAAATATTCGCTTTTAAGAAGCCAACTCCTAAAATGATCAATGATAATGAAAAATAGAAAAATTGTAATGCACTTTCATCCCTTTGAATAGTACCATCAGCCATTAGTTTGGCGGACTCACCTTCGTAGGCCATTCCAATATGACCAAGAACCAACATAATGGCGCCGAAGGTTACTGCTTTACGAAAACCCAAGTATTTATCTGCCAGATACCCCCCAAAAACAGGTAAGGCATATACTAGTGCCGCATAACTTCCAACCAATAGATTTCCTGCATCATCTGAAAACAGGTGATATTTTACTAGATAAAATATCAATAACGCCTTCATTCCATAGAAAGAAAAACGTTCCCACATCTCCGTGAAAAACAGAACATAAAGTCCTACTGGGTGTCCAAATAATTCCTTTTGAGTTTCTGAAGGCAATGCAGTCTGATTCGACATATCGATGTTTATAGTTTTTTAACGACCCGAAAATAGAAATTATATTTGAATTACTCCACTTTTCAACCGATTTGTATTCTCCTTATTTTTCAGCCCTTCGACGATATTTAGGGCGCAATTTCATAGTTTTTCTGCTCAATTCTTTTTTCAATTAAATTCTATATTCTGCATCAATGAAAAACCAAAAAGAAATCAAACGAAGTCATTGAAAAGCCATAAAATCATTGCCAAAGAGGAGCTTACACCATTTTAAAACCTCAATTTTTCGCTTTGAATAATTCACCATCAATAGAATTAACGATTCTTAATATCCAAACCCAAAAGCGTATGGTACATTTTATTATCTTTACTTTTTCGCGATTAAACATGAAGATTAAATTTTTAAAGTCTATTTTTTTTAAACCTCAATTTCTGCTTATCATATTGGTTGCGGTATTTTCCAGTTGTGAGGACCCAGCGCCCAAACCTGACGAAAACAAAAAGCCTGAAACGACAAAAGTTGAACCATCCAATTCGCATTCATACGCAAACATTGACGAAATACGAACGAAGCATTTGCATTTGGAAATGGATGTCAACTTTGAAAACCAAACTATATACGGTGTTGCTCGACATCAAATGGTGAACAAAGGGACGGAAACCGCTATTTTTGATGTTAAGAATCTTGCTATCCAAAAAGTGACTTTGGGTGAAACGGAGGAAGTTGAAACGACTTATGTTCTAGGCGAAAATGATTCGCTTTTGGGTCAACCGTTATCTGTGACAGTTGATTCGAACACAACTTTCGTTAATATTTATTATCAAACCACGGACAAATGCGAGGCCTTGGATTGGCTAGAGCCGAAACATACTTCGGGTAAAAAATATCCTTTCTTATATTCTCAAGGACAAGCTATTTTAACTCGATCGTGGATTCCAGTGCAAGGATCACCGTCCAATCGAATCACCTATTCAGCTGATGTGAAAGTTCCCAGAGAACTGATGGCATTGATGAGCGCGACGAATCCTCGTGAATTAGACTCGTTAGGCGAATATCATTTTGAAATGACGCAAGCGATTCCTTGTTATCTTATTGCCCTTGCCGTTGGAGATTTGCGTTATGTGGATTTGAACGAAAACTGCGGAGTTTATGCAGAACCTGAAATGATTGATACGTGTGCAAAGGAATTTGAGGATCTTCCGACGATGAAATTGACCGCTGAAAAGCTTTTCGGTAAATACCAATGGGAACAATATGATGTTATCGTACTTCCTTACTCCTTCCCATTCGGTGGTATGGAGAATCCACGTTTGACTTTCGCGAACCCGACTTTGATTGCGGGCGATAAAAGTTTGGTTTCAGTTATCGCGCATGAACTGGCGCATTCCTGGTCTGGAAATTTAGTCACGAATTCTGACTGGGATGATTTTTGGCTCAACGAAGGATTTACGGTGTACATCGAAAATCGCATCATGGAGGAATTGGAAGGGAAAGAGGTCGCGGACATGCTGTCCTTAATTGAGTTTCAGGAATTGGAATCCGAAATAGAAGTGATTTCTGCTGGAGCGCACCCAGAAGATACGAAATTAAAACTTTCTCTAGCTGGGCGAAGCCCGGATGATGGAATGACTTCTGTTGCCTATGTAAAAGGAGCGTATTTCTTAAAAACCATAGAGAAAAGAGTTGGTCGCGCCAATTTTGATGTATTCTTGAAGCGTTATTTCCGCGAGTTTACTTTTCAAACCATCACAACAGAACAATTTGAGAAATTCTTGAATGAACGCCTACTCAATCCTATGCGTATCCGTTTCAATACAAAAGAATGGTTATACGAAGAGGGATTGCCAAAAAACTGTGTTAAGGTTCAGTCAAAGCGATTCGACATGATCCAACAATACGTGGATTTGGTCGTTGATGGAAAAAATATCTTCAATCGAAATTATGTCGATGGCAAAAAACTACAAGTAAAATCGAGAGACCAATTTATTACGCAAGAATGGTTGGCATTTATTAGAGCGTTACCTGATTCGTTGCCACTTCAAACTTATCGCAATCTAGACGCCAGAATGAATTTCAAGAATTGTGGAAATGCCGAAATTATGTTCGAATGGTACATGAAAAACATCGACGCTGGAAACGACAAAGTGTATCCGCAAATGAAACGCTTTTTAACCAAAGTTGGTCGACGAAAATTCGTTGAACCATTGTTCGAAAAACTAAATGAAACGGAGATCAATCGCGCTTGGGCGAATAGGCATTATGCAGATATCCGTGATAATTATCATTTTGTGACAAGAAATACGGTAGATGGAATTTTGAAATTGAAGCCCGCTGTAAAAACAAGTTCAAAATAAGCCAGCTAAAGTTACAAGAACTTCAGTACGAAATAAGCCACTAAGCCGACCGTCAAGCGATTTACCAATCAGTTAACGAGCAATCATCCAATTCGTTATCTAACTAATTCAATTCCGCTAATTTCTCTTCTAGAATAGCAATCTTACCCAAAGCATCTGCTTCTTTCTTTTTCTCAATTGCCACCACTTGCTCAGGCGCACCTGCGATGAATTTTTCATTCTTCAACTTGTTGTGAACGCTTTTCAAAAACCCTTTGGTATAATCTAACTCTTCAGAAAGTTTAGCTATCTCCGCATCAACATCAATCGCATCTCCAAAAGGAATGTAAAACTCATTTCCTCCGGCGATAAAACCGTTTGCTTGTGCTACTTTTTCGGTAACATACTCCAATGAAGATAAATTCCCCATTTTAGAAATCACACTGTCCATTGATTTGTCAATTTCGCCATTCGTTTTCACGAAAAGTTTCATTTTCACTTTGTTGGCAATGTTATTTTTCTTGCGGATATTTCGAATATTTGTAATTACCTCAACAGCTCCTTCAAATGATTTCAAAATAGACGAATCCACTTTTTTCACTTTCGGCCATTCAGCAACGATAATGTCTTCGCCGTCTTTTCTATCTCTGATTAAGTGCCACAATTCTTCGGCAATGAAAGGTGTAAAGGGTTGCGCTAACTTTAATAATTCTTCAAAGAAAACCTTCGTTTGACCTAGAGTTTTAGTATCAATTGGTTGTTTGTAACCTGGCTTGATAATCTCCAAATACCAAGAACAAAAATCATCCCAAACCAATTTGTAGATTGCCATCAAAGCTTCTGAAATCTTGAACTTATCGAACAGATTATTGATTTGAACCAGAGTTTCGTTGAATTTCACATCAAACCATTCAACCGCTATTTTCGACGATTCAGGCTGAGGTAAATCTTTCGACTGCCATGAATCTAGCAAACGATAGGCATTCCAAACTTTATTAGTGAAATTTCTTCCTTGTTCGCACTGTGAAGTATCAAAAGGCAGGTCATTTCCAGCAGGAGAAGAAATCAATACACCCATACGAACACCATCGGCTCCATATCGGCCGATTAATTCAATTGGATCCGGTGAATTCCCAAGAGATTTAGACATTTTACGGCCCAATTTATCACGAACAATCCCTGTGTAATAGACATTTTTGAAGGGTAATTCACCCAAATATTCATATCCCGCCATGATCATTCGCGCTACCCAAAAGAACATAATCTCAGGAGCTGTTACCAAATCATTTGTTGGATAATAATATTGTATTTCTTTATTTTTAGGATCCGTCAAACCATTAAAAACCGAAATCGGCCACAACCAGCTAGAGAACCAGGTATCCAAAACATCTTCGTCCTGTTTCAGTTCCGTAATCGCAATATTGCGACCACATTTATGCGAAGCGATTTTAGCTGCTTCCTCGATTGATTTTGCAATAACATAATCGTCTTCACCTTCTCCGTAATAGTACGCAGGAATTTGATGTCCCCACCACAATTGACGAGAAATACACCAATCTTTTACATTGTCCAACCAGTGGCGGTAGGTATTCTTGAATTTCTCTGGATGAAACTGAATATTTCCATTCATCACATTTTCCAAAGCTGGAGCCGCCAATTCTTTCATGGCAACAAACCATTGCAAAGACAAACGTGGTTCGATAACAGCATCTGTTCGTTCTGAAAAGCCAACTTTGTTGATATGGTCTTCGGTTTTTACCAAATATCCCTTATCGTACAATTCTTTTTCGATAGCTTTTTTCACTTCAAAACGGTCCATTCCCTCATAATGCGCTCCTTCGGCATTCAAAGTTCCGTTCGCATTGAAAATATCGATGGTTTCTAAGTCGTGCTTTTTTCCTAACTCATAATCGCTCGTATCATGAGCTGGAGTAACTTTCAAACAACCCGTTCCAAATGCAGGATCAACATATTCATCCAAAATAATCGGGATACTTCGGTTCACGATTGGAACAATTGCTGTTTTACCATGCAAATGTTTGAATCTGGAATCTTCTGGGTGAATACAAATTGCACTATCACCCAAAATAGTTTCGGGACGAGTTGTTGCAATTGTCAACCATTCATCTTCAGTTCCTACTACTTTATAGCGAACATAAAACAATTTCGAATTAACTTCTTTGTAGTTTACCTCTTCGTCAGATACGGCAGTCAAAGCTTCAGGATCCCAATTCACCATTCGAACCGAACGATAAATCTTTCCTTTTTTGTGTAAATCCATGAAAACGTTGATTACACTTTCCGAGTAGAGTTTATCCATCGTGAAATGTGTACGCTCCCAATCACAAGACGCACCCAATTTTTTCAATTGTTCCAAGATGATTCCACCGTGCTTGTCCTTCCATTCAAAAGCATGTGACAAGAATTCTTCTCTCGATAAATCGGACTTTTTAATTCCCTCTTTGCGCAGTTTTTGAACTACTTTTGCTTCGGTAGCAATGGAGGCGTGATCCGTTCCAGGAACCCAACAAGCGTTCTTTCCTAACATACGCGCACGACGAACCAATACATCTTGAATCGTATTGTTTAACATGTGTCCCATGTGTAAAACGCCCGTTACATTTGGCGGAGGAATGACGACGGTATAAGCTTCTCTTTCATCCGGTTCTGAATGAAAATAGCCCTTCTGCATCCAATGTGCATACCATTTTTCCTCTGCCTTAAGCGGCTCGTACGTTTTAGGAATCTCCATGTTTTGCTTAAAATTAAGCGACAAAGGTAGTGAAAATGGAGGTGATTTTTAGCCACGAATTACACTAATTTTCACGAATACGTGGTGATCTTTTGTCGTGTCAAATAGATGTTCAACTCTTTCCACTCTGGAATTCTTCTTAAATTTAGCATTCAAATATTCCATCATGTATAAATACTTACTTATTCCTTTCTCTATAATAATACTATCAGGCTGTATGAAAGGCCAAAAGGCTGATTTAGTCATTCACAATGCGATTATTCATATCATGGATGAGAATGAAACTCAATATGAAGCGATTGCAATTAAGGATGGTAAAATATTGGAAGTTGGTCCTGAACGGCAAATATTAAACAAATATTCGTCAGACGAAACGATAGATGCTGAAGGGAAAGAAATGTATCCAGGTTTTACAGATGCGCATGGACATTTGATGCCCTATGCAGATATGAAATTGGGCGCCAATTTGTTTGGTTGTCGAACACTCGAAGAACTATTAGTAAGAACAGAGAAATATGCAGACAAATCGAATCGAAAATTTATAGTTGGACATGGTTGGGACCAATCCATGTGGGGTGGTGACATCTTGCCCACCAATGAGAAACTGAATGAATTATTTCCAAACACACCTGTTTGTCTATATAGAGTTGATGGTCATGCCGTTTTGGTCAACCAAGCTGCTCTAGACAAAGCAAAAATTACAAATAAGTCGATAATTCCTGGAGGACAAGTCACCGTTGAAAATAGAGTGTGCACTGGCCTACTGCTGGACAATGCAATGGATTCTATGTCGGCAGTAATACCGGCATATCCCGAAAAAAATAGGATCAATGCTCTAATGGAAATTCAGGAGGAACTTTTTCAATATGGTATAACAAGTGTTCATGATGCCGGAATTGCCAACAAAGACCTTCCCCTTTTCAAAAAGGTGGCGGAATCGAAGGAACTGAAATTAAATGTGTACGGAATGCTCCGCAATTCAGCCGAAAACAGAACCTTTGTTGAGAAAAATGGTAAAGTAAATTGGGGGAATTTTTACATCTCGAGCTTCAAAATGTTTGCAGATGGCGCTTTGGGGTCTCGAGGAGCCTTGTTGAAGAAACCGTATTCGGATGCGCATAATCATTTGGGAATCCAAACGACAACCCCCGAAGACATGAACAACCTTGCCCATTTTTGCTTGAAGCATGGATACCAATTAAACACACATGCCATCGGCGATTCCTCAAATGCTATATTATTAAACTTGTATGAAAAAGCATATGCGGTGAACCAAGATCACCGATGGAGAATTGAGCATGCCCAAGTTGTTGATCCAGCGGATTTTGAATTGTTTCGAAAATATAACGTATTGCCTTCGGTTCAACCGACACATGCAATAAGCGATATGCGTTGGGTTGAAAATCGTCTGGGTAAAGACAGAATGCAAGGTGCTTACGCATATCAATCAATTCTAAAGGAAACCGGAATAATTGCAATAGGTACCGACTTTCCATTTGATCGTTTAAATCCTTTCTTGACCATTTTTGCAGCAACACAGCGGAAAAACACAGACAATCAGCCGAGCGGCGGATTTCGACTGGAGGATGGCCTTTCCTTAATGGATTGTATTAGAGGAATGACGATATGGGGAGCCATTGCTTCATTTCAAGAGAAGTATTCAGGAACATTAGAAAAAGGGAAAGAAGCGAATTTGATCTTAGTGGAACGCCCTTTAAATTCGGGTAGAAGCTTTAGAGAGAATTTCTCTATGCTAACTGTTATCAAGGGCGAAATCGTTTACCGAATAGACTAGCATAGCCTTAAACGAAAAACACCCATCTCGATAATTCGAAACGGGTGTTCAATATAGTTTTTAAATCTTGACTAAAAAGTCGGACAAGATATCGTTCTAAATTTCTTAGACTTCTTGCGACACTGCACCAAGTACTGCATTGAAATCTCATGCGATCCTGCTGAAATACCGTTGTTCAACCTAGACACAGTTAAGTCATAGCTATATCCTAGACGAAAAGTCGTTGTTTGCACGCCCAAAGTCAAAATGAACGCATCTTTATTTCTAAAGTAAGCTCCTGCTGTAAATTGACTGTATTTCACATACGCTCCAATATTCAATTGTTGAAATCCTTGCTGGTAAGAATACAAAACACTTGGCATGATAGTCGTTACGTTGGAGTATTTTGAACTACCACCTAAAGCAATATTTGCTGAAGCGTGCGCCGTAAATCGCATTGGTAATTTAGACTCACCAACAATTAATGACTCATTTGGGCGATTCAAGTGATTCGCTGCAAAACCGATGTTGAAGTTCTTATTATAAACCACAGCTCCAGCTGAAGCATCGAAAAACCCTTTTGAACCTCCACGAGGCACATCATTTGTAGAATAGATAAAACCTCTTCTAGGGTCAATCATATCACCAAACGTCAATTTATCCCAATCCAGAAATTTTTGAGTGTATGCCGCTTTTGCTCCCAAAAGCCCTGTCCATTTTCTTCCCAAACGTAAGTGGTAAGAATAAACAAGACCCAAAGTTGTAGTATTCAAAGTTTTTGCCTGTACATCATTGGTTAGAATAACGCCAAAACCACCTGAAATATTATCAAAATACTGGTCATATGCAGCTGCATAACTAACGTAGTTACCACTTAAAGCAGGCCATTGATTTCTGTAATTTGCAGCAAATCTTGCGCAACCGTTAGTTCCCGCAAAAGCTGGATTTAAATAGAGGGGGTTAGCGTAAAACTGGGTGAATTCCAAGTCTTGCGCTGACGCCGTCAACGATGTGCAAACAAACACGGCAGAAAAAAGTAATTTTCTCATTTTTATTATTTTAGCATTGTATGGCCGTAACGACCATTGTTCATCAATATTCTTATTGTCAATTGTTGCGAAAATGAGCGTGTTCCAATTAAATTAGAAAGCGTCATATCTGCATTATAGGTCAGCATAAAATGGTTGGTCTTAACTCCTATTGATCCAGCATAATCTCCTGCCGAAGAAATACCGCCTCCAATAGTCATTTTTTTATACCTGAATATTGAGCCGCCCCAAATTTCAGATAAATTTTCCACTTTTTGGCACATTACGTAGGAAGAAAGTGAAAATATTTTTGATTTAGACACAAAATCTGTACCTAAACTTGCAGTATAATGTATTCCTGAACGCTCATTTGGCTCATTTGAGTTATATACATTATTGAAGTGACGTCCTATGTTATCCATTTGGAAACCAACTGAAAACCACTTCGTATTGCTGGATAAAGCTAGCGCAACATCTTTATACCATAGGTCCTTTATTGGATTCTCAGGAGTAGATGAATAAAATATTCTTTCATTTCTTCTTTCCATTTCAATTACTTGACCAGGCACTAAATTTTGCGCATTCAATCTTTTGTCACCCATTTTTAATCGAATAGCAGGTTCGATTGAGAAATTTTTATTCACTGCAAATTTAGGAGAATACGTCAACGCAAGCTGCCCTACATTGTAGGTTCCTTGTTTGTAATAACCATGGCTCATCTGCACTCCTATTCCACCGCGAATACTTCTTACGTAGGTATCATAAGAAAGTTCATTTAACAATTGTTGATTAGAATGACCCGTCCATTGAGCTCTAGATGTCAATTGCAGACGTGGTTTTAATAAATTTCCAGCGGTTGCAGCATTCACATTTAATGTCTGTATGTTTGGTGCGTGATAATATATATCTTTTGAATTCGTCAATGCTATTGGGTTATCCGTCATTCGAATGATTTTTCGAACCGATGATTTTACTTTTGATGAAAATGTCTTGTTGTAATTACTTGAAATCCTTTCACCTCTCGCCATCTGTTGAGCTCTTCTGTCATGAGAATCGGAGTTGAATATAGCTTTATCCTCGTTTTCGATCGAATTTGTTTCTAAAAGTTCAGATTTATCTGAATTTTCAAATGTACTTTGTTCAACGACGGCTATCTCATTTTCACCTGCATCAATTTCCTTATTTTTAGATATAACGTTGTTTTCCAATTCGGGTACGATTTCTTCAGAAGGATAAGCGTCTTTTTCGTTCTTTGCTATTTCAAATGCTTCTATCCTAGTCGGATTATCAGTTGATATAATTGAACCATCTATCGACTTATTATTCTCAGAAGTAGAAATTCCGTCTGAAACTGGGTTTACCTTAAATTCTAGTGATTTGGCAACAAGGAATTTGTTTGAAACAGGAACATTTATTGAAACTATATTTTCTAATTTTGTCGATTTGAGAGGAGAAGCAGTAGATTTTTCATTCTGCCCGAATGAATTTAAGTTGATGTCCGATGACAACGAAGCAATCTTATATTCTTGTGTTTGTGCAACTGATTCGGCTTGAAGTGTTTTTGAATCCGAAGTATTAACGTACGCTCCAAAGAATGTACCAGTAACAAAAACTGTGGTAAGCGCCAAAGTTGATACCAACCAAAAAGGAACCGATTTTCTTTTTCTGCCAATTATTCCAGGGAATTCAACAGGAGTCGCATCCGCCTTTGCCAATTGCCAGGCATCCATGTCCTGTTCAAACTCAGGATTATTGAGCATAAACTTTTCCAATTGAGCAACTTTGGTAGGAGTAAGATTTCCTTCCATGTACTCAAAAAGCCACTTGTCTATATTTTCAAAAGAGGGATTACTCATACTAGCTTACGCGAATCCTTTAACTGTTTTTTAATTTTATTTCGTGCGCGGAACAAATATACTTTCACTTGTGAGTCGCTGATTTCGAGGATATCGCCAATTTCTTGGTAAGAATAACCTTCTAAATCTCTCAAAAGAATGATACTCTTCTGAAGCGGAGGTAAGATACTAATTGCTCTTTCTACCACTTCGTTCGAAACAAATTTAAGGTCTGCACCTTCACCCTTTTCGGGTAATCTGTCTGAATCGTAATCCATTCTCTTTCTTCGTTTGATAAAATTTAGAATCGCATGATAAGCCGTTGTAAACATCCAACTTTTTGCTTTTCCAAATTCAACCGCACTCCGATTGATCCACAATTTTTCAAATACATCTTGAACAATATCTTGAGCATTTTCGCTATCTCGCAAGAACTTTATCCCAAACCCATAAAGGGCATTGGCGTGTTCTTTAACAGCGATGTCGTACTCATTCTTTGTCAAAATATCTTTACACGTTAACAGTTAAACAATCCCTATAAGCTAAAAGTTACAGGTCGAAATAATTTATTCCAGAAAGCAAGTTAAGTAAAAATTAACAATCAGTGAAAATTAATTTCACCCAAGGCAATTAAAATTTTCGAAATACTCCTAACTGTTGTGAATGGACGGTATTTTCCTTATTTTCGCTATTCTATAAAACACAAAGAAAATATGACTCCAACAAGACTCTTCGATCTTCCTTATTATCAATTGGCTAATACTCCGCAAGACGGTATGTTCGTTACAAAAGTAAACGGAACATGGGAAAAAGTTTCAACACCAGAGTTTATTGCTCGTGTAAATGCCTGTTCAAAAGGATTAGTAGGCATGGGAGTAGAGCCAGGTGAAAATGTTGGACTTGTGTCATCCAATCGTTATGAGTGGAATATAATGGACATTGCCATTCAGCAAATTGGGGCGATTGTAGTTCCACTTTATCCTAATATTTCTGAAAGTGATTATATCTACATCTTTAATGATGCGAAATTCAAGCATTGTTTTGTTAGCAATGAAGAACTATTTGAAAAAATAAATGGAATTAAAGATAAAACACCGGACTTTAAAAATCTATACACATTTGATAAAGTAAAAGATGCAGAGCATTGGAGTTCTATTGAAAAGCACGGAACTGATATTGAATCGAAGGTGATAGAGGATAAAATGGCCGCGATTAAAAATGGTGATTTAGCTACTATTATTTATACATCAGGTACCACTGGAAATCCGAAAGGTGTTATGCTTTCTCACAACAATATACTTTCTAATGCCCTGGCATGTGAAGAACCTATTCCCGCATCTAGTACTTCAAAAGTTTTATCCTTTTTACCTGTTTGTCATATTTATGAGCGAATGTTACATTATTTGTACATCAAATTGGGGTGCTCTATTCATTTTGCTGAATCCATGGAAACGATTGGTGACAATATTAGAGAAGTGCAACCCGATGTCTTCACAGCAGTTCCACGATTAATCGAAAAAGTATTTGATAAGATCATGGCAAAAGGTGATGAATTGACCGGAATCAAACGAAAATTATTTTTCTGGGCAGTTGAATTGGCTGAAGAATTTGAAATTGAAGGAAAAAGTGTTGGATATAAAATCAAACATGCTATCGTCAACAAATTAATCTTTTCGAAATGGCGTGAGGCTTTAGGTGGTAATGTAAATGCAATTGCATCCGGAAGTGCAGCGCTTCAACCAAGATTAGCGAGAATCTTTATGGCAGCTGGAATTCCAATTCTTGAAGGATATGGTTTAACGGAAACATCGCCAGTTATTTCCGTCAATAGCTTTCAAAGAGGAATCGTTTTTGGCTCAGTTGGTGCTTTGATTGACGATGTAGAAGTCGTAATTGCCGAAGACGGAGAAATCTTAACGAAAGGTCCGAATTTGATGTTAGGATATTACAATTTACCTAACGTTACAGTTGAAGCAATCGACAAAGATGGGTGGTTTCACACAGGTGATATTGGAGAATTCATTCAAGGGAAATACTTAAAAATTACCGATCGTAAAAAAGAGATATTTAAAACTTCTGGCGGAAAATATATCATTCCTCAAGCGATGGAAAATAAATTTAAAGAATCTCGTTTCTTTGAGCAAATCATGGTTATGGGTGAAAGTCAACGATTCCCTTCTGCACTGATCGTTCCGAATTATGCCTTCATTCGTGAATGGAATGATGTAAAACAATACAAATTGGACATTGATACGAATGAAAAATTAATCATAGACGAAAAAGTAATAGCTCGAATTCGAAAAGAAGTCGAACGATACAATGAAGGATTTGGTCAATGGGAAAAAATTAAAGATTTCCGATTGTTACCTGCCGAAATGTCTATTGAAGGTGGTGAATTAACGCCTACTTTGAAATTGAAACGCAAAAAGATTTTGGAGAAATATGCTGATTTATTCAATTCTATTTATGCGTAAGCATAGTGATTGATGGTCTTTAAACATTAATGTTCAGACTGAATAGTACTTATTGATAAGCCGGGTAGTCGTTTTTCTTCTTGCGAATTTGCTCCGGATTGCAGAAAATTGGAATTTTTAAGTGAGCATAAATATCACCAAAGTACACATTTGTGTTACCAAATAAGTTTAGTGCTAAGTATCTCAAGAATTCTCAATCTTGCTGGATGGGCTAAAGCCCTACCTATTTTTGTGTCTTCAATATGATGCCGTGCGCATTGATGTTATACTTGATGGCATGATTGAGTTGGTTTAGTTAATATAATTCTTCACACTTATATTAAGTTAAGCCAAAATATCTTTACGAACCAAATTTTGAATTAAAAAATCATATATAGATGTTTATCAATGACCTTTTTGATTTTCAAACATAAAAAAAATTCTTCCATCACGAAATTTTCCCCCAATCCGGCCGGCTTCTCAAAATTTTATTCAATTTCTCCCGAATCAAACCATTCTCAACCAACTGTAACTTCTCATCCCTCTTCAATAAATCTCTCGCCACATCTCTAGCAATCCCAACCAAAACTCCATCTGCCGCCAAATCCGCTAATTTCAAATTCAAATCTCCACTTTGCTGAGTTCCCATGATATCGCCAGGACCGCGAATTTCTAGATCCACTTCAGCAATTTCAAAACCGTCTTGTGTGCGAACCATCGTTTCAATCCGCTTTTTCGCCTCTTTCGAAATCTTATACGACGACATTAAAATGCAATACGATTTATCTGCTCCACGCCCAACTCTACCGCGCAATTGATGCAGTTGCGATAGGCCAAACCTTTCAGTATTCTCAATAATCATAACCGAGGCATTTGGAACGTTTACTCCAACCTCAATTACCGTCGTTGCTACCATAATATTCGTCTCCCCTTTCACAAAGCGATTCATTTCAAACTGTTTAGCATCGGCTTTCATTTGGCCATGAACGATACTTACTTTATACTCTGGCAAAGGGAATGAACGAGAAATGGCCTCAAATCCGTCCATCAAATTATTCAAGTCTAACGTTTCTGATTCCTTAATCAAGGGATAAACGATATAAATTTGACGACCCAAAGCAATTTCCTGTTTCATGAATTTAAAAACGGCAATTCGATTCGTTTCATATCGATGCGAAGTCTTAATCGGCTTTCTACCTGGCGGCAATTCATCAATAACTGAAACATCCAAATCACCGTAAAATGTCATAGCCAATGTCCTAGGAATAGGTGTTGCCGTCATAATCAAAACATGAGGTGGAACAACATTCTTTAGCCACATTTTCGCTCTTTGTGCCACACCAAAGCGATGCTGTTCATCAATTACCACCAATCCTAAATTCTGAAAGCGAACTTCATTTTCCAACAAAGCATGCGTGCCGATTAATAGATGCATTTCACCCGAACGAAGTTGTTCGTGCAAAACCTCACGTTGTTTCTTGCGAACAGACCCTTTTAAAAGTCCAACTTTGACTCCAAGCGGTTTCAACATTTCAGAAATCCCTTCGTAATGCTGTGTCGCTAAAATTTCTGTTGGGGCAATAATAGCGGCTTGAAAATCATTATCAATCGCCATAAGAGCTGCTAACAATGCTACAAAAGTCTTTCCACTCCCTACATCGCCTTGCAACAATCGGTTCATGTGCTTTCCAGAAGTAACGTCTTTTCGTATTTCTTTGATGACACGTTTCTGCGCATCCGTTAAATTGAAAGGCAAATGATCCGTATAAAAAGTATTGAAAACCTTGCTTAATTTTGGGAAAACAAATCCACTTCCTTTTTCGAAACTTATTTGCTTTCTATGTAGTAATTCCATTTGAAGAAAAAACAACTCTTCAAATTTGAGTCGAAATATGGCTTTTCGAACTTGGTCTTCAGAATCTGGTCGATGTATTTGGATTAACGCTTCTTCAAGAGAAACTAAGCGATATTGATCTATTATGCTTTTCGGCAAAGGTTCTTCAACTTTTCCCTTCAACCCTTCGACTAAATTGACGGCTATTTTTGAAATTCCTTTGGTATGAAGTCCTTTGTCGTTGAGTTTTTCTGTGCTCGAATAGACGCCCTGCATCCCTCCTGTTTTATCTACATCTTCCCATGGAGTAACTTCAGGATGTGCGATATTAAAACCGGTTCCGAATTTTTTCGCTCGACCATAAATCTGATAAATACGATTAGGTTCAATTGATTTCTTTACCCAATCGACTCCTTGAAACCAAATCAGTTCTATACATCCTGTTTCATCTTCAAAATTAGCGGACATACGTTTCTTGCGGCCTACTCCAACAACTTTTAAAGAAATTATTTTCCCTTTGAGCTGAACAGGTGTATCCCAATATTGAATATCGACGACTTTTTGATACGCCGTTCGATCAACATAACGAAATGGAAAATGATATAGCAGGTCCTCAAATGAGGCTATGCGCAACTCTTTCTTCAAAAGTTCAGCACGTTTTGCGCCAACACCTTTCAAATATTCGATAGGAGTACCCAGAAAATCATTCATGGGTTTAAAGTTAATTGGAATCCAAGAAAAATATCAAATCAATTAGAGTAATTATTCTTTAAACTCGTCAAGTCCATCCTTTAAGAATTTCTTATACTCCTCAATATTTGGCGTATATCCAATTGCTTTTGTGATGTCATTGCCTTCGAAATCCTGCATAATATAAAGAGGCTGAGATAATTGACCATAGGTTTTAATCTGATATGCCGACCATTTGTTTCCGACGTTCTTGATGACTCCATTTATCTCTTTAGAGAATACTTGCTCCGCTCTTGGCAACTCCGTTCTATCATCACAATACAAGGAAACGATAACTAAATCATTTTGCAAAATTGGTCGAATGGCGTCGTTGGTCCAGACTTTTGATTCTGTTTTTCGACAATTGGCGCAAGAGTGACCAGTAAAATCAATCAAGATTGGTTTATTTACTTTCTTGGCATATTCACGACCTATTTCTAAATCATGGAAAACCATAATTGAACCGTCACCTACTTCGTGCATTTCAGATAAGTATTCTTTTGCCACCTCATCCATTTCGCCATTCGTAGAAGCTCCTGCTCCTTTCACAAATCGGAAACTATCTTCTGAATGCGTCCGTGGTGGTGCAATCCCATCAATCATGAACAATGGTGCTCCCCACATTCCTGGCAATAAATAAACTGCAAATACTAAAGCAGATAAAGAGAACATGAAACGAGGTACTGACACTTTTTCAACAGGAGAATCATGCGAGAATCGAATTTTGCCTAGAAGATAAATCCCCATAATGGCAAAAATACAGAACCAAACGGCTACGAAAATTTCTCTTGGTAAAATGTCCCAGTGGTAGGCCAAATCGACCATACTCAAGAACTTCAATGCCAAAGCAATTTCGAGCAACCCTAGGACGACTTTTACGGAATTCAACCATCCACCAGACTGTGGAAGTGAATTCAACCAACTCGGAAAAATCGCGAATAACATAAATGGAAATGCCAAGGCCAATGAGAAACCGAGCATAATAACTACTGGCCCCATCAATGAGCCTGAACTTAATGCTTGAACCAATGACGTCCCGATAATTGGACCTGTGCAAGAAAACGAAACCAAAACGAGAGTAAATGCCATAAAAAAGACACCCACCAATCCTCCTTTGTCCGCACCTTTATCAGCTGAATTTACCCATTTTGTTGGCATCTGGATTTCAAACGCTCCCAAAAATGAGAAGGCAAAAATCATAAAAATGGCAAAGAATATTAGGTTTAACGTCGCACTGGTCGATATTTCATAAACGGTGGCAGGACTTCCCGTTGCGAGCGTAATAACCAAACCAACGATTACATATATAGCAACGATACAAAATCCGTAAAACAAGGCACTCATAATTCCTTTGGCGCGTGTTTTCGATTGCTTCGTAAAGAACGAAACAGTCATTGGAATCATTGGAAAAACGCACGGTGTAAACAAAGC
>ERZ887849.1901-NODE-1901-length-18100-cov-8.080355_pt1 | contig 18100 bp, 13 predicted proteins | sample MGYA00521267_ERZ887849 | MGnify/ENA primary metagenome ERZ887849 (study PRJEB32303, sample SAMEA104408601) | aquatic metagenome | biome: Brackish water; feature: Pelagic; material: water | place: Baltic Sea | collected 2014-06-06T16:11:00 | depth 2,863 m ... | reverse complement strand
GTACATCCTCATTCTCCTATTCGCAATAATAACGTTATATGATATAGTGGCACTTATAATGCCACAATTAGGCCGGCGATGGTAGTTCAGTTTGGGAAATTGAAGATGCAAAACACATTGAATCGAATACTAAGCCTGCTGGTATTGTTGCCGGCCATTCTCTTCGTCGTTACCGGACTGCGTTGGCTGGTGGCACCTGCGGGCGTTGCCCCTGAATTTGGCCTGACCCTGGATCACGGTGTAGGTCTCAGCTCCCAAGTGGGCGACATGTCCGCATTTTTTCTAACCTTGGGACTCTGCATGCTGACCGCGCTGGTCAGCAGCCGACGTAGCTGGTACTACCCCGCCATTTTACTGCTTTCTATTACAGCTATCGGACGCTTCATCGCCTGGCTTATCCACGACGCAGCGTTAGCACTTGATCTCATCGCTCCCGAAGTCATAGTGGCCGCCATTTTACTGATAGCATCCCGTCGATTGCCTGATGAAAACTGAGCTCTTGAAACGGCCAATTGTCAGGAACCTGCTGCTGGCCTGCGCTCTATGGAGCGGCTGGTCTTCTGCGTCGGCATCAGGCAGCGAAGAAATAACCGAGGATGTGGTGACGGAGCCGACACAGTCTCGGCGTCCCAATATCGTGCTGATCCTGGCGGATGATCTCGGTTTTACTGATATCGCCCCTTATGGCAGCGAAATCAATACACCTTCTCTAACCACGCTGGCTGAGGCCGGGGTGAGTTTTACCAACTACCACACGGCAGCCAATTGTGCACCCGCGCGCGCCATGCTGCTGACAGGTGTTGATAATCACCTCGCCGGTGTACCTAACATCCCTGAAATGCTGGCGCCCGAGCAGCGGCGCTATGCACATTACCAGGGCGTACTGGGCAATAATGTCGTCACCGTGGCAACCCTGCTGGAAGAGTCGGGCTACCACACCTATATGGCCGGCAAGTGGCACCTGGGTTCTGGTCCCGGCAAGCTGCCCAGCCAGCGCGGTTTTGCGCGTACGGTGGCACTGGCTGATTCCGGGGCGGATAACTGGGAGCAGCGGCCGTATATTCCCCTCTATGATAAGGCCAACTGGTATGCCGACGGCCAGGAGTATCAGTTGCCTGAAGACTTCTACTCCTCGCGCTTTCTGGTCGACAAGACCATCGAATTTATCGATAGCAACCTTGTAGATAGCAACCCTGCTGACAGCACCCCTTTCTTCGCCTACCTGCCCTTTCAGGCAGTCCATATCCCCGTGCAGGCTCCGCAGGAGTTTATCGATCGCTATATGGGCGTATATGACAGCGGTTGGGACAAGTTACGTCAGCAACGGCTGAAACGCGCGACGGAGTTAGGCATTGTAAAACAAGGTGTGGGCACAGTGCGCATGCCGACTACCGGGGACTGGGATGCGCTGGATGATGAGCGGCGCCGCTTCGAAGCCAAGCGCATGGCCGTGTATGGCGGCATGGTAGAGGCGATGGATTTTCACATTGGCCGCCTGGTGGCCTATCTCAAGGTGGCTGGGCAGTACGACAATACGATTTTTATCTTCACCTCCGATAACGGTGCGGAGGCCAGTGGCCCAGAAGACCCCCATGCTTTTGGCCCCAGCAGATTGACTGATACGCTGGGCTACCGCACCGACTACGAGACCCTGGGGCTGAAGGGCAGCCACAATACCATCAGCCCGAGTTTCGCCAGCGCCGCGGCCAGCCCGCTGGCCTACTACAAGTTTTATGTTGGCGAGGGCGGCATGCGAGTACCGTTGATCATCGCGGGAAAGGCGCTACCGCTTAAAGGTGTGCTGAGTCACTCGTTTTCCTATGTCACCGATATTACCCCGACCATTCTCTCCTTTGCAGGCGTGTCGCCGCCGGGTGACCGCCACGGAGGACGTCCGATAGAGCCCATTACCGGACACGACATCAGGCCTTTGTTGCACAACCCCGCTGACAGAGTTTACGGGGCCGACGAATCGGTGGGCTATGAGCTCGCGGGGCACGCGGCGCTGTTCCAGGGGGACTATAAGATTGTTTTTAATCGCCCCCCGCTGGGGGATGGGCAGTGGCGCTTATTCAATATTGTTGAAGATCCGGGCGAGACCCATGACCTGGCGCAAGCGATGCCACAACTGCTACAGCGGATGCTTTCGGCCTATGACACCTATTCACGTGAGAACAAGGTTCTACCAATCCCACCCGGCTTCGATAATCTCAGGCAGTTGACTATCAACACCCTGCACGCTGGTGCGCGCACACCGGTATTGGTATTGCTGCTAACCCTACTGGTGTTACTGCCGTTCTATGTCTTTTACCGAAAAAATAAATCTCACTCATGAAAAAAGAGGATTAGTAATGAAAAAGTTGCTTACCGCCCTTACAGTATTAATCGCCCTGGTGGGTGTATTGCTATTGGCGCTGCCCACCATTTTGCACAAAAACGGGCTACATCCAGAGTACAGTGGCCCATCTGTCGATTTGCCCGGCAAACGCGCGCTGGTCATCACTACCAGCCATTCAGTGCTGGCAGCACCCGGGGAAACCGAGGGCAAGGCCACCGGCGTTTTTGGTTCGGAGATGACTCACCCCTATTACACTTTTCTGGACGGCGGCATGGAGGTAGACATAGCCAGTATCCAGGGTGGTGAGCTTCCCATCGATCCCAGTAGCTTCTACTTCATGGTCAAAACACCCGAGGACGAACGTTATCTTAATGATCCGGTTGCTCAGGCCAAGGTGAAAAACTCCCTTCCAATCGCCGAGGTAGATATTGACCAGTACGACATCGTATTTATCTCGGGTGGCTGGGGTGCCGCCTACGATCTGGCGCAATCTCCAGCACTGGCGGCCAAAGTGAGCGAATCTTATTACGGCGACAAGGAGGCGGTTATCGGCGGCGTGTGCCACGGGGTTCTGGGGCTGGTCAGTGCCCGCGACCGCGACGGTAATTTACTCGTTGCCGGGCGTCGTATGACCGGGGTGACCGACAAACAAATACAGGAGCTCGGTATTGATTTAACACCCAAGCACCCGGAAACGGAACTACGCAAAGCGGGTGCCATCTTTGAGGGCCAGACGGCCTTCCTGGATTTCTTTGCCACTCATGTAACCGTTGATGACGAGCGGCGCTTCGTAACCGGGCAGAACCAGAATTCTGGACTGGAAACGGCACACACGATGATGGGAATCCTGAGTGAGCGCAATTAACGCTATCGGCTGACGACCGCAAACCAGAGTGATCGGGAGGTCACAGTAAATGAAAAAACTCAGCATGATGGACAAGGGGTTCCTGTTTCAGGAAAGCCGGGAGATGCCCATGCACGTCGGCAGTCTCAATCTGTATACACTGCCCGACAACGCCGACGAGCAGGAATTTCTGCACGGCCTGGCCCGCAACACGCGCGATGCCGATGTCCTGCTGCCTCCCTTTGGCGACCGCCTGAAACTGGGCCGCATGGGGCTGGCGGGCAACGCCTATTGGGAACCAGACCCAAACTTGGACATGGACTACCATGTGCGCCACTCAGCCCTGCCCAAACCTGGCCGATACCGGGAACTGTTTAACCTGGTATCGCGCCTGCACAGCACCTTACTGGAACGCAGCCGCCCACTGTGGGAAACGCACCTGATTGAGGGGCTGCAAAATCGCCAGTTCGCCGTCTACACCAAGACACACCATGCGGCGATTGATGGCGCCCGCGGCATTCATATCTCCCGCAGTATGCTCTCCAACGACCCGAACAAGATACTGGATGAATCACCTCTGTCCCTGCAGTCCTGGGAGCGCTACAAGGAAGCGCTACGCGCGGGCAAAGAACCGCAACACTCCGATATGGAGTTACGCAATGTTGCCGACATGCTCAAGTCTACCTTCGACAGTGGCACCAACCTCTTCACCGCTCTAAAGGGCTTTTCCCGCGCTTGGGCCGGTAGCGGCGGCGACCTCGCCCTGCCGCATCTGCAGGTACCCGCCAGTTCGCTGAACACGTCGATAGACGGTGCCCGGCGCTTCGTAGGCCAGTCCTGGCCTTTCGCCCGGATTTATGCGGTGGGCAAGGCTTTCGGCGGCACCTTTAACGATGCGGTACTGGCCATGTGCGCCGGCGGGTTGCGCACGTACCTGCAACATCATGCAGAGCTGCCCGAGGAGTCGCTCAAATCTATGGTCCCGGTGTCTCTGCGCCAGCCAGGGGATGTAGATTCCGGTAACGCAGTAGCGATGATCTGCGCTGACCTCGCCACTAACATCGCCGACCCCGCTAAACGCATCCAGGCCATTATGGCCTCGGTGAAAGCGGGCAAAGCATTTTTTGATGGCATGTCACCAAAAGAGATCGAGCTGGTCAGCATGCTCATGCAGACCCCCAGCGCGTTATTGATGCCTCTAGGGCTGATGTCACGCCTGCCGGCCTACAATGTCGCCATTTCCAACGTACCGGGTATTCGCGAACCAATGTACTGGAATGGAGCGCGTATGAACGGCACCTACCCCCTGTCCATCGTCATGGATGGCATGGCCATGAATATCACCCTGGTGACCTACGATCAGAATGTGGACTTTGGCATCATCGCCTGTCGCCGTTCAGTGCCACAAGTGCAGCGCCTGATCGATTATATGGAGGACGCACTGGCTGAGCTTGAAGAGGCGGCCGGGCTTTCCTCATCACCGAAACGCCCTACCACCCCCAAAAAGAAAAAAGCCACGCCCAGGCGAAAAACTACAGCAAAGCCCAGATCAAGCGCCAAGGCAGCGGTGAAAAAGAAAGCCAAAACCGTGCCAAAGACAAAAACCGCCCCCAAGGCAAACGCAAAGGCAAAAACAAATAAATTGTGAGATTAGGGACAGATGAATTTTATTGAAACGATCGCGTCACGCCAGAGTATCAGGCAGTTTACAAATCAAGATGTACCTCAAGAATTACTGGACGAGATATTAGAAACGGCCCTGCTCGCACCAAGTTCATCGAACACACAGCCTTATCGCATTGCAGTGGCTACGGGTGACGTTTGCGCAGCCATTAGCCGAGACTTGACTGAGAAGTTTCAGAAGGCAAACGCACTCAATGGCTTGCCTTTACCCCTTAAAGTGGCCAAAGGCGTTCTCAGTGGCGCATTCCCGGATGGAGATATCAAACCGCAAACAACTTATCCACCCGAGCTACACAAGCGCAGTGTGGACTGCGGCAGAGGGCTCTACGAAAGCCTGGGGATCGATCGGCACGATCGTGACGCTCGCGATGCCCAGGCCCAACGCAATTTCGAGTTCTTTGACGCGCCGGTTTCCATCTTCATCTTTATTCATAAAAAGATGGGACACTTAGGCGCCCTGGACGCCGGAATTTTTCTGCAATCCCTTATGCTTGCAGCCACCGACAAAGGCCTGGGAACATGCACACAAGGATCCCTGGGGTTATGGGGTAGTCCGGTTCGCGAACGATTCGAGATTGAAAAAGATTACCACCTGATTTGCGGTCTTTCTTTGGGCTACCCGGATGAAAAACACGCGGCCAATCAATATCGGCCCAAGAAAAGAACGCTGGAAGAGCTTAAATCACCTTTAAAAAGCCCATAATAGAAAATTGGGGTCAGATTAAATTTAGATGTGTGAGGCATCGCCCCACACCCTAAAATTATGCCAACCAGGGCATATCTCAATTCCCATGGTTACTCCATTACATGCCTAGCTGTGCATTAACCTCGCATAGCGATCCAGGTGGTAGTCCATGCTGCCCAGTAGCGCCTCGATGCACAGCAGTCGCTTAAAATAGTGACCGACGCGAAGCTCATCGGTGGTGCCAATACCTCCGTGAATCTGCACCGCCTGCTCGCCCACAAACCTGGAGGCTTTAGTGGTCTTGACCTTGAGCGCAGAGGCAGCGCGTTGGGCTACTGACCCTCCCTCGGACTGGCCAAGCGCCGCCAGATATAACGCCGACCTGGATTGCTGATGGGCTATCCACATATCCACCATACGGAATTGCAGTGCCTGAAACTTGCCAATCGCAGTGCCGAACTGTTTGCGCGTTTTGGCATACTCGACAGTGTCGTGGGTCAGAATCTCCATGGCCCCGATGGCTTCTCCCGCGAAGGCCACCAGCGCCTCGTCGATGACCGATTCAATGGCAGCAATATTGGATGCGGGATCACCCAAACGGGCCGCCGCTGGCAACCGAACCTGGTCGAAATAAATATCCGCCGCGCGCAACCCATCGAGGGTACGGTAGCAACGCTTGCTGATGCCGGAACCGGCTGCATCCACCAGAAATACCTCGATGCCCTGTCGATGGCGCTCGCCACCGCTGCTGCGGGCAGTAACCAGCAGCTTATCCGCACTGGGGCCGTTCAACACCATCAGCTTGTCCCCGCTTAGCAGGTAGTCATCGCCATCGCGAAAGGCCTCGCAGCCAACGCAGGAGGGATCACCTCCCGCGCCGCGCTCGGTGTGCGCCAGCGCCAGCTGTAGATCACCCGAAATAAGCGAAGGGATAACGGCTTGCTTCTGCTCCTCATCACCCAATAATTCGACCAACCGGCCACCGAGAATCAGGCTGGCCACAAACGGTTCGGTGACCAAGGCCTGACCCAATGCTTCGGTGAGGGTAATGACATCAACCATACTGCCGCCAAACCCGCCACTTGCCTCGGCAAAGGGCACTGAGAGCCAACCCAGTTCGGCAAAGGTTTTCCAGTTTTTCTCACTGTAACCGAGTTCAGAGTCCGCCAGGGCGCGACGGGTTTCAAATTCGTAGTTCTGTTGCAGGAACTTCTCGACGCTGTCTTTGAGCATCTGCTGCTCTTCGGAGAGGGTAAAGTTCATCATCGTTATAAGCCCAGCACTGACTTGGCGAGAATATTCCGTTGCACTTCGCTGGAACCACCAGCAATGGTGACACCACGATTATCCAGGTAACGGGGCATAGCCGTCAGGGCATGATCTGGGCCAACGACATCGGCGCGATTACCAGGCACCATGGCTTCTGGCTGGAACACGAGGCTGTGCAAACCCGCTGCCTCTGTACCAAGTTTGTCGATGCCTTGCACCAGCTCTCCGCTGACAATTTTCACCAGGGGAAGCCAGCAGTCCCGGTGAATGACCTTCCGACGCCGCTGAAATCAAGCGATTTTCGTTGAATTCTAGAATATCCATGTCGATCGCCAGCTCCGCCAGCTTGCGCCGGAATACCCTGTCATCGAGCAAGGCCTGGCCATCGGCTGTGGTTTCGTTGGCCGCACTGAGCCTGACCAGACCCAGGTTCTTGCGCAGCATCGGCGAAATGACCAAGGTGCCGCGTTCGAATTCCAGCAGGTATTTGGCCACCGTCCAGCCCTTGTTTTCTTCGCCCACACGATTGGCCTGGGGAACACGCACGTTATCTAAAAAAACGGTGTTCTGCTCGTGCACGCCGCTGAGACTGATAATCGGCTCAACGGTGATTCCCGGCGTCTGCATATCGATCAATAAAAAGGTGATGCCCTGCTGCGGCCGGCCTTCGCTGGATGTACGCACCAGGCAAAACATGTGGGTGGCCTCGTGTGCGTTGGAAGTCCAGATTTTCTGGCCGTTGACAATGTAGTCATCGCCATCGCTATCAGCCTCAACAACGGCGGATGTCGTCAGCGATGCCAGATCGGATCCGGCACCGGGCTCGGAGTAGCCCTGGCACCAGATATGCTCCCCGGAAAGTATCTTCGGCAGATAATAGTCTTTTTGCTCCTGGGAGCCATGGCCCATTAAGCAGGGGCCGCACATCATCAGGCTCTGCAGGTGCTCGGTGGGCGCATTGGCCTTGCAGGCCTCCTCCCGGAAGATGGTTTGCTGTATTTCATCCCAGCCGGGACCGCCGTATTCCTTAGGCCAGGAGGGCGCTGCCCAGCCGCGCTGATGCCGGACCTTTTGCCAGGCGATCGACTGTTCGACATCCGGAAAGCCGGTTTGCAGGCGACCGGCCTCGCGCATTTCATCGGTGAGATTTTTCTCGATGAAGCGTCGGACCTCTTCGCGGAAGGCCCGGTAGTGTTGTGAAGTTGCATCTTGCATGAATAGGATCTCCTGTCATTTTCTGCCATAGGGTACCGGCTGCTAACAAATATATTGCGCAGCTAATTTGACCAGATCACATACTCATCCTCTTTTTCCCACGACTGGTTTATTGTTTCGTCAATGCGGATCGGGCCTTCAAGCAGGGAGGGCCACAAGGGCTTGACCTTATCGTTCTGGTTGAACGCCTGCAGAATAGCCTGCAGTTCGTTAACTTTATCGGCTCGGGTGTCCGCCAAATTGACCTGCTCTGTGGGATCGTCCTTCATATTAAACAGCCAGTCATTTCTGAAAGGCTTTGCCTTGACCGGATTGACATGGTGCAATTTCCAGTCGCCGGCGATGACAGCCTGATAGCTGCCGGTATCCCAGAACAGGGTTTCATGGGGACGGCCTTTGATATTGCCGTTAACAAAGGGAAGTAGGTCGACACCATCTATTTTGCGCCCCGACGGCAACGGCGTTGCGGTGGCCGCTGCAACCGTCGCAAAAACATCCAGCTGCGCCACCGGCTTTTCGTACACAATACCCCTGGGAATGTTAGCTGGCCATTTCATAAAGAACGGGACATTAATTCCACCCTCGAAAAACGTGCTCTTCCAGCCCCGGTAGGGTTTATTGATATCCGGCAACCCCAGATATCCGGCACCCCCATTGTCGCTGGCGAAGATCACCAGGGTGTTCTCCTCCAAACCATTTTCCTTCAAGCTGTCCAGCACACGCCCCACGTTGCGGTCCAGTGACCGGATCATGCCGCCATAGACGCGCAGGGTGTGATCCTCGATATGCGACAGCGCTGCATAGTCTTCCGGCGTCGCCTGGAGCGGGCTGTGCGGGGCGTTGTAGGCCAGATACATAAAGAAAGGCCTGTTCTTATTCTGCTCAATCACCTTGACCGCTTCATCGGTGAGGTAGTCCGTCAGATAGCTCGTGGGTTCAAATCGCTTGCCGTCGTTGGCGGTCACATGGAAAGAGTAAGCCTTCCACTGGGTAATATCGACCGGATCAAAAGAGAGTTTGGCATTGACCACATCCGGGTGATCCTCCGGCAGATACACACTGCCCCCGCCCAGGATTCCCAGGAATTCGCCGAAACCGTGATCCCCGGGGCGCATACCCTCTTTGTCCCCAAGGTGCCACTTGCCCAGCATGACGGAGTGATAGCCGTTGTCGTTCAGCAGTTCCGCCAGGGTAATCTCATCATGGGGCAGCCCCTGTGCCCTGTAGTCAGGAACCTCATCCTCACGCTCCTCGAAGTAATGTGAAGGATAGGGATCATTCTTCCGCCTGCTGGCAGCCCATTTCATAAATATTGCCGGTGCCGGGGTGGAGACAAAGCCGATCCTGCTGGGATAGCGACCGGTCAGCAGTGCGGCTCTTGACGGCGCGCAGGTTGCGTTTGCGGCATAGCCATTGCTAAAACTCACCCCTTCGCGAGCGATGGAATCAATGTTCGGCGTGGGAACGCTGCCGTTGGCCACCCCACCCCCGCCGTAGGTCACATCATTGGCTCCCAAGTCATCCGCCAGAATCAGGATCACGTTGGGCGGCCGTTGCTGCGGTGATATGTCAGCGGTTGCGGGGCCCTTTTCCCAAACGACTTCCCGATTGGGGCCGATCGGATCGGTAATTTTTTGAATCACCCCGATATTTCCCAGAAGCATGTCCAGCATCGTATCCTTCAATGCCGGGGCGCCAATAATTGCTATGACCCCAACAGCCAACAATCCAATTAACCACTTTTGTTGTTTCATCTCCCTACCTCGAACCTCTTTTATCCGTCGCTGCAGGGGTTGCTGCACGGGTCACATCCCCCGTGTCCTCCCATGAGTTTGCATAGATAACGATTTATTCCGCCTTCGCCGTTTGCATGTTTTTTAACTTTCTCGACATCAAGGTGCTATCGATGAGGGCTGTTAGTGCCAGAAGAAAGAGGCCAAGCACCAATCGCAAATCACCCAGATAGAGTTTCGGCTCTATAGGAAATGCGATATTTTTATCTAGCGCCGCTGCTTTGAAATCATGCTTCCCTGAAAACGCAGGGTTAGTGACGATCTCAAGAAATGTGCGGCGACTGCGATAGCGAAACAAGGCATTCATATCCCACTGCTGCGCGCCTTCAATTCCCGCCAGGTCCATGGCCCTGAACACAGCGGGCCCCATCACAGCGGGGTGTGAGGCGCGAGCGAGTAAGGCGGGAAACATATGTTCCATATACCTTGCCATCAGTTGGTCAGCGTCTTCGCCGGGCTCTGCACCCTCAACGTAGGGAGGGTTTTCGTTATAGTCAACATTATTGGCCATCAGGAACTGTCGGCCAGAGTCCTCTCTGGCAAACTGCTCAACCATAGCTATCTCTTCTGGCTCACGGCCAGCTGCCGTCATTGTTGCAACGAATTGCTCGACCTCAGCATCACTTAACGGGCCCTGCATGTCTGTGTACCAGGCGAAAAAGCACAGGTAAATCAGCGTAGTGCTTAGCCATATTTTTAGTCGAGTTGACATAGTAGTTTCCTATTTTTAAAAAAAGACGGCATCAAGACTCGACAATCCCTGCCAGACGGCTGCGGATGATCTGTTCAGCGTCGGTCACGATATTTTTGACGAGTTCTTCACAGCTGGGAATATCATTGATCAGGCCGCCGCACATTCCCACTGTCACCATGCCGGCTTCAATATCACCCGTGCTCCAGGCTTTATCCTGGGCTGCACCGGACACCAGGTGATGCACCTGGCCGAAGTCGCCACCGGCTGCCTCAACTTCGGCAACCTCATCCGCCACCGAATTACGGTAAACCCGAGCCGTGTTGTTGAAGCTGCGGAAGATCACGCGGGTCTGGTTTTCATCCATCTCTACCACTTTTTGCTTGATGTTCTCATGTACAGGCGCTTCCTGGGTCACCAGAAAGCGGGTGCCCATATTGATACCTTCACAACCCAGGGCCAGGGCTGCCACCAGACCTCTACCATCGGCGATACCACCGGATGCGACCACAGGAATTTTAAGCGCCTGGGTTGCCGCAGGAAACAGTACCAGGCCGCCCACGTCCTGATCGCCCGGGTGGCCTGCGCACTCAAAGCCATCAATGCTAACCACATCGACGCCGATACGTTCAGCCTTCAAGGCATGACGCACGGTCACGCATTTGTGAATCACTTTAATGCCCGCAGCCTTGAATCGCTCCATAAACGGCTCAGGGCTGCGCCCGGCTGTCTCCACGATTTTCACGCCGCTCTTGATGATCACGTCCACATAATCGTCGTAGTTGATCTCAGTCGCCACCACGCCCACAGTCAGGTTGACGCCGAATGGCTCGTCGGTCAGCGACTGGCAGCGGGCAATCTCTGCCGCTAAGCCCTCGGGTGTGGGCTGGGTCAGTGCGGTCATCACGCCGAGAGCGCCGGCATTTGATGCTGCCGCCGCCAAATCCGCCGTGCCGACCCGCATCATGCCGCCGCAGATGAGTGGCGTTTCGATACCCAACAGTTCGGTTAATCTGGTTTTCATTCTTTCTAACACTCCTCTGTGTTTAATTTTCCGGGTTTAATGTAACTTCAGTCTATTGGTTCTGCTGGCGTTCTAGCTGTCGCTGAATCTCACGGGCAAACAACCACAGGCGGTCCTGCCCCCAGAGGGCTAATAGCTGTTCGCCCTGCTCGTCCAGCAGGCGAAAGCTGGGCGCGCCCCAGAGGCCGGCGTCGTACATGGCCTGGCGGTTTTGCTCCAGGATATCTTCCCAGCCTGGTTCTCCGAGATGCTGCTGCGCCTCGCTCCAGTCCAGGCCAGCAGCTTCCACTACCCTGCGTAAACCCTGATCTCCGTTGGTATTTACCCCCTGGGCAAAGGCCGCACCGAGGAAACTGGAGAGCAGTTCATTACCCCGGCCCTGTTGGCAGGCCCAGGCGTAGATTGAGTAGCAGCGACGCACAGGCTCGCCGATGGGGTCATAGATATTGCCAAAGGGTACGCCCGCCTCCCGGGCCTCGCGCTGCACATCGGAGAAGATGTACATACCCTTTTCCGGGGTCGCAGGCACACCGCGCATCACCATGGGCAGTACCGGGCGCACCACCAGCTTTACGCCGGTATCCTGCGCCAGTTGCAGGGCGCGATCAAAGGCAATCGAGGTATAGGGGCTACGCAGGGAGGGGTAGACCTCCAGAGTCAGGCAGCCGTTATCTTTAAGTGGACCCGCCTCCACGGGAGGACGCGGCACCAGTAGTTCTTTCCCCTCCTCGCGATCAGCGCCCAACCCGGCCAGACGCTTTTCCAGGTGATACAGGCGATCAACACCCCAGTACCACTCCTTCCCATAGTGGAACATCGCACCGGAGTAATGTTTGAGTTCACTGCGGCGGGCGGTTCCTGCATCCAGGCGAGCCTCCCATTCGCTCTCGCTGGCGCAGCCCAGGCTATCAGCCAGGCCCTGCAAGCGAGCTCGATCTCCGGACCACAGCGCATCGCCCACCTGGGTCGCACAGGCGGCAAAGCTCTCACTATCCTGAGCCGCCAGAACGGCTGTCGCCAGCTCTACCAGCGAGGAATCCAGTGGTTCCGGGTGCTCGGGGAATTGCAGATCGTATTCCGGCGCCACATGGAAGGAATCATAGCGAGACAGTTGCAACAGCAGATCCGGCTCGGGCGAGTTCTTGCCCTGGGGGCCACGCACCAGGTGGCAGACCAACTCGATATCGTAACGCTCACAGAACTGCTGCAGCATCTGGGCGGCCAGGTGGCTGTAGCCATCTTCCACCTGGTGAAAGTACTCCACCACATGGGGCTCACCGGCCTTACGGCGAGCCCGCTCAGTTTTTACCCGCTGCTTTTGTAGTCGCTCCGGCCTGCAGACCCGACGCAAGATAGCAGACGTCAACCAACGTAGCAGCGGATTCGGGTCCATGCCCGCCAGGCCTCCCTGATCGTTGAATTGCTCTGCCATGGTTTTCCTCGGTGCTAGTTCGGCCAGTAAATGTACTCATCACCCTCTTCAAAGCGCTCAGCTTTGGTTTTATCAAGGGTTATACTTGCCTCCACCGCCGAGGGATACAGAGGCTCCCGGGCACTGCGCTGGTGTGCATCGAGCAGCGCCATCAATTCGGCGACCTTTTCGGGGCGCGATGAGGCGAGATTATTTTGCTCAGACGGGTCCACCGCCAGGTTATACAACCACAGTGCAGCATCCGGCCGCTCAGCCACCTGGAGCTTCCAGTCCCCGTGACGCACTGCCCGATAGTGGCCGCTCTCCCAGAACAAAGTCTGACGATCCCAATCTTGCGTGCCTTCGTCTGTGGCCAGCGGCAACAGATCCCGCCCGTCGATCTCGACACCTTCGGGTAAAGGCGCTTGCGCCGCCGCTGCCAGGGTAGGCATCATGTCGATGTGCGCTACCGGCTCCTCAGAGATTGTTCCTGCTTTTATTTGTGCGGGCCATTTCATAAACAGCGGCACGCGAAGGCCGCCTTCGAAATTGGTCATCTTCCAGCCACGCAGAGGCTGGTTAACCCCGGGCAAACCGATGTAGTCCGCTCCGCCGTTGTCGCTGGTGAATACGACCATGGTGTTGTCCGCCAGCCCCTCCTCTTCCAGCACCGCGTTGATCCTGCCCACGCTGCGGTCAATAGCACGCATCATGGCAGCATAGACTCGCAGTCGATGCGGCTGTATATCACCTACTGCCTCATAATCTTCGCGCGTTGCCTGCAAGGGAGTATGGACCCCCCAGTGTGCCAGGTAGAGAAAAAACGGCCGATTCTTGTTGGCCTTGATGATCTCAATCGACTCATCGGTCCAGTAATCAGTGAGATAGCCGCCGGGTTCGAAGCGATCTTCATCGCCCGAGTTAAAGCTGTTGGCAAAGCCCAGCTTCGCCCAGAGGAACTGGTCCAGCCCGTCAAAATCCAGCTTGGCATTCACCACCTTGGGATCGTCTTCGGGAAGATAGAGGCCATCAGCCATCAGCAGACTCTGATTAAAACCCTGCTCATGTGGCGCCATACCGCCCGTGCGCCCGAGGTGCCATTTACCAATATGGAAGGTCTGATAGCCCCGGTCTCGCAGCACTTCGGCAACCGTCACTTCCTCGGCCGGTAAACCCTGCTCCTCGTAGGGCGGCTTCATCTCATCTATCTCCGGATAGTAAATACCGGAGGGGCCTCCACGCCCCATGCTGGCGGAGATGCGCATTCCTATAGGCGCCATGCCGGAAGGCATGGGCGTGAACGCGAAGCCGGTTCGGGTAGGATAACGCCCGGTCATCAGCATTGCCCGCGAGACCGCACAGGTGGCCGCACCGGAATAGGACTGGGAGAATACTGCACCCTCCGCCGCCAATTGATCAATATGGGGAGTCTGTACGCGCCCACCCGCCAGGCCCCCGCCAAACGTGGAAATATCGTTGTAACCCAGGTCGTCGGCAACAATGAGAATAATATTGGGTGGGCGTTCGCCGGGCTCGCTGGCGGCCTGGGCAGGGCCCTCGCTCCAGGGAAGATCACGAGGCGGCCCCACTTCGTATTCCATGGCTGACTGGATTTTCACCAGCGCCAGCATCAGGGGGATCTGGTTCATGTAGGCCAACCCCGCCAACAACAGGGCCAGAACTACGCCGATAATGGAAACTTTCTTCATCATGATTTACCCCAATCGGCCTGTGCAGTCTTAAAGTTCCCTCCACAACAAAAGGCGATTGCTCCGGAGTGATTGGCCTGAGGCCCCCTTTAAGGCTAACGCCACAGGACTTTGCCGGTATGGTGCTATAAAAAAAAAGGCATAGGCCAGAAGCGCTATGCCCAAAAAGATAAGAGCTTGCGTATTAGCACCGTGCCCCGTCCCTGGATTCCCTAGAAGTCATAGCGCAAGGTGGCACCGTAGGTTCTCGGCGGCGCCAGGAAGTAAGCATCCATACCGCTGAACAAAAAGGTGTTCGTGGTTTGCACCGCGTATTCGTCGTCGGTCAGGTTCTTGCCCCAGAGGGATATGTTCCAATTGTCGTTGCGCCAGCCGATCTTCGCGTTTAACGTCTCACGATCGTCGAAATCCTTGTCCTCCAGGTTCTCCTTACTTGTCGTGTTGGTCACGTGATCGTCCATGAAGGTGTAATCACCGCGGATGTAGATCCCGCCGTCAGCCAGGGGAAAGACCAGAGTAGCGCCCAGGTGGCCACTGTACTCCGCCGTAAAAGGTAGCTCCAAACCCTCATTCGGGCCGTCAGTTACTTCGTATTTGTGCATATACAACAGCCCCGCGCTAAGGGTCAGGTTCGCCAGGGGCACGGCCTCCAGCTGTATGTCTATACCGGACGACTCAACTTCGCCCTCGTTGCTGACAAAGGTACCAAGGCCCGTGGGCAACTGCAGCTGAGACTGGTAGTCGTCGATCTGGGAATAGAAGGCCGCGGCGTTGATACGCATTCTTGAGTCAAACAGGGTGGACTTCAGACCCAGCTCGTAGCTGGTGGTGTCTTCATCGTCGAACTCGCGTTCCTCCGGGGTACCGTTCACCCCGTTGAAGTTGCCGGACTTGCTCCCCGTGCCGACGCTGGCGTACACCATGCCGTCGTCGCCGATGTCGTAGGCAATTTTAGCCAGCCAATCGACGTTGTCGCTGCTTCGATCAAGCTTGGCGTCTATCGGTGTGGAGAAGGCGTTGAGGAGGGCCACGGTTGGCGCCAACGGCGCCGTCGAAACCGTCTCACTGAACAGGTGGGCATCCCGCTGCTCGTCCGTCCAGCGCAGGCCGCCGGTCAGGTGCCAGTTCTGGCCGACATGCCAGGTAGCCTGGCCGAACACAGCTATAGTCTCGTTGTCCCAGGTATTCTGATACCGGAGATCATCGCCCGGTTGTACAATGAAGCCGATGGTCGGAAAGGGGAAAGGCAGGTCCTGCTGGTCGGCAATGGTAATGAAGTCTTCACCGACCGTGAGTGCGGGGCTCTTGTCGCCACGCTGGGTGGTCTGATCGTAGTAGAACAAGCCCACCTGGTAGTCGATGTTGTCACCGATGGAGGAATCCAGGCGCAGCTCTTGCGAGAAGCTGTCTCCCTCATTGTGCTCATCAGTAGTGTTAAGCAGGTCCAGTTGCGAGCGATCGGGATCATTGCTGACGGAATAGTCGTAGTCGTTCCAGGCGGTAATCGATGTGATGGATCCCCAGTCCAGGTCGTAATCGATATGCAGCGATACCAGGTCGGATTCCATGCTGAATGATTCCTGGTAGCTGGTTGCCACGTCGTAATCGTAGGGATCGTTCTTGTCCGGTGCCAGGTTCTGGTTAATCAGCTCTTGCTGCACTACTTCACTCTGTGTGCTATCTGCGCCACAACAGGTACTATCGCGATCTACATGGGCAGCGCCGAGTATCACGCTGAGCCGGTCCGTGGGTTCCCACAGCAACTTGCCCTGCAGGTTCCAGTCGTCGGCATCGTTCTGGTCGTCGATCCCTGCACCGGCGTTGTCATAGTAGCCGTCGCGCTGGTGAATATTACCCGACAGGCGGTAGGCCACCGTGTCACCCAGGGGGCCGGATGCGGTCGCGGTCAACTTTCCCATGCCGTAGTCGCCCACGGAGGCCTCCACATAGCCCTCGAATTCATCGAGATTGGGTCGCTTGGTGATTATGCTGATGGCGCCGGCGTTGGTGTTTTTGCCATAGAGGGTGCCCTGGGGGCCCTGCAGTACCTCGATGCGTTCAATGTCGGTTAGATCCGCGGTGCCCAGCCCGGACCGGCCCAAGAAAACACCGTCCACGAACATGCCCACTGAGGGTTCAAGGGCCGGGTCGGACTGCGACGTGCCAATACCGCGGATCGACAGCCTGGTGGTAAAAGGGCTGGCGTTGGCGTTCGCGTTCAGGCTGGGTGTCATGACCGCCAGGTCACTGGTGTCACTGATGCCGGCTTCCTGGATGGTGTCTGCGCTGAAGGCGGTAACGGCCACCGGCACGTCCTGCAGGCTCTCCGAGCGCTTCTGGGCGGTAACGATCACCTCCTCCAACACCAGAGTTTCGGCATGCGTGTTTGACAGCATACCCATTGCTGTTAGGCCGATCGTCGCTTTTATCGCTATGGACAAGCGGTTCGAAAAAACGTTCTTTGCTCCGTCGCGCATACCTACTTCCTCTTATTTGTCACGCTTTAATTCAAGCTCGATCTATTATTCAACCGCCTGCACTTAGTGGCACGTATAATGTCACTTTAGCGAGCATACATAGTGACACGCTGAGTGTCAATATAGCAATGCTCAATAGGACAACGCGTAAATCCTTTCTTAGAGATCAATTACAGGCGACTTCTAACAGGCATGCTACTTCTAACACCCTTGAGGCAGATCGCACTCCAATCTTACAAATGGCTGAATAGCATGACGCCCAGGAGGGATGGACAACTGCGTACCGGTTAACTGCGACTTATATCGCGCGGCTCAAGAAAGGGGACTGGGAGCCACCAGGGGCCGGCTCGCAGGACGCTAAAGCACCGAGTCAGGTAATTATCAAGGCTTGATGCGGTGCTTGATGCACACATTCAAGCCTCACCCCTTCTATAGAATAATTCAATAATATCAATGCCTTAGCAGCGCCCAGACATCCGGGCCAGAAAATTTTTCTAAAAAAGTTGACTCAGGAGCGTTTGGAGGTTGTATAAATCATAACGGCTCGCGAAAAGCGGGCTGTTCCGCAGGTCGTAGGACGCGCCGGGAACTGATCGGGAGCGCCTGCGACACCTGCTTTATGGGCCGTGGCCTCCCAAAACGACAGTTGAGGAGAGCTACCATGACCCCGGCACCACGCTTTGATTACGTTTCCATCGACTCGATTCAGCCGAGTCCCGACAATCCCCGCCGGCATCCGCCCGAGCAAATACGCCAGCTGACCAAGGCAATCGGGGAACTGGGATTCATCAATCCCATTGTCATCGACGCCAATGGGATCATTGTGGCAGGCCACGCCCGCTATCTCGCCGCTACGCGATTGAAATTAAATACGATTCCGGTCATCCGCGTCGATTATTTGACGGAAGCCCAACTCAGGGCCTACCGGCTGGCAGACAATAAACTGGTTGAAAACGCCGAG
>ERZ887849.1897-NODE-1897-length-18125-cov-55.548257_pt1 | contig 18125 bp, 14 predicted proteins | sample MGYA00521267_ERZ887849 | MGnify/ENA primary metagenome ERZ887849 (study PRJEB32303, sample SAMEA104408601) | aquatic metagenome | biome: Brackish water; feature: Pelagic; material: water | place: Baltic Sea | collected 2014-06-06T16:11:00 | depth 2,863 m ... | reverse complement strand
TTTACTTTCGGGCCAAGACTTGGATCAAGATGGGCGATTATCCTGACACATCACTTGCAATGGCGCGTGAGTTGTCAACGGTTGCCAAGCGGCTGGCCCGCGAAGGCTTTGGCGTTGACGCACTGAGCCGTGGGTTTGCCAATGCGACCACAGCGACAGAGCTTGAAGCCGTTATCAAGGGCGAGGTGTTGGCCGGTTTTGCTGATGTTGGCGCGACCAACGCCCCGACCTATAATGACCTTTGGAGCGAGTGGTATGAGGGACGCAAACACAAGCTGCAAGAAGGCCCAAGCCGACGCCGCCCTGAGGCGATCCACCTGCACCATATCAAGCCAGTTTTGGGCGATCGACCGATCACAGAAATCAGGCGGCGTGAAATTTTCAACCTGCTTGAACCTTTATTCCGCGAAAAGCCTGTCACCGCTGGCCATGCTTTGGGACACATACAAGCAGTGTTTGATCGTGCCACGAATAAAGAGCTGATCGAGGCCGACCCAACGCCCCGCAAGTCGGCTTTCGCGGATGCAGTAGCGCGACGTGAGGTGAAACACCACGGCACCTTGGCACCTGAGCGGATGCCAGAACTTTGGCAATGGCTGGGTACGACAGATGCAAGTGACACCGCCAAGCTGGCGATCCTGACGGCCATGACGACCGGCCACAGGATCGGTGTGATCGTTCACGCTGAATGGGCGCATATCGATGATGGAAGCGGCGTGTGGACCGTGCCAGCGCGCACAGACCGCACGACACAGGGGCGGATGAAGTCTGGCAGAGAATATGCCCTACGCCTGCCTGATCCGCTGCTGGAGCGTCTAAGGATCCTCCGCAAAGATCCAGATCAGCAATATGTGTTTAAAAGCCCGACCACGACAGGGCCAATATCGCCCAATGCTATCCGAAAGACGCTGAAACGGTTTGACGCCGATCTAACGGCACACGGCTTTCGGAACGCGATCAAGGGATGGTGCAGGAGCGCGAAGCCGCCTGTGCCGGATCACATCGCCGATGCGTTTTGTGACCATAGCTTGCGAGGGCTGGACGCCGCCTATCGTCGCGGTGACACTTCCACAGAACGCGCGGATCTGGCGGCGCGTTTGTGTAACTTTGTGATGGGGGCGGACGCATGACGGATGAGAAGCGAAATGTTTTTACAACGGCATGGGGCGAAACGCCCGAAGCTACAGCTCTTCAGGCCAAGATCAAATTTTTACATGCTAGATACAAGCGCACAAAGGATATGGAGACGCTTGCTGAACTAGCAGAGCTAGATCCCCCTGCTGGTGACAAGGCGGCAGGTAAGGTAATCGCAGCTGTGCTGCTAAACAAAAGGCCTGATAAGAAGGTTGAGGAAGACGAAAAATGTCGCTGGATTGATCGGGTTTTCAATCATTTTAGAGAGCAAGGTCACGGCGTCGATGAGAGCTATGCCAAAATTGCCGAGATCTTTTACCCTGATGGTGAGCGTGATGAGCCAAAGCCAATCGATTCGATAAAGACGAAACACAAAAGATGGCTGAAAAGGGTCAAAATTTCTGAAATCCTGTCCCGTTCGCACTCGTATCCAACGGCCTAAGCAAGTGTCAGAAGCAAACGGAGAGTTTCCATGTCTGACACACAAACCACCCAGCGCTGGCTAAATGCCAAGCAAGTCGCCGCACGTTATGGATGCGGTCGCGTCACTATTTACCGCATGGTCAAGCGCGGCCAGATCCCAGCACCCGTTCAATTTTCTGGACGGATGAGCCGCTGGGACGTCAATGGGCTGAACACAGCCGACGAAAACCGCACCCCACAATAAAAACCCGCCCACAGGCATCGCGGACGGGCAAAGGTATTGATACGGTCGGGCAGATCATTAGGTATTTTAGCACCATTCGCGCCCTTGGGTAAACAACCGAGGCATTTTGAAATGAACAAAGCTACGCTTTCCATTATTACCGCGATCAAACCGACACGGCTTTCCAAAGGGTTTTCTTTGGGCGCAGGTGGCGATCTGCTAAAGCAAGCGGGCGGGCACCTATCGCAAGGTAAGGTCGAGATACGCGAACTTTCAACACTAGCAGACTTAGGGGCGATCTTGCAAAGCCTGACACCCGCGCAGGCGCTTGTCTATGGCGCGCCAAAAAACACGGCGACCAAAGTCATGACCCGAAAGGCCTTTACCGATTCTGGCAAGCCACACGGGGCAACAACACGCACCAACGACGCCTTTGCATGGCCGCAGGGTGCAGGCGTAATGATGTTAGACTATGACCCCGCTGCTAATGATGACCCACTCGATCGTAATAGCCTTGTGCAAGCGATCAGAAAGGCCGCGCCTGGTCTGGTCGATGCTGGGCTATTGTGGTGGCCGTCTGCATCCTCTTGTATCTGGCAAGGCGAAAAAGAACTGCGTGGCGTAAAAGGGCAGCGACTTTACATGCTGGTGCAAGACGCCGCCGACATCCCCCGCGCAGGACAGGTGCTTGTCGATCGGCTTTGGCTGGCTGGTCATGGTCACATCGAAATCAGTAAAAGCGGGGCGATGCTGGAGCGAACACTAGTCGATGCATCCGTTTGGCAGCAATCACGGCTAGACTTTGCAGGCGGGGCGGCTTGTGGTGCTGGTCTGGACCAACGCCGAGGCGATCCCTTCTTGATTAATGCAGAAGCATTGCCCACCGACACGCGCGATGCATTATATGACCTGACGGCGCAAGAACGCGACCAGCTTAACGCGATCAAAAGTAAGGCAAAGAGCGCGGCAAAGCCTGATGCCAAAGAAGTCAAAGAAATTTGGGTGGCCGAACGCGTCAAAGAGATCACGGCGCTGACAGATCAAAGTGACAAAGAGGCGATCGAACGCGCGGGAAAAAGCGCACGACGGGCATTGGAAACAGGCAACCTTGCGGGCGATTTTGTGGTGCAGGTTGAACGTGATGGAAGGTTTATAAGCGTCACGGTCGGGGATCTACTGGACAATCGCAACAAATATCACGGATGCATAACCCGCGATCCGATCGAGCCTGATTATGATGGCGGGCGCACGGTTGGCCGCTTGTATCTTATGCAGGCGCGCCCGTCGCTGCATAGTTTTGCACATGGCGGGAAAACATATCGACTGCAACGCGCACTCGCGCGGGTGGAATTAGTGAGGGGCCACACGTCCGAGGCCGCGACCGCCACGATCGAACTCATGCGCCATGATCCGATGACCTATGATTTTGGGGGGCAGCTTGCGCTTGCCGAAGATGGCCGCTTGCATGCGCTTTGCGAAGCGGGACTAGCGCACCACCTTGGGAACACGACCCAATTTTGGAAATACGTGCAACAAGGCAATATTGTCGTGCCAGTTGACAGTGACCCGCCGCCCGGACTGCTGAAACAAGTCATTGCACAGAGCGAAAGGCGCAAGCTGAAGCCTATCGAGGGCGTAATCACGGCACCAACTATCCGCCGAAATGGATCGGCGCTTATAAGCCCCGGCTATGACGCGGAAACTCGTTTGCTCTTTGATCCGCTTGGTGAGGATGTGCCCAACGTGCCGTCTAATCCGACGTTAGATGATGCAAGCCGTGCGCTAGAAACGCTGTTGCATCCTTTTTCAACCTTTCCCTTTGTGGATGCATCGGCAAAGGGCGCGCTGCTGGCGGCGATCCTAACAGCTGTTACACGCCCAGTGCTACCGACCGCACCCGCGATTGCGTTTGATGCACCTATTCAAGGATCTGGTAAAACGCTGCTGGCAAACTGCATAGGTGCGTTGATCGAAGGGCGCGCGCCGGACATATGGCCGCACACTCAAGGGCGCGATGATGAAGAAACGCGCAAGCGGCTGTTTACGGCGCTGCGTACAGGTGGCAAGGCGCTTATCTGGGATAACGTGATCGGCATTTTTGACAGCGCGAGCATGGCGGCTTTTATCACGGCTGATGCAATGATAGATCGAGTGCTGGGCAAGTCGGAGGCAATCCGAATTCCAAACCGCGCGATGTTGATCCTGACAGGCAACAATCTGTCACTTGCCGGAGACTTGCCGCGCCGCGTCATTATTTGCCGGATTGATCCTGAAACGGATCAACCGTTTGCGCGTCAATTTGATGTAGATCCGCTACAATGGGTGCTCGATCACCGCTTAGAAATGGTGGTTGCCGCATGTATCCTGATCCGTGCTCGCTTTACCCATTTGCACCAACGTGCACAGGGGCGCTTGGCTTCATTTGAGACGTGGGACGATCTTGTAAGGCAAACTGTTTGCTGGGCTGACAGCGCGTTGTGCCCGCATGAATTTGGCGACCCTATGGACCTTGTGCGCGAGGCGCAGGCAGCTGATCCTGAGGCCGACGCACTCTTTGCGCTCCTCGATGCATTGCGTGATCAATTCGACACTGCAGAGTTTACAGCCAAAGAAGTGCAGTCAGTTGCAAAAGGCGTAAATATCTACACGCCGGTAGAAACGGCTTTGCTCGATCTGGCAGGCGATCGGGCGCTTCAGTCGGTTAAAAGCCTTGGAAGAATTCTAAGATTCCGAGAAGGCCGATTTGTGCATGGCCTCCGTCTGATCGGGCGGGTTGATAAGAGTTCAGGCTCGCGGGTGTATCGCGTCCAAGCTGATGAGGGCACTAACTCACAACAAAACGAGTTTGACGGGTTTGACGGGTTTGACGGGTTTCTTCCCAGTCACACGGAAAAGGCAGAGACCCTCCCTTTATATAAAGAGGGGGAAACTAACCCGTTAAACCCGTCAAACCCGTTTGCCTCACCTTTAGATGATGTTTTCGATCCCGACAATTGGGCATGACCGACCGACACCCCCACCGACGTCCAACATTTCCTTGATGAAGATACCCATGAAATACACCACAGAGACGCGTGTCCGCGCGGAAGTATAGCGCCCCACGGAGGGCTTTTTCGGTCAATGGGCAACCGCGACAGCAAAGCCGAGACTGTGATCTATGTCACCAAGCTACAACTCGCAGCACCAAAGCCGCTCCCACAGCCCCTGCCACAGCGTCCCTGCGACCCATCCAGAGCAGAAGGTACTCTCACCGACCTCGCCATTCGGGTACGCGGAGTGCACGTATGCTTTCCAGTAACAGAAATTTATTATAGGGAGGTGTTTAATAACAGAGATTAATATTTCTACAATTTCAGAAGCTTCAGTCTATTCTGAATGTCGCACAAAAATGTGCAAGAAATCATCAAAAAGAGGGTTATTGGGTGCTGTCAGACAAATTAGAACGGCACTGTCAGAAGAAACCGCCCGCCCCGTCTCAAGCTCGTTTTGTCTGACAGTACCCTCGTTCGTGCAGAAGATCTTCCACGTTACGGAGTGAGAGAGGAAAACGAACGTACAGCATCACAGCCAAGCGGATGATCTCAGGACTCGTTTTAAAATACCTGAATGGGGAGTGTTTTGTCATACGGAGAGGCTACGAGACCGCCCGCCCCGTCTCAAGCTCGTTTTGTCTGACAGTGCCCGTCGATCACATCGTCGCCCCAGCCAAAGCCCCAGCACCAAGCTGTCATCGCCTCCTGAAAGGGGCGCGTGAAGTCATCGGCGGCGGCCAGATTCTTCTCGACGTATTCTGCGCCAAGTGTTGCTTTGCGTTGCTCAAGGCCCTTCAGAAACAGGTCTTCGTCAAATGCGCTCATGTGTCAGCCCTTCAATTTGATTGCGACATTCTTTGTCTGCACGTAATTCCACAAGGCTTCACGGCCCTTTTCGCGGCCATAGCCGGATTTACCGTAGCCACCAAAGGGCGTTTCCACCCCGCCTGCATACCATTCGTTCACAAAAACCTGCCCCGCCCGCAACTGCCGTGCGGCGCTTGTGGCCCGATCCAGATTGTTCGTGAAAACGCCACCAACCAAGCCATAAGGCGTGCCGTTCGCGATCTTGATCGCCTCGTCATCGGCAGAGAATTTCAGGACGGAAAGAACCGGGCCAAAGACTTCGCTCTGGGCGATTGTCATATCTGGCGTGACATTGGTCAGGATCGTCGGCTCAAGAAATGCTCCGGGCGTATTCAGCTTGTGCCCGCCGGTCGCAACAGTGGCCCCTTCATGCTGTGCGGCCGTTATCATGGCAACGGCGCGGTCGCGCTGCGCGTCAGACACCATCGCGCCCATCGTCGGGCCAAAGTCGGGCTGATCAATCCCTGGTTTGACGATCAGCGATTGGGCAACACCCACCATACGCTCGACCAATGCGTCATGCACGCTGTCATGGACAATCACGCGGCTCATCGCCGAGCAGACCTGACCTGCGTTGAAATAGATGCCCCAGCGTACGTCAGTCTCGAAGGCCTCAAGGTCGGCATCATCATGGACAATGGCAGCCGATTTGCCGCCAAGCTCCAACACGCACGGAACGACGTTCTGCGCAGCAGCCGTCGCGATGGCGATCCCTGTTGGTACTGATCCTGTGAAAACGATCTGGTTTACATGCGGGTGCGCGGACAGAGCCGCTCCTGCCTCATGGCCCAACCCGCACAGGATATTCACCGCGCCCTTTGGCAAGCCAACCGCCTCAGCCGCATGGGCGAACCATGCATTGCTGAGCGGTGTGAGTTCGGGTGTCTTGATGACGCAGCTATTGCCCGTCGCGAGTGCGGCCGACAGCGAACGCGCAGTCATTTCAACAGGATAATTCCAAGGGATGATTTGGGCGGAGACACCAAACGGCTCGTAGGTGGTGAAATCGAAGTAGTCTTTGCCAAGCGGGATCGAGCGGCCTTCGACGGTTTCAGCCTGATTGCCATAATACTCGAAATAGCGCGCAGCCCCTTCGACCTCGATCCGCGCCTCCCAAAGCGGTTTGCCCTGTTCGAGCGTCAGAACGGGGGCAATCTCGTCGATGTGGTCCAGCAAGAAGCGGCCCATTGCCTGCACCATCCGGCCCCGTTCTACGGGGCGCAGGTCCGATAGGTCGCCGGACATGTGGACCCGACGGGCCGCCATGACCGCACGGTCTACATCGCCCGCATCGGCAAGCGCCTGTTCCGCCAGTTTTTCACCCGTTCCGGGGTTGATAACATCGATGCGTCCCGCGCCGCCATCACACCACGCGCCGTCGATGTAGTTTTGCCAATAGGTCTTCATGTCGCTTTGATCCGGTGTTGGTAAAGGTGATCGTAATGCGGCTTCATCCGCCTGTGCACACGGCGCACGCGTTCGGGGGCATCGGCAACTTCGACGTAGCGGCGCGTCTGCGGCGTCAGGCCGGTGGATTGCGCCAGATTGGCGTGAAAGCTGCCCCCATCCCACCACGAATGGGCTGATGGATCTCCGCCCGGGGCCCATGACATCGCCTCTGGCAGAAACGGGATACCCACTGCATCGCAAAAGGCTGCGACCATGGCGTCTGGGTCTTCAAGCAGATCGTCGCTGTCGATCACGGGGGGCGGCGTGCCGTTCAAAGCGGTCAGCAGGTCGTACAGGGCGCGTTGCTCAGGAAAGCCGACCTCCAGCTCATCAAAGTCGGGCCATTTGTTATATATACTCGAGATCGTCTTGGCCGGATCGCGGATCAGGAAGGCATGGGTAAACTGCCCCAGAAAGTCGGGCGTCCACATGTGGTTGATGTAGTGGGGGAAATCCTTGAGGAAGACCGGACCTTTTTCGGCGCGGGCCTGAATGTCGTCCCAGACGCTTTCAATGGTCAGACCCTTGGTGGTTTTCTCCCCCTCTTTGAAACGCGGCCAAAGCGGGTCTTCGCCCTGGTACCACGCCTCGCCGAAAGGTTCGTGCAGGCAGTCGAGATCACCGCGCTGGCGCATCATCCATTCGAATGCGGTGGAGGTAGAACGCGGGATGGCCCAAAGTGCTATGATCTTATGCATGAAGGCTCTCCAACAGGCGGCTTTGCGGTGTGGTCGGCGCGATGCCGAGATCTTTCATGATCCGCCAATAAAGGGCGGTGTCATGGCCGATCACAGGCTTGCCCAAACGGGCCTCCATCGCACGGGCCAGATGCAGCGGTCGTTGCGGCAAACCCGACGGGCCAGAGCGGAAATTGCACATGCCGTTGATCAGATAGGCGTCAGCCTTTGGCGCCTTATCGGCCACGTAGGAAAAGCTCTGCTCAAACAAATCACCATCAAAAATCCAGCGTTTGGCATTGACCGTGGCCTGATCGGGGAACCAGCCCTGATCCACAAAATTGCCCGCCCAAAGCACATCGAACCCTGCTTCGCGCAGGAAGCCGGCGGTGCCCTGCCACCATTCGGGCCAGTGGTAGGCACCATTCAAGGCTACCTTTTCGATGCCCTGATCGCGCAAAGCCTCGACCATTGCGTAGCCGGCCATGTGAAACCGGGTCTCGTATTTGTCGGACAGGTCGGCGCAATGCTGACGGATGCCTTCAACGCCCAAACCGCTGGCATGGACCCAGTTTGACCCGACCTGCCCGCAGACATCGACCCCGTTGCGCGCCATGCAATGCACAAAATCATCGAGCATTCCAAAGTTCTTTTTACGCTGGTCCAGTCCATGCGCGTAGTCGGGCACATGTAGCATCCAGCCGTGCACCCCCACACTATCCGGCGACATGCGCAGGAAATCCGACGGGGCGGCGTCAAAATCAAACGGGGGGCAAGTGAAGCCGACCTGATGGGGGAACAGCTTTTGCTCTGCCGTCCATTGAGTGGGCATTAAGGTATCAGCCATCAATCGCTTCCTTCATCCAGCGTTGCAAATGCATGACGGGATGTTCGGAATTGACCCCGCCTTTCGGGTCCACCACCAGCGGGCCGGGCTTGTAACCGCGTGACTGCAACCCGCGCTGTACGCTTTCGACCAGATGAATGTCTTCCTCTACGGTCGTCGCGCGATCCTGCTTGGCCAGCAGGCGAACCTTTTCATCGTCAATCCCATCGACAGAATACCAGCCGCGCCAGACGACAACGTGGTCCTTATCCACCGCACGCCAGTGATAGGTGTTCAGCACATTGCCGGGGTAGACCTGAAACGACACCATCGGCCAGAGGAACCAGCTGGAATATTCGTCGGCATGCTCGAACCCCGAGTTGATGTCATAGGTCATCTGGTCCAGCGATTGGCATTCCGTTGTATGGCGCAGACACATGCCCTGCGGCTGGATGTCATAAGTCTCTGGCTTCACCACCCCATTGGCAAAAGTTGGGTGGTTCAAAGAGCAGTGATAGCATTCTGAATAATTCTCGACCGAGACCTTCCAGTTGCAGTTTTCGGGAATTTCCACCCATTCAAGCGGCTTCAACGCGGCCCAGTTGGGCACCCATTCTTCCAACTCGGCCCGCGCGCCCGGAAACCAGTCTTCCATCGGGGCGGCATCGGGATCAAGGTTCACAAAGACAAAGCCAAGGAATTCTTCAACCCTGACCTCGGTCAGGCAAACGGATGATTTGTCAAACCCGTCGACGGCCTTCAGGTTCGGGCCGGCGCGCAACTCGCCCGTCAATTCGTAGGTCCAGGCGTGATAGGGGCAAACGACAACCCGCGTTGTCCCGGACCCGCTGACCAGTTGATGGGCGCGGTGCTGACAGACGTTGTAAAAGACGCGGATTTTCTCGTCCCGGCCGCGGATCGCAAACAGGCTCTCGCCCGCAATTTCAAAGGTGGCGTAGGCGCCGACCCCCTCTACTTCGGATGCATGGCACCCAAATTGCCACGTGCGCGCCAGCAATCCTGCGCATTCCACCTCGAACACGCTGGCGTCGGTATAGTATCGCGCATCAAGCGACCGGATCGGTTCTGTCATTTGTCCTCCGCATAATACATGCCAAGCTGGTGGCGGCGTTTGTGAAAGGTCTCTACCCGCTCGACGATTTCTTCGCTGGCCACGGCAACGACGAAAGACAAAAGCGTCTCCAGCAGGGCAATGGTGCCGATTGACGACGGGAAAAACTGGGGCGTGTCGACCGAAACGACGAATCCGTGATCGGCACCGCGCAGGATCGGGCTGGCCGGACTGTCGGACAACGCGATGATTGTCATGCCTTGTTCGCGGGCAATCTCGACCGCTTTGACCACCTCTGTGCGGTAAGGCCGGCTGGTCATCGCGATGAGCACATCGCGGCCATCGGCCCAAGCCAGATCATCAGCCGGGGTTGACCCCGGCCGCGGGATCGCGTGGAATTCCGTCATGCCTGTCGAGGCGAGGTAGGTGAAATTCCGGGCGACAGAATTGTTTACACCGACCCCCAGCGTAAAGACCCGCCGCGCAGCCCAGATCGCCTCGGCGGCGGCTTTCAGATCGTCGGTGGAGATTGCGGCAAATGTCTCTTCGATATTGCGCAGCGCATCCTTGAGCATATCCGCATAAAGCCCGCCGAGATCACCCGACTTGCGGATATCCTGCAGCCATCGCGCACGGTCGGGGAAGTCGGCAGCACCGCGCCGTATGGCATCGCGGAAAGGCGCGCGGAAATCCTCATAGCCTTCAAATCCCACCTGACGCGCCATCCGCACCACGGTGTTGGGTTTAACGTTTGCCGCCTGCGCAATCTCGCGCACGGTTGAAACACCCACATCGCGCGGGTTTTCCAACACATAGGTGGCCGCCTTGCGGGCTTCGGGCGTCAGGTCGGGTAGCTCTTGAGCCAGCCGTTCCAGAATCGCAATTGATACATTTGTCCCATTCATGATTGACGATGGTATTTTTGTTTGCTTAGGTTGTCGAGAGAAAAATCGACTCGCTGAAAGGGATAACTGTGGCAAATGAGTTTCCATCGACTGCACGGGTGGTCATCGTCGGCGGTGGCGTCATGGGTGTGGGCTTGGCCTATCATCTGGGCCACGAAGGCTGGGGCAACGACACCGTTCTGCTGGAAAAGGCCGAACTGACATCGGGCAGCACATGGCATGCGGCAGGCCAGATCACCCATTCGACATCCAGTTTCGGGTTGGGCAAATGTGTTGATTATAACATCGGGCTTTATTCCGGCGGGCTAGAGGCCGAGACGGGCCAGCCTGTCACATGGCACGGGTGTGGGTCCTTCCGGCTGGCCTATACAACAGATGAAATGGACTGGTTGCGCCACACGCTGTCGGTCGGTCGGTCGCTGGGGTTCAACATCGAGTTGGTGGGCCCAGAGAAGGTCGCCGAACTGCACCCTTTCTATAATCTCGACGGTGTGTTGGGCGCCCTGCACACGCCCGATGACGGCCATGTCGACCCCACGAACGTGACGATGGCCATGGCCGCTGGTGCGCGGCAGAAAGGTGTTAAAATCATCCGCCAGTGCCGCGCCACCAACATCACGCAATTGCCCTCGGGTGAATGGCAGGTCGAGACCGACAAAGGCACGATCACCTGCGAACACGTTGTCAATGCGGGCGGCACCTATGCGCGCCAAATGGGTGAATGGTCAGGTTTGCAACTGCCGATGACCTCAATGACTCACCACTATTTTGTCACCGAACCGGTGCCCGAATTCGAAGCACTCGACAAAGAGCTTCCTGTTATCCGCGACGACAAAAAGGTGTCGGGCTACATCCGGATGGAGCAAAAGCGCGGCCTCATCGGGATCTATGAGAAAGAGAACCCCAATTCTGTCTGGCACGATCACTGCCCGTGGGATTATGAAAACTGGCTGTTTGATGCCGATTACGACCGGGTCATGCCATATCTTGAGGAAAGCCTGAACCGCATGCCGATCTTTGCAGAGCTTGGCATTCAACGCGAAGTGCACGGCGCGATCAGCCACCCGCCCGACGGCAACCCGCTGATTGGCCCTGCCCCCGGCGTGCGCAATTACTGGTGCTGCTGCGGCACGCAGATCGGCATCGGCTGGGGGCCGGGGCTGACCCGCGAGCTGGCCCGCTGGATGGTACACGGAGCAGCCAACATCTCGATGCGTGAATACGATCCGCGCCGCTTTGGCAGCTATGCCAACAAGGAATGGCAGGTGGTGAAAGCCGAAGAAGATTACTGTCTGCGTCACGAAATCCCGTTCCCGCATTTCAACAGATTGGCAGGGCGGCCTATCAAGCCTTCGCCATTGCACGAATTGCTGAAAGCCAAAGGTGCCGTTCATGAGGAAGTTTACGGCTTTGAGCGCCCCCGCTGGTTTGCCAGCGATGGCGTGGCACAGGAGGATCACTATTCCTTCAATCGCACAGCTGTGGACGATGTGGTTGCAGCCGAGGTCAAGGCCGTGCGTGAAAACGTCGGTATTATGGACGTTACTGCCTTTACCAAGGTCGTCGTCGAAGGGCCGGACGCCTATGCGCTGCTTGATCGCCTAACCGCGAACCGAATGCCGCAAAAGGTTGGGTCGATCACGCTGACCCATATGCTGAACCGCGCTGGCCGGATTGAGTTGGAAACGACCATTGTTCGCATGGCAGAGGACAAGTTTTACCTCGTCTGTGCTGCGTTCTTTGAGCAACGTCTCCTTGATCACCTTAACCACAACCTTGCGGATGAAAACGCCACAATCACAGCGTTGTCGTCTGACTGGTCTGCGCTGTCCCTAAACGGACCACGGGCGCGGGATGTATTGCAGAAATGCACGGATGCCGACCTGAGCAACGCAGGATTCCGTTGGCTATCCGCGCAAGAGATTACGGTCGCAGGACACAGCATCTGGGCCTTCCGGATGTCCTATGCGGGCGAGCTTGGCTGGGAGTTCCACATGCCAGACGCGGCCTGCCCTGATGTTTACAACGCGCTTTGGGCTGCGGGCGAGGCCCACAATATTGCGGACTACGGCAGTTTTGCGATGAACGTCATGCGCATGGAGAAAGGTTTCAAGGGCGCTGGTGAGTTGACCAACGAGGTGACTTTGGCCGAGGCCGATGTTCTGCGATTTGCGCGCAGTGACAAGGATTACCTTGGCCGTGACAAGACGCTAAACACCGATTTGCCATGGATCTGCGCCTATCTGGAAATTGAGCCAGATGGAAAGGCCGACGGTCACGGAGGCGAGGCCGTGATGCTAAACGGTCAAGTTGTCGGCTCCACCGCCTCGGTCGCATACGGACCCACCGTCGGCAAGATCCTCGCGTTCGCTTATATCAAACCCGAAGCTGCCAAGCCTGACACCGCGCTAAAGGTGGTGATCCACGGCAAACCCCGTGCGGCCCGCGTTTTGGGCGAAGCTGCCTACGACCCTGAAAGCCTGAAACCACGATCGGATGCCTCATGACGCTGCCAAAAACGATGCGAGCGATGGTCACAATGGGCCATGGCGATCTGGATCAAATGGTCCTGCACGAGAATTGGCCCCGCCCAGACCCCGCGCCGGACGAGGTTCTGATCCGGGTGCGTGCCTGCGGATTGAACAACACCGATGTGAACACGCGCTCTGGCTGGTATTCCAAGACAGTGACGGACGCAACGACCGGTGAAGCGTTTGCTGAAGTCGGTGAAGACGACCCTACATGGGGCGGCGCTCCGATTACCTTTCCCCGCATTCAAGGCGCAGATGTCTGCGGAGAGATTGTGGCCGTAGGCGAAAACATCGACCCGTCGCGCATTGGCGAACGTGTGATCACCGACGGGTGGTTGCGCGATGCCGACGATCCAGATGACATGAACAAGACCGGGTATTTTGGATCAGAACGCGATGGCGGGTTTGCGCAGTACACCACGACCCCTTCGCGCAACGCACTCAGGGTACAATCTGATTTAAGCGACGTGGAACTGGCGACATTCTCGTGTTCATACTCCACGGCCGAGGGCATGCTGATGCGGGCCCAAGTTCGTGCAAACGACACTGTGCTGGTGCCTGGCGCATCGGGTGGTGTTGGTGGCGCATTGGTGCAACTGGCCAAGCGCCGCGGCGCGCGGGTGATTGCCATGGCGTCTGAGGCCAAACACAAGGACGTCGCCGAACTTGGCCCTGACATGATCCTGCCCCGCGCACCGGATGATCTGCGCACAGCTTTGGGGAATGAGAAAATCACCGTCGTGGCAGATGTTGTTGGCGGCCCATATTGGCCGAGACTGATTGACGTGCTGGAACGCGGCGGGCGCTATACCTGTTCAGGCGCAATCGCTGGTCCGATGGTCGGGCTTGATCTGCGCACCTTCTACCTGCGCGATCTGACCTTCACTGGCTCTACAGTGATTACGCCCGAGGTCATGCCAAACCTGATCCGCTATATCGAGAACGGCGAGATCAAACCCGCCTTGGCCGCGACTTATCCGCTGGATCAATTGCGCGAAGCCCAGGCGGCATTCATCGCCAAGAAACACACCGGCAACATCGTGGTGGCGCCATGAAAATCACTCGGGTTTTGGTCTACCAAATCGACCTGCCGCTGACGCACCCCTATTGGCTGTCGGGTGGGCGGCTCAAGTTTGAAACGTTGGATGCAACCTTTGTTCAAGTGGAAACCGACGCAGGGCTGATCGGTTGGGGGGAAGGCACGCCTTGGGGGCACACGTATTTGCCCGCCCATGGGCCGGGCATTCGCGCTGGGTTGAGCATACTGGCACCGCATTTGATCGGTGTTGATCCCCGCAGCCCCGAAGCCGTGATGCAAATTATGGACCTGCAACTGCCTGGTCATCCGTACGTCAAATCCGCCATTGATGTGGCGTGCTGGGATATTCTGGGGCAGTTTGCAAACATGCCGATCTGGCAATTGCTTGGCGGCGATGCGCCAAATGAGGTTTTGATCAATTCGTCCATCTCAACGGGCACACCAGAGGATATGCTGGCGTTGATCCTGGCCGCCGCAGACAAAGGTTATACAGTGCACTCCGCTAAGGTCGGAGGCACCGACGTCGGCCTTGATATCGAGCGGATTGATATGATTTCGGCAAGTTTGCCAAAAGGGCACAAAGTCACGTTTGACGTGAACCGCGCATGGCAGCCCGCTGTTGCGATCGAGGTTCTAAATTCGGTGAAAGCACGTGATTGGGTCGAACAACCTTGTCAGACGTTGGACCAATGCGCGCATGTGGCGGCCCGTGTGTCTAACCCGATCATGCTTGATGAATGCATGTCCGATTTCAATGACCACCTGGAGGCCTGGAAGAGTTCGGCTTGTGAAGGAGTGAAAGTAAAGCCAAACCGTTTGGGTGGACTGACCAAGGCACGGCAAGTGCGCGATTTTGGCGTCGCGGTTGGATGGCAGATGCATATCGAAGATGTGGGCGGATCTGCTTTGGCCGATACGGCTGCGTTGCATCTGGCGGCCTCAACGCCCGCGCCAAACCGGCTCGCGAGCTGGCTTTCGCATGACCACCTCAGCGTTGACCCTGTATCGGGGCAAGGCGTGCGGAACCTTGGCGGTCACGTTGTGCCACCATCACTGCCGGGGCTGGGGGTGACACCTGACCCGGACATGCTTGGCGCGCCGGTTGCGGTCTATTCATGAAGGTCAACCGGATCACCTTGTGGTCAGTCGATCTGACCAGCCATGAGACTTATTACATGGCCGAGGGCAAGACCTGCGATACGGTCAAAACCCACGTGCTTTGTCTGGATACAGATAGCGGCCTAAAGGGCTGGGGCGAGGTCTGCCCGATCCCGCATTACCTGCCTGCTTTCGCTGATGGCGTGCCCAGTGCTATCACCGAAATGGCGCCGGCGATAATTGGGGGTTCCCCGTTTGGCGTTGACGCGCCCATGCGCAAGCTGGATGGGGTCCTGCAAGGCCACCTGCACGCAAAATCCGTTGTGGATATGGCGCTTTGGGATCTGTTCGGCAAGGCATCGGGCCAAGCGTTGTATACTCTGCTAGGTGGGCGTACGCGCGCTGACATGCCGCTTTACCATTCGATTACTTGCATCGCACCTGACGAGATGGTGCGGATAGCGCGGGAGGCCTACGGCACAGGCATCCGCCAGTTCCAGGTCAAACTGGGCGCGGATACAGATTGGCAGGCCGATGCGGAACGACTGGCCAAAGTACGCGAGGCGGTGGGTAGCGGACCATTGGTCTACGGCGACTGGAATTGCGGCGCGACTAAACTGCATGCCACGCGCACAGGCCGTGCCGTTGCGCATCTGGATGTCATGTTAGAACAGCCGTGCAAAACCCTTGAGGACTGTGCCGCTGTCCGGCAAGCCACTGGCCTGCCAATGAAGATCGACGAAGGTGCATATGATCTGGCATCCCTGATGCGTGCTCATGAGCTTGGCGTGTTGGACGCGGTAGCCCTGAAGTTGTCGAAGTTTGGTGGGCTTTCTGCAATGCGCCGCGCACGCGACCTTACAGTTCACTTAGGGGCAGAGATTTGCGCCGAATGCACATGGGGGTCTGATATCGTCACCGCCGCGTCGCTGCATTTCGCCGCCTCGACCCCGCAGGGCGCACTCCTGAACACTTGCGATTTGTCGTCCTACGTCAGCCCGCGCATAGCGCCCGATTGCCCGACACGCAAAGACGGCCGCATTGCGCCGCCGACCGGTCCGGGGATTGGGGTTAATCCCGATCTGGACCTTCTTGGAACCCCCATACTTGAACTGGCCTGAATCATGCAAAAACTGACATCACAATCTGAATGGATCACCCGCGCACAAACCGTTCTACCTGCAGGCGGCTTTGGCAATTTCGACCCCGGCATCGTGATTGCTAAGGGGGAGGGAAGCCACGTTTGGGATGAAGACGGCAACGAATACATCGACTACCTGATCGGGTCTGGCCCGATGTTGCTTGGCCACGGCCACCCCGAGGTCATGGAGGCGGTGTTGGAACAACTTCCCAAAGGTATGACCTTCTTTGCCAACAACGCCAAAGGTATCGAGCTGGCAGAGGCGATTGTCGATGCGGTTCCCTGTTGCGAACAGGTCCGTTTTGTCGCGTCAGGCGGCGAGGCCGATATGTACGCCATTCGTCTTGCACGCGCCTATACTGGCAAAAACAAAATCCTGAAGTTCGAAGGCGGTTACCACGGAATGAGCGCCGAGGCCCAGATGAGCCTTGCACCCGCCGAGCGCGTCAATTTTCCTCAAGCGGTGCCAGACAGCGCGGGTATCCCACAGGGCGTCGCGGACCAGATGCTGATCGCACCGTTCAACGATCTAGCAGCTGTTGAGACTTTGCTGAGCGAACACGACGACGTCGCAGCCATTATCGCAGAACCTCTGCAACGGATCATTCCCGCCGCCCCCGGTTATCTTCAAGGCCTGCGCGATCTGTGTGACAAGTACAGCGTCTTGCTGATCTTTGATGAAATCGTCACAGGGTTCAGGCTGGCTTATGGCGGCGCGCAGGAACGGTATGGCGTGACGCCCGATATTTGCACACTTGGCAAGATCATTGGCGGCGGGTTCCCGCTCGCCGCCCTCGGAGCCAGCGCCGAGATCATGCAGCATTTCGACAAATCCATCGTGGGCGGTGACAGATGGCTCATGCAACTTGGGACGCTATCGGGCAATCCGATTGCAGCGGCGGCGGGCCTCAAGACCATGGAAATCCTCAGACGCAAAGGCAGCTATGACCGCTTGCGCGAAGTTGGTCGCGCATTGCAGGACATGCAAAGCAGCGCACTCGATGCCGCAAGTATTCCGCACCAAATTTGCGGGGATGAAACATTGTTCGATATCTTCTTCACGACCAGTCCCTGTCGCGACTACCGCTCCGCCAAGCATGATGATCCCGCACGCAACGCGACCTACAATAGCACGCTGCGTCAGCATGGGATTTTCAAGTCTCCGGGTAAGCTCTACCCGTCACTTGCGATCATCGAAGAGGATCTGGAACAAACGAAAGCCGCTGTCGAGCATGCTGTGCGATCCATTTCTTTGTCCTGAGCGACATTTCGTTCACAGCACCTAATGCGTCTACGGGTAGACAAAGATTTGTCGATGAGAGAGTGCAAAGATGTTGTCAAATGATCGCCGTGCTCTGACGCTGTCGCAAGGCGCTGTACTGGTCGATTTGGGCTCGTAGCTGCCAGATGCAATTGCAGAGTTAATGCATGAGAGTTCCGTTTCACGACGATCATTCGAACGAATGCTATGTTGTCTTCGTCAGCGCGGTGATGATGTCAGGGTATGGAGGGTGGATAGGAGGGCATATTATGCCAAGAGTCCAACTTCCCGCAGTCACCCCAAAACACAATGCATGGAATAAAGGTCGGATCATGGGTCAGAAACGACCGCTGCGGTGCTGTCAGACGAATGAGAACTCGCATCAGATTGCAGGCGCAGCCTGAACCTATGCGCTCAATAGTTGGCGCCACTCAGCAAGAGCAGCGG
>ERZ887849.1895-NODE-1895-length-18139-cov-13.852079_pt1 | contig 18139 bp, 11 predicted proteins | sample MGYA00521267_ERZ887849 | MGnify/ENA primary metagenome ERZ887849 (study PRJEB32303, sample SAMEA104408601) | aquatic metagenome | biome: Brackish water; feature: Pelagic; material: water | place: Baltic Sea | collected 2014-06-06T16:11:00 | depth 2,863 m ... | reverse complement strand
TAGTTCATACCAGGCATCATTATTTGTTTATTACCTAAATTATCTATACCAAGTAAAGGTCCTTTTTTTAATGGGCTACCATCATTTTCACTCATACTAATATTACCTGACTCAATAAGATTAACTGAATTGTTTTTATCAGGACTATCATATCTATAACCCTCTACAGAAAAAACTCCTGTAACGTATGTTATTTCTTGATTTGGCCCTCCAGGTAATCCACGGCTTGTTATGTAATTAAAATCTTCTCTCATTACCTCATTGATAATTGTAGTTTAGTATTGTTAAGCCTCAATAGCATTTTTCTATTTGTTGATACATTTTTTCTAAGTATAATGTGATTAGAGTAATGTCTAAACTTTTTACGTTGTGTAGGAGGTTTTTGATAATTTAAATTAATTGGATTTAAAGGTCTTATGTAACCATTACAATCTGTATTAAAAATAGATTGTTCAGCATTAGTAAACTCCCCTCTATCATTTGTAATATCCCAAAACTGATTAAATCTAAATTTATGTTCTACTTTTGAAACTTCTATATCAATGCTATTACTTCCTATAGTAGGATATTGTAAATTACCCCAAGGATTATTAAATGCAGCAATATTCAAATTTAAAGATCCCGATGTTTGATCATTATTATATATAATAGCTGAATCAAAATTAAAATCTAAGTCTTCCCATTTATCTCCACCACACATATTATATTGTGGATCTCCTTTATAAACATATGTTTCTAGCTGATATTCAAAACTTTTTACAGTATTAACTGATTGACCCGTATTAGATATTAAATCAATTTCCCATGGATAATCAATATTATAAAAGTTAACAAAAGAATCACACCTAACATTATGTCTCCAAAATCCTCCCACTTCAAAATTTGCTGGAGTAGATTCATAAGAAAAATAATTACATAATCTAGGATCTGCTTGCGGTGCATCTGCATCAACCATTTGATAAATTAACGGTGCAGTATCTGGACATGTTCCTGTCTCAGTAACAACAGAACCAGGTAATGTACTTGGTGGACACTGACATGAAACTCTTCTACAAATTGGAGGTGTAATGTCATCACATGTGCCTGTACTTTCAGTATAAGCTGTTGTTGTAGGATTTTGAAATACTTTAGTATATCCAGCAGGACAATCACAAACAAATGGGGTACCACACACATTTGCTGTTAATTCAGATGCAACAACATTCCAATTAGTTATTGGATATGTTGAAGAAATTTGTGATTGAATTCCATACATATATTGACTTGTAGATATTCCCGCTGTGCCTGCTTGAATTGTAATCTCAGCATCATCTTGACAAGTAATTTGATTCATCACAGGACTATCTGAATCACCATTAGGATATGGTGAATTAACACCACAAAATACAGCATACATATATTGAAAAGTTGGACCTGTACCAGCAGTAGAAGCATTAGGGGACTGAAATGCACATTGACTACCTGGTGTACCTCCTGTATCTGTAACTGTAATAACCACTCTTCTATATGTTGAATCATTGGATCTGGCAGGATATTGTGATGCATATTCTGATTGGTTAACATCTGATGCTAATGTAACACCAGTTTGCATTCCTAAAGGTATATTTGTACTACCACCACTCCAGTTAGATAAATAATAACTCTCAACATGATTTACACCATTTTGACCTAATAAACTTGTACCTTCCATACTAAAAGAAGAAGTATACCCCGGATTATTTGGATCGTTCCATACACGTGCTCCACCATCCCATGATGCAAATCCTATCTGCATAGTACCATTAGCTAATGCTGTTTGAATATCTGCATTGCCCACAAAGGCTTTAACCCATTCTAGCTGAGCATAAGCTCTATCACCAGTATCTGTTGGATCACCTGTACTTCCTGATACATCAACTGTAACTACCATATCAATTAAACATGCTGACGCACCACCTGTTGTAGTTGATGCTATATTTTCTACTGTAACTGTAGATGGTACTGTTTGATTAATTCCTCTTTCACATAAACCATTTGCAGCGTTATAATTATACCCAGGAGGACATTGTGGATCTGTTACTGTAGTTTTATTAGTAGTAAAAAAATGATTAATACTAGGTAAAGCTAATTGTGGATGCCAATCATGAAATGATATCCAAGCTTTAGATTTAGGGTCATAACTTATAGTCCATGAACAATCATCAAAGTATAATGGATCTCCTATATCTACAGGAATGCTTATTTTTAGATTTGTTAAAATTTCTACTGGTTTTATATTTCTATCTATAAATGTAGCACCTGCTATAAACTCAGGTTTAAGTTGATAATCCTTTTTCATAAAATAAACAATATCATCAACTGAATCATACATAACTTGACAACCAACGCCATGTACGGGATTATCTGTCCAAACAGAAGTTTCTGAATTTGGAAATTGTTTTATAAATCTGGATGGTAAATATTTAGCAAACCACCATTTCATTCCATTATTAGATATAGGGTCTAAACCTTTACCACCATATTGAAATATTTTTCCTTGTTGTTGAGATATAAAAAACAACCCTAGAGGCGTATTTATAACTCCTCTTAAGCTCTCACAAGATCCATACTCATTTGAAATATCAGCATTTGCAATATTTTGAAATGGTTGACTAAATAATTTACCATCTCCAATAGTTACATTTAGATCAGAACCTAACTTTAAAGTATCTAAGCCTTGAAACATTTGTGGAGATAAATGTGGAAAAAATACTATTGCACCACTTTTACTAATAGGTTTAATTACACTTACATCATTTTTAAAATCTTTATAGTTAAAGTTTAAAAAGACTCTCCAAAAATCTTTTTTGTTTTCAAATTGTGCTTGTAATGAATATATTAATCTTTTTGGATATGAAGTATAACATGTTTCAGAAATTAAAGGATCATAATATAATGGTTGTACTTCACCAAATGAACCCAATTGCGTTGGAAATTTACCTGGACTTAATGATTCATCATATTTATAAAAGTTATCTTTCTTTTCTATTTGAGCATGAAATAATTCATCTATATCATTATAATCATTTACACTATAAAATCTTTTTGAAGGTTCATCTTCATAATCTCTTTGTGATAAATTTATTTCTGACTCAACAAAAAAGTCAGTAATACCATTAACATGAGTATACATATACGCATATTCCATTGCAAATGAAGGATTAGGATCACTTGAATTACCAAATATTTGAGATAAAGCAGAGCTGCATGAATCATTCCCTCTATCTAAATAATATAAATCACCAGGATATTTATTGTCTACTGCATTTTCGCTAGCAAAACCAAAGGTTGCTATTTCCGATGCTAAAACACTCATATCAAATCTTTGAGAGTTAAGCCAATATCTTGGGTATGGTATATTTACGTATAAAGAATAATCATATGTAAAGCCATTTGGTTGACCCATTAAATAATCTGTAAATATTGGCATAATACATTTTTCTGTATATCTACCTATAAATGTATCACCTGCAAAAATAGGTTTGCTTTTATACAAAAATTGATCAGGTTTTGTAGGATCCAATAATTCTACACAACCCCTCATTTGTACTTGCTTTATACCTGCAAGTTGACCATATTGATTATCAAAATTAAACTTAAGAGCACCATAATGAGCTGATATAGAAGTTTTTCTATTTGCCCTTGGATCTAATAAATAATCATCAGAAAAAGGATTTGATGATGTATTTGAATACTCACCTTGCGCATTCAAAAATAAATTCATATCCCCGCCTATTACATATCTTGATGTATCTTGTACAATAGGATCCTGTATTGGTTTATCTAAACTAACAGCAACTGTTGTAGGTCTAAATAAATTATTTATTTTAAATTTACCTTCATCAAATGTTTGAAATGACTGACCTATATAATTTGATGAGTTGTTTTTAATTCTCCACAATCCGTTTGTTTGATTGTTAAAATCTGTAAATTGCCCATATGAATTAAACTTCCAAGAAAATGACGAAAAATTAACAAAGTTATAAAATAAGTCAATTATTTCATTTCCTCCTATTGCTATATTAGTTTGTGCTGTCACAAATCCAACGACTGCTTTAGCAAATACAGGTAAATTAGAAAGAGATGTATCCTTATTTCTTTGGATATCAAGCGTACCAGCAATTACACCTGGAGCTATTGCTGTATTAGTAGCTGCAATTGTTTGGAACTCTTCTAAAATATATTTAACTGTACCACCCGTATATATGTCATCTACAGCTCCTAATGTTTCATAAAGCACATCTATAGCAATTTGAGCTGCTGTTGTTATATTAGTTGCAATTTGACCTGCAGTTATATATCCAGCCAAAAGTGCGGGTGCTGTTGTAACTCCAGTAGCAACACCGGCAATTGCACCAACAGCACCAGCACTATCATAATGTCCACCTGGAGAAGTTTGTGTTTTAGACTCAGTTCCTCTAATTTGATGTAGTGCATAACCAAGCCCCATTATAGAAGCTATTAACCCAGCACTACCTCTTAATAATTTAAACTGAGGATGATCTTCTGAAGGTTTAAAATAACCAGATGAGTTACCACTTAACTGCCCGTAAATTTTAGTTTCAGAAGCATTTAAAAATGGTTGAGTAAACATTAAATCTGGTGAATGAAATGTAAATACTTTTCTTGAAAATCCACTTGGCTCACCGTTAACATCAGGCCTATCACCTAATGCACGAAATGTATCAACTGATTGACCAAAATCATCACAACCATCTGTTCTTTTTAATGAACCCGCGTTTAAACCATCATGAAAATATACATCCGGTCTTAAATCATTATAAGGATAATTAGGGTATAATCCTTGTACGCTACCCCCTATTAAATTTTCTGAATTAGGGATAGTATATTTACGCATATTTTTAAATATGCCTTTACCTAATATTGATTTAGCACCTAATCTAGAACCTCTTAGTATTTCATATCCTACTACATTTTGAATATAAGTTCCATCATTATATTTAGGACGGCCAATGTTTTCAAACTCAACACCAAGTATATTAATTTCATCACCTGCTGTACTTGTTAAATGTAATGGGGATGACGCACCTCCAATAGATTCATCTGGCATTTTGTGATGTCTTATTGGTTTACCACATAAATTTCCCCAAATATCGGGTTTGTTACTGGGATATAATTCTGTAGATTCCCAGTACCCCATTTCTCCTCTTGCAATAATTCTAGTGCCATCTTCTAAATATTCTGCAATACCTTGTTGTGTAATACCTGCTGTATTATAAACTTTATATAACGGATCACCATCAACATCTAATACATTATCTCCAAAAATAATTTCGTTTTCTAAATATGTATTACCATTATCTGTAGTATAGTTACGTGGAGCTCTACCAGGTATATGATATGATGATGACCTTTCACCTGTATTATATATCCATCTTATAAAAAAAGCATATTGCTCATCGCGCAAAAAATTAAATCTATTACCACCTTTTGAATAATAACTTGAAGGTACAGAATTAATAACCCAATTAACTTTAATTTCATTTGCTATTGGTTGATAATTAAAATCAAACTGTTCTGTTGGTCCTTGTCTAAGCAACCAATCATTAACAACAAACATAGACTCTGATTTTTCATAAGCAGGACTACGTAAAGGTATTTTTTCTAAATCTATAGCCATCAATGATGGATCAATATAATCAACATTTATACTTTTTTGTTGCGTGCTGTAATAACCTATTTTTTTTGCAGATGTTTGACCTTGGTTTCTTCTTAATAATACTAATTCAAAATATTCATAATCTTCATCTAAATTAGATAAACTTATATCTAGTGAACTATTTCCACCATCATGGCTCCATAATGTTTGTATATTTGATACACCTATATAATCAGTTACAGTTTGTTCATTTTCTACATATGCAATAAATGCTTGATAAGATCCATTAGCAAGTAAACCACCGTCAATAGATTTATCTAATTTAACACACGGTGTATCCAATAAAGGAGCCAACCTAATTTGTTCACAATCTAATTTTTTTGGTTCTATATCTTCGTATCTTACACATGAATCACCGTTTATATCTGGTCCAGATACTTGAATTTGCTTATAAGGAATATTATCTATATTTAATGATCTTGATGGGTTATTACCATCATCCCAATATACCTCCCAACTACAATCAAAATTTTCTTTTGCAGCTCCTGTAATTAAATATTTTCTATTAAAGTTTAAACACGGATCATTAACTAATGTAGTATATTTACATTCACTGTCATCAAATGTACCTATTTCACTATTTATATCATCTGTAGAGTATACCACCCATTCATCACCATATCTATGTATAGCACCAATAACTGTATACGGTATAACTCCGCATAATAAATTTGATGGTTCATTACCTATTATACCCAAATCACCATCCTCTGAATTATTTACAACATTACGAGCATGCCACCAAGATTGATCATTTTCCAGTGATGGTGTAATATCTTTATTCATCCCTTTAATAAAGGAATTTGTTTCTATAGATAAACTGTTTTGTGATCCAGTCTGTGCACCAGATGCTCTACGGTTACTATTAGAAGAAGATGTTTTCTTTTTTGCCATAATAGATTACGTATTTAACAAGTTGGACATGACGCTGATGCTGATGTGCTAGCAACTGCATTTGGAGCTGATACTATTTTTGGTTGTACAGGTGCATAACTCAAAAACATATTATAATAATTATGATATTGAGCTCTTCTATTCATAGTCCATACTTTCCTCATTTCTTTAAAATCCGGTGTATTTACAAATGTAAGTGCATTGTTTCTTGCTCCTCTTAATCTACCCTCTATCAGATTTAATTGTTGAGAAACATTTTCACCTTGCCAAACCATATTTTCTAATATTCTTTGCTTAACCGCATATTCATAATACTCATTACAATATGGATGATCTAGAACTAATAAATCACCAGCACTATCTTCCATTGCCCCTTGATAACTTAAATATACTTTTCCCGTTTTAAATGTTGTAATTAAATATCCATCTCTAACTTCTGCAATGTCTAATGCTTGAGCTCCTAAACTAGGACAATAGCATACTGCATCATTAACATCTTGTATTCTTAATTGAGTCCAATGGTCAAAACATCTATATTGATCAGGCCCAATCCTTTGAACTAACTGATAACTTTTTTTATCATTACATGTTTTAATAACGCATACATCTTTACATGTATCATCTGTACTGCATGGGGATTTTTCTCCTGGTGCTGGCACATAAGGCACATCATTAAACGTTTCTACATGGGTTCCGGAAGGCATTGATGCATTTATTTTATAACTACCGCATCTAAATGCATAATTAACATATTTAAAATCTGATGGTAATTGACCACGCCCATGTTCAATATCTACAATAACTTGTTTTGTTCTATGTATTTTCAGACCTAAATCATAATTAACCCTTTGTGCAACTTTAATTAATTGCTGAGGTTCAATCATACCTTCAAGTGCATATGTTGAAAAGTCAATAGATATATCATCCATTAACTGACTAAAAGTTCTGTATTTCTGTGATACTCCCATTATTATCTATTTATATTTTGTTTGTTATCAGAATCTTCTGATGGAACTTGCATCGTATTAGCCATTGTTGCAACAACTTGACTTTCTATTTCTGCAAATAACGCTTCTGGAATAAATATTTGTTGTTCATATCTAGGTGTACAATCATTTTTTGTATCACAATCCCATTTTGTTATATCTGAATCAAACACACCTTCCACTTTAATAGCATCCCATTCTATATTTGGACAATATATATAACCATCTAACCACCAAAAATATAATGTTTTATTATATTTAAAAGTTGTTGTTTTTGTCATTGATGTGTAAGTACCAGGTTGAGTTGCTTGTAGTTCTTGAGAACCATCTATTGAACTAATAGTCCGAATAAGTGGACCCCAATAACCTTCAAACATAGAGGGAAGTTTAAGTTTTGTGCGTTTGATAGTGCAACCACTTTTAATACCTGCACAATGAGCTTCTACTTTATCTACCTCAATTAATTCTACATATGGTAATGTTTTCCATACTGAATTAAATTTTGTAAGTTTATTTGCATAGTCTTGCCTTCTCATTAAGAATTGAGCATACTTTTCAATTAAACTGTATATATATCTATCAGTAACAAAAGCATCTTGAACTTCAGCTTTAACTTGACCTCTAATTCTAGATATTGATTCTGCTATTGTCATTTTTTTTTATTTTTCAAATTCGTTATAATACTTTAATGCTTTGGCTGTCTCTGTAAAATTTTCATCATATAAATGAGCAACTCTATATTTATTTTTCATTACTACATATTTTGTCCAATTGCTAGGATACTGTTTAGCAACTGATCTTTTAAAATTTCTACATGCAACAAAACGCCATAACTCTCTATTTTTAAATCTATATTTTGTAGAATAATTTGTATAAAATATTTTTCCTAAATTACCATCTGTTTCCCAATTTTTATTTTGTAATACTTTACCATACTCTTTTGACAAAGCATAATTTGTATTAACCGTTTTTGAAGGCTTACATGTTCCTATAAATAAAAACCCCAATGAATCAGGCAACTCTACACCATCTCTATTCTGTATAACTGTATTCCAAATTTTAACATTATATAGTTTAATTATTTTTTTTAATTTAGTATTATCAATATCGGAATATATAGGTTTTTTATCTTTAAACTCCTTTATTGTTTCTCCATTTAATAAACCTAATCTTTTTTCTCTATACCTTGGAGCATTAAGATCAGGCTTTTTAAAATTATTAATCATATGTCTACATTTATAATTTACAAAAAAAACCCCACTAAATGAAATTTAACAGGTGTCTTTATAATACTTGATGTGCAAATTCAGCTATATTTCCCAAAGTTGGGTGTTGTAATTCTAATTTACCTGTTCGTCTGTTACCCACGTACTTATTTGAGTAATGATAATAATCTGTTTTACCAAGACTTGGTAATGTCTTTTCTATAAAACCAGCTGTTTCATTAGATGTCATATATTCTACTTTTCTATCTGTATGAATATGTCCTTTGAATAAAGTTCTATTTACTGTTTCACCCCATTGCTTTGGATATTCACTAGCATAAATCAAAGGATTGTTTTTACTTCTTTTATCCCCATGCTCAAATGCATTAAAGTTATTATGCCACACATGAACTTTTCTTTCCTCATATTTAATATCCCAAGTAATTTCACTACTATGTATAGATTGTGATAATGCATGAACTAAATGAAAAGATGAAAGTCTGTCATGATTACCAGGTACATAAACTACTACTAACTCTTTACAAAAAGCTTTTATATAACCAATAGCCCAATGCATAGCATCAAAAGCTTGTATATAAGCATCTGTAGCCGTCATACAATTATCCAAACCTGTTCCGCTGGTAGTTGTACCCTCAAACGTATCCATGTTTATTAGATCACCTCCTACAACAAAATACATTTTTTCAATACTATGTGCTGGTGTGGCTCTTTCTAATAAATTAATAATAGTTTCTTCAAAATCTTTGTCTATAGTTTCATTACCTTGTTTCCCAAAATGTATATCTTGCAATGACATAATAGCACAAACTTTTTCACCTTTTTTATTTAATTTAGTTTTTGGTAATTTATATTGTTGAGGCTTCCAATTTTTAAGAAGTTCTTCAAAATGTTTTTCATTTGAATTTTTTATCTGACTAATTAATGCAGAAACTCTCCAGTGATCTCCCATTTGTTTATTCCAATACTGAGATAATCTCCATTTATTTTTATCTATCTTAAGCAACTGAATAATTTCTTCAGCACTTTTAGGTTCATGGTCAAAAGTTCCTGATATTTTACCCTCACCTTTTTCTAAATCTATTGACTCTACTAGTTGTGCATTATCAGCAGCTTTACTAAAAAATTTATTTTTCTTTTTATCTTTGTTTTTTTCTTGTAATATTTGCTTCTTTAATTTAACATATTGTGATTCTGTAATGTTTAATTTTTCTGCACAATAAAAAGTACTTTTTTTCCATTTAAGGCTTTCAATAATTCTTTGTTTTAAATAACTTGACATAAAAAAATTTTTGTGGTTGTTGTAAAAATACGTATAATTAATTTAAAATGAAAAATTTAATAAAAAAAGAGACTGAGTTACCCCAGTCTCTCCCAACGTTTGCAGTAGAAAACCAACAAACCACCACTTGTTGTTTTTTTTAACTAGCAGCTAATGTAGAAAATAATATCTCTATTGGTTTACAATTAGTGCTATTACCATTATCAACTACTTTAATTTTATATGCAGTTGATGCTGTTAAATTTGTTAATTGATAATTATATATAGATGTTGCTACTGGCGTTGTATTAGCCAATGTCCATCCTGATGGAGCTATTTGTGTATCATAATAAATATTTACTCCAGTACTTGAACTCCATACACCATTCCACAATATCTGAGCTGTTGAGCTTGTTATAGAATTTGCATATACATTATATGGATCGTGCTGTAAATCATTTGATGTACACGCTCCTAATCCATTAGATAGTATCATAGCATATTTTTGTATAATTGAATCTAGACGTTCCCCAGAAGTTATAACTATTTGATTACCAGGATCACCAATTTGAAAAGATGTTCCTGTATAACTTACACATGATGCACTTTGTATATCATCACATCTCTCGCTACCCACACTGCAATCAGTGTAAGTACATGGATTAGTTAATGCTGTATCAGCGCAGCTACATTTTTGACTACATTTTGTACAATTACATGCCATTTTTTTTTAAGTTTTAAGGTGTTGAACAAGCTGCTATTATCTGAGTATTTATAGTTGCAGTATTAAATGTGTTATCATATGCACCAGTTGTTTGATCAGCTAAGTATCTCCATGGGAATACTGGAGATTGACCTGGAGGTGTGTAAGTAAAGTCAACACCAGGACCTAAAATAAATATTTTTACTCCTTGAGTTAAAGCTTGTGTTGCTAATGTTTGAATAAATGTCCAATCATTTGCATCAAATGCTCCATCATCACCACCTGGTAATCTATCTGTTCCTACAATAATATATTTAGCAACATTAGCTCTCCATGCATTAGCAAAGCTATTATTTAATACTCTATTGATAGCTTGATCTGTACATTCTGGCCCTGTAGTTCCACCAGCACCAATTGGAACACATCCAGAAGTTTGACCTAACTGGTTTAATGCTGTTGTTGCAGTTGCTTGATTATTATCTTGGAACATTTCCCAAGCAGTAATAAATAATTGATGATTAGAATTACCTGGATAATTTAATCTTTGTGCTGCTGGTAAACTTGTATATTCTGTACAACCAGCATAGGTTGGTGTAACGCCTAAATTATCTTCATCTGCTGTAACAATAGCAAGTCTATAATTATTTGCTCCAGATGAAGTAGATATAGTATTAATTAATGATGCAAAACCAGTTTGTAATGCCCCAATACTACTTGTCATTGAGCTTGAATAATCCATAATAAAAGCTACATCCATACCATCGCTACAACTTACTGCTGCAGTTGCTGTAGTAAATGTTTGTTGAGTAGAATTACAAACTTGTGTTGCTCCGTTAAATTGTACAGTTAATCTTACAGTATATGCTGTGTTAGGAGTTAATCCGGTTAATGTTCTTATTACAGTAGTACCTGGATTAGTTACCTGATCTGTTGCCACTATTACACTTGCTCCGTCTATAATATCAATTGTGTAAACAGCTGTTGTACCTAATAAATTACTAAAACCTACTGTCACATCTGTTTGTGTTATTGCTGATGTAACTGGTATTTGACAAGGCACTACCCCTGTAATTACACTACTTTGATTATTTGAACATGTGTCAGTACCATCTATAAAACTATAATTAACGGTTACATTTATATCTTGTGCAGTATTTAATGCACCAGTACTAAATAAATATCCCGATGCATTATTTTGTAAAGATGATACACTTACTGTAGTAGATAATGAAGTCCCTGTTACATCTGTTAAAGTTAATAAAGTATATCCAGATGCATCTGAAAAAGTTGATGGAATACTTGAACCTATAAAATTAAATAAAACACCATTGATTAAGCCATTAGATGCAAAAGAATTACTTGTTGTGTAATTATATACTATTGCATCACAACCACCAGGGCAACAATTTGTTTGAATAGCTGCAACAGCAGAATATAAATCATCAATAACCACCCATGCATTTTGTACAGATTGTGCAAGCGTTGATGCACTATTGTTCCATCCACTAATACTACCGTATGATACACTTGAATTTGTTAGACTATTACTAGTACCTGTAATTACACTTTGATTAATTGCTAAATTAATTGCAGATGGTAAACCCACTGCAGTTTGTAATGAGCAAAATGCGGTTTCCAATGCAAGTACAACTACCGATACATTGGTTAAATTACCAACATTAGATACACAAGTTGGTATAATTTGAGCTTCTACAACTCCTCCACTACAAGGTAACACACAAGCTTCTAATACATCTATTCTAGTGTTAAAACTAGTAAGTGTAGTATTAATAGTATTTATACTTGCTAAATTTGTACATACTTGGTTTGCTATAAGTGTGGCAAAAGCATCCAAACGTAATTCAGTTACTGGATTACCGCTTGCATCATTATATCGCAAACAAGCCGGTAATACCATCATAGGTAATGGGGTAGTACCACCACCACCACTTGATGATGCATTTAAACAAATTTGAGTAACCATAGCCTGAAGAACAGGAACTAAAGTTGTAGGTGTTGTACCTTGAATATTTAAACATGATAAATCTAATCCTGTTAAATTTGGATTAGCTGTTACACCATCTGTAATTATTTGGCATACTTTATCACCTATCTTTTTGGTTACTTCACTAATTGTGTCTCCATTGCATAAATCAATACATGCAATATCCGGACCTTGCCATATTACACAATTAGAAGATATGTTATCACACCCATTAGTTGTGGCGCTTGAGCTTGTTGAAATCATAAATGCTTATTTTGCTATAATGCATGGTTTTCCATTAAACTATACATTTATAATATACAAAAAATTTTAAAACCAAACAAGAAATGCTTGGCTTTAAAATTTTTTAATAAAATAAGTATTATGGAGATAAAACTCTACTATGCTAGAGCTGTTTCTTCTTCTTTTTCTTCAACTTCAGTAATACTTCCATCTTCTAAACTAATATTTACAGAACCATATTTTTCCTCTAAAGAAATAGTCATGTCTTTCCACTCAGCTTGAAGTTCAGTATGTCTACTTGCTAACTGGTTTTTAATCAATTCTTGATTACCAATATTTAATACTACAGTATTAATTTGATTTTGAAGATTTTTAACTTCTTCCAGCTCTTTGGCTGTAAGTTTTTTAGCCTTTGTAGTTTTACTTTTTGCCATTGTATTTGGTTTTTAAATTATAATTTATAATACAAATATATAATCTTTTCTTTAATTTTCAAAATTTTACCAAGGTACATTTTTAGTTACGCTAGTTGGACTAATTAAATTCTGAATTCTATTATCAAGACCAGCTTTAATTTCTTCAATATCCATATCACTAGATTCTAACCAAGATACTACATCATCTTGTGTTAAACTATCAAAATCAACAAATTGATCTGAAGTTGGCGAATGAACAGTTTGAGTTCCAATTGTATTTGTTGTATAAGGATTACCTTCTGAATCAGTTTGATCTGATGTAGCTGTCATTCCCCAATGCACATTATATACTACATCAGTTAAAGTATCTTCTATTGGATGTACATCTAATGCATTTATTTTCCATGTATATGTGTTTGCCATTTTTATGTGTTTAATTGTTTGCTTTGAATATCTGAATTATTAAGATAATTATTTCTTTCTGTAGCTTCATATACTACTTTTGTTTCTATTCTACTTACCTCATCTGGACCTAAATCTTGTTTAACCCAGTCTAGCACTTGTTCTTTAGTTAATTGCTCAAAAGGTGTAAAGTTCTCATCAGGTTCACCTTCAAAAGTTGATGAGTGAACAACAACAGATTTACCACGGCCTTCGGCATGTTTGCATGAAGCCATGACTTCAACTACATAGTTATTTTCTGTTCTTGCCTTTATGTCCATTATATTCCATTCCATATTAATTTCCTTCTAGAGTTTGTATTTTTGCTTCTAAAGCCTCTATTTTTGCGTTTAATTCTTTAACAGCATTAATTAAAGCAAACTGAATTGGATGGCTATCAAAGTTAAATAATTCTGTTTCTTCTGTATCATCTTCGTTTAGTTTAGCTTCATACGTGTTTATTGTTTCTGGCATTATGCCTTGAACGTCTTGCGCTATAATTCCTATATTACCTGTAGTCTCTTCAAAACCAGCTTTGCCATTGTAGTCAAATGTTTTTGGGTTTATTTGTAATATTTCAGTAAGACCGGTAGTGTAATCTTGAATGTTTGTTTTAACTCTTTCGTCAGAAACAACTGTCCAGCTAGACGATGTTGGTTTAGCGGCTGAGTTTGATGATAATTGTAGTTGATATGATGGCGCTGTAACTCCAAGACCCATTCTTCCAAAGGTATCAATATTCATAGCATTTGAACGAAAACCATCAGAAGAGCCATTTCCAACTGCAAACCTGTGCGCTCTGCCACCTGTGCTGTAAACATTAAATTTACCTACTACAAATTGGTTGGAATCATAAGCTGCTGATGCGCTTGTTGGAGTTGTTACACCCGTACCAAATGCGTATTGATTATTTCCTGTACTTGCAGTTGCTCCAGCACCTATTGCTACACTACCATAATACCCAAAGTTATTACAATCATAACCACCTGTTAATGAACGTTTAGCATTAATATCTGTAAAACATGATTCCCCAAAAGCAAAAGAATTATCTCCAAATGTAGAATGTCCTACACCACTTACTAAAATACCAGAAACACTATTACTTGGTGTAGTTGGGTCACCAACTGCATTGCTTTGTCCAAACACAGCATTTGCATGAGAATATAAATTGTTTATAGTATTATTTTTCCCTGCTATAAAATTACCACCAAAACTCAACCATGGTTCATTTGTACATTCTATAGTATTACTAACTCCAATAATACCATTAGCTATACCACCTAGTGTATTACTTTGCCCAACGACCAAACTGTATTGAGCAGGATAAGTACAAGTTTTTAAAGTATTTCCAGAGCCAACATATACATTATTATTAATGGAGGTATTGCCAAACACTACCAATTTTTCACTAGCTGTTGTTCCTCCAATAGCAACATTACCTGAAGTATCCATAACTAGTTTTGTACCAATTGTTAAAGAGTCACCATCAGAGTTATAAGCAATCTTAAACTTTTCATCACTAGAGTCTAAACCCATTGAATAAGATGGACCATTACTCTCGTCATAAAACCTCATGAATGCATCGTTAGTCCCTCCATTGAGAGATTTTAAAGTTAATAAAGCTGAAGCGGAATTCCCCGCAACTTCTAACTTAGAGCCAGGAAAAGTTGTTCCAATACCAACTTTTTGTGATACTACCCTAACAACTTCAGCTGTGTTTTGGTCATATAAGGCTAGCTCGTATGCATTACCGTCAACATCCCCTATTTTTAAAACACCATCAGATCCAGGATTTGCTCCTGTGGTTTGTGGTTCTACAAAAGCTATTGAATTTACAGCTATCATATTTGTACCACCTGAGACATCTAAATCATAAGCAGGACTAGTCGTTCCAATCCCAACGTTACCATTAGGTATAAATAAATCTCCATTGCCTATATAAACATTATTGTTAATATTTCCTGGCCCACCACCTAGTGATATAATTTGACCAGGCGCCGCTACCATGATAAAGCTTGATGCATAATTAAATAGTACATTGTTGGTAGTGCCTATTGCTACACTACCATTAACGTCTATTGAAGATTCAAATTGAATTGCCATATTTTAAATATAAAATTTTACGGAGAAATCTATCTACAATAAACCTCTCCGTAAATTTACAAAATTTAATTTACTTTTAGAATATTTACTCTATAAGTATTTGCAACCACAGATGTTGTCCATGCCAATGAAATAGCACCTGTAGATGGATTTGCTGTATTATCTAAATAAAGTTGTACACCTGTTGTTGCATCATAAATCTGTACAATAAATGGCCCAGTACCTAGTCCGTGTGTTGCAGCAGAAACAGAATGAGTATTAGATGTTATACTTGGAAAAGTTTCACTATAACCTTGACTATTAAGTGAAGCAGCTAATGTTGCAGGTGTAACGTATCTAAATGCATCTGTTCCGGCATCTACTTCAGCTTGTGTTGCAATCTCTGTAACACCAACTGCAGTCGTTGTTGCATTAGGAAGTGTTCTTTTACTCATTGATGTAATAACACCATCAGTAACATTAATCTGATCAACTACATCAACTCCGTCTGTATCCAAGTCTGTGTCAGTACCAATAATTTTGTTAAATGTACTTGCTAGTTGTGCATCACTAATTCCACCCGCTTTAATTGTAATAAATCCACTTGCTGTTCCTGCAAAAGAAGCACTACTAAATCCAGCAACACCTTTTTCAGTTGCCCCATCTGTTGCACCTACTCCTGCAATATTTTGATCTTGAATAACAATAGTGTAAACTGTAGATGCTGGATTGGAGTTTGCGGTTATATCTGAATTTGCAAATATTAAATCACCCACTTCTACAGTAACTGTTGTATCACTAAATGTAATATCACCATCAGCAGTTACAACATAAAAATCTCCTGTTGTTAAAGCAACATTGGCATTACCACTAATATTTGGTGTTCCGGGGTCACTTGTTGCATCATATCCTCCTTGGAATACACCAACTCCAGCTACAAGTGATTGCACTTGTCCTAAGTTAACACCATCTGTACTAGCTGTACCATTTGCTACATCTAATAGCTTGTTTCCACCAAAGTCCACATCTGCTTCTGCATCACCCCATTGGTTTAAGTGTACATTTTGATATAATATTTTTTCATTTGCAGTTCCATCTACACCTACTAAGAAATCTGCTGCAGGATCAATAGATGTAACTGTAGGTAATTCAGATAAATCAAGTGTAATACCAATATTACCACTACTTGTAACAGGTGAATTACTTACATCTAATCCTGTTCCTGGAGTTATACCTATACTTGTTACACCATTCACAGGTAATGTGCCAAGACTACCATCGCCTAATACAACTTGAGAAGTAGTACCAGCGCCTGTTACTGTTAAATTACCAGTGCTTGTTACTGGAGAATTTGCTACAGTAAAAGCTGCCGGCATTGATAAACCAACACTTGTTACACCATCTACAGGTAAAGTAGCTAATGTTAAGTCACCTAATATTACTTGTGAGGAAGTACCTGCACCTGCAATATTAATATCACCATTGGCTGTAAGAGGTGTATTAGTAATTGTAAGAGCATCACCTGTTTCTGTAATACCAACACTTGTAAGACCAGTATTTGTATCCGCAGCCCAACTTGGGATTCCTCCTGCTACTTTTAATACTTGTCCTGTTGAACCTATAGCTAATTTAGCTAATGTATTACTTGCTGATGCATATAAAATATCTCCAGTAGTATAAGTAGATTGTCCAGTACCTCCACTAACTTCATTAAGTGTACCAGCAAGTGTAATTGTACCACTAGATGTAACTGGACCACCACTTGCTGTTAAGCCTGTAGTTCCACCACTTACATCAACAGAAGTTACTGTACCTACATTATTTGTTGCTGTAGTACCAATTGTTAATTGTGTAGCACTTATTCTAGTAACAGAAATTAAACCACTACCCGTAATAGACACATCTTGTTGTGAGCTGTCAGTACCTGCTAATCTAATTGTTGTTGTTGCTGCAGGAACATTAAATGTATAAGTTGTGTTATCATCTGATCCAGTGCTCAGATCTACCCATGCACTACCATCATATAACCTCAGAACATTATTAGCTGAGTTATAATAAACCCTACCCGCAATACCAGTTGGATTTGCAGCTAAAGGATGCACTATAAAATTTTGAAGTTGACTTTCATTTAAATTTACATTGCCTTGTATATTTAAACCTGTTAAAAACTGTATTGCCATTTTATTTTATTTTATTTTATTTTATTTT
>ERZ887849.1892-NODE-1892-length-18156-cov-5.780233_pt1 | contig 18156 bp, 15 predicted proteins | sample MGYA00521267_ERZ887849 | MGnify/ENA primary metagenome ERZ887849 (study PRJEB32303, sample SAMEA104408601) | aquatic metagenome | biome: Brackish water; feature: Pelagic; material: water | place: Baltic Sea | collected 2014-06-06T16:11:00 | depth 2,863 m ... | reverse complement strand
AGACTTCCGCTGCGCCACCCCACCCGATGTATCGAACATGTGTACGAGTATACGCGATCACTGTGACACACACAACCCCCGACAACAGCTATTTCCATTGCCCCACAACAACTTTATCCACAGGCTGTGAATGTTTAGTGCTGATGCGTAGGCAGTCGCTGCCCTGGGCCAGCGCCCTCACCGTCAGCGTTGACGATGTCGAAAATACCCATCATGCCGTGGTCTTCATGGAACAACAGATGGCAGTGATACACGCTGCGTCCTATGAAATCGGCGAAGTGTGTGCGGAAGCGCACGTAGGCGTTCCATGGCACGTTTACCGTGTCGGCTTGGCTTCGAGGGTCAATGAACTGCCTGTTGCTCACCTCGTTGGTCACCGGGTCCCAGGAGCCCTGCTCAACGACCACGAAGTCGTTGACATGAATATGAAAAGGATGCTCTTCGTTTTCGGGGCCGCCAGAGGACTTTGACGACGCATTGCGAATCACCCACTCTTCGGTGGTGCCAAGTTTCACCTGGATCACATCGTCGAAGGTGAGGTTGTCGAACATGACGCCGTCGATGTAGAACTCGCCAACACCATCAACCACGCTCTGGCTCAAAGTGAGCACCCGGCGTTGCGCGATCGGATCATCAAGCCACGCGGGAGGCGAGCCGAAGTTGCGGTCGACACTGACTGATTGCCCGGGCTTGCCGTCGATTCGAAGTCGCATAAGTTCACGTTCGGGCCATTGTGCTTTTCCCTGGTTGTATCCCAGTTGACGCAGTCGAACAGTTCCCCGCTGCTTGCGTGCGGTCACCAAAACGCCGTATCGCTTACCGGGTGACAGAAAAAGTGTTGGTGTCTGCCATGTTTTCCACACCGGGGAACCATCTTCTTCGATAACGGTAAACTCATGATCGTCGAGTTGGAGCAGGTAATACGTGGCCACGCCGATGTTGCCGATCTGCCAGAACTGGGTCTCGCCGGGGCGAATATTCATGCGCGGGTTGAGGCGTCCATTGACGTAGAGCTGAGTCTCATCGGGGGTCAAAGTGGTGTAGTCGGCCCAGTAGCCGTCTGTATCGATGCCACCTTCGCGAAGGGCAATAAGCCGCCGGCGGAGGCCCTTAATTTCCGGTCGACTACCTGCACCACCCTCGACCACGAGTAATCCCGAAAGCCCCGACCACACCTGCGGACCGCTCGTGGTGTGGTGATGCGGGTGGTACCAATAGAGCCCGCCGGGATGATCCGGCGGAATGCGCACGTCGTACTCGTGTACCTCGCCAGGTTCCACCTCGATGAACACGTTGTCCTGGTGTCCGCGCGGTGAGACGTGCATCCCGTGGAAGTGCAGGTTTGTGGCCGTACCACCGTTGTTGATGAGCCGGATCTCCAGCCGGTCACCTGGCTTCACGATCAAGGTGGGTGCTGGAAAGAGACCGTTGTAGGTGGTGAGTCCTGGTGTGGCTTCCTTATTCACGATGACAGTGCCTAGATTGGCGGCGAGTTGTACCCGCAAAACACCGTTGCTGCTACGCAGTACATCTCCGGCGCTTTGCCGGCCACCATTTCCATTCGCTCCCAGATAGGTCTGCGTGCTCATTGCGCCGACTGCGCCAGCACCGGTGGCAATCGCGGCTGCGCCACCGGCCCCCATGACAGCCATGAGTTGACGCCGTGTGATGGTCACTCGGCGTCCAGAGAAAAGGCAGACAACACAACATTAGTTTGCCAGAGGTCTCTACCCAATGCTCGCCAGTCATTTCGGGTTTCCCACGTTCGGGTCATTTGCGGTTCCGATGAGACTACTTTGGGCAGGTGGCTAAAAGCGTGGATGTAGTTGTTGTAGGAGCCGGTGCTATGGGCGCGGCTACGGCATGGTGGTTGGCCAAGCAGGGGCGCAGCGTGGTGGTGGTTGAGCAGTTTGCCCGCGGTCACAATCGTGGTTCTTCCCATGGTCAAACACGCGTCTTCCGGGTGGCCTATCGTGACCCGATTTACACCGCGCTCGCCGCTCGCTCGATTCCACTGTGGCGAGAGCTCGAAAGCGATGCAGACATCGATCTGCTCGAACAGACGGGTCAACTAGACCATGGCTACGCAGTGGCCATCGACGAGATCGAGGTGGGCTTAACCGCTCACGACTACCACTATGACCGGCTCAATCCTCAGGCCGCACACGAGCGATGGCCTGCACTCAATTTTGACGAAGCGGTGCTGTACTCCCCCGATGGTGGCCGGGTCTTTGCTGACCGCACGGTGGATTCGGCGCTCAGTGTGGCCGAGGCACAGGGGGCCGATCTGCACTTCCAGACTCCGGTGCGCAGTATCGAACCGCACGGCGATGGCGTGGCCGTGGTCACTGACTCACACACCTGGCACGCTAAATCCGTGGTGGTCAGTGCGGGCAGTTGGCTGGAGTCGCTGTTGGGCGTTGAATCGCCCTGGTCAAAGGCAATTACCCTGCCCACGATCACCGTTACCGAACAGCAGCCCGTACATTTTGCGATCAGGCCCGGCATGCACTTTCCGTCCTATATTCACCATGTGCACGATGACAGTCCGGGGGCTGCGCTGCGCTTTGGTGCCTACGGTCTGGAGTCCCCGGGCGAAGGTGTGAAGCTGGGGCTGGAGACGCACCTGCCGGTGGACGACCTGAACCAGCGGGATCAAGTTATCGACCCGGTGGGTATAGCTGAGTCGGTGGAATATGCCCAGCGTTGGCTGCCGGGGGCTGACACCTCGCAGGTTGATTCGGTGCGTTGCTTGTTCACCACCACCCCGGATGCGCACTTTATTCTTGATCGCCTAGGTCCGGTTGTGGTCTGCTCGCCATGTTCGGGCCACGGGTTTAAGTTCACACCGGTTATTGGCCAGATTACCGCCGAGTTAGCCATGGGTGGCGAACAGCATCAACCGGCTTGGCGCCTGCCTAAACGCTAGGGCGCATCCGTTAGCGCAACGTGAAGCCGGTGCCGAGCGGATCTGCATCGTCTATCCAAAATGTTGCTTCGCCGGTGGGGTAGGCCACCCCGGTAATTTCGGTGATGAGGCCCTCAGCCACTTCGTCGACAACAGCGGCGGTAAACGTTGTGCCGATGATTGACTCATGAAGCAACATTTCACCGCGCGCTAGGACACCTGCCCGCTCGAGCAGCACTAATCGTGCTGATGTTCCTGAACCGCATGGGGATCGATCTACTTCCCCATCGGCGAACACCGCAACGTTGCGCTGGTGTCTGCCGATCGATGTTTCGCCCAGGTCATCGAACCAGATGGTGCCGTAAATGCCCGAGAGCCGATGGTCGGTGGGGTGAGTGGCCGCAGCGGTCCGGTCGAGCGCAGCCTTAATTTCGCGGCCGAGAGCGATGAGTTCGGGCAGGTGAGCTGGATCTACTGCCAGGCCAAGATCGTTGGCGCAAACCGAGGCATAAAATGCGCCGCCCCATGAGATATCAACCGTGACGGCGCCGATGGAAGTAGGCACGGTGATGCCTCGCTCATGTACCCACGCCGGCACATTTCGGAAGGTGATGTCCTGGGTAGCCCCGGCTACTCGCCGCACCTGTGCACGCACGCGACCAGAGGGGACATCGATGACCACCTCGGCAACTCCGTTGTCGGCCGCTGCTACGCGGCCTGTGCGCACGGCCCATTCACCAAGCGCAATTGTGCCGTGTCCACATGCGGTGGAGTAGCCATCCTTGTGCCAAAACAGCGCACCAAAATGTGCCCCGGAGTCGTTGGGCGGCACAATAAAGCAGCCGTACATGTCGGCATGGCCGCGAGGCTCATGGCATAGGGCTCGCCGTACAACATCAATCTTCTCGTGCTTTTGGGCGTACTGGCGACGTTCACGCACGTCGGCGCCAACGATCTCTGGAACACCACCCATCACAATCCGAAAGGGTTCACCTGCGGTGTGGTACTCGTGAGTGGATACCTCAGACATCAACATGTGGGAATCGTGCCACACGTTCAAGTCGCCGCCGGGAGTGCTTTACGAAAAGCGAGAAGACGGATACTCGAGTCCGTTTCCGGCGACCAATCACGCTCGGGCGTGCGCACATAGCCGAGGCGATCATAGAAACCCAATCCTCGCTCGTTGATGTCGATCACCCGCAACACCACAGCGGTCGCACCAGCGTCATGGGCGCGTTGCTCACATGCCTCAATGAGTGCGCGACCCAGTCCGGTACCCCAGAGTGGCTGGCTTACAGCAACGAACCTGATTTCCCACTCATCCTCGCGCGCAATACCGGTGAGTTGATGTGTGTTGGGCGTGATCGTTGCTGCACCGGCCACATCAAAATCCACTTCGGCCACCACGGTGAAGTCCACGCGCGGACCCACATCGCGAAGAGTTGCCTCATATGGACTCCCAGCACTGAGATGCCCACCGTCTTGATACGCGGCAACGGTGATATTGCCGATAGTGACGGCGTCATCAAGATGAGCGGGGCGAATAAGCACGCCCCATCATCGCGCGAGGGGTGTGGGTTCGATGTGTAGGCTGCCCCGATGCATCGAAACATGGCAGGCAGAATCGGCCGAGTCACCATCACGTCAAGCGTGGCACTCGCTGCTGTCTTAGTTCTTCCGCTCGCGCCAAGCATGGGTGCCACCGGCTCTGACGCACCACCACCGGTGACTATTGAAGCGTCAAGTGCAACGGATGCGGCCGGCTCGGTCTTCCAGGCGGGGACTTTTGACTATCTCGTCAGTCCTGACTACACCGGGATCGCTCAGATCCGCACGGTAATCCAGGCAGCTGCTCGTGAAGATGTGCCCGGCAGTGTGCAGGGCTTGGGAACGTTTAATGACCTCAGCGGGGAATTGGTGATTCATCAGGGAGTGGCATATCGGGTTGGCCTTTCCGGCACGCCTCAGCCTGTCCCGCAACAGCGTCTCACCCCGTTTGCCCAAGCTGTTGCCTTCGTACCGCAGAGTAATCGCGTTGTTCCAGCCAACACCACGTGCGCTGAGTTAGAAACCATCATTAATGACATGGTGGGCACGACCTCGGGCATGGTGGCAGTGCGGGTGCGCGGTGTCTTCCGAGACCTGGTGACCCGTAGTGTGCCGCGCCAGTCTGAACCCTTCCCGCCGTTGACTGATGTGGTGGCAAACCAGACAGTGTTTGAACTGGGTAGCCAACGGGCCGTGCTCGTAGGTTTTCGACAGGGTCCCAACCTGGCCGGTGTTGGTGCGCCGGGGCTGCACCTGCACGGGATTACCACTGATCTCACGGCTGGTGGCCACGTGTTGTCATGCCGGGTCGGGTCAGTACATATCGCTGTGCAGCAGGTGAGCAACGTAGTGGTCGCTGCGGGAGACGTGAACGAGTAGTGGCTGGATGATCTACCACCAGCGCTCGGGATAGTCCGCGTCGCCGAGCAGCCGATGCGCGATCCACACGGCGATCACCGCGAGCAAAGCAAACCCCATGATCACCGGCACCATCACCAGCGCTACACCCCATTCTGGGTCGAGTACCTCCGCGGTAATGGCCACGGCCACCGCAGGTGCGTGAAACACCCCGAGCCAGTGCATCAAGAACAGCGTCAGTGCCGCACCCACCACGGTGAGCGGCAGCGTCGGGCCGGGGATAGCGGCAATGCCAAGACCGATCACTGCGGCAATGGCATAGGAAGCCAACACGCGTCCAGGCCGCGAGGCGCGCGATCGTGCGGTGGCGAACACCAGCACGAAGGTGACGATCGGGGGGATGAGCAGTGGTGCAATGAACTCGCTGTTGACTTCTAAAACCGAGTAGGCGGCCAGCAGCAGTGCAATGCCGAGGGTCTCCACCGCCACGAGCCAAAAGAGCCGACGACGGTTGATGCGTTCACTCGGGTCCTGCACCGGTTCGACACGTGGGGGGACATAAGACCTGCGCGCACGACGACGAGCCGTAGTTGTGGAGACTACCCACCCAATGTCGCAACCCTTGATGGCCGCCAATTGACCCATCAGTATGCTGCCAGAAACCGATGAGGAGGCACAGTGTCGCAACCAGAGCGTGGTCACCCGATTGACGGATACATCATGGTGATCGTGGTAGCCGCCGTCTTGACCAGCGTTTTCGCTTTCCTCGCCGGTGGCTACGAGCAGTACTGGCTTGCGGGCGTTGCCTTTGCCGTGTGGGGCGTTGTCTCGCTGTATATATTCACTCGACCGGAGAAGGATCCCTCGCACTAATCCGGCGCCGATCCCAGAAGAAATACAGCAGGGCGCCGAACCCGATCAACATCTGCGGGAAATAGGCGAAGGCCCGCCAAATAATGTCTGCCGCCGTGGCTTGCGCACTCGTGGCGCCAAAAGTGACCAGAAGGCCGATTAGTGCGGCATCGACCGTGCCCAGCCCACCCGGTGCGATCGGCACCGATGCGAGCAGCAGGGCCACCGAGAAGGCCACGATGGCTTCCAAGATGGTGAGTTCAGTGTCGAAAGCACCGGTTCCGTAGAGCGCACCGATCAGCACCACGAACGGGGCGAACTGAGCCAGCGCGTTGGTGAGCGTGAGCTGTTTCCACCGGGTGGCCACCATTTGCGCAGCTGATTCGTGAAAGCCCACGATGCTGTCCACCACATCCGGTGGTGCCTTGTGAACGAGCCGGAAAACCCAGGCGATGATGCCCTGAGCCCAGGTGCCCACGCGACGTGCACCTGTTTCACTGCGCAACACAATGGCGATGATGACGACCGACACGATGAAAGCAATCGCCGCTATGAGGGCGATGAACTCTAACTGGCTGCTGATGGTGCGCCGCTCAAGACCGAACAGCAGCACCAGGGCCATGGCCGGAGTCCCGAAAGTCATCAGGTACGTCCACACCGCATCAGCGGCGACGGCAGCGGCGGCTTTGCGTTGGGGCACCCGGTAGGTAGCGAGGACTGAATACTGCACACCCACCGCGATGGCACCGCCGGCCCAGGGCACACCGGTGGCGATCGCGAAGCCGGCCTGCCGGTCGAGGAAGGCGGCCTTATAGCCCAGCCCCGGAATAGCCGCGGGCGCGGTGAGCGGATACACCAGGATGGAAAACAGCGAGCCCACGACAATAACGATGAGCCACTCGCGCGGGATTGCTAGCGCGGCCTGCCAGCCTTGTTCAAAGTTGCCGAACTGGGGGATGAGCAGGGTGAAGATGAGGACGGCCGCGACCAGCCCGAGCACCATGAGAATGATCTTGGGTAGCCATTGGCGAATCCATGACCGTGAGGTGGGTTCCGTTGCTGGCATGGCGCAACTGTAGAGGGTGACGTCAGGGCTACGCAGGTGTTGCCACCAGCACCTGCAACACTAACGCGGCCATGTCTGCCATCCTCGCGCTGATTGCCAGTCTGACCTGGGGAAGTGCTGACTTTCTCGGTGGGCTGGCAACCCGTCGTGCCGGTGTTCTTCGGGTGCTGTCGGTGTCCTATCCCGCTGGTGCCCTGCTGCTCACACCGATGGCCATCTGGTTGATCCCCGGCACGCTGGACGCCGAAACGCTGTGGTTCTCCGTGGCCATTGGCACCGTCGGAGCGGGAGCACTTGCATTGCTGTACGGCGCACTCGCTCGTGGGCCGATGGGCGTTGTCTCACCGGTTACCGCGGTGCTGGCAGCAGCCATACCGGTGATCGTGGGTTTAACCCGCGGCGAAAACTTGCCACCCTGGGCGTTTATCGGCATGGCGCTGGCGGTGCTTGCCGTGTTCTTGGTAAGCCGCCAGCGTGGTGAACATTTACGCGTGAGCCCGATGGCGTTGACGTTGAGCATCATCAGTGGCGTGGGCATTGGCATTTACCTCACACTGCTGGGGCTGGCGCCGGAAAGTTCAGGAATCTGGGCGGCCACGGGCGCGCGCTGGGTGTCCTCTGTGTTGGTGATCGGCGTGCTGCTGGTGGTGCTTCGTCCGACGCGGAACGGCAATTTTCCGTGGGCCGTAGCCGTCGCCGGTGGGTCACTCGATGCGATCGGCAATGGCATCTTCCAGTTGGCCGCCCAGCGCGGCGATCTGTCGATCGTGGCGGTGTTGGGATCTCTCTATCCAGCCGCCACGGTAATGCTCGCTCGCGTGTTCCTGGGCGAACGCCTCTCTCGCGTACAGGCAGCCGGTGTGGTCGTGGCCCTGGTGGCAGTCGGGTTTCTCTCCTGGCCCTAGTCCTAACCGTTGACTCACCGATGTCTTACTGTGGGAGCGTGGCGAAGAGGGATGCCGATCAATTCGCGGCGAAGGTGCAGGCGGGCATCTCACGCGGGCTAGATGTTGTGGATGCCTGGCGAGCTGCTCGCGCTCAGCGCCCCACCCGGGCCCAGCGCGAACTTCGCGAGCAGCGCGACCGGGCCGTTGCCACCCATCGGCGAGAGGTGAAGGCCTATGAGCGGCGGAAGAACCGTGCCCGCGTTCAGACCATTGGCGGCACCGCGGTAGCCGGAGTTGCGGGCACTGTAGGCGTACTCGACGTGGTGGTGGAAGCCACCACATCACAGGTGGGGGTTTATGGGCCGTCGTGGATGTGGCTGGGTGCAGCCGTTGTGGGCGCCGTGAGCGCGTGGATGGGACGCTCGAACGGAAAGACCCTCCGTGCTCCCGGCGTCTTCCTGCCACCGGTTGAACCGCCACTGCAGTTGCGCGCCGAAGCCATTGGAAGTCGAGAGTCTGAACAGCTCACCCACCTTCGATTGCAGTTGGTGGAGGTCTTGGTGCCACTTGATCGACTTGAGCCAGCAGCCGCCAATGAATTGCGAAGGGTTGATCTCGAAGCTGCGCCGCCGCTCCACGCACTCATTGAACGACTCGAGGTGCTCGACCGGATGCAGCGGGAAATGCCGGGTACCTCGGCCGGTGACGCGGCAAGTAAGGCTGCCGAGCAGGTGCGCGAGCGACTCTCGATTGGTTGCTCCAACTATGAATCGCTACTCACGGCATCAGCCGGTTTACTATCTGCCCCAGACCTTTCTCGAACGACCGATGAAATTTTGGCGCCGGCAGTGCAGGCGCTGACCGCCTACGCACACGGTCTGCAACGCGCGGCCAATCCCGACTCACCTCTGTGAGCGCGGTGTACAGCTAGGTGCGCTGGCTGATACGTGGATCCTTCAACTCGACCATGAGGGCTTCGAGAACCAACGGTAGTGCACCATTGGCCGCCACCATTGCACGGGCAGATTCGATTGCCTCCCAACGCAAAATGGTGTCTGGCAGGTTAGCGCTACTGGCCTCGCGCTGTATCTGAGCGCGCATTTCGTCATTAATCAGTGGTATCGCTGCACCCGTTTGGAGAATGAGAACATCGCGGTAGTAGGCGATGAGATCAACGAGGGCTCGGTCTACCTGGTCGCGAATTAACCGCGTACGGCGAGACTTCTGTGTTTTCTCAGCAGCCTTCAACGCTGAGTTGGCCAAGCGGTTGGTCTTCGATGATGGTAGCCCCTGGGCTCCTTCGCCATAAGCTTGACGAATATCAGCGGTTTCGCTGGCGTCAAGTTCGGTGCTGATGGATTGAGCGTCTTCTGTTGCGGCCGATAGTAAATCTCCAGCAGCAACAAAGCATGCGGCTAGATCGCGCAGGGTTGCCGGAGATCGCAGCACCTCTTGCCGCCGGATGCGGGCGCCTTCGTCGGTGGCCAGTGCGCGAGCTCTGCCGATGTGCCCCTGCGACGCTCGGGCAGCAAAAGCAGCCATCGCTGGATCGATTTCGTAGCGATCCTGCAGCGCCTGACTCACCTCCGATGTGGTGGGCGTGCGCAACTGAACCGACCTCGTACGCGATCGAATCGTGGGTAGGACGTCTTCTTGGCTGGGCGCGCACAGCACCCACACCAAATGTTGTGGAGGTTCTTCCAGCACTTTCAACAAAACATTGACGGCCTCGGACGTGAAGCGGTCGGAATCTTCGATGATGACCACCTGCCAGCGTCCTGAGGTCGGGATCACGCTGGAACGGGAAATGAGGTGACGGGCATCCTCAGCGCCGTAACTTAAGGTGTCGGCGCGAATAATCTCAACGTCGGGGTGGCCCCCGCCCTGGGTGGTGCGACAAACGGTGCATGCACCGCAACCCCCGGCTGGACATTGCAGGGCAGCAGCGAAGGCTGCAGCCAGGGTCGACCTACCCGATCCTGGCGGCCCGGTCACCAGCCAGGCGTGGGTCATGGCTGGGCCCGGATCACGTGGGTTTGTCGCCGCAGCAACCGCACGGGTAAATGTGTGGACGGCCTCGGGTTGCCCGATGATTTGATCCCACACGCTCACGTGTTGACCCTATCGGTCTGTGGTGGTCGCCCCTACTCGTCAGCGGGGTCTGACTCAGGACCCACGTGATCGGCCAACCACTCCAGCGCTGGGGTGATGGCACGCCAGTCGTTGCGCAATCGGGTGATGACCTTGGCGGAGTTCAACCAGTCGGGCACGCCATAGTCGCGCATCAACGTGAGTTGGGTGAAGCGCAACAACTCAATGCGGGGATGGTCTGCGGGCACCCCCCGGGGTCGAGTTTTCAGCGGTGCTCCGTTTAAGACGAAGGGTGGTCGCGCTCGCTTGAGTGTGGCGAGTTCTTTTTCGATGGTGACAACCGAGGGTGAGTCGACACTGGCGCGGAAACGCGCTAGTTGAGAGCCGAGCGGTGCGTACCAGCCGCCACCGATGAATAGCCCCGATGTGGAGAATTGAATGTAGTAGCCCACGGCGTCTTCAAGTTGCACCATGGCCGCGATGCCAGTCTTATATGGGTCTTTATTTTTACTGAATCGAACATCGCGATTGGGCCGGAATATGCGAGCGGAACCAAAATCATCGGATACTGCATCAAGAAGTTCGCGCATGGGTTCGCGCACCTGTTCGTCGTAGGTGCTCTTGTGCTCAAGCCACCAGGCACGGGTGTTATTTGCTTCAAGCTGGTCGTAAAACTGCAGTGCAGCAGGAGCGAATCCGGTGAACGCCACGCGACTACTCTGACACCGTCAGGGCGTCCACGCGAGCAGCAATACTTTCGGCTAAGTCCTCGACGCTGGCATCAGCAGCGAGAACGAGGTATCGCTGGGGTGCTGCAGCGGCAAGTTCAACGAAACCATCGCGTACGCGGCGGTGCCAGGCGAGTGGCTCTGCTTCGAGTCGATCGGGGTTGTTGAGTCGAGATAGGCCGAGTTGTGGATCAATATCGAGCACGATGGTGAGATCGGGCACCAGGTCTCGGGTGGCCCACAGGCTCAGGTTGCGGACGGTATCGACCCCGAGTTCACGAGCAATACCCTGATAGGCGACCGAAGAATCCAAATAGCGGTCAGTAATCACGGTGTCACCACGCGCGAGTGCGGGACGAATTATCTGCGTCACATGGTCACCGCGAGAGGCGGCAAACAGCAATGCTTCAGCCCGAGCATCCAGGCCCTCGAACCGGGGATCAAGCACTATCTTTCGCATGGCTTCTGCCGCCGGAGTACCACCGGGTTCGCGGGTCAAGACCACTGTGTTTCCGCGCGAGCGAAGAAGCGCGGCGAGTAACTGGGACTGGGTCGACTTTCCGGCGCCCTCGCCACCTTCGAATGCGATGAATTGACCCGAATGCATAGAACCAGACTCTAGGGCTGCTGCTGGCCTAGTCCTGCACAGGTGCCCAGATGCAGGGCTCTATGCAGTGGTGACCTTCTTCGCCGCGGGCTTCTTAGCTACTTTCTTGGCTGCCTTCTTCGCCGCAGGCTTCTTGGCCGGTGACTTCTTGGCCGCTTTCTTCGCCGAAGATGTCCGTACCGCTTTCTTGGCTGCCTTCTTGGCTGCCTTCTTCACCGGGCGGCGCGTGGCCTTCTTCACCGGGCCGCGAGCGCGTCGATCAGCAATGAGTTCATAGGCTCTGGCGGGCTCAAGCGTGGTGGGGTCATCCTCGCGGCGCAGTGAAGCATTGATTTCACCGTCGGTGACGTACGGCCCGAACCGACCCTCCTTGAGTACCACCGGACGCCCACTGACCGGGTCATCACCAAGTTCCTTCAACGGCGGGGCTGATGCTGCACCACGACGCTGCTTGGGTTGTGCGAGCAGTGCCAGTGCGTCATCAAGGGTGAAGTCAAAGATCGCCTGCTCATTGGGCAGGGTGCGCGAGTCTTTGTCTTTCAATAGGTATGGCCCGTAACGACCATTCTGGGTCGTAATGGTGACCCCGTCGGCTGGATCGACGCCGACTACGCGTGGGAGCGACATCAGTTGAAGTGCGGTGGGCAGGTCGATGGTGTCCAGCGACATGGTGGAGAACAGCGAACCGGTACGTGGTTTCGCTGACTTGGGTGAATCCTCGGGGAGAACTTCGGTGACATAGGGGCCGTAGCGTCCGGCCTTGGCGACGATCGGTCGGCCGGTCTCGGGATCATCGCCGAGCTCACGATCGCCAGAAGGGGCGGCCAGCAGCTCTTCGGCCTTCTCGGCGGTGAGTTCATCGGGGGCGAGGAAATCGGGAACGGAGGCTCGCTGTTCACCGCGCTCAACGAAGGCGCCGTAGCGACCCACGCGCAAAGCCGCGTCGGTGCCCTTGATCGGAAACGTGGAAAGTTGACGCGCATCGATGGCGCCGAGATCAGCGGTGAGGTCAGCAACGCCGCGAAACTCTCCAGTTTCCGTTGCGCCACCGCGCCAGAAAGTCTGTAGTTGATCCTGGCGCAGATGATCGCCACGAGCGATGAGGTCGAGGACCTCCTCCATTCGTGCGGTGAATTGGTAGTCCACAAGATCGGTGAAGTGCTCCTCGAGGAGGCGAATCACTGAGAAAGCCAGGAAGGAGGGCACCATCGCGCTTCCCTTTTTCCAGACGTATCCGCGATCCAAGATGGTGCTCATGATGGCGGCATAGGTAGAGGGGCGGCCGATACCGAGTTCTTCCAGCCGTGCGGTGAGCGAGGCTTCGGTGAAGCGGGCGGGCGGGTTGGTGGAGTGACCGTCGGGGTCAAGTGCGAGCAGGTTGACCACCTGACCCTCACTCATTGCCGGCAGTACCTTTTCACGCTCATCTTCAGAGTCTTCGCGCGTGTTGTCGTAGGCGGCTTTGAATCCAGCGAAAAGGGTGACGGTGCCCGACGCGGAAAATTGCACGCGTCGGTTGTCCGACGCGCTTGCTTCGATGCGTGCTGTCGTGGTGGCGATGCGTGCATCTGTCATCTGCGAAGCCACGGTTCGTTTCCAGATCAGGTCGTACAGGGAAAGTTCGTCGGCATTGACCTCGGCGCTGACCTCGCCTGGGGTGCGGAATGCGTCGCCGGACGGGCGAATTGCTTCGTGAGCCTCCTGCGCATTCTTCACCTTGCGGTCATAGCGCCGCGGCGCATCAGCCACGTGATCGGCACCGTAAAGCTGGGCAGCCTGGGTGCGCGCTGCGTTGATTGCCTGCTCCGACAACGTCGTGGAGTCGGTACGCATGTAGGTGATGTAGCCGCGTTCGTACAGGCCCTGGGCCACGCGCATGGTGCGCTGGGCATTCCAACGGAATCTCCGTGAAGCTTCCTGCTGGAGGGTGGAGGTCATGAAGGGGGCATAGGGGCTGCGCTTACTTGGTTTTTCTTTTACCGACGCAACGGTGAAAACCTGCCCCGCTAGGCCCTGTGCCAGGCTATTGACCCCGGCTTCGTCAAGAACGGTGACCTCGGTGGACTTCAATTCGCCCTGATCGTTGAAGTCTTTGCCGGTGGCGATGCGGCGATCATCGACGCTGACGAGTCGGGCGGCGAAGTTTTGTGGATCAAAGGTTGCTGCAAGGTCCCAGTACGACGCGGAGGTAAACGCGATGCGCTCGCGCTCACGGTCGACCACGAGCCGAAGCGCCACCGATTGCACGCGGCCGGCAGATCGTGCCTCGCGGCCGATCTTGCGCCAGAGAACCTCTGACACCGGATATCCGTAGAGCCGATCAACAATGCGCCGGGTCTCCTGGGCATCAACGAGTTGCATGTCCAGATCGCGCGTGTGGTTGAGCGCCTCGGCGATGGCGTTTTCGGTGATCTCGTGGAAGACCATACGACGTACGGGCACCTTGGGCTGGAGCACCTCGAGCAGGTGCCAAGCGATGGCCTCACCCTCGCGGTCCTCGTCGGTGGCAAGGAGGAGTTCGTCAGAGTTTTTCAGTTTGCGCTTTAACTCCGCGATGCGCTGCTTCTTGTCCGGGTGCACAACGTAGAAGGGCTGGTAGGACTCATCCACGTTGACCGCGTACTTCGCCCACGGCTGCTTGCGCAGGTGCTCGGGCAGCTGGGAAGCCTTGGCCGCGAGGTCGCGGATATGGCCGACCGAGGCCTCCACGTCGTATTCGCGCCCGCCAGTGGCCACCCGGTTGAGGTAGCCCTTGATCGTCTTGGCCTTAGCCGGAGACTCCACGATGACTAGGACGCGGTGAGCGCCCGTATTGCCCGCCACATGATCTCCTTGATCGACGACGCCACGAGGCATCAGAAAAGAACCCCTAGCGAGTGTCTCCCACGGGGGTAGTACCCGCTAACAGCGGGTCAGGCAGGTGTGTCAACTGCGTCTGCCTCGACCGCGATGGGGCGACGCTTAGACACGATGACAGCAACGACCACAACGAGGGTGCAACCGATGGAGATCGCCCACCGCAGTGCGGTATTGGCGCCGTCACCGATAGACAGCGACACGACAGCCGGTGCCACCAGCAGCGCCACCAGGTTCATCACCTTGATCAGCGGGTTGATGGCCGGGCCGGCGGTGTCCTTGAACGGATCGCCCACCGTGTCACCGATAACGGTGGCTGAGTGAGCTTCTGAACCCTTGCCGCCGTAGTTGCCGTCCTCGACGAACTTCTTGGCGTTGTCCCAGGCCCCACCGGAGTTGGACAGGAACACAGCCATCAAGACGCCGGTAGCGATGGTGCCCGCGAGATAGGCGCCAAGGGCACCCACGCCGAGACCGAAACCCACAGCGATGGGAGCAAGCACGGCCAGCAGGCCTGGTGTGACCAGTTCGCGCAGGGAGTCGCGCGTCACGATGTCGACCACCTTGGCGTACTCGGGCTTCTCCGTGCCGGCCATGATGCCCGGACGCGTGCGGAACTGGCGTCGGACCTCGAAGATGACCGCACCGGCAGCACGAGAAACCGCATTGATAGCCAGACCAGAGAAGAGGAAAACCACCGATGCGCCGATGATGAGGCCCACCAGGTTAGAGGGGTTGGCAACGTCGAGGATGCCTTCGTACTGAAGGTCATCCAGCGCATTGCCCAGCGCTGCCCCGGTGGTGGTCGTTGCACCCACCACCGCGTCGCGGAAGGCACCGAACAGCGCGGTTGCCGCAAGAACTGCGGTGGCAATGGCGATGCCCTTGGTGATGGCCTTGGTGGAGTTACCGACCGCGTCGAGGCGGGTGAGCACTGCGGCACCTTCACCGTGTACATCGCCGGACATCTCAGCGATGCCCTGGGCGTTGTCACTGACCGGACCGAAGGTGTCCATCGACACGATCACACCGACGGTGGTGAGCAGGCCGGTGCCGGCCAGGGCGATCGCAAACAGGCTGAGCAGCACCACGCCGCCACCCAGAAGGTAGGCACCGTAGACGGCCGTGGCAATAAGCAGTGCCGAGTACACGGCTGACTCTAGGCCCAGTGAAATACCGGACAGGATGACCGTGGCCGGGCCGGTGAGTGAGGTCTTGGCCACGTCATCGACCGGGCGACGGTTAGTTTCGGTGAAGTAGGCGGTCAACTGCTGGATCACCGCGGCCAGGATGATGCCGATGAACACAGAGCCGAGCACGAACCAGCGCGGATCGATGGGATCGCCTTCACCCAGGACGGTCGCTTCGATGCCACCGATGCTGGTGATTTCCGCCCATGAGGCCGGCACGAAGTACAGCACCGCGACGATGACCAGAAGAGCTGAGATGACCGCGGAGATGAAGAAGCCGCGGTTGATGGCACTCATGCCGGAACGGTCAGAGGCACGCGGGGAGACAGCGAAGATGCCGATGACGGCGGTGAGGACACCGATGGCGGGAATGACGAGGGGAAGAACCAGGCCGAGTTCGCCGAAGGCAGCTTTGCCCAGGATGAGTGCTGCGACGAGGGTGACGGCGTAGGACTCGAAGAGATCAGCGGCCATGCCGGCGCAGTCGCCCACGTTGTCGCCCACGTTGTCGGCGATGGTGGCCGCATTGCGGGGGTCATCTTCGGGGATGCCCTGCTCTACCTTGCCCACGAGGTCGGCGCCGACGTCGGCAGCCTTGGTGAAGATGCCACCACCCACGCGCATAAACATGGCGAGCAGTGCGGCTCCAAAGCCGAAGCCCTCCAACACCTTGGGGGCCTCAGACTGGTAGACCAAAACCACGATTGCGGCACCGAAGAGGCCAAGGCCGACGGTGAACATGCCAGCGACGCCACCGGTGCGAAACGCTAAACGCATGGCCCGCTGTTCGCCGCCATCTCGGGCAGCGGCGGCTACGCGCACGTTGCCGCGCACGGCGAGCCACATGCCCATGTAGCCGGTGATTCCGGAGAACACCGCGCCCACGAGGAAGAAGATGGAGCGACCGATGCGCTCAGAGTTGGTCTCGGCCGGTAGGACGAAGAGGACGAAGAACACAACGACGGCGAAGATGGCCAGCGTCTTGAACTGTCGGCTCAGATATGCCGAGGCGCCCTCTTGGATCGCACCGGCGATCTCCTTCATTTTAGGAGTGCCCTCGTCGGCTGCGAGTACTTCGCGCACCAGAACGGCCGCGACGAGCAGCGCGAGAATTGCGACGACGGCAACGATCACCACGGTCACCAGATTGGTTCCCGAGAGATCGATGATGGTGGACTCCATGACACTCCTTGCCAGCAGGCGAGCGGGTTGCCCCGCATCCTTAGGGGTTGATAGGTCTGTTCGTTGCGCACTGGCAGCAAGATCAAACTGCCCAGACTCCGGCGCAGTTTACGCAGGGTGTTAGTTACGTCACCCTCGGGGTCTGGTCGCTCTCATGGGGTTGGTGATGCGTGAGTCCCCACCGACGGGTCCAACGTCGGAGCGAGGAGTCATAGTGGGCACGTGGAAGAAGCCTCGGCGGAGTCCGGCGATGTGCCGTGGCTGCACGGGGTTGGCGCCCAGGCCCGACATGTTGAACATATCGACGGACGTGAGGGCACCCATGCCGCCTGGCCCGATTGGGCACCGGAAACGGTCGTGGCCGCTTTCGCCGAGCTAGGCATTGGCGCACCGTGGATCCATCAGCGAGAACTCGCCGACTCGGTGTGGTCTGGTCAGCACAGCATCATTTCCACCGGCACCGCATCGGGTAAAACCCTGGGTTATTGGCTGCCCACGTTGAGTTGGCTCGTCACTGATCCCGGCGCCACCGCGTTGTATCTGGCCCCCACCAAGGCCCTCGCCCACGACCAGCTTCGGTCCATCAATGAACTCGACCTGAGTGATTTACGCGCATCCACCTACGACGGGGACACCCCGGGCGATCAGCGCCAGTGGATCCGTCGCCACAGCCGACTCGTACTCACCAATCCAGATCTGGTTCATCGCTCTGTGGTGCCTCGCCATCGAGCCTGGACCCGTTTCCTGCGCGGACTTCGCGTGATTGTGGTGGATGAGGCTCATATCTATCGCGGCGTGTTCGGTTCCCATGTGTCGTTGGTGCTGCGGCGGCTTTTGCGGATGGCGAATAAATATGGTGCACAACCTGTGGTGGTGTTGGCTTCGGCCACCGTTGCCGATCCGGGTAGCGCAGCACAACGACTCATCGGTGCCCCGGTTCATGTGGTGGATCAAGATTTTGGACCGCGAGCCGATCTCACCGCCGTGCTGTGGCAGCCCCTCGACATCGGTGCCGGACCCCGTTCGGCCATGACGGAAACCGCGCACCTCGTGGCCGACCTCGCGCTGACGAAAACGCGCACGCTGGCTTTTTTGCGCTCTCGACGGGGGGCAGAGACCACCGCCATGATGGCGCGAGAGATCGCCACCGACGCCGCCCATTCCGCAGGAGAAGCCGCTCCCACCATCGCCGCCTACCGCGGGGGCTTTTTACCGCAGGAGCGACGTGAATTAGAGAAGGATCTGCGCTCGGGCAAGTTGTTGGCGGTGGCCACCACGAACGCCTTGGAGTTGGGGATGGACATTGCCGGCATGGATGCGGTGGTCGTTACCGGTTGGCCGGGAACGCGGGCATCACTGTGGCAGCAGTGGGGTCGGGCGGGG
>ERZ887849.1891-NODE-1891-length-18162-cov-32.620589_pt1 | contig 18162 bp, 17 predicted proteins | sample MGYA00521267_ERZ887849 | MGnify/ENA primary metagenome ERZ887849 (study PRJEB32303, sample SAMEA104408601) | aquatic metagenome | biome: Brackish water; feature: Pelagic; material: water | place: Baltic Sea | collected 2014-06-06T16:11:00 | depth 2,863 m ... | reverse complement strand
TCAGGTGTTGGATCTGGATCAGGTGTTGGATCTGGATCAGGTGTTGGATCTGGATTCACTGACAGGTCTATGGTTTTACCCTTACAATCAACCTTGTTTCCCTTTGGGGTATTAGGTTCATCATCCATAACATTGATAATTCCATCTCCGTCATCATCTCTCAATTTTTTTGTTAAATTTTGATTGGTGCTGTCCAATTTTTTAATCTCCACGTCTAAATACGACATGTCAGGAAAGCACGGTGTATATGCCCAATCCATGTGTGTTTCATTTTTACCCAAGTAAAAATTCAATCCTAAACTCCCATTAGCAAGAAAACCATCAAACCCCCTTTGACTATGGGATTGCGTCATGTCAAAAGTATATTGCTGATAAATATGCCAGATAAAGGATATATCTGCCACAAGAGCTACTCTATTTCCTAATTTAATCTGTGGTGTAAAACCTACCACATAATTGAACATTTTGTCTGATAATCCATCATCCACACTCTTAATTTGGGACAAACCTCCTCCTGTGTGAAACAATAAACTAACGTGATTTGAGAAATTTTCAAACTTGAATGCTCTACCAATATCCAAAATTAATTGAAATGAACTTCGCATGTAGTTCGTTCTAAATTCGAAACTGTTGCCATTTGAACCAAATTCGTCATTTTTAATTCGGTCAAAACCTCCATCCACTTTAATACCGTATTTGTTATTAAACATGTATCGAAGTCCACCTGAAGCATGAAACAAACCTACCGTATTTGAAAAATATCCTGTAGCGTATGGTTTTACTGCATTTGTAGCACCACCATTTAAATCCAAAGACCATTTATTATTTTGCTCAAACTGTGCTTGACCCACGTTTGAAAAAATCAATAAAATTAAAGTTAAAAATATCCGAATCATCCCAATGCTTTTCATTATGAACAAATATAAGCTAAAAACCTTTAATTATTGTATCAATTTCGAGTGAATATAAACTTGCGTAGTTGATAATTTGAAAAATCATAATATTCCATAACGAGATCTTTCGAATTAAACAAAACCAAACTAAATGGAACAATTCCCTGATTGACAGCTAGATTCAATACTTCTAAATTTGAATTTACATCCAACGAAAATCCCTCGAAATCAATACTGTAGGCTTGACCATTGGCAACTTCATCGTTTTGAAAAAACACCACTCCAGAAGATGTATTTTCCTCAAAATTCAGATTTAATTCACCTTCAACATTATTGAGATAATAGGTAAAACCCTGACCATCTACAATCCGCATTTCCTCAAGCACCCAGTTTCCAGAAATTTTATTTTCAATTCTTTGTTGTTTTGAGCAAGAAACAAGAATAGATAATATGAATGTAAAAAGAAAAAGCACTTTCAATTTACTCATGAAAATACTATTGAAGAAAGCATTTGAATTCCTTTTTTAATCGAACGAGGGTCGATGTCAAAATTGGGATGATGCAATCCGTTAACGATACCCCTTTCTTCATTTCTAACTCCTAATCTAAAAAAACATACTGGAACAAGTTGACTGTAATAAGCAAAGTCTTCAGAAGTCATTCTCTTGGGCAATTCATGAACTACTTCTGCTCCAAAATTATCAATGGCAACGTTTCGAATTGCACGCGTTAGCTCGACATCATTTTTAAGAAATGGATATCCATGGGAAATATTTAATTTGATTTCTCCTTTATACTTTCTTGAAATATTTTCAGCAATAAACAATAGCTCACTCTTCGCTGTCTCTCTCCATTCCTCATCCATTGTTCGAAAAGTACCTTTTATAAATGCTTTTTCAGGCACTACATTGGTTGCTCCCTTGGCTTCAAAATGCCCAAAATTTATTACACTAGGAACATTTTTCGGGGTATTTTCATCTATAAATTGCTTGGCTTTAAGAATAAATTCAGCACCCATGAAAAGTGGGTTCACCGTTCGGTCTGGAAGTGCTCCATGCCCTCCTAATCCTTTCACCTCAATATGCAATTCATCACAAGATGCCATATACAAACCTCCTTTAAATCCAAAATGACCATGGTCCAAATCAGGAAATACATGAAGCGCCACCATTTTATCAACTTTCGGTTTTTCAAGCCCACCATCTCTAATCACATAGGTTGCTCCTCCCGGGTTTTGTTCTTCTCCTGGCTGGAAAATAAGCTTTACGGGTTGCTTCAATTGATTTCTATTCTCATAAATAAACTCCGCTGTTCCAAGTAATATAGAAGTATGTACATCATGACCACATGCGTGCATGACCCCATCAACTTTACTTTTATAAGGCACCTCATTCGCCTCCTGAATTGGCAAAGCATCAAGATCTGCTCTTAAGGCAATACAAGTCATGTTTTCTGAATGATGATCCCCTGAAATTAAAGCGGCAATGCCCGTATCTCCAATTGAAAAATTATCAATACCAATTTCAGATAAAACAGATGAAACAAATTTTGAGGTATTGTATTCCTTGTAGGACAATTCGGGATTGCGATGCAAATGCTCGCGGTACCCTAAGACCTTATCATAAATCTTATCAGAGTACATCTCGATTTGTTTAAAATCAATCGCCATCTGAAGTGATTGAAGTATAACCTGAAAGAATTAATTTAACCGACACCACAGCCATCAGTAGGCCGAAGAGAAACTTAACCATTCCTGGCTGTAATTTAAGGGACAACTTGGATCCGAAGTAAGCGCCAATAAAAAAGGTCAAGGCAATGACCAAACCGTATTTCCAATTTACATCACCCGACTTCCAGTAATTCATTACCCCTAAAAGAACTACAGGCATAGACAGAATAAACAGACTCGTACCTTGTGCTTCATGTTGGGATAGGCCTACTAAAAAGACGAGGGCTGGAACAATAATGATACCCCCTCCTACTCCAACAAAACCGCTCAATAATCCAGCAGAAATACCAATAGAAAATAGAATTAAAACCGTTTGAATTGTCATGTTTTATCTTTAAAAATCAAAAATACAAAATCTATTCAACTAATAAATTACATCCGCGAAGATCAGATTTTTCAATTCTTCCCATGAGTTGAAATTTATCCCCATACTTTATCCCCGTGTCTTCTGTGGCAATGAAACTACAGCCGAATACATTGGCGAGGTCTACTATATTTATTCCTCCTCGTTTCTCATCTCCGATAATGGACAGGGGATCGTACAAGTCCCTAATGAGAACGCGCATCCACGGTGGACCTTGAAACTGGAGATCCTTGGTGCAATAAGCTTGAGAAAGCAGTTCCGTCATTCCGTATTCAGAATACAGACGATTTATATTTAATTCTTTTATAAGCTTTGAATGCAATTCCTCCTTTGACATCTCTTTACGTCTTCCCTTCATTCCGCCCGTCTCGATTACGATTGCATTACTTAAGTTAATTCCTAAAGCACATAAATCCAATAAAGAATACGCTACACCAATCACTACAAGTTGTTTACCCATGTTTTGTGATTTGGAGACAACTTCTTGTAATTGATCCAATTCAGAAAGAAAAAATTGTGATTCATTATTATTACTGTTTTCAATCAAACTGTTTACCATATAAACGAGACTGGAATCTCCCTGCTCAACATAGTTTGGGAGAAGACCTATAATGGTTTGGTCTTCAGGATTTCCAATAAAGCTCCTGTAAGTACTGTCAAAAGAATGCTTATAAATATCAGTATCTGCAACATAGTGGCTACTTCTTTCTCCTTGCGTGCCACTGCTTTTAAAAACACACTCATGTTCAATAAAAGTATTCGAGATGATTTTTCTCGATTTATAAAAGGATATTGGTAAAAACGGAATCTCACTCAAGTTACTAGGATTAATCTTTCCTAACGCATTCGCATAATCAGAATAAACCTCACAATGAGTCAGCTGATACCTAAAAACTTCCAATGCCAGGTCTTCAAATTCCTGAATTGAATGATTTTTGAATATTTTATCTCTCCATTCCACGCAGTAAAGTTATTTAATATCGGCCTACAAATAATAATCTAATTACTTTTGAACGAAAATCAACTCTCATTGTTAATCAAACGAGTGATAATTAAAATTTAATAAATTGAAAAAGACTTGTGTTTTATTGATTCAATTAGGGACTCCAGACAGCCCGAAAACAAGTGATGTTCGAAGATATCTTTCTGAATTTTTAAATGACCCGCGAGTAATCGATTTGCCGTATTTGGCTCGAAAACTTTTAGTAAATGGAATTATTGTTCCATTCAGAGCTCCGAAATCGGCAAAAATATACCAAGAGCTTTGGGAGATGAGCGGTGGGGTTTCTCCGTTAATCACACACACAGAAAATGTTACCCAGCTCCTTCAAGAGAAAATGGATGAGCAGTTTACTGTAGAATTTGCAATGCGATATCAAAATCCTTCTATGGATATGGTTCTCGAAAAAATCAGAAAAGTCAACTACGACAAAATCATTATAATCCCTCTTTTTCCGCAGTACGCCAGTGCCTCAAGTGGCTCCGCTATCGAAAAAGCAATGAATATCATAAGAAAATGGTGGGTCATTCCAGAAATCAAAATTGTAAGTCAATTTTGGGATTCGGAAGGATATATCAACTCCATTGTAGAAAGAAGTAAAGCCTTTGATCTAAAATCTTATGACCATGTTTTGTTTTCTTACCATGGGTTACCTGAACGGCATGTAGATAAAGTTTATGAAGGAAGTGATCTTTGTACCGACCAGCCTTGTGAAATAGAATTAAACGAAAAAAACAAGTTGTGTTATAAGGCAACTTGTTTTGCAACAACACGATTAATTGCTGAAAAATTAAATCTTAAAGATTCTGACTACACCGTTTGTTTTCAGTCCAGATTAGATAAAAAATGGCTTACTCCATTTTCAGATCAAGTAGTTGAAGAATGGGCGAAAAAAAACGCCAAAAGATTACTGGTATTTTCGCCAGCTTTTGTGGCTGATTGTCTAGAAACTCTCGTGGAAATCGGATCGGAATATCAAGAAATTTTTGAAGAACATGGTGGTAAAACAGTAGATCTTGTTCCGAGCAGCAATGACCACCCTGAGTTTATATCATGTCTGAACGAATTGGTATTAAACGCTTAGTAATTTGTGCATCATTGAATAGTTTGTTAATTTTGCACCTCATTTAAAGAAGATTATGTCAAATACAACAGAAAAAATGTCTTATAAAGTAAAAGATATTTCCCTTGCAGATTGGGGAAGAAAAGAAATCAAACTTGCTGAAGCAGAAATGCCAGGATTGATGAGTCTAAGAGAAGAATTTGGTGCATCCAAACCTCTTGCAGGAGCAAGAATTGCAGGTTGCTTGCACATGACTGTGCAAACGGCTGTATTAATAGAAACACTTGTTGAACTTGGAGCTGATGTAACATGGTCATCTTGTAATATATTCTCAACTCAAGACCATGCAGCGGCAGCAATTGCAGCGGCAGGAGTTCCTGTTTATGCATGGAAAGGAATGAATGACGAGGAATTTGATTGGTGTATTGAACAAACCTTATTTGCATTTAAAGATGGTCAACCACTAAATATGATTTTAGATGATGGTGGTGATTTAACCAATATGGTATTTGACCGTTATCCTGAATTGACTGCGAACATCAAGGGTCTTTCTGAAGAAACAACAACAGGAGTTCACAGATTATACGAAAGAAAAAACAATGGTACTCTTGTTATGCCAGCAATCAATGTAAATGATTCGGTAACAAAATCTAAGTTTGACAACAAATACGGATGTAAAGAATCATTGGTTGATGCCATTAGAAGAGCTACAGATACCATGATGGCTGGAAAGGTTGCCGTTGTATGTGGATATGGTGATGTTGGTAAAGGTTCAGCTGCTTCTTTAAAAGGTGCGGGAGCAAGAGTGATTGTAACTGAGGTTGACCCGATCTGCGCATTACAAGCCGCTATGGATGGTTTCGAAGTGAAAAAATTAGACAGTGTTGTTCACAACGTTGATATCGTAGTAACAACTACTGGAAATAAAGACATTGTTGTCGGTTCTCATTTTGAAAAAATGAAAGACAAAACAATCGTATGTAACATTGGCCATTTTGACAACGAAATTGATATGGCTTGGTTGAACGGTACTTATGGTGATAGCAAAATTGAAATCAAACCACAAGTGGATATGTACAACATCAAAGGAAATGAGATTATCCTTTTAGCAGAAGGAAGATTGGTAAATCTTGGATGTGCTACAGGTCACCCATCTTTTGTAATGTCTAACTCATTTACAAACCAAACATTGGCTCAGCTAGAGCTTTGGGGAAATTCAGACAAGTATGACAACGACGTTTATATGCTTCCAAAAGCATTAGACGAAAAGGTAGCCCGTTTACACCTTGCAAAAATTGGTGTGGAGCTTGAAGAGCTTTCTTCGGATCAAGCAGATTATATTGGTGTTAAAGTTCAAGGCCCTTACAAGCCTGAGCACTACAGATATTAAGAATACAAGATATTCTTCAAAAGAAAAGCGAGCCAAATGGTTCGCTTTTTTTTTAATAAACAATTATAAAAAACAGTTTGGTTTAATCGTTGATTCTTTGCTGCTCCCATTGCTCTATAAAATTCAGCTTTTCTGAAATTATTCTTTTACCCATATTGTATTTCTCAATACCATAATTCTTTTTCTTTTCTTCAAGCATTCTATCACAATACAAGAAATATTTTTTCGCCAAATCACTAAATCCGAGACTAAAGTACAAGTCAGCTGTTCCAAATAAAGCGTATATATCATATCCTTTGTCATATTCATATTCAACCGTTAGTTTTTCTTGAAAACTTAACAATAATTTTTTTGCAGCTTCTACCTGCCCAAACCTTTTAAAGACGACTGCCATTCGCAGTAGTTCATTCTGTTTTACTATAAAGTATTCTTTACTATCGAGGTCTTTGAGGTATTTAATAAGATTTTGAACATCAAAGAATTGAAATTTGAAATACGCCTTGAAAGCATTCATCACCCCTATATCGTATACTGAAGTATGGATTTCTGATTCAAAAAGCTCCTGTACAATATGCATGTCTGTCAATGTTTTTAAAGACTCATTGAACTCAATACTGCTTTCAGTCCATAAATCCCCCATATTAGGTTGATAACACGTGTAATAAAAATCCAGTGAATTTTTAAATGTAGATTGCTTTTTAATAAGGTCTACCAACTGACCTTTATCATAATTGAAGTTTGCATCTATTGAAAATATTACAGCTTACAGCGCAACTGTTCAGGGAGGATCAAATTTCATACAAGGACAAGCGGTAATTGACAATACAGCATGGAACGCTGTTGGCCCACTTAGGATGTGGCTGAGCGGTGAAGGATACATCTGGTCGGCAGCACCTCAGACGGTTGATTTAGAGGTGAGCCAAACCGTACTTTCTAGCTATAGATCAGCCGTACTCAATCAAGGTGGTGGCTATCTATTTTTTAGAATATTTGAATCGGATGCACCTCATGAGGTTAACTACTACAGGGTGGTCAACTCAGACATCAACTTTGCAGCAGTATCCAATGGACTTTCAGGAGGCCAATACCTAAGTGAAGTCTTTTATATTGGAGGAAGTGGAAAAACCTCATTTACAAAACCAACTTTTGGATGGTCAATGCCTGGTAATGAGGGAGCTACTGGTCAACAAGGACCATCAGGAAGTGTCGTTTCTGCAGGAACAGGAATCGATGTAACCGGTTCTGGTGCTGCAGGAAACCCGTATGTAGTAAGTTCAACAAGTCCTACATATAGTATTGGTTTGTGGCCAGAATTGGGAGGATATGTATTTAGAGTATCTCCTGACGGAAAACATGGCTTGGTCGCTGAAACACAAGATCAAATAATTAGCGCAACTTGGTTTGAAGCTCAAAATGTTATTTCCGAACCTGCCAACCATTCCGTTGATGGACAGGTATTTTCAGATTGGAGAATGCCTACCAAATATGAGCTCAATGAGATGTTTATTCAACGCTTTGACATAGGCGGTTTCAATACCAACTTAAGCACGGGCGGATATTATTGGAGTTCCACTGAAAATGACAACAACAGTTCCTTTAATCAGCTATTCTCAATTGGAAATGTATACACTACTGGGAAGCCTAGCAGTCTTTATGTGCGTTCTGTTCGTGCGTTTTAGGATTGATGTCAAAAGTCCAATCAACTGATGAGAAATCAACACCCTCCCCGATCACACATAAATTCAATTCCCGTTTTTGATACCTCAAACCAGCATCCTGTTTCTAAGGGGAGATCTCTTTTGGGATCTTCCGGCATGGTATAAACCCTTTCCACATATTGCGTGTTGCCTTCAGAAACATGGAAAACAAATGTATCACCAAATAAAAACTCTAATAATGTCATAACGTATTTGGTATCCAAATTTGGTAAGTTAAAAGATTGTCCTCCATCCCACATTTTATCATCCATTAAACGTTGATATGATATGTAGTTTGTTGTGTACGAAATACCTGATCCAAAATTTTCGGTAGACGAATTAATCCATGGCAAAATAACGGAGTCCCCTGAGGTTTTTATAGCCATTTCAGAGCCATTGGAATATTCCGGAGCCATGATTCGATCCCCCTTTGAATTGAAGGTTACAAACTGACTGATACGATCATTTTCAATATACACGTCTTCTGTATCCAAGACAACGTCAATAAACTTGTATTGGTCTATGAAATAAGCCCTCAATACACCAAAACCATCAAAATCAGAAATGGGATCTTTTAATGCAATCCGGTAATCAATTGGAATAGGTTTTGGAACAAATAGATTGTCATTAGGAGCGTCAATATACCTCTCGTATGCTGCCACCCAATCATCATATCGTTTGGTTTTTTGTTTTTTAATCCAATTTGCCTTGAGCGCAACCATTGGGTCAGCCCCTACCCATTTTACTTCATACATTGATGTTTGGTATCCTTCAGCATCTGAATCCAAATTATTCACAAAATTCTCACTGCTTGAATAGTTCCAAGGAGATTGTGAAAATGCCAATTTCTCTAAGTTCCAGCTATCCGTTTCACCATACTCAAAACCAAATCGATAGCTTTCGTTTTTAGAAATCATATCTGAAAAACTTCCTCCAATGGATTTCTTTAATGTATTCAATACCTCTTCATTCGGAAATTCTGAATGCAACATCCAGCACTTGTTGTGAGGGAAGTAAAAAAAGAATTGCTCTCCTGAAGTATCAGAGAAAACACGCCTTCCTTCTATCAATTCATCAAGTTGTACGTATTTTCTTGAAAATCTTTTTGTTAATGAATCACTTGGCCAGTTTATTTCATTATTCACGCCTTTTGATGAGGGGAAATCTTCATATAGAGCACTAATTATTAGATAGGAGTCTAAAGAATTTACGTTTTCATTATCGGATTGAGCAAGGTTTTCTTTATCTGAAAATTCCGTATTATTTGACTTTTTTGTATTAGAGTCATTTGGCTTATTATCAGAGCAGGATAAGAATAAAGAAAGTGAAAAAATAAAGAAAAAGTATTTCATGTGTACTTAAGTTTAGTAATCAAATAACAATTTGAAGTCGACTAAGGTAGCCATTTTTCAGATTAAGTAAATGACATCATAAAAAATGGCAGTTACACTTCTAAGGCTTGCATTACGCGCATACCCTAATGAAAATTTACTGAATTGAGCCAATAAAAATATATAGATTCAAAATCAAATAGAATAGAGCCGGTAAGGAAACCCACAAGCTATCTTTAGACCTCATACGGACGAGTAGTCCACAAAACATGAGTAAAGCAAGACAAAAAGACGACAATACCAGTAAAGGATTAAAAAGCAAACCTAGAAAGATACCAGAAGCCCCTAAAAACTGACACAGTATTATAATTCTTCCTGAATTCTCCATCCCTAATCGTATCAACTCCTCTCTCATTCTTGGAGAAATAAAGTAATAAAAAGAGTACGCAAAAAAGGAAAAACCAGAAAATAGAATACAGATTTTATAAAAATCCATCCAATATTAATTCATAGAATCAATGGCAATAATTGCACAGAGAAGCAACAATATCAATGAGGGAAGATGCTTTATGAAAGTATTATTGATCTTAAAATGAAAACCTTGGGCTGCAATCATAAAACCTCCCATGAGCAGAGAGGAAAACAAGACGAGCGAGGGGAACCAAATACCAGTAATCAACAAAGTGGCTAGCGCAATCTTCGAAACACCCACTACGTTTCGGGTCAAGTCATTTAATCCAAAGGATTTAAATTCGGTTATGACATTATGATACCTGAACGTCCATACATACATAACTGATAATGCTACAGCAACTTGAGCAACTATTGATAAATTTTCCATTTTTTTTGATTTAATTATAACTATGAACGCCTACTCAAATTATCTTTCATTGCATTGTGCGTTACTGTTAATACAATTTGCAAAAAAATTTGTTCGCCATAAATCGCAGATAAATAAGTTATGGCATATGGTGACCTTGTTAGATTTGATGTTATTGCGCTTTATATTGCTCAATGGCATCATTAAGGATTTCAAGAGCTTCTGTTTTGCTTCCATAACCTTTGGGTTTTATGAAACCTCGACCTTTGTAATTTTTAAACCATATCTCTACGATATCCAAAACGCCATTATAATTCGCTTCCAATTGATTCATATCGTGAATATCTTTCATGGGGGAGTCTTGAGATATAGCGATTAACTTGTCATCCCTCTCTCCTTGGTCTGATAGATACAAAACGCCAATAATTTTACATTTCACAATGCTTTCTCGCTGAGTAGCCGGCCCAAGAACCAATATGTCCAATGGGTCACCATCGCCACCTGAGTCTTTGGATAACAACGTAGAAGGAATCATTCCATAATTACCTGGATATCCTAAATAATTTACCTTTCTTGGTGTTCCATTCACGGATTCCCATTCCAATTTTCCGCTAGATTTATTCAACTCCCACTTATCGATGGTTCCAGCAGGAATCTCAATAAAAGCATTGACGTAGCCATCTTCAGTGTATGGGGTAATATTTGTCAATATATTTGGGGCATCTTTTGACTGATCAAGTTTGGGGTTCTCGGGAATATCATCACTACTTTGTGGATTACAGCTAATGAAAAACAACAGAATACAGCAAATAAAAATCTTATAACACATGTCGATTTGGAATAACCGATCAGTTAAGAAGTCTGTTGCTTGATTAGATTCAGGGCCGAACCTGCTTCAAACCATTCAATCTGAGAAGCATTGTAAGTATGATTTAAAGAAATGTTTTCTTTCGAACCATCAGCATGAACAACCTCTAAGGTTAAGGGTTTTCCCGGTGAAAATGCTGACAAATCAACGAAGTTGAATGTATCATCTTCCTGAATTTTATCGTAATCACTTTCCACAGCAAACGTTAAACCGAGCATTCCTTGTTTTTTAAGATTGGTTTCGTGAATCCTCGCAAAAGATTTCACGATTACCGCTGCTACTCCCAAATGTCTTGGCTCCATAGCTGCATGCTCTCTCGAAGACCCCTCACCATAGTTGTGGTCTCCCACAACAATTGTAGATATCCCTGCCGCTTTATATGCCCTTTGAGTTGTGGGTACCGCTCCATAATCGCCAGTAAGCTGGTTTTTAACGGTATCGGTTTTCATATTGAAAGCATTTACTGCTCCAATCAAACAGTTGTTTGAAATGTTATCTAGATGACCTCTGTAACGCAACCAAGGACCTGCCATTGAAATATGGTCGGTAGTACATTTTCCGTGTGCTTTTATCAAGAGTTTGGCATCCGTAATTTGATTACCTAATGGAGTAAACGGCGTCAATAATTGAAGGCGTTCAGAACTTTCTGAAACTACCACATTGACCCCTGAACCATCCGATTCTGGTGCTTGAAAACCTGCATCTTCAACATCAAAACCTTTTGGAGGCAACTCAAAACCAACTGGCTCTTCTAGTCTAACCTCTTCCCCATTCTTATTGGTTAAGGTATCTGTGGTTGGGTCAAAGTCCAATCTTCCTGAGATCGCTATCGCTGCAACCATTTCAGGTGATGTAACAAATGCATGTGTATTTGGATTTCCATCCGCACGTTTGGCAAAGTTTCTATTGAAAGAATGAACAATGGTGTTTTTCGGAGCATTTTTAGGATCACTATACCTACCCCACTGACCGATACATGGACCACATGCATTGGTGAATATTTTTGCACCCAAATCTTCAAAGTTTTTTAATAAACCATCTCTATCTGCGGTATATCTCACTTGCTCTGAACCAGGATTAATCCCAAAATCTGCTTTTGCCTCTACCCCTTTTTCAAAAGCTTGTTTGGCAATGGAAGATGCTCTTGACAAATCTTCGTATGAAGAATTGGTACAAGAACCGATGAGCCCCCATTCAACATTTAAAGGCCAATCATTTTTGTTCGCTTTTTCTGTCATTTCAGCTCCTGCTCTAGTCGCTAAATCTGGAGAAAAAGGACCATTAATGTGTGGTTTTAGCTCATCTAAATTAATTTCGAGAACTTCATCAAAATAAGCTTCTGGATTCGAATAAACCTCATCATCACCTGTTAAGTGTTCTGCTATTCCGTTAGCCGCATCTGCAACATCATCACGACCCGTTGAACGCAAATAACGCTCCATCGATTCGTCGTATCCGAAGGTTGAAGTAGTTGCACCTATCTCAGCACCCATATTACAGATGGTTCCTTTACCTGTACAAGACATAGATTTAGCTCCATCTCCAAAATATTCTACAATTGCACCAGTTCCACCTTTAACGGTAAGAATTCCTGCTACTTTTAGAATTACATCTTTTGGTGAAGTCCAACCATTTAGTTTTCCCGTAAGTTTTATGCCTATTAGCTTCGGGAACTTTAATTCCCACGCCATTCCTGCCATTACATCAACGGCATCAGCCCCACCTACTCCAATGGCAACCATACCCAGACCTCCAGCATTAACCGTATGAGAATCTGTTCCAATCATCATTCCTCCTGGAAAAGCATAATTCTCTAAAACCACTTGATGAATGATTCCTGCTCCTGGTTTCCAAAAACCTATCCCATATTTATTTGATACTGAATCTAAAAAGTTAAAAACCTCAGAAGATTGATTGATGGCATTTTGCAAATCATTATCAGCACCAACTTTTGCTTGAATCAAATGATCACAATGAACGGTTGTAGGAACAGCAACTTTTGCTTTTCCCGCCTGCATAAATTGTAACAAAGCCATTTGTGCAGTGGCATCCTGACAAGCAATTCGATCTGGTGCAAAGTCAACGTAAGATTTTCCTCTTTCGTGAGCCGTATTGGCGCTACCATCCCACAAATGAGCGTATAGAATTTTTTCCGCTAGTGTTAATGGCTTACCAACTGCTTTTCTTGCTGCTGCAATTCGCTCCGGGTACCTCGCGTACACCTCTTTAATCATTTCAATATCAAATACCATTATTCTTTTTTTCGTTGAAATGCGAATTTAAAGAATTTGAGTGAAGAATCAAGGACTCATAACGGCATTGTTAAAAAAAACCAGTCGTAAAAACGAAAATGACCGAAAATAGCAATCACATTTAATGATTCTTATTCTTTACATTTGCCTAACACAAAGCCCATTTAATTAATGAATCTAAATCAGATTAATGTTATTGACCTTTCCACTGTACTTGCTGGACCGTCAGTAGGTACTTTTTTAGCAGAACTGGGTGCAAAAGTGACTAAAATAGAACACCCTAGACTTCCGGATGTTACCCGTTCATGGAAACAAGAAGCAGAAGAATCAACGAATAAAACCTCAGCGTATTTTTCAAGTATTAATTACAAAAAGAACTATCTGAAATTGGATCTTTCAAATGAAAAGGACCATCAAGAATTGATTGAAAAGGTAAAATTAGCAGACATTCTTATCTCAAATTTTAAAAAAGGTGATGATGTTAAATTGAGCATCACAGATACCATATTGAGAAAGGTGAATCCAAACCTCATTATCGCTAAGATTACTGGGTTTGGATTAGATAGCGATCGTGTTGCTTATGATTTAATTCTTCAGGCAGAAAGCGGTTTTATGTCTATCAATGGTGAGAAAAATTCAGGACCATTAAAAATGCCAGTGGCTTTGATTGATGTTCTTGCGGCCCATCAGCTCAAAGAGGCAATTCTTTTAGCATTACTTCACAGACATACAGAAGGAGAAGCGAAAACAGTCCATGTCTCTCTCTATGATGCTGCGGTTTGCAGCTTAACAAATCAGGCAAGCAATTACTTAATGACAAAAAACTCACCTGAAAGACTAGGCAATTTGCATCCCAACATAGCCCCATACGGCGAAATCTTTAAAACAAAAGACGATAAACAAATTACATTTGCCATAGGTAGTAACAGGCATTTCATTGACCTCTGTACCACTCTTAAACTAGATATCACGGAAGATCCTCATTTTGCAACCAACCAATTGAGGGTCGAGAACAGAGAAAAACTCGAAACATTGATTCAACAAAAAGTGGAGCAAATGGACTCCGCCCAGCTCACAAACAAACTGCATCAGTTGAACGTGCCTTGTGCTTTCATCAAAAGGATTAATGAAGTTTTGGAAAGTAAAATGTCCCAGGGCTTAATTCGTTCAGAGTTTATTGATGGTGAACCGACCTCAAGAATAACAAGCGTTGGTTTTAAATGGATTGATTAAAACAGAAAACCTTGACAAAAAAGCAAGAATGAATATCGACGAAATTGTATTAAGTGAATTAATAGAACTACTTACTGAAAACAAGGCGACACTATTTGAAAATATTGCAGCAGAACGAACCAATCACATCAATGTTGTTGTAGAAAACTTATATCAAGCACACAATGCCTCTGCCGTTTTGAGAACCTGTGATTGTTATGGCATAAATAAAATGCATGTTATTGAAAACATCAATAAATATAAAGTCAATAGTGACATTGCGCTTGGCGCGGGTAAATGGGTGGAAACCGAAACACACGTTCAAGGGGAACAACCAACCTTAGAATGCATCAAAACTTTAAAACAAAGAGGATACAAAATATTGGCAACAACTCCCCATACCGATGACTATGACGTTTACAATGTACCTATTCATGAGCCCATGGCCGTTTTCTTCGGAACTGAAATGGATGGACTTTCTGATGAGGTGTTAAATGAAGCCGATTACAAGGTGAATATTCCTATGTACGGATTCACAGAAAGCTTTAACATCTCCGTTTCTGCCGCAATCTTATTGAGCAGTTTAAGAATGAGACTTGAATCATCTGATTTGAATTGGAAACTAAATAAAGAGGAACAAACCAAATTAAAAATTGCCTGGTGTAATCGAACATTAATCAAAGGCGAACAAATTGAAAGAGAGATTAGAAGAAGAATAATTGGAAAAGAATTGTAAATTTGGAAATTGATAATTAATAAAAAAGTATAATCATGGGAAAAGGAGACAGAAAAACTGCTAAAGGAAAAAGAACAATTGGCTCTTATGGAGTTTCAAAAAAAAGAAAGGAAAGCGTAAAATTTGTTGCCAAACCCAAAAAGAAAAAAGCTGCTCCCAAGAAAACGGAGGAGGCTGCTGAAAAACCAGTAGCAAAAAAAGCAGCTCCTGCAAAAAAGAAAGCGACAACAACCAAGAAGAAAGCTCCTGCTGCGACTAAAAAAGCCGCTGAAAAGAAAGACTAAAAGCTCAAAAACAGTTTTTTTTTAACATTTGGATTAAATTTTCAAAAATTTTAACCTGCACGTTAAATAGTTTTTAGACTTTTGCTAAAAACATATTTACATGAAACATAATTTTGGTGCAGGTCCTTGCATTCTACCTCAAGAAGTATTTCAAGAAGCTTCACGCTCTGTTGTTGATTTCAATGGTCTATCCATCCTTGAAGTATCTCACAGGCACAAAGACTTCGTGGCTGTTATGGACGAAGCTACTGATCTTGTCAAAAAAGCATTAAATGTTCCTGAAGGGTATTCAGTCATTTTTCTACAAGGTGGCGCTTCTTTAGGTTTTTTAATTAGTGCATTGAACATGATGAGAAACACAAAAAAAGCGTCTTACATCAATACTGGGACATGGGCAAAAAAAGCCATGACTGAAGCCAAAAAAGCGGGTTTTGAAGTAATCGAGGCGGCAAGTTCTGCTGATACGAACTTTAATTACATTCCAAAAAACATCAATTTTGCTGTTCCTTCTGATTATTTACATTTCACTTCTAATAACACCATTTTCGGGACACAATTTAAAGAAATGCCCAAGACTTCACTCCCCTTGGTTTGTGATATGTCTTCAGATATTTTTTCAAGAGAAATTAATGTTTCTGACTTTGATTTGATTTATGCCGGAGCTCAAAAAAACATGGGACCTGCAGGAACGACACTCTACATTGTTAAAGATGAAATTCTAGGCAAATCAACTTCTGATTTTATGCCTACCTACTTGGATTTAAAGACCCATGCTGAAAAAGACAGTATGTTCAATACGCCTCCTGTATTTCCTATATATGCATCAATGCTTAATTTACGTCATTTGGTTAAGAATGGTGGTGTCAAGGGTGCACAAGAAAGAAATGAAGCCAAAGCCGCTTTACTCTATAATGAAATTGACAACAATCCATTGTTTGAAGGGACTGTAGCAAAAGAAGATCGTTCCAATATGAACATCACTTTTCTCATGAATGATGAGTCAAGACTGGATGAATTTAACAGTCTGTGGCAAGAGAATGACCTTGTTGGGCTAAAAGGACACAGGTCTGTAGGTGGATTCAGAGCTTCTATGTACAATGCACTATCTATTGAAAGTGTGCAAGTATTGGTTGATTTAATGAAAGATTTTTCAAATAAAGGATAAAAAATAAGATGAAAATATTAGCAAACGATGGTATATCTGCTAGTGGAGTTAACGCTCTTGAAGCAGCTGGATTTAAGGTGATTTTGGATAAAGTTGAGCAAGATAATTTGATTGATTTTATTAATGAAGAACAAGTTGTTGGAGTATTGGTAAGAAGCGCAACCACGGTTCGTCAAAATGTAGTGGATTCATGCCCGAGCCTTAAACTCATCGGAAGAGGTGGTGTTGGAATGGATAATATTGATGTTGCTTATGCCAGAGAAAAAGGATTGACTGTAATCAATACACCAGGTGCTTCTTCTCAATCTGTTGCAGAATTGGTTATGGGACACCTTTTTGCGGTATCAAGATTCCTATATGCTTCTTATAAAAACATGGAGACAGGGGAATTTGCCAAGCTGAAAAAGAGCTACGCTAAAGGTGTAGAGTTGAGAGGAAAAACCATTGGAATTATTGGGTTTGGCCGAATAGGACAGAGCCTAGCGTCATACGCTTTAGGAGCAGGAATGAAAGTTGTTGCCATTGACCAATATACCGAAACAGCGACTATCTCTTTAAACATTGGAGGCAAAAATGTTGATGTTCAAATCACTCCAACTGATGATTTATCATCAGTAATTGGAGATTTGGATTACATTTCTCTTCATGTTCCTAAACAAGCAGACGGAAGTGCGGTCATTCAAATGAAAGAATTTGAAATGATGAAAAAAGGGGTACGCATTGTGAATGCAGCCCGAGGAGGTGTCATCAATGAAGCCGATCTTAAAGATGCGATTTCTAAAGGAATTGTCGCAGCTGCGGCACTCGATGTATTTGAGAACGAGCCCAATCCTGACGCGTCCTTAACGTCTCATGAAAGTATTGCGTGTACACCACATATCGGTGCTGCAACAGTTGAGGCACAAGATCGAATTGGAACAGAGCTTGCGGATCAGATTAAGGCAGCTTTGGGTTAATGTGATACTATAGTGCAACTATTCAAACGTCATATACGCCTATGTATGAATAAATTAACGCTAATAAAATAAACGTTATTAGCAAGTATAAATAATGTGTATCTTTAGGTAAAACCTAATGATGAATACAGGTATTACTTCATTACTTATTATCCTGTTTAGCTGTTCGATAAATGCACAGAACGTAAACATACCGGATGTCAACTTTAAAGCTTATTTACTAGGCAATTTAGCCATTAACACCAATGCTGATACCGAAATTCAAGTTGGAGAGGCTAGTGTATTCACGGGCCCCTTGGATTGCAGTGATCAGAGCATAACAGATTTAACAGGTGTTGAAGCATTTACATCTTTGACCTATCTGAAGTGTCATGATAACCAAATATCATCATTAGATATTTC
>ERZ887849.1887-NODE-1887-length-18214-cov-15.164381_pt1 | contig 18214 bp, 13 predicted proteins | sample MGYA00521267_ERZ887849 | MGnify/ENA primary metagenome ERZ887849 (study PRJEB32303, sample SAMEA104408601) | aquatic metagenome | biome: Brackish water; feature: Pelagic; material: water | place: Baltic Sea | collected 2014-06-06T16:11:00 | depth 2,863 m ... | reverse complement strand
ATCAGGCATTTGGCAAATCTTTGGCCCGAAAGATCTGGGAAGATCGAGACAGTTTGCAATCGAATGACAAGATTGGAATTGGACGTACGGTAACCGTTCTTCCGGACGGTGGAATTGAATTGGAAGAAAATCAAAACCGTAATTTTTCTCTCAGATGTGTACAAGCTGCCAGTTTTAATCTTGTTTCTGATTCTAAACTTGCACTGCACTCTGGGGCATACTGTTTTTATACACTCCGGTCGCAAGGAGTGTTTACCGTATCATCCACCCTTGTTGATTTACAGATTCAATCCGATAAACCATTTGCTCTAATGGTTGGTGTCACTACCAACGGAGGTATGAAAGTCATTGGTCTTTTGGGCCGATTTACTCTCATTATGAATGAAAAAGAAGAAGAAGTCCTCCCCGGAGAACTTGTCTTTTGTATGCCTAAGGATTTTAGCAGAAAAATGGATGTCGAATTAAATACCCTATTGTTAACCTCTAAATTGTTAAATTCCTTCGATAAGCCTGTTGTTTTTCATAAGAAATTAAACCAACAGGCTTTATTGCAAGCTTTACGTACCAAAAATCGTTATCGTACAACGGTGGGCGATGTCCGTGGAAACCAAAATTTTGAGATGACGGTCTTTCCTGAAGAGTAAACCAAGTAACACAAGGTTATTTAGTTTTTGATGACCAAATTGAATTGTCGGTGAGGACTGTTCTGTACCTGGTTCTATTCTTGTTCCTTTCGGGTTGTTTTTCTACCCATTACGATAGAACTGAAAACTTTTCATTTCTATGGAAAATTGGAGACCTAGAGAATGCAGAATTGGAAGCTGCAAGGTTGGCAAGAGAAGGACCGAAGAGAGATCGTATGCTTTATTACTTGGAGCAAGGAGCAGTTGCTCGAATGCATGCCAATTACTCTGCCAGCATATCTGCATTAGACGGAGCTTCTCGTGAGTATGACAGGTGGTATGGTCCACATTTGCGGACTGAGACCCGATTGTCTGAGGAATTTATATCCACCTTGGGTTCAGCAGAATCCAAGCCTTACAAATCGAGGATTTATGAGCGGGCAATGTTGCGGACTTATCAAGCACACAATTACTTGCTAGCAGGTGATCGTGGTCGTGCACGGGCAGAAATTTTTAAGACCCGACAGGCAATCGAAGATACCAAGGATCTATGGAGTCAGGAGCTTTCCGTTGCCCGTGAGAAAAGTGAGAAAAAACAAGTGGATCTTTCTAAAACCCTTAATGATAAGGGTTCTTCTTCCGCACTTCTTGAAGAAAAAGAAAAAATCAAAGCCTTAATCCCGCCAGAATTTCCCAAGTTTATAAACCCAGCGGCTCTGTATTTTGAATCTTTGTACTTCCTGCATGGTGCCAGCCAAAGAGAGGATTTTGCTAAGGCCGAGTATTCATTACGTATACTGAGCTCGATTTATCCTCAAAATAAATGGATTGAAGAGGACTACAGGGCGGCAAAGGTGGGAATGCGCCTAACTGAGAAAACTGTTTATGTCTTTTTTGAAACTGGGCGGGCACCCGTAAGAGTCGAAAAGAGGTTCGATCTACCTTTGTTCTTTTTCTCCGCCACTTCTCGTGTTCCTTATCTGGGAATTGCTTTTCCAAGTCTCCGGATAAATGATCAATTTTTGAAAGATATAAAAGTTTTTCCTACCATGGATAAATCCAAGGCGGTAACCACCAAATTATTAGCCGACATGGATGCGATTGTTGCTCAGGAATTTAACGAATATTTCGACATCGAATTAACCAAAGCGATCACTGGAGCCATATCCAAGGGCGGATTACAGCACCTAGCTACCAATGCGGTTCGTTCTGAGAATGACCTTGCTCGAGTATCGGTAGGAGCAGGTGTAGGGATGTTGGCACAAGCAACAACCCGAGCAGACCTTCGTTCCTGGAGTACCTTGCCTAAGCAGGTCAGGTTTTGTAAATTATCAATTCCGCAAGATAGGAAGTTGACCTTAAGCGGTGTAGGTACGAATTTATCCACAATTGTGAACCTTAAAAATCAACAGACCCAATTACTCTGGGTACGGAGTGTATCTGCTTTTACACCCTTGCGGGTTGTAGGAGTCTGTTCGCTTTCCAAGTATTAAAAAAACTATGAAGACTAAAATTCAAAAATCTTTTTGTACCTTGTTCTTTTCTTTACTTTTTATTCTTTCGGCATGCTCACAGAAGGGAAAAGTTGGTACGGTAGGCAAGGCAGACCCTAGGGACAAAAGTGCAGAACCAGAGTTGAAAAAAGTTGAGTTCGGTGGCGAGTTGGAAAAAGCCCTCGAAGTGGTCCGTATAACCCAAGGTAAAGCCGATGGAAACCTTCTGCGTATGCAAGTGGAAATAAAAAACTATTCATCTAAGGAGGTTCAATTTACCCACAAACTTGAATGGCTAGATGACGAGGGTTTTTTAGTTAAGGATACTTCCCTTGTCTGGAAAGCCTTGATGATTCGCCCAGGAGAATCCAAGATGATTGAATCAATTGCCACCCGACCGGGAGTTTCCGCTTTTAGATTAAAGATTCAACCTGCTAAAAATCCATGAACCGTTTATTACTTAGTTTATCGCTCATTCTTACTTTCTTTTTCTTTTCCTGCGGAGAACGCAAGCCGGTCGGACGGGCTGCTGATGCACGCTATCTTGAGGACGGGAGCAATAAGGGACTGGTCAATTTGGACAAGATTAATGCCCAAGACTTCTCCCGGGCGGCCAATCAGTTGGTTACCGATTTACTGGCCAGTGGTAGCCTCGCTGAGGCACCACTACAGCCTGCCATCCTTCATATCGGTGAGATTCGTAATGATACTCAGGCCTACTTTGATACCGATCTATTGCTGCAGGGGATGAAGCGTGACTTGCTTGCCAGTAAGAGGGTGCGTATTTCCACAACTGCGGGACCGGAGGGTAAGATTGCTGACTCATACGCTGATACTGTACGGAAAGAACTCGGTGCTGATGGAGATAAACAGATCAATCGTCCACGCCCTTACTTTTCTTTGTCCGGGAAAATTATTGAGGAAACTTCAAGGGTCGAAAAAGTAACGCAGAAAGACTTTTATTTCCTCCTTACCTTGACTGAATTAAACGGCGGAACCGGAGTTTGGTTTGGTCGAGAGTTAATTACCAAGCAAGGTAGCAGGGGAGCGATCGGATTTTAAATAGATTCTTTCCACCGGGGAACGAACTTAGGACTCAAGTCTTCTACTTTTTTTAGTCTTGCCCGGTTGACTAGTTGTTCTGAGTTTCCTGTGCAATCAATCAAATCTCCTCGCTGTAAACTAAGGATTAATTTTTGATCTTCCTTAGGTAGGTTTCTTCTCTGCCATTCGTATTCACGTTCGATTCCATCCACTCCCAAGCCCCATAGTGATAGGGTTCCCTTGCGCTTGCGCACGGGAGAAATAATTCGAAACATGCCCGATTTTTCAGGTAAGGCCCTCGGGCGTACTCGGGAAAGTATGGACATGCCAAACTTAACTTCCCTAATTTCCAGGTTCAAGCGCTGGTTAATTTGATCAACTTTTTGCGGAGGCGTACAGGGGCGCACTTCATGGCTAAAATATTTACTTTCCGTTTGCCAAAGTGGACAGGCCATACTGTTGAAGTAGGGTGCCTGAATGAATAAACGATCATTTTCTTTAACTGCACGGGCACTTGCACCGTGCAAGGACCTACAAACCTCCCCCTCTGCTGGTTCGATCAATAGCATGTAACCGCTATCTTTGAGTAGATTGCCCAAATGAATAATTGTATCGGATCGTTCTTTCTCTTCTGATTCTTCCCAGCATTCGTTCAGGGCATAACTGGATAGAATCAGGTCATATCCACCCTTGGCTGCATGATCGTCCAAGTGCCGAAGGTTCTTTCTTTCGGTCAATACCCGAGTGTTTGGCCACAGATGATTAGCCTCCCGGTGAATACGCCGCAAGAAGGTTAGGCTCTTGCCTGAATAATCCCATGCATCCAATTCGATGGGGTTGCGGATGCCCCATGCTCGTAGATAATAGAGCATGGCGAGTGAACTTGCCCCGGTTCCACAGCCCAAGTCAAGAATGCGTAGTGGACCTTTGCCCGGAGCTCGCCAACCACGATAGTCAAAAGCTTCAGCCAAGGCATATCCACAAGCGGCAAAGGTGCGTGGCGAATAAAAGTTCCCGTAGGCAAGAATGGAAAGATCCCGTGCCCCATAGGAGGAGGGGTCAAAGTTTCGCGTTTTATTAAAGCGGTCACTCTGACGTACAATCTCTTGGCGTAACAAATTGAGGATACGTTCCTCACCCTGCTCTGGCCATTGTTGAACGGTTTGCTTCCACCACCAATCCTCCAATTCCCCAGGGTAAGGGGGCAGGGTTATAGTTGGCTTCATCCGGGCGACTTGGGTAAATCGTCCCTCAAATTAAACGAACCGCAGATTGCTTAAAGCTTTCCGCCGTATATTGCACTATCGCCGAGTTGTTCCTCTATGCGGAGCAACTGGTTATATTTGCAAATCCGATCGGTACGTGAAAGGGAGCCAGTTTTAATCTGTCCAGCATTGGTAGCCACCGAGATGTCGGCAATAGTCACATCCTCTGTTTCTCCAGAACGGTGCGAAATAACCGAGGTGTATTGAGCTTCTTTTGCCATTTCCACGGCATCAAAAGTTTCAGTGAGCGAACCAATTTGATTAACCTTTACCAAGATAGAATTAGCCACACCTTGATCGATTCCCTTCTTTAGAAAATCTACATTGGTCACGAAAAGATCATCTCCAACAAGTTGTACGCGATCGCCAATTGCGTCAGTCAATTTTTTCCAGCCGGCCCAGTCGTTTTCATCACAACCATCTTCAATCGAACGAATAGGGAACTTGTTTACCAATTCTTCATAAAAGGCGACCATCTCGTCGGAATCCCTTTCAGAACCATCGCTTTTTCCAAATACATATTTTCCTTTTTCCTTATCGAAAAATTCGGAGGAGGCCACATCGAGAGCAAATTGAATTTGATCACCTAGTTTGTAACCCGCATTTTCTACGGCAGTTGAAAGAACTTCAAGAGCAGCAACATTGCTGGCCAAATTAGGAGCAAAGCCACCTTCATCTCCCACGGCGGTGGAAAGCCCTTGATCCCTAAGTACCTTCTTTAGTGAATGAAAAATCTCACAACCCATACGCAAAGACTCTCTAAAAGTCGGTGCCCCAACTGGCATGATCATAAACTCCTGAACATCGATGGGTGCGTCTGAGTGAGATCCTCCGTTAAGAACATTCATCATCGGAACGGGCAAGACTTTGGCATTGGGACCACCCAGGTATTTATATAGTGGAAGTCCGCAGGCTTGGGCAGCGGCATGGGCGGTAGCCATGGATGCTCCAAGGATGGCATTAGCTCCGAGAACTGATTTGTTTGGCGTTCCATCTAACTCAAGCATCGCCCGGTCGATTGCAGTTTGATCAGTCGCATCCAACCCAACCAAGGTCTCTGCAATTTTCTCATTCACATTGTCAACTGCTTGGGAAACTCCTTTACCCAAGTACCGGTCCTTTTCTCCGTCGCGCAATTCAATTGCTTCGTGCTCTCCGGTACTTGCTCCCGAAGGAACGGCTGCCCTGCCAAATCCTCCCGAGCTTAATTCAACCTCCACCTCAACGGTGGGATTGCCGCGTGAATCAATAATTTCTCTTCCGTGTACTTCGATGATGTGTGTCATGATGAAAAAATTCTTTAGTAAATTGGGGGTGTTAAAAGATGAACAAGGATTCAATCATGTCTTTCGTTGGAATTTTGTCAAAATTCTTTGGAATTTGTAAGCAGGTTCATCTGTCTCGCAATTTATAAAGAAGGTGGATAGGGTATTTCTTTTAAAAATGGCCAAGCAAAAAAATGCAATCTCTCCAACCCGGGATGAAGATTATCCCGAATGGTACCAACAGGTGGTGCGAGCCGCCGATCTTGCCGAGAATACACCAGTACGCGGATGTATGGTGATCAAGCCCTGGGGCTATGGAATCTGGGAAAATATCCGCGATGCCCTTGATGGAATGTTTAAGAAGACAGGGCATAAAAATGCTTATTTCCCCCTTTTTATTCCTAAGAGCTTCTTGCAACGCGAAGCTGAACATGTTGATGGTTTTGCCAAGGAATGTGCTGTGGTTACCCACTCCCGTCTGGAAGCTGACAAAGATGGTATACTGCAACCAGCAGGTGAGTTGGATGAACCCTTGATCGTACGTCCGACTTCTGAGACGATTATTGGCGAACTATTTGCCCGCTGGGTACAATCCTATCGAGATCTTCCCTTGCTGATTAATCAATGGGCCAATGTTGTCCGCTGGGAGATGCGTCCCCGTCTTTTTTTACGTACCGCCGAATTTTTATGGCAAGAAGGACATACCGTACATGCCACGGCTGAGGAAGCGATTGAAGAAACCCAGCTAATGCTTCGTACCTATGCCGATTTTGCGGAGAATTGGCTAGCGATGCCAGTATTGTGCGGCGAAAAGACTGAGGCCGAACGTTTCCCGGGTGCAGAATCTACTCTTTGTATAGAAGCGATGATGCAGGACCGTAAAGCTTTGCAAGCGGGAACATCCCACTTCCTTGGACAAAATTTTTCTAAGGCTTGTGGAATAAAATTTCAGGGAGTGCATGGAAAGGAAGAGTTGGGATGGACTACTTCTTGGGGAGTATCTACCCGTTTGATTGGTGGCATGATCATGACTCATGCTGATGATGACGGATTGATTGTACCTCCTCGGGTTGCGCCTACTCAGGTGGCCATACTACCGGTCACCCCCAAAGAAGACTCCCGGGCACAAGTACTCGAAGCCTGCAAGGCATTATCCAAGGAGATTAATGAATGCACCGCTTTTGATTTGCCTGTACGGGTGGAAATGGATGACCGAGACTTGCGGGGTGGAGAAAAATATTGGCAATGGGTCAAGAAAGGGGTGCCGCTTACCGTAGAGATTGGACCACGGGACTTGGAAAATGATACCGTGTTTGTAGGGCGTCGTGATTTGGGAGGAAAGCGTGAAGGAATGAAACGCCAAGAGTTTATCTCTTCCTTGAAAGACACACTAATTACCATCCAAAAGAATCTTTTTACTAAGGCCCAAGATTTTCAAAAGGATAACACGCGCGAGATCGATAAGCTCGATGAACTTTACAAATACTTTACTGCAAAAAATTCTTCCAAACCTGAAATTCATGGAGGTTTTGCCCTTATTCATTGGGACAGGAATCCAAAGTGGGAAGAACAACTAAAGAATGATTTGAAAGTTACCATTAGGTGTATCCCTGAGGGAGTTTCTGTTCCCGGGACTTGTCCGTTCAGCGGACAAGCCAGTCCGGGTAGGGTAGTGGTTGCTAAATCTTACTGAAGTTTAGGCTTCAAGGTATTTAACCAATTAAGGGTAAAAACCGGTAAAAGGCATGCAAGTCATTCGTTCGGTTAAGGAAATGAAGACTCGCTCCATGGACTTACGAAGGCATGGAAAGACTATTGGCTTCGTTCCAACCATGGGTTTCCTGCATGAGGGGCATCTTTCTTTGGTTGATTTGATTCGCAAAGATTGCGACATCCTCCTCCTTTCCATTTATGTTAACCCTACTCAGTTCGGAGTGGGAGAAGATTTTGATAAATATCCACGCGACACTGAACGGGATCTAGAGCTATGCCGCAGCCGTGGGGTTGACCTAGTGTTTATTCCCGAATCGTCAGAAATCTATGCGGAAAATGCATCGACCTATGTGGTAGAGGAAGAAGTGGGGATGGGGATGTGTGGAAATGCCCGTCCCAATCATTTCCGGGGGGTCGCTACTGTGTGTGCTAAACTATTTAATCTTTGTCTGCCAAACTATGTGGCTCTTGGTCAAAAAGATGCCCAACAAGTAGTCGTGCTCAAACGAATGATTCGCGATCTTCACTTTCCTATCGAAGTGGTGGTTGGCCCAATTTTGCGTGAACCGGACGGCCTCGCTATGAGTTCCCGTAATAAGTACCTTCAACCTAAGCAACGAGAGGAAGCCTTGCTTGTTTATCAATCCATACAGGCAGCCCAAAAAGTGGTGGAAGAAAAAGGTTCTTCCAATGTGGATCGGGTAAAAGCAGAGGTCTTGAATGTTTTGAAACAAGGCCGTTTACTACGGGTGAATTATGTGGACATAGTTGATCGTGGAACCATGCGTCCGGAAAAAGAGATTGCTGCGGGTCGTTCCCTTTTAGCGGTTGCGGTTTGGGTGGATCAGGTTCGTTTGATTGATAACTTTTGTTTTTAGTTCCTTTTTTATGACTGTTCAAAATAGGCCCCAAAAAGAGTACGATCTTGTGATCGTTGGAAGTGGAATTGCCGGGTTGAGTTTTGCTTTGAAGGTTGCTGAGGCTGGGTACCGGGTCGCGATCTTCACTAAAAAAACCAAGGCCGAGTCGAATACAAATTATGCTCAGGGTGGTATAGCCGTGGTTACCTCTGCCGGAGATGACTTGGACAAACATGTCCAGGACACTTTGGAAGCAGGAGATGGACTGTGCGACGCCAAGGTCGTCAGGGAAATATTGCAGGATGGTCCGGAACGAGTTCAGGATTTGATTCGCATGGGGGTAGAATTTTCCAGCCTGGAAGATGGTAGAATATCTCTAGGCAAAGAAGGGGGGCACAGCAAACGTCGGGTTTTACATGTTAAAGATATTACTGGCAAAGCCATTGAGGATGCACTGCTTGCCAATATTGCCGCCAAAGGCGTTGATTTATTTGAACATTTCTTCGCCATCGACCTGATAACGGCCAAGAAGTTGAACAAGCTGGGCATGGGGGAATCCAAGAGCGACCGAGTGGAGGGCTTGTATTTTTTTGATGCTGAAGCAAACGAAGTTATTACGGTAACCGCCTCTGCGGTACTGCTTGCAACCGGGGGTGCGGGGCAGACTTATTTGTACACCACCAACCCGTCCATCGCCACGGCCGACGGAATTGCCATGGCTTCACGTGCTGGATTGTCGGTGATGAACTTGGAGTTTATACAGTTTCACCCGACCACTTTACACTCCTTGCAGGGCGATCGTTTTCTTATTACCGAAGCGGTGCGTGGGGAAGGAGCGAAATTAATTGATGCTCATGGAAAACCCTTTCTTAAAAAATATCACCCCCTTGCTGACCTAGCACCTCGGGATGTGGTTGCCAGGGCGATCGATCGGGAAATGAAAAGATCGGGTGCCTCCTGTGTTCGCTTGGATACTCCCAATATGAAGGTGGATTTTAAGGATCGTTTTCCAAATGTGTACGAGAATTGTATGAAACGAGGGATCGATCCGACGAAGACTCCCATACCGGTTGTACCAGCAGCTCATTATTCCTGCGGGGGAGTGCCCACCAGTCTTGATTGTTCGACCAAGCTTGCCGGTCTTTATGCTTGTGGTGAAGTGGCTTGCACCGGTTTACACGGGGCAAACCGTTTGGCCAGTAATTCTCTACTTGAGGCGGTGGTCATGGCCCATCGTGGCGCTGAGTCTGTGTGCAAGTATTTGGCGGGGCAGAAAAAAAGATCAGTGTGTCTGCCCGAGTGGGTAGATGGAGATGTACCAGCCTCCGACGAACGGGTTGTTCTTTCCCACAACCTTGAGGAGTTGAAGCGTGCAATGTGGGACTATGTGGGGATTGTCCGTTCGACCAAGCGTTTGGAGAGGGCTCATGCCCGCTTGCGAAATTTAAGGCGTGAAATTAATGAATATTATTGGAATGCCAAAGTGGATGTTCCTTTACTGGAATTGCGCAATTTAGTCTGCGTTGCTGAATTGATCGTACTTTCTGCCCTTCAGCGAAAAGAAAGCAGAGGCTTACATTTTACCATCGATTATCCCGATCAGACAGCCAAGCTCAAGAATACTCGCGTCGCTCCTCGCACCTAGTTTTATTCAATGGTGAAAAGCTTGGGCAAAATTGGAGTCGTCGGACCAGGTGCAATTGGTGGGTATTATGGGGGAATGCTCGCACAAAGTGGAGAGGATGTTCACTTCCTCTTCCGTTCGACTTTCGATGATATTGTGCGGGATGGATTGACCTTGGTTCACCAGAGTGAGCAGGGCAGGAGTTCAAAGGTGGGAAATTTGCATGCTTATCATACACCCAGTTCCTTGGGTCCGTGTGATTGGATAATTGTGGCGATTAAGGCCACGGCAAACTCGGCCCTGGAAGAGATTATTCGTCCAATGCTAGGACCATCCACCCGTTTGCTCACTTTGCAAAACGGAATGGGCAATGTGGAAAACCTTCATCGTCTTTTTGGAGAAGGTCGCCAGGTAATGGCTGGCCTTTGTTTTACCTGTATTAATCGCACATCACCCTGTGTGATTGAAAGTCTCCTTCCTGGGTATGTACAATTTGGACAATTAGATGGGCAGTTGTCCAAGGATGCAGAAACCATGGTTCAATCTTTTGAAGCTTCTGGAATTAAGGTTCGGCGAGCAGATTCTTTGGACGATGCCCTTTGGAGAAAACTTTGCTGGAATATTCCCTTTAATGGACTTGCCATTGCTGCCGGTGGAATAACTACAGATTTGATTCTTGCTGATTCCAAACTCAAAAAAAGAGCCCATGATTTAATGCTTGAAGTACAGTCGGCCGCCTATGCTCATGGGGTTGAGATCGAGGACTCCTTTTTGAATCGTCAATTTGAATTAACCGAGCCGATGGGGCCATACAGACCATCCAGTTTGATTGACTTTCTGGACGGTAAACCGGTTGAAGTAGATGTGATCTGGGGGGAACCCTTGCGGCGAGGAATAGCTAAGAAGGTACTGATGCCAGAGACCGAAAAGTTATGGAATGAATTAATCGAAAAAACTGGAGTTGTACAAAAGACTTAGTTAACGGAGGCAGGTTTGTCTATTGGCGGTCGACGATCAACCTCGAAGCCAAGAAAGCGAATAAACCAACGGCCTCCCTTTTTTAAATCTTCTAGTACTAAGTAGAGGCAGGGTACCATCAATAGGGTGATAAAGGTAGCGAACATTACACCAAATCCAATGGCAATGGCCATAGGTTTAAGAAACTGTGCCTGCAAACTTTTTTCAAAAAGGATGGGCATCAATCCGACAAAGGTAGTCAGCGAAGTAAGGAGGATGGGTCGGAACCTGGCCATCCCTGCGGTCTTTACTGCATCCAAAAGAAAGGTTTCCTTCGTTCGTTCGTTTACATAATGAACCAAGACCAAGCTATCATTAATGACCACACCAGTCAGAGCAACTAAACCGAAGTGGGAAAGCTGACTGAGAGGAAGTCCGAAAAGGTAATGTCCGAGGGTTGCCCCGATCAATCCGAATGGAATAACAGACATAATCAAAAAGGGCTGGAGGTAGGAGCGGAAGGGAATGGCGAGCAAAGCGTAAATTAGAAAGAGGCAAATTCCTCCTACACGGGCAAGACCGGAGTCACTTTCTTCCTGTTCCTTTTTTTCTCCCACAAAGGAAAATTTTAAACCGGGGTATTCCTGACGCAGTTGAGGAAGAAAGTTTTTTGCCAAGTCCCGCTCAATACCAGGTACATCGGCAACCACCTTATCTGCAGAAGAACCCACATTAATGATTCGTGAACGGTCTGTTCGGGTAATCGTGGAAAACCCTAACCCAATTTTAATATCCGCCACTTCTTCTAATGGAGCTTCCACTCCACTGGGTGTACGCACTCTTAAATTGGACAGGGATGTCAGGCTTTTACGGTCACTAAGAGGGTAACGCAGCATCACCTTGACCTCATCCCTGTTTCTTTGCAGGCGCTGAATTTCTTCACCATAATATGCCTGCCTGACTTGCCGACCAAGATCAGCCTGAGTAAGTCCGATTGATCGACCAGCTGAATTCAAACGAAGTTGCACTTCGCGTTTGCCCGCAGAAAAGGTATCCCGTTGATCAAATAAACCTTCGTAGGTCTCCAATTGTTTGACAAGCTTTCGACTAGCGAGGCTCATGTTATCGAGATCAAGCCCTGAGATTTCCACCTCCAATGCGGTACGACTGCCTCCGGCGGCCACATCCCCAAAAAACAATTCCTTTAGCCCAGGGATCGGTCCGATTTGTTCCCGCCACAGAGCAGAAATTTGCGGAGCCGTACGCGTGCGCATTTCTGATTTGATCAATTCCACGCTCACTTCTCCCATGTTTGAACCAGATACAATATTTGATGAACTCTTTGGTCCGCCTGAAAAAGGCTGGGCACCCATGGTACGCATAACATAGCGAAAAGGATTAGGCTCTCCCATCTTGTCTAATTCTTCAATGACTTGCAGTCGTGCCAGTTCGATCGTATCCATTGCTTGTTCAGTAGACCGAGCGGGCACACCTTCCTGCATGTTAATCTTGACCGATATGTAATCGGACGGAACCGGTGGAACTCCTCGGATCGAGGGAACATGTCCACCGGCAATCAGGCCAATAGTCACAGCAAATAGACCACTAAAAAAAGCGAGGGTTAAGTAGCGATACCTTAGGCAGGATTCTAAAAATGGCTGGTAGGCCTTTTCGATGAACCGTTCAAGTCCTTGTGCAATCTTGTCTTGCAAGCGGGATAGGAAATTGCTCGGAGCCTGGTTGAATCGGCAAAGGCTCAAATGATAGGGCAGTATAAACTTTGACTCGATAAGCGAGAAAAATAGTGCCGGTATGACGACCAGAGGGATATCCTTGAGCAGCTTACCTAACCATCCCGGAAGAAAGAGTAGGGGAACAAAAGCCACCATACTGGTAATGATTGCAAAGGTAACAGGCATGGCCACACGGTGCGTACCATCAATGGATGCGGCTAACGGACTTTTCCCACGCCTGCCCTGTGTATATACAGATTCTCCAACCACAATTGCATCGTCGACTAAGATTCCCAGAACCACGATGAAGGCAAAGAGAGATACCAAATTGATCGAAGCTCCGATCACACCCATAGTAGCAAAGGCTCCCATGAAGGAAATTGGCAGGCCAAGCGCCACCCAAAAAGCAAGCGATGGACGCAGGAACAGAGACAGGACGAGGAAGACCAATAAAAGTCCCTGCGATGCATTATCAATCATCATTTGTAAACGACCGCGCAGGTAATAAGAACTATCCTGCCAGATCGTCATTTTGACGCCCTCGGGAAGATTAGGACGGATGGCCTCGACATAATCGCTTACTTTATCAGAGATATCCAACGGGCTTTGATTACCTACGCGAAATACTCGGAGGGTAACTGCGGGTTGTTCGTCAAAAATAGTGTAGAGTGCTTTGTCTTCGAACGCGTCTTTTACTTTGGCGACTTCTCCCAAAGTTACACTCGACCCATTTTCTGAGGGTAATAATTCAATGGCATCAAATTCCTGTCCATCTCGGGCTTTACCCATTGATCTCAGTAGGGTTTCACCCGCAGAAGTTCTGGCAACTCCACCAGGAACATCGAGCGAGGTTTGACGGAGGGTGCGAGCAACTTCGTCAAAGCTAAGTCCATGTTCGCGCAAAGCTGATTCAGAAACTTCGATTCCAATTTGAGGTTTACGAATTCCGGCAATCTCTACCTGGGTAATGCCTGGAAGGTTAGTCAAGTCATCTAGGGTTTGATCCGCTAATTTGCGTAGAGACTTTTCATCACAGTTTCCATGGATGGCAACCGCGAGGACGCGTCTTTTGATGGTGGTCACTTCAACCATGGGTTTTTCGGCTTCTTCTGGTAAAGTGAGGATGGAATCAACCCGAACTTTTATTTCATCGGCAAGCAGTTTGGCATTCCTTCCACGCTCTACCTGAACTGAGACCACTCCAAAGTTTTCGCGTGAGTACGAGGTCATTTCTTTGATGCCAGTAAGATCCCAAATTTTTTCTTCAATTTGTTTGCATATACCGTCCTCCACTTCAAGAGGTGCGGCTCCAGGGTAGGCTACAGAGATGGTAACGAGATCTAGGTCGAAGTCTGGGAAAAGCTCCATTTTTAACCCACGCACGGAAAAAATCCCCGCAATAAGAATGACCCCCATTAGGAGGTTGGCGGCTACTCCGTTTTTGGCAAACCAAGCAATCATTTATTTACTCCCGTTGGCATCCGTAACTGGAACCTTTTTTCTAGCTTGGACTGGCTTGTTTTCTCCGACTATCCGAACCTTCATTCCCTCCGAAATCACTTCAATAGGAGTGGTGCAAACACGCTCACCATTTTTTATTCCGCTACCAACCCAGACTTTTTGGTCTGCACGGTGGAGAACTTCAACTTGGCGGGATCTTAGGCCGTTTTGATTGTCCACTACTAAAATGGTGGTCAGATCCCGAAAGGCTGATTCCGGCAATAGGTAGACGGGTACTTTTTTACCAATGAGTTTTAAATTCGAAAAGGTTCCAAGGCTCAATGGATTCTTAATTGCTTTCTTGGAAAAGGGATTGGCAAAGCATTGATCAATTCGAGCGATGAAATTAGTCAACCTGGTCTTGGGATCAACAATTCCTTGGGACCGATCGATTAATCCAAAATGGGTTGGTTTTCCTTCACGATTTAAGGTTTCAACCTTTATTTTTGAGAGCTCGGAGTTCGAGCCGTCCACAAAACCGAGAAAATCAATTTCCCTCTGGCTTAGAGAAAGGTCAATCTCAGCAGAATCGAGGGAGTAGACCTCGGCTAGTGCGGCTGAAGTTCCTCCCCCCACTCGTTGTCCACGACCGACCATCGTACGAATAATCCGACCATCAAAAGGGGCAAGTACTTTGGCTCGGGATAAATTTTTCTTGGCCTGAGTAACAAAGGCTCTTGCCGCATGAGTTTCTGCCTCTGCCTTGCGAATCTGAGGTATTCGTCGGACCAATTCTGAAGCTTCTTTCCAATCCCGTTCTCCCCATTCGCTCTTCGCTTGTTCGGCAAGCTCCTGCTCCTGGACCAATTGAAGTTGAGAACGACGCAGGTTTGCCTCTGCTTCAGCGACAGTGCTAAGAAGATCAACTTCTTCGATTTTAACCAATAAATCACCTTTACGGAAAAAACCACCTGCCCGAAATGAGGGAGCCAGATCCTGTTCTGTAAAAGGAGCCACCCCTTCGATAATTCCAGGAACTTCGGCAATCAATGTGGTTAATGTACGCGGACGGACCACGCCATGGGTGCGAAGGTTTGCAGGCAGGGATTTCTCTTCGGCCACGATTACTTCGACATAGGGAGATTCCCTTTTAATTTCCCGTGGTTGAGGTTGTGGGCGCATCTGGATTAGATACCAGGCAAACCAGACAAGCGTGGCAAGGACCAGTGGAGGAAGAATATATTTTCTCATGATTTTTCGGCCATGGGGGATAGACCCAAGGCTAAGTAAAGATCAATTCGGTTATGCAAGCGTTGCTTGCGAATAGTAAAGGCTCGGCTCCTTGCATCAAAGGCACGTCTTTGATTTTCCAAAGCGTTAAAAATTCCTTCAACTCCCCGCTGGTATCTTTCCCAACTCAACTCGGCGGCTTGTTCGGAGGATTGAGCGGCCAGTTCGATTAACTTTTCTTGACCAGCTAATCGAATTTCTGCAGCAAGCAGGTTTTCAACCTCAACAAAAGCACGCAGGGCGGTGGAACGATATTGTCCCCAAGCTGCTGCTTGTATTGCTTTGGCTTGTCGATGAGCTGCCCGCAATCGACCACCATTGAAAATGGGTTGCGTAAAGGAACCGTTTATCCCCCATGTTTGGAAGTTTTGGTCCAACAAGTTTTCAAACTCATCGCTACGACTTCCCGGACCACCAGTAAGGGCGAGCGAAGGGAAAAAGTTTTTTCGGGCGACCCTTAGATCAAGGCCCGCACTTAGAGCTTTTTTCTCAGCAGCGAGCAAATCTGGACGTTTGATTAAAGTTTGGCTGGGGGTGGATATGAAAATCTGAGGATTAGGGAATTCTCCAATCTCTTTACTCAAATTTTGATCAAGGGTACTACTGGGGTATTTTCCTAATAAAAAATTCAGTCTTCTTGTGTTGGATTCAAGCTGCCCGGCAAGGGCGAGACTTTGTGCCTGGGCGGTTGCAGAAATTGCCTGGGCAAGGTTTTTATCGAGGCCATTGGCAAGGCCTTTTTCGAATCTTTCTTCCACGAAGGTTTGATTTTGGATGAAAGACTGGGCGCTTTTACGGGCAAGGTCGAGTTGTTGAGTTCCTTCAATCAAGTCGTACCACGCTTTGGCTGTTTGACCAGCCAGGGATAGACGCGAACTCTTGTACTCTAGGCTGTCCGCTTCAAACGCTCGTAGGGCTGAATCTCGTTTGTCAGCAAGTTTTCCCCATAAGTCCAGCTCCCAACTAATATTAAGCCCAGAGGTAAAACTATTGCTTGTAAATGAAGTGCTGCCATTGGGTAAGTTGAAGCCAATAAGGTTACGTTTAGAACGGCTACCAGTAACCTCTGCTCGGGCGGAGGGAAGAAGTTGAGCACCCAATATGGTAGCTTGTTCCCCTTTAGCGATTAATCGTTCAGCTGAGACTTGTAGGTCTGGGTTGTTGATCCAAGCCTGCTCGATTAATTTTTTAAGAGGAATACCACCAAGCGTGTCAGCCCAACCGGATTCAGAAAGGTTGGATTCAATGGAAGTTGTGTTGGATTCCCAATGTGGAGGGGAGGATATTCCTAATGGCGGATTTTTTTGGGCAAGAGGTAGGCTGCACCCAAAGAACAAAAAATGGCTAATTCCTGTTAAAGTTAGAAATATGGTTTTAGGTTTCATTCTGTTGATGAAGAATTGATACCCATAACAAAGCCGTGTGTCACGAAACGAATCAAACGATTGATCATTTCACCAACCTCCTCCTCGCTACAAACGCCCTCGGTGAAATCACGAAGTCTGCGATGCTGGGCGAGTGCTCCTAACATCGAAGAAACGGCGAGATGGAGATGCCAGTGGATTTCTTTGGTTGGCACATTGGGGAATGCAAGGGAGAGTTCTTGATGATAAAGCTTCGCAATTTGTGAGAAAAACTTTTGGTGCATACGTTCTATAAAATAAACAGGTTCAGTAAAAGTGCGGGCGACCAACTGAGCAAGGCTCCAACGAGATTTGGAACTGCGGGCAATTTCTTCTCCGATAGGGAAAATAAGAGAGTGAAAGATTTCATGAGCAGAAGGAGCGAGTTTTCCATTTCTCCGCTTAGCTTCTTCTAATAGAGCAAGTCTTCGTTTATTAATAGGTTGAATCCGTTCACTCAACATTTCCAAAACTAAAGCATCTTTGGACCCGAAGTGATAATTGGCGGCCGCCAGGTTGGCATCGGCTTCCTGTGCGACTGAGCGCATGGTTAATCCGTTGTAACCGTGTTCAGCAAATAGGCGAGCAGTAGCATCAATTAACCTTCTACGAGTCGCCAATTTTGGTTTTGCAGGTTTTGGAGGGGATGAAATCATTAAACAAATCTATTAAAACGCTTGTTTGAAAAAATACAAATGAATACCAAGTCATTATAGAGATTTTAGTGGAAGTATGGGGGGTTAATGGTTGACTTTGAGGGGTAAATTTAGTTGGGTCATATGCTTTTCCAAAATTTCAAGTACTCACTCCGTTCGAATATGATTAAGATACGTTTGCAAAGGCATGGCGCCCGTCACGCCCCCTTCTACCGCATGGTAGTTACTCCCTCGGAAACCCGCCGTGATGGCCGATACATCGAAGTCTTGGGAACTTATAATCCCCAGTCCTCGGCACGTGAACGCGAACTCGATTTAAAGTTGGATCGCATTGATCATTGGTTAGATGTTGGAGCTCAACCAACTGATACGGCTAAAAGTTTAATTCGCCAAGGTCGCTTAAGCCCTGAAGAATGGTTGAAGCGTACTGAAGCCAAAGCCTCTGCAAAAGCTGCTCGTATCTCTAAAAAGAAAAATCCAGCTCCTGCCGCCGAAGCCCCTGCCGAAGAGGAAGCTAAAGCTGAGGAAGCTAAAGCTGAGGAGGCTCCTGCTGAAGACGTAAAGGAAGAGCCTGCAAAGGAAGAACCCAAAGCCGTTGAAGCTTCTGCAGAAGAGGTAAAGGAAGAACCTAAGTCTGAAAAGCCAGAGTCAGAAGCCAAAGAATCTCCAAAAGAACCTGCAAAGGAAGAGCCTAAAGTTGAGGAAGCTCCTGCTAAGGAGACTAAAGAGGAGCCCAAAGCTGATAAGCCAGTGCCCCAGGCGAAAGAATCTAAGGAAGAACCTAAAGTTGAAGAAACTCCTGCCAAAGAGGTAAAGGAGGAGGCCAAGAAAGTACCCGAGGAAAAACC
>ERZ887849.1886-NODE-1886-length-18217-cov-7.939764_pt1 | contig 18217 bp, 19 predicted proteins | sample MGYA00521267_ERZ887849 | MGnify/ENA primary metagenome ERZ887849 (study PRJEB32303, sample SAMEA104408601) | aquatic metagenome | biome: Brackish water; feature: Pelagic; material: water | place: Baltic Sea | collected 2014-06-06T16:11:00 | depth 2,863 m ... | reverse complement strand
ATTTATAGATTTGCTTACACTCAAACATTTGGACTGTTGCTGAATTTCTGTGAATCAGTTCAGAGCCAAAAAGTTTCAAATACAATAAATCTAGACTCTAATCTAACCCCACTCATAGTTCTTTGCAAGACCCTTACTGATTTCGGGAAGAATATCTTAAGGTCTTAGAATTAGTGGCAAAATAATACGTGAGTGGTTTTGCAATTCTGAGTGCTTTTTTGTGCAATATATTGCTGGGGCTGCGGTATCTCGGCACTTTATTTTTTCAACAAGGCGTTTAAGAGACTATTTAGAGTTGGTGCTAGATTTAAATTTTCATTTGTCTTATTAGGTTATGAAATTTTAATTGCTTAACGTTAATTATGGTTTCTAAAAGGGTTTTTCGAGTCAAACTCTTCGGTGGCCCGGCTCCTATTGTGTTGGACTCGAAAGAGTTTATTTTGGTGGCATTGATGCGTCGCAATGTTAAGTTTCCGTATGCATGTCAGAACGGAGTATGTGGTACGTGTAAATGCCAATTGATCGCGGGTGAAGTTGTTTTGGACTCTTATTCGGAATCGGCGCTAACGGCCTATGAGTATGAGCAAGGTTTGATTCTCGCCTGTCGCGCTCGCGTTTTGTCTGATGTGATCATCGGTAAGCTCGAGCCTGATTCGGACTCCGCGCATCGAGCAGGCGACTGATGATGTGCGATAATGTTGTTTTATCGTCAGACGCATGATTAACACCGTTTGTAAGGAATTTTTTTGAGCACCAAGCGCTTAACATTCGAACTAAAAATTGCACCGCGGGTGTCGGTTAATGATGATGAGTGCGAATTTCCCGTGAACAGGGTTTTCTGTGTTGGCCGTAACTATGCGGAGCACGCGCGCGAAATGGGTAATGACCCTGAGCGAGACCCCCCTTTCTTTTTCCTTAAGTCATTGGATGCATTGGTGCCTGGCGGAGGAGCTATTAAGTATCCGAGGGCGACGAACGACTTGCATCATGAGATTGAAATGGTTGTAGCGCTCGGTCGATCAGGTTCTGACATTTCTCAGTCAGAAGCCTTAGATCATGTGTATGGATATGCTGTTGGTCTGGATCTTACGCGCAGAGATTTGCAAGCGCAGGCGAAAAAAATGAATCGACCTTGGGATTTCGGCAAATCGTTTGAACAAGGGGCGCCGATTACAGGAATAACGAGAGCCAGTGCTTGCGGACACTTATCGACTGGCGAAATTTCACTCACCGTTAATGGTAAGGTGCGTCAAATGGGAAACCTTGAAGAGATGATTTGGGATGTTCCTGAAATCATTTGCTTTCTCTCAAAGTTTTACCAATTGGAGGCGGGCGATTTAATTTTCACTGGAACACCCGCCGGCGTTGGTCCGCTTCAGCGTGGGGATAAACTTGTCGGACACGTGTCCGGTTTATCCACTTTGTCGGTTGATATTTTTTAAACATTGAATGGGTACATAGATGGAAGACGTTACGAGTAAGACATGGCTTGAGGTTGCTCTAAACGGACCATGGACGCAAAAAAAACAATCCGGTATACCTATCAAAGTAGAGGACATCGTTCAGCAGGGCATAGATTGCGTGAATGCGGGCGCGTCGATCGTTCATGTCCATGCTTATGATGAACAAACCGGGCAGCAAAAAGAAGACGTGGACGTCTATAAACGAATCATCGATGGTATTCGCTCTAAAGTGGATGCGGTTGTTTACCCGACTGTCCCGGCCTCAGGAATGAATCCGATCGCCCAAGAAAGTACGGGCGAGGATCGCTACGCGCACATTGAATCTTTGGCCAAAGATGGTTACCTAGAGTGGACGGTGTTGGATCCGGGGTCTTGTAATATTTCGCATTACGATCACCTTAAAGAAGACAAGGTGGGATACGTGTATCAAAATAGTGAGCGAGACGTGCGTCATGGCATGGGTATTGCCCGTCAATATGGACTGCATCCGAGTTACGCAATTTATGAACCCGGATTTATACGACTAGGTGCGACGTTGCACTGGCGGGAGAGCACACTTGAGCCGGTTTATAGATTGATGTTTAGCTCCGGATTCACGTTTGGTTTTCCTCCTGAGGATTATGCGCTAACGGCGTATCTGAATTTGCTAGATCAAGTTGCGCCTGGATGCAACTGGATGATGTCTGGACTTGATGTGGATGTCATACCGCTCATTCCTAGAGTCGTCATGGAAGGTGGTCATATCAGGGTCGGTTTGGAGGATGCACCTTTTGGTTGCGATAAATCCAACGTCGAGCTTGTGGAGAAGGCTGCTGAAGCAATACAAACGTCTGGGGGTGACTTGGCGCGTGCTGCTGAAGTTCGTCTGGCCGCCTCTAGTGCAAAACGCGAGGCGTTGGCCGGGATGTAAATCCTAATACTTTTCAATGTTTAAATTACAAAGAGGTTAGCTCTTGGAACCAAGTCGAATTGGAATTACGATGGGTGATCCCGCGGGGATCGGTCCCGAAATTATCGTTAAAACGTTACAGGAAATGTTGCCTGAAGCCAGATCCCGGTCAGTTGTTATCGGAAATATTGATTTGCTGGAGCGAGCGAGTCGTTTGATCGATGCGGGGCTTACATTCAGCGATTCGCTAAGTGTCGAACCTGGGAATGTGCCGGTTGTTCATGTTCAGACTGCGGGTGCTGAGTCGATCAAAGATGGTCAATTAAGTGCGAGTGCCGGTGAGGCTGCCTATAGGTTTGTAGAAAAAGCTGTAGAGCTATCGCTCGATAAGTTGATCTCTGTAATTGTGACCGCACCGCTAAACAAAGCGGCTATGCATTTGGCGGGTCATAAGTTTGATGGACACACGGAGTTGCTCGCAAACCTAACAGGCGCAAAATCTTCTTACATGCTATTAGCTGGACCACAGTTGAGCGCGATTCATGTAACCACACACACATCACTTGCCAATGCGGCGGTTACACCAAGCATCCAGCGCGTGTTGGATACTATCCGTATAGGTAACCAGCATTTTAAAAATATTGGTTACGCACGTCCGCGCTTAGCGGTTGCTGGCCTTAACCCGCACTGCGGAGAGGGTGGACTGTTTGGTTCAGAAGAGGCTGATCGTTTGGCGCCTGCAATTAAACAGGCTAAGGAGGAAGGTATTGATGTGCAAGGTCCTATTTCAGGAGATACGGTATTTTATCGGGCGCTTAAGGGTGAGTTTGATCTCGTTGTTGCGCAGTATCATGACCAGGGCCATATTCCCACTAAGCTGATTGCTTTTGATGAAACGGTTAACGTCAGTTTAGGTTTGCCCATTTATCGAACGTCTGTGGATCACGGCACCGCCTTCGACATTGCGTGGAAAGGTGTGGCGAATAACACCAATATGAAGGCGGCGATTGACTATGCGCGGAGAATCGCTGACGGACAATGACGTCGCCGGATCTATCATCTAAGATCCTCATTGTTGCTGATGATCTGACCGGAGCTCTTGATGCTGCTGGCCCTTTTTGTGAGCGTGGTTTTAGAGTTAAAACTATTGTGGATGCATCGATACCATTTGCGTGGTGTGATCTGCTCGAGGCCGACGTGGTTGCGGTAAATACAAATTCTCGACATCTTTCTGCTCAAAAAGCAATTCAAGCAATCAATGATTGCTTGGGTCAATTAGATCTGCGTAGTTTTCAGTATGTGATTAAAAAAATTGATTCGACGCTGAGGGGGAATGTCGTTTCGGAAACGCTGGCTGTCATGGATCATTGCGCCATTCAAGAAGCCTATATTGCGCCGGCATTTCCAGAGCAATTAAGAACAGTTCAAGCAGGTCAAGTGTACATCGATGGTGTTGCTCTTAGCGAGACTGAGTTTGTCAAAGATCAGCTCAGTCCTGCCCCTAGGATCAATATTCTGGAGATGTTTGAGATTAAAGATAGAGCCCTCCTCGTCAGTTTGAATCTTGAATCATTACACGCTGATCACGGTAGGAATGCCATTAGGGTATTTGATGCTATAGATATTGCAGATTTGGATCGGGTTGTTGCTGGTTTTTTGAGTAAGGAACAACCGTGTCTCTTGGTAGGTTCATCAGGTGTGACAAGTCGTCTAGCATTCGCGCTACCTCGGCGTGACAATCCCTTGGTTGCACGGGACACTTGTCACTCATTTTTATATTTGGTGGGCTCAAGATCAAAGAGATCTCTCGAGCAAGTATCCGAACTTGAAAAACGTTATTTTGGATCAGTTTATTCTGCAACCAATGGACAACTGGATGACCTGCCTGACCCAGAAGGTCCCGTGTGCGCAATTGTGGCGCAGCAAGATTCGGATTGTGTGGAGCAACCTAATGTGGTTGCAGCACGTCTCGCTAAGACCAGTGCGCGCTATCTGCGGATTCTCGATCCCGATGTGATCTTGGTGACGGGTGGAGATACTGCACTCGCATTTTTGCGGGAATTGAATGTGCCTATTTTAGAAGTGTGTGGCAATCTGATGGCGGGTGTTCCGATGTCCTTGTTAAGTCTGGGTGGGCAAAACAAAATCCTACTGACTAAGGCGGGTGGTTTTGGCTCGCCTCAGTTGTTTGTTGATGTAGCAGAAGGAATGGTCCGATAGATTGTATTCTGAGTCGTTAGGCTATGCTACACGTCTAACTAAAATGTTTTACTATTTGCAACGGCGCATCAGGCGCTTCATGGAAGGATTTGATTTGAGAGTTCATAAAATTGTTGCTGTGCTTATTTTCTGTTTATTTTCGTCGTTCTCATTTGCGGCTGAGATAGAAATATTAAAGTACCGTGGTGTGCAGTATGTGTCTGGTGGTATGGATGCTGTCGAGCGAGAAGAGATGGACAATTTAGCCTCACGATTCCCGATGCATATGGTGTTGACTTCGACGGCAGTCGAGGGCCCGATTTCGGGTGTGCTCGTTACCGTGAAAAATTTATCCGGCAACGTGATCCTAGAGGATGAGTCTAGAGGCCCACTGTTTTTTGTTGAGGTGGTTGGGGGTAGATATACCGTCGAGGCCACCTACAACGGACAAACGTTAACCGAGATTAAAGATTTAACCGGCCGACGGTACTTGAGGTTGCGTTTTAACTTCACTCAGTAGCGCGGGGAGCGTGGAAAAATTTTCTTTTAAGGGTGAATCATGAATGTATCTTATCGTTTAAGTCATGTGTTGTTGTTTGTATTGTTAGCAGTCGGTTTTGTTTGTCAGACAGGGGCTGAAGGAGCTACTGATGACAAAGTGTACGAAAAATCTATCGATAAAGAATACAAGATGTTCAAGTTTCGTGACTGTCCATATACCGATGAAATGGGTGCGTATACGTTCCAGTGCATTAAAGATAACGATGGATTTAATGCTCACGGCTGCTATGACGACTCGGTGCAACTTTTTTGTCCTCAGCCAGATGATGTGTCGTACGAAAAATCTATCGAGAAAGAATACAAGATGTTCAAGTTTCGCGACTGTCCATATACCGATGAAATGGGTGCGTATACGTTCCAGTGCATTAAAGATAACGATGGATTTAATGCCCACGGCTGCTATGACGACTCGGTACAACTTTTTTGTCCTCTGCCAGGAGATTAAGCTCGGTCTAACCCAGGTGCTATCGTCTAGGTGGGTGTGCTGTGGGCACGTATTTGCTTAAATAGACTCGATTCCCTACTGTAAAACCCTTCGGTATGAAATGTCTCTGGGAAGCCAAAGTGTTCGTAATCGAGGTGATGACAAAGTTCGTGGAGTAGAGTTCTTAAAAAGCTTTTAAATGCTACGACTTTTTTGTTTTTGGCTGTTCGCATCCAGACTTGTATTTTTGCCGGCTTACCGTCATCTTCGGGAAGATATAATCCGTGGAGCTCTCCCCAGTCGTCCGAGGGTCGAACGGTGAGCACTTGTACTTTTAGCCTTGGCGCTTTGATTTGTGACACAACCTCGTCGGCAATGGCCTGACATGTGTTTTCAATTTCGGATAAATCTTCGCTGATTAGCAGTTCTTCTAGCGCGGTTGAGGCGCTTTGAAGTTGAGCAACTTCTCGAAGCGTCAAGTATTTAATGTCATCACTTTGTCGATAAATACTCTGTTGTCTTGACGTTAAACGATTATAAAAATTAAAAACCACTGTTTTTATCCTTACTTGTCTAAGCTTCAACCAAATCCTGATTATAGAGTTTTGAACGGTGCGCGGGTAGTGAGGCTATCATGATATTCACTGATGGCGGTTCCTTCGCGAGATAAAAAATTCTCAACGGCATCAGAGAATTGAGGGTGCGCTAACCAGTGAGCCGAGTTGGTTGCTACGACTTCTAATCCGCGAGATAGTTTATGCTCGCCTTGTGCTCCCCCTTCGAATGTTCTATAGCCATGCTGAATCGCATACTCTATGGTTTGGTAGTAACAGGTTTCAAAATGTAGGCCTGGCACGTACTCGTTCGCTCCCCAGTAGCGCCCTAGAATTTTATCGTTGCTGAGTAAATTTAAAGCGGCAGCAATTCGCTTGCCATTTCTCGTAGCGATGATGAGGAGAGTATTTTTACCGATTCTTTTTTTGAGCGCCAAGAAAAAATCAAAATTCAGATACGGGTTTGTTCCTCGAATGGCATAAGTGTGGTGATAGCAGTCGTAGAAAAACTGCCATTCGGTGTCGGTCGCTTGATCTCCGGAAATGACGTCAAATGTGATACCGTCATCGGCAATTCGTCTTCGTTCTTGTTTTATTTTTTTTCGTTTGGCTGACCTCATGAAAGATAAGAAATGCTCGAAGCTTTCGTAATCTTGGTTGGTCCAATGAAACTGAATGGATTTCCTCGTCAAGCAGCCGGCATGCCCCCAAATCTCTAAGTCACTCAGTTCGGGGTACAAACAATGAAAGGATGATAGTTTATTGTCTTGCGCGAAAGCTAGTGTTGCTGCCGCAAGTGCTTGTTTCATTTCGGGGTCAGACGCCAATAAACGCGGTCCTGTGGCTGGGGTGAATGGAACTGCAGACACGAGCTTTGGGTAATAATCAAGCCCTGATCGGTGGTAGGCATCCGCCCAAGCCCAATCAAAAATAAACTCTCCGTAGGAATGCGTTTTAATATAAAGAGGGGCTGCTCCAACCAGTTTGTCGCCGTCTGATGCGATCAGGTGCGCAGGTGACCATCCGCTGTCACCACCAACGTTTTCAGTGTCCTCAAGTGCGGACAGAAAATCATAGGATGTGACCAGGCTATCACCGTTGAGAGAATTCCAGTCCTCAGCTTTGATTCCAGATAAACTATTGACTATGTCAAATTTAACGTTATTCATATTGTTTTATTTAATCAGTCGCTAGTATGCCTTTAAAAATCTTAGTCGCTCAAATCAATTGCATCGTTGGTGATGTTTCATCCAATGCTGAGAATATTTTTTCAATTGTTGAGAAAGCAAAATCAGATGGTGTGGATCTCGTTGTAACGCCAGAATTGTCGTTGTGTGGGTATCCGCCGGAGGATTTATTGCTTCGGCCAGATTTCCTAAAGGAGTGTGATTTAAAACTCACTTACCTCGCGCAACGAATTTTTGGAGTTACAGTTGTTGTAGGCCATCCTTATCAGACAAATGAGGGTTTATATAACGCCGCATCGATCATTCAAGATGGACAGATTGTCGCACGATATTGCAAACAGGAGTTGCCCAACTATCGTGTGTTTGACGAGGCGAGATACTTCGATCCAGGGACTCAGCCGTGTGTTGTTAATATCTCTGGTGTGTCGATCGGGCTCAATATTTGTGAGGATGTTTGGGGTGAGGATGGTCGGGAAGCCTCGACTGAGTCGAAAGTGATTGAGGATCCTGCGAATGCAGTCGCGCAAGCTAAGGCGCATGGAGCCGAATTATTGGTGGTGCTTAACGCGTCTCCGTTTCATACGGGTAAAGATGCTTTGCGACGAAAGGTCGTGCAGGCTCAATCACGACTTCATAAAATGCCAATCGTATTTTGTAATCTTATTGGCGGTCAGGACGAACTCGTTTTTGATGGTGGATCATTTGCCTGCAACGACAAAGGTGACGTTGTCGCTCAAATGCCGTTTTTTTGTGAAAACGTCAGCCTTATGGCCTATGAGCAAGGTGAGATCATTTCTGAGTGTAACGAACAATTGTTATCGAGCGACCAAGCTGTTTACGAGGCGCTTGTGCTGGGAGTCAGGGATTACGTTAACAAAAATGGCTTTCAAGGTGTACTGATTGGTCTTTCTGGCGGCATTGATTCTGCGCTCACCTTAGCCATAGCTGTAGATGCTTTGGGTGCTGGACGGGTTAAGGTTGTGATGATGCCGTCTCAGTTTACCGCTGACATGAGTCGGGAGGATGCGAGCAGCATGGCGGCCGGTCTCGGCGTTGAATATTCTGAGATCGAAATCAAACCTATGTTTGATGTGTTTATGGCGGGTTTGTCTGATGAGTTTAAGGGCAGGGAATTCGATACCACCGAGGAAAATCTTCAATCAAGAATTCGAGGAACGTTGTTGATGAGTTTGTCGAATAAGTTTGGCTCTTTAGTGTTAACCACTGGCAATAAAAGTGAAATGAGTACTGGGTATGCAACGTTGTATGGTGACATGGCCGGAGGGTTAGCCGTACTCAAAGATCTAACGAAACAGACGGTTTATCGTTTGTCGACTTATCGCAATACCATTTCAGCATGTATTCCTGTTCGAATTATCGAACGGCCACCCAGTGCCGAGCTCAGACCGGATCAGGTCGATTCAGATTCACTGCCTTCTTATGAGATCCTCGACGCGATTGTCGAGCATTACGTTGAATATGACCGAGGTGTGGATGACATTATCGGTCTAGGGTATCGCTCTGAAGATGTGACGCGAATCGTTAGACTCATCCATGTTAATGAACATAAACGCCGACAGTCGCCGCCAGGGGTGCGGGTAACGGCTCGAGGTTTTGGAAAAGATTGGCGATATCCTATTACTAGCAAGTTTCGTGGCTTGATTGACCAGTAGGGAACGTGCCATGATATTAGTGATGAAATGCGTATGCGGTGTTGGGTTGCTTTGATACAAAACTATCGGGCTCTCGCTGACTTGAGCCGATTTATTTAGAGGAATGGACGTATGAAAAAAATAGAAGCTGTGATCAAACCATTTAAGCTTGATGAGGTGCGTGAAGGATTATCTTCCATTGGTATTACCGGACTTACCGTAACCGAGGTTAAGGGCTTTGGCCGTCAAAAAGGTCACACCGAACTGTATCGTGGCGCTGAATATGTCGTTGATTTTTTGCCGAAAGTGAAAATTGAAGTGGTGGTGATTGACAGCCTCGTTGATCAAGCCGTCGAGAGCTTGGTCTCTACAGCGAGAACTGGCAAGATTGGTGACGGCAAGATTTTTGTGAGTACAGTCGAGCAGGTGATTCGAATTCGTACAGGGGAAACAAATGAGGATGCGGTCTAATTGAGCGAGTGATCGGTAGTCAACTTTTTGCGCTGAGTAATAGCATCGTTGCGCCGCTGCCCCCATCCCCGGGGCCGGCTTCACAATAGGCAAGGATGTCGGATCTGAGCTGGAGCCAGCGAAACAGTTTCTTTTTGAGGACAGGCTCTTTGTTGCTCGATCGATGTCCTTTACCATGAATAATTCGCAGACATCGAAATCTATTTTTTTTGGCGTGTGACAGAAAATTAGCTACTAGGATGCGCGCGCCGTCAGATGTTGATCCATGCAAATCGAGTTCGTCTTGTACGACCCAATAGTTCCGCCTGAGTCTTCTGAGTATTTGGTGCTGCAATCCAGAGCGTAAATACGCTGGCTCCTCTGACAAGAACTCTAAACCGTCGTCGTCGATGTCTTGGTGAAGGAGTTCCTCGAGTACCTCAGCCTCATCCTTCATCGACTGGACGGGAATGGGGGCGGGTTGCTCTTTCGTTCGAAAGACTTTTCCGTCTTTTTTTAAAACGGTGACGTCTTTTAACGTTTCTTCAAGAAGGTCTTCAAACCGTTCTTCTGGATTTTGGTCATTATCAGTGGACATAAGAGAAGTCTGAGCAGATAACGTCAGTCCGTATTTGTCAAAAACCGTTCTGCGTCGAGAGCAGCCATGCAGCCAGTTCCAGCGCTTGTTACGGCTTGTCGATAGATATGGTCTTGCACATCTCCCGCGGCAAACACGCCAGGAATACTGGTCTGAGTGGCGTTGCCATCTCTCCCACTCTGGGTGGTGATGTAGCCTCCCACCATATCGAGTTGTCCCGAAAAGATATCGGTGTTGGGTGAGTGACCAATCGCGATGAAGACGCCTGCTAGTGACAAGTTCGACTCTTCTTCTGTTTTTGTGTTTTTGATACGCATCCCAGTAACGCCGGAGGCATCACCTAAAACCTCATCGAGATTATGGTCCCAAATGATGTCGATGTTTCCATTTTTTTCTTTTTCTAAGATTCGATCAATCAGTATTGCTTCAGCTTTGAGTTGGTCGCGTCGGTGAACAAGCGTTACTTTTTTTGCAATATTCGAAAGATAGAGAGCCTCTTCAACTGCCGTATTCCCCCCACCGATAACCGCAACTTCCTGACCTTTATAGAAAAATCCGTCGCATGTTGCGCAGGCAGAAACCCCTTTGCCCGCATATATTTCTTCAGACGGAATGCCCAGATATTTAGCGGATGCTCCGGTCGCAATGATCAGCGCATCACACGTATATTCTGCCTGATCGCCAATCAGTGTGAATGGGCGCGCATCAAGTTTAACGGTATGAATGTGATCGAATATCAGTTCAGTGCCAAATCGTTCTGCGTGTCTTTGGAATCGATCCATGAGCTCTGGACCTTGCACGCCATCCGCATCCGCGGGCCAATTATCTACGTCAGTCGTCGTCATCAATTGACCGCCTTGGGCGATCCCGGTAATTACGATGGGTTTCAAATTAGCCCGGGCAGCGTAGACGGCAGCAGTATAACCCGCAGGACCAGAGCCTAAAATTATGATTTTATTGTGTTTTTTTTGCATATCAATTACCTGCCTACTGTTGATGCGTATGTGGATGCGATTAGTAAATGTTTATTTTATTCGTGATGGACGCAAAATAAAAATGTTTAGTAACCGGGAGATGTGTCTCAGTTACAATAGTGCTTAAGCTAAAATTAGTTACAATTTAATTTTACAGACGTTCCGACTAACTGTGCGACGGGTTTGACAATTGGCTAAACGAAAAACACTTAAAAAATCGGAAATAGTCAACACAGATTCCTCTACAAAAAGTGTTTTGCCACCTAAGCTTGTCATTTTGTTGCGAGAAGTCGGGTTGCTCCTCTCCTCAGGTGTTCTCGCTTATTTAACCCTGGTATTATTTACCTATAATTCTTTTGATCCCGCCTGGTCGCGTCAATCTTCAGCCCAAGAAGCTATAAATGCAGGTGGGGTTGTCGGAGCGCATATATCGGATGTGCTCCTATACCTATTCGGGTTTTCAACATGGTGGATTGTTCTCGTTGGGACGCTACTCGTTATTCGGGCTTATCGGCATACGGCTCGACGACTTACTGAAAACCCCAAAGTAGTCCTGCTTGTGTTCTTCGGGTTTTTGCTTTTGGTGTTATCAAGCGCTGGCTTTGAAGGACTTCGTTTTCATTCTGCACTTTTCGAACTGCCAGGAAAGCCTGGAGGCATTATTGGTGGCGAAATTTCTCTCATCAGCAATAACGCATTTGGATTCGTCGGCAGCACTTTGATTTTTTTGGTGCTGATGGCTGCAGGGGTTTCGCTGGTCAGCGGAGTGTCTTGGATAGTGTTGTCGGAGAAAATGGGGTATTGGCTCGAATGGTCCGCGTTGTATGTGTGGCAAAGCTGGGAGGCGTGGCGAGACCGTAAGGCTGGAGAAATTGCGTTAGAAGCACGGATGGATCGATTAGTAGAGGTTCGCCAGAAAACCACGCTTACTGATCCCAAGCCGCTGCGTATTGATAAACCCATGCAACAGATCGCCCAATCAGAGCGGGCGCAAAAAGAAAAACAGAAGCCTTTATTTAAAGATTTACCGGATTCAGAGTTGCCATCGATTAACCTTTTGGACACGCCGCCCCCTGATGTCGAGTCAATTTCTGCTGATACGCTTGAGTATACGTCCCGATTAATTGAGAAGAAGCTACTTGACTTTAATATTGAAGTCAGAGTCGTGGCTGCGCAACCTGGCCCAGTGATCACGCGTTACGAAATCGAGCCAGCTATCGGAGTGAAAGGCAGTCAGATCATAAACTTGACTCGAGATTTGGCAAGATCATTGTCTGTCATCAGTGTTCGAGTGGTTGAAACGATACCCGGTAAGACTACGATGGGTCTCGAAATTCCAAACACCAAGCGCCAGGTAGTTTATTTGTCCGAGGTCCTTGCATCTCAGACCTATGCCGATGTGCCTTCGCCGCTCGCCATCGCGTTGGGCAAGGATATCTCAGGGGTGCCGGTGTGTGCGGATCTCGCGAAGATGCCCCATTTGTTGGTTGCAGGAACTACTGGGTCTGGTAAGTCGGTTGCGATTAACGCGATGATATTGTCCTTACTCTACAAGTCGACCCCGAATGAAGTTCGAATGATTCTGGTTGACCCCAAGATGCTGGAGCTGTCTGTGTATGAGGGAATCCCTCATTTGCTCGCGCCGGTGGTTACTGAAATGCCTAAAGCTGCGCATGCATTGAATTGGTGTGTGGGCGAGATGGACCGACGTTATCGACTCATGTCTTCTTTGGGTGTAAGAAATCTTTCTGGCTTTAATACGAAGATACGTCAGGCGGAAAAAGCAAATAAGAAAATCGATAATCCATTCAGTTTAAATCCTGAGGAGCCAGAGCCGCTCCAGGAGTTGCCGCACATCGTTGTGGTTATTGATGAGTTGGCTGATCTAATTATGGTTGTAGGGAAAAAAATTGAGGAATTGATCGCGCGTCTTGCTCAGAAAGCTCGAGCGGCTGGTATTCATCTCATCCTTGCAACGCAGCGACCTTCGGTGGACGTGATTACCGGGTTGATCAAAGCGAATATCCCTACACGGATTGCATTTCAAGTTTCCAGTCGTGTGGACTCCCGAACGATTCTCGACCAAATGGGGGCTGAACAACTACTGGGTCAGGGTGACATGCTCTATTTGCCACCCGGTAGTGGCTATCCGCTGCGGATACACGGTGCCTTTGTTGACGATCAAGAAGTTCATCGGGTGGTGGATGCACTAAAGAGCCGGGGTGAGCCGCAGTACATTGAGAGCATTCTAGAAGCGCCGGTTACTGGCGATGGTTCTGGAGAATCGGGTATGGGGGATGATGCTGAAGCCGATCCACTTTATGATCAAGCTGTAGAGATTGTGCTGAAGAATAAGCGCGCGTCAATATCGTTGGTTCAGCGACATTTACGGATCGGTTATAACCGGGCAGCCCGGTTGGTTGAGCAAATGGAAGTCGCAGGCTTGGTGTCAAGTATGTCTTCTTCCGGCAGTAGAGAAATCCTAGCACCTAATCGAGTCAATTGATGACATGTTTGTAACGGAATTGATCGATGCGAATTAAAGGTATTCGACTCCTGGTCGCGATGATTGCTGTGCTGCCTTGTTTGGTGCTCGCTGGAGGGATTGAAGAATTACAAAAGTTTGTTAGTTTCTCGGCTACAGGTCAGGCTACTTTTATACAACGTGTTTATGACAATGCGGGTGTCTTGGTGCAAGAATCATCTGGAGATCTTAAGTTTGCCCGCCCCGGAAAGTTCAAATGGCACTATCTTGAGCCGTATGAGCAGTTACTGGTGGGTGATGGTGAGTTTCTTTGGATTTACGATAAAGATTTGCGGCAGGTGACCCAAATGTCGCTAGATCGAGCACTTGGGTCGAGTCCGGCGGCTTTATTGTATGGATCAAAAGACATCGACAGTTATTTTGGTCTAGAGGCGCTGAGCCCAGAAGGTGGGCTTGTTTGGGTTCGCGTGATTCCTTATGAAGAGAGCGGAATGTTTGAGCGTATCGAAATTGGGTTATCGTCATCCATGGTGCAAAAAATGACGCTCTACGATTATTTTGGTCAACAAACCGTTATTGAATTTGATCAATTCGTGGTCCCTTCAAATTTTTCGGCGGATGAGTTTAGATTTGAAGTGCCGGAGAATGCAGACCTGGTGACCCAGTAGGCTGTGGTTTTATTAGCCTGTATCGTCCTCTTTTAACTGTGCTGATTATCCAGCTATGAACACACCACTGGCGGATCAATTAAGACCAAAGACGCTCGACGAATTTGTAGGGCAGACCCACCTCATTGGTGAGGGGTAAGCCGTTGACGTTGGCTGCTCGGTCGGGAAACCTGCAATCAATGATTTTGTGGGGGCCTCCGGGCGTAGGTAAAACGACACTCGCTCGTATTTTGGCGAGATCCAGTGAGGCGAACCTGGTTGAGCTGTCTGCTGTGCTCTCGGGTGTTAAAGATATTCGTGAAGTGGTCTTGGTTGCGCAAAAAAATAGAAAAGAGTTTAATCAGCAAACTTTAGTGTTTGTGGATGAAGTCCATCGCTTTAATAAAACGCAACAGGATGCATTTCTCCCTCACGTCGAGAGTGGGTTGTTTATTTTTATTGGTGCCACAACAGAAAACCCGTCATTTGAAGTGAATAATGCGTTGCTCTCACGAGCAACGGTGTACGTGCTTGAATCGTTAACTGAAGAGGCGTTGTCGGTTGTGCTTGAACGCGGCGTGATGTATTTGGGTATGTCAGGATGTGTCGACGAAACAGCAAAAGCACTCATCGTCAGTCATGCGGATGGTGATGCCCGAAAAATTCTGAATATCTTGGAAATTGTTGTCACTGCCGCAAGGGATGCGAATCAGGAAGTGATTGATGGTGATTTTGTGACGAGTGCGCTGCCCCGGATATTCCGTTTATTTGATAAACAAGGGGATGCATTCTATGACAATATTTCTGCGCTGCATAAGTCTGTGCGAGGCTCATCACCCGACGCGAGCTTATATTGGTTAACGCGTATGATCGATGGCGGTGTTGATCCGCTCTACATTGGGCGACGCATGATCCGAATGGCGGTTGAAGATATAGGTCTCGCTGATCCTAGAGCCTTGACCGTCGCGCTAGACGCGGTTTCGGCGTTTGAGCGGCTGGGCTCTCCGGAAGGGGATTTGGCGCTTGCGCAATGTGTGTTGTATCTTGCGTGCGCGCCCAAGAGCAATGCTGTGTATACAGCCTATAATAATGCTTCTGTTTTTGTTCAGGCGCGCGGTTCGAGTGGGGTGCCGACGCATTTAAGAAATGCACCCACAAAGCTCATGAAGGAATTGGGTCACTCGGATGGATATCGGTATCCGCATCATGAGCAGGATGGGTATGTGCCCAACGTACAGTACTTTCCCGATGGTGTGGAGCCGGAGCAGTTTTATCGACCCGTCAGTCGAGGGTTGGAGATTAAGATCAAAGAGAAACTTGATCGATTAAAACAACTGGATGCACGTGTGGATAGCAGTCGCGGTGTTAAAAAATAACTGGGTTAAGACACTTTAAGGATTAGGAACACATGCTCGACGTACAAATTCTAAGAAATGATATTCATAACGTCGCCTCCAAATTAAAGGAGCGTCGTGGTTTCACGCTTGATGTGGATGCGTTTGTATCGCTGGAATCAGCTCGAAAAACGGTCCAATCGGATACCGAACGTTTGCAAGCGCAACGTAACACGATTTCGAGAGAAATAGGCCACGCGAAAAAAAATGGTGATGATCAAAAGGCTTCCGATCTAATGGGTCAGGTGAGTGAGTTTGCAGGCCGCCTGAAGTCGAATGAGGATACGTTGAGTGAACTCCAGTCTAAAATGCGCGACTTGCTCTCTGGCATTCCTAATATGCCCAACGACTCTGTGCCTATCGGGAAGTCTGAAGAGGACAATGTTGAGGTGAAGAAAGTTGGTGTTCCACGTTCGTATGATTTTGAACCTCAGGATCATGTCGATATCGGGGAAAAACTAGGTATGCTCGATTTTGAGCGAGCCACAAAAATTACTGGATCTCGGTTCTCGATCATGATGGGTGAGATGGCGCGCTTACATCGTGCTATTGCGCAGTACATGCTGGATACGCACACGCGGAGACACGGCTATACCGAGGTGTACACACCTTACCTAGTGAATGCTGATTCCTTATTTGGTACTGGGCAATTGCCTAAGTTTGAGGAGGACTTATTTGCCATACCACTCACAGATGAGCAAAAGTTCTACCTCATTCCGACCGCTGAGGTTCCTGTGACGAATATTTACCGTGGAGAAATCCTAAATGCAGATGACCTGCCTACGAAGTTTGTCTGTCATACGCCGTGCTTTCGCTCAGAGGCAGGCTCATACGGCAGAGATGCGCGCGGAATGATTCGGCAACATCAATTTGATAAAGTTGAGCTCGTGCAATTTTCGCATCCAGATCACTCGTATGATCAACTCGAAGCGTTGACGGGCCATGCAGAGTCGATCCTTGTTGATCTCGACCTACCCTTTCGGACTGTCACCCTGTGCACCGGAGATATGGGGTTTTCCTCAACGAAGACGTATGACATAGAAGTTTGGTTGCCCGGTCAAAACGCGTATCGAGAGATATCATCGTGTAGTAACTTTGAAGCCTTTCAAGCGAGACGCATGCAAACACGTTTTAGAGTTGGGCAAGCAAAGACCGAATTCGTCCACACATTAAATGGTTCCGGCCTGGCTGTTGGCCGTACTTTAATTGCTGTGCTTGAGAATTATCAGCGTCAAGATGGCTCGGTTGAGATACCTCAGGTGCTCAAAGCTTACATGGGTGGGGTTGAGGTCATTGAACCGCGTTAACTCATGAGATTTCTCGGTTTTTTATTAGCTGGGGGTAGGGGCAAATGTTGAGGCAGTCGAATCTTCCTGCTGGAATTGAGCCGAACGCTGAGAGAGAACAAATTGCGACGTCGGTACAGGTGATCTGTGATCGATTCGACGATGATTTTTGGTTAGAAAAAGATCAAAAGAACGAGTTTCCTTCAGAGTTTCACGCGGCGATGGCGGAGTCTGGTTGGCTGGGTATTACCATGCCAACAGAATATGGGGGCGCGGGGCTCGGGGTGACCGAAGCAGCGCTGATGATGCACACCGTGGGTCAGTCCGGGGGTGTGTTTGCGGCATGTTCATCTATTCACATTAATTTGTTTGGGCCGCATGCAATCATTAAGTATGGGACATCCGAACAAAAATCCCGCTGGATATCACGCTTGGTTTCCGGTCAAGATAAGGTTGCTTTTGGTGTCACTGAACCTGATGCAGGTTTAGATACGACAAAAATTAAGACGCGTGCGATTCAACGTGGTTCGGATTACGTGATCAGCGGCACTAAAGTGTGGATGTCGACAGCGCAGCACGCTAATAAAATGCTCCTGGTCACGCGCACAACACCGATCGAAGACTGTGCTAATCCAACAGATGGCATGACATTGTTTTACGTAGACCTGGACCGCGAGTACGTTGAGGTCCGTGGGATTGAAAAAATGGGTCGTGGTGCAGTGGATTCAAATTTAGTTTTCATTGATGGCCTCGTTGTGCCTGATGCCGACCGAATTGGTACCGAGGGTGAGGGTTTTAGAATGTTGCTCGACACCTTAAACCCTGAACGCATTCTCATTGCGGCTGAGGCAATAGGGATAGGACGTCGTGCCCTAGACAAAGCAGTGAACTATGCGAATGAACGCAAAGTTTTTGGTCGCCTGATCGGGCAGAACCAAAGTATTCAGCATCCATTAGCTGAGAGTTGGATGGCGCTAGAGGCAGCTAATCTGATGGTCTGGCGCGCGGCTAAGCTTTATGACGAAGATCAACCTTGTGGTGCAGAGGCAAACGCTGCAAAGTTTCTTGCTGCTGATGCAGCCTATGAGGCTTGTGACCGTGCAGTGCGCACGCACGGGGGGTTTGGGTATGCAAAGGAATATCACGTAGAACGTTACCTTCGAGAAATTATGATTCCTCGTATCGCGCCTGTGAGCCGTGAGCTCATCATGTGTTACATCGCGGAGAAGGTGCTGGGTTTGCCTCGTTCGTACTAATTTAATCGTATTTTTGATGTTTGGGTGGTTCTAAGTCTGCTGTAGAGCCAACAAACTGGTAGAATCCGCGGTCTCGGAGAGGTGGCAGAGTGGTTGAATGTGCCGGTCTCGAAAACCGTTGTACGTGCAAACGTACCGAGGGTTCGAATCCCTCTCTCTCCGCCAGTATTATATTTGCTGGGGGCCCACATCTAAAAG
>ERZ887849.1884-NODE-1884-length-18222-cov-7.570210_pt1 | contig 18222 bp, 18 predicted proteins | sample MGYA00521267_ERZ887849 | MGnify/ENA primary metagenome ERZ887849 (study PRJEB32303, sample SAMEA104408601) | aquatic metagenome | biome: Brackish water; feature: Pelagic; material: water | place: Baltic Sea | collected 2014-06-06T16:11:00 | depth 2,863 m ... | reverse complement strand
GGCTCCTCCACGAGGATCATCCCCCGGTGGCGGCAGATGTTCTGAAAGACCCGCACCATGCCATCCTTGTCACGCAAGAGTAAAAGCGGCTGGCCCATGAAATCCATCGGCACGGCGTCACCGGGCTCTGGCACATCGGCGGCCACGGCAAGCCCCGCCCATTGGGTGAAGAGAAGCGCGTGACCTTCTTCCTCAAACACGGCCGGATCGACATAATGCGCGTTGGGCAGGCCATTGGCGCTCTCGACGGGGCGGCGGACGCGGCTGAGGTCTGTGAGGTGGGTCATGGATCGTTCCCTTCCTTGTGTCTTTGGCAAGCTGGCACGATTCTGCGCACGTTTGGCCCGCTGCAAGCGACATGGCTTTGCTCACCGCGACATGGGCAGGGGGCGCGCGCCTAGCGGAAGGGCTGATCCAGTCGCAAGAGCCGCGCATGGAAGGGCGGCACCGCCTCAAGAGGGACAAGACCCGACAGCCGCGCCTCCTTCAGGACACGGTTCATGTCGTGGCCCAGATGCTCATAGACCATCCGCACGGCGCGCGGGGCGTTGATCTTTTCGCGCACGGTGCGGGTGACATAGCCTTCCCAGATATTTTGTTGAAACGAGGTTTCCTGCGCGAGAAAGTTGAACGAGGCCGACAGCGCGTGGCGGTGGCTTACGATCATCATGATGCCCTCTTCCTGGCGCATCACCACGCCGCGATATTCGCGGTCGGCGGCGGCGATGGAAATTCCCTGTTTGGCGAGGGCCGCGCGCGGCTCGTACCCGCGCACGAAGGTGTAGCCATCGGCGCGGTGCACAAAGACCAGCCCCATGACGAACTGGCTGTCATCGAGGAAACTGCGCCGCACGAAGCGGTAAAACCCGCTGGGGAAAAGCTCGGGTGGCACCTCCACGGGTGCGCCGCCGAAGAAACCCTGCACCGCCGGGTGGCCCAGCAGATCGAAGGCAGCCGGGCGTAGTGTCTCCGCAGGCTCCAGCAAGATACGCGCATCGACGCCAAAGAACGTGCATATACGGTGCAGCACGTCCGGGCGCGGGAAGCTCTCGCCGGTGAGGTAGCGATTAAATTGCGTGCGGTTTATGCCCAGATCCCGGCAAAGCCCCGCAACCGAGGGGTAATCGGCGCTGAGCCTTTGCAGGTTATCCCCGAAGATTGCGCGCAGACTGGCTGGGTTCACCTGATGTGAAGTGCCTTTGCGCGTCATGGCGTGAGGCGCGGTCGGGATAAGTGTTTCAAGGGCAAGTTTCATCCAAGTCAGAAAAGCTGTTTGGGAGATGTTTGCATGGTTTTGTGTCGTTGTCACGGGATGTGACGCTAATCAGCGTCATTTTTTGCCGGTCCTGACACAAAGAGGCCGCGTTAACGGCGATTTAATCATAGCTGAAAAAGCCGGAAAAAGACATTCTTATCAGAGGAAAAGGGTTCAGTCGAAGGTCAAAAAGGAGACGTCATGTACGGAGTAGTCATCTGAAGCGATCAACTTAAAAACCGGGCTGTGATCTGGTGTGAAGACCACGGTGACCTCGCGTATTTCCGCGGCGATAGCGCGGGTGCCGAAGTGTCCGAGATCGGGCCAGGCGATCTGGTTGAGTTTGATTTGGCGGCCAGTGACGGACTTCGGCTTGCAGATGCACCGCGCCTTGTGGCTCCGAAAAGCCATCCCCACATTGCGCGCGCTCTCAAGCGCGCGACGCCTGCCCCTGCACCGCGCAAACGGCGCAGCGAGATGTCGTCAAGCCGGGATGCTGAAATTGTGAGTTTTGATAGGGCACGCTGCGCCGGCGCTGCCTGACAGGGTCGGGCGGGGCCCTCGGAGCACGTGCCAAACGCGCTCCGAAAGGTGGTCAGAGCCCGCGTGGCAAAGCCGCCACGCCCGTTCTGGCAATATCCACCAAACCCAACGGGCGCATCAGGTCGGCGAACGCGTCTATCTTCTCGGATGTGCCAGTGATCTCGAACACGAAACTGTCGAGCGTGCTGTCCACTACATTGGCGCGGAAAATATCCGCAAGCCGTAGCGCCTCGACACGTTTGTCGCCCGCGCCCTCAACCTTCATCAACGCCAGCTCGCGCTCGACCGCGCGGCCCTCGACGGTCAGGTCGTGGACCTCGTGCACCGGGATGATCCGGCCAAGCTGCGCCTTGATCTGAACGATCACCTGCGGGGTGCCGGTGGTGACGATGGTGATCCGCGAGCGGTGCCCTTCGTGGTCGATCTCAGCCACGGTCAGGCTGTCGATGTTATAGCCGCGCCCTGAGAAGAGGCCGATCACGCGCGCCAGAACGCCCGCTTCATTGTCCACGATCACGGCGAGGGTGTGCTGCTCCTCCACATCCGAGAAGGTGGGACGCAGATTGTAGGCCGAATGCTTGTTCGAGCCTTTTTTGATTTTCAGTGCCGACATCTCATCATTCCTTTGACTGGGGTGGCGCCGCAGCGCTTAAACCAACACGCTGCCCTTGGCGTCGATCACGCCTTGGGTGTCAGCCTCGCCCAGAAGCATTTCGTTATGCGCCTTGCCCGACGGGATCATCGGGAAGCAGTTTTCATGCCGGGTTACGAGGCAGTCGAAGATCACCGGGCCGTCATGCTCGACCATTTCCATGATCGCATCATCCAGATCGGCAGGATCGGAGCACAAGATGCCCTTGCAGCCAAACGCCTCGGCCAGCTTCACGAAATCGGGCAGCGCCTCTGACCAGCTGTGCGAATACCGCTCTCCGTGCAGAAGCTCTTGCCACTGGCGGACCATACCAAGCCGTTCGTTGTTGAGGATGAACTGTTTGACCGGCAGGCGGAACTGCACCGCCGTGCCCATCTCCTGCATGTTCATCAGCCATGAGGCCTCACCGGCCACGTTGATCACCAGCGCATCCGGGTGCGCCATCTGCACGCCGATGGAGGCCGGGAAACCGTAGCCCATCGTGCCAAGGCCACCAGACGTCATCCAGCGGTTTGGCCCGTCAAAGCCGATATATTGCGCGGCCCACATCTGGTGCTGGCCCACTTCGGTACAGACGTAACGGTCATACTTCTTGGTCAGCGCTTCGAGACGCGCCATGGCGTATTGTGGTTTGATCACGGAGCCTTTTTGCTCGAACTTCAGGCAATCCACCTTGCGCCACGTATCGATCTTGCCGCGCCACTTGGCGATGCCTTCGCGGTTCACCTTTCGCCCACGCGATTTCCAGATGTTGAGCATATCTTCGAGGACATGACCCACATCGCCCACGATGGGGATGTCGGTCTTGATCACCTTGTTGATGGACGAGGGATCAATGTCGATATGCGCCTTCTTGGAGCCGGGCGAGAAGGCGTCGAGCCGCCCGGTGATCCGGTCGTCAAACCGCGCGCCGATATTGATCATCAGATCGCAATCATGCATCGCCATGTTGGCCTCATAAAGCCCGTGCATCCCCAGCATGCCCAGCCAATGCTCGCCGCTCGCCGGATAGGCACCTAGGCCCATCAAGGTGGAGGTGATCGGGATGCCCGTGGCCTCCACAAGCTCGCGCAGAAGCTGGCTTGCCGCGGGGCCCGAGTTGATAACGCCGCCACCGGTGTAGAAAAGCGGGCGTTTTGCCGTCTCCATCGCGGCCACCAGCTCGGTGATCGCCTCCATGTCGCCTTTGACTTGCGGCTGATAGCGGCTGACCTTTGCCTTGGCCTTGCCCACATAAGTGCCTGACGCGAATTGCACGTCCTTGGGGATGTCCACCAGAACGGGGCCGGGGCGGCCCGATGTGGCCACGTGGAAGGCCTCATGGATCACACCCGACAGCTTGTCGGTCTCTTTCACCAGCCAGTTATGCTTGGTGCAGGGGCGGGTGATGCCCACCGTGTCGGCCTCTTGGAATGCGTCCGAGCCGATCATGAATGTCGGCACCTGACCCGTCAGAACCACGATCGGGATGGAATCCATCAGCGCGTCGGTGAGGCCTGTCACCGCGTTCGTGGCGCCGGGGCCGGAGGTCACGAGGACCACGCCGGGCTTGCCGGATGCGCGCGCATATCCTTCGGCCGCGTGCACGGCCCCTTGTTCGTGGCGCACGAGGATATGTTTGATATCGTTTTGCTGAAACACCTCGTCATAAATCGGCAGCACGGCGCCGCCGGGATAGCCGAATACCGTGTCCACGCCCTGATCCCTAAGGGCCTGAACCACCATTTTCGCTCCGGTCATCTGACGTGTCATCATTGTGCTCCGTTCATCACATCATTCCTTGGTGCAGACATAAAAAAAGCCCCCGAAAATCCGGAGGCGCATGGAGGTCCCTATGGGATGCCGTTACCGGCCCATGCGCCACGTGCTTACGGTGATGACTAGCTGTGCCAAGATGGCGCTCCTAATGCTGCAGCGCGACATTATGAGGGGTGTGCAGGGGCGTCAACCCAGTTTTGCGGAGAAAATAACAAAATATGATGGATTTCTTTTCATTTGTTGCGTGGATTGGGGGTTTTGCGTGCGGCTAGGTCGTTTTGGCTGGGGTTTGCGCGGTGAAACGGTGCCGCTGAGCCCGATGCGTGCAAGACGGCAGTGCCAGGGGCAGGGGCGCAGGTGAAGCGGGGTCCGGATGGGCATCCGCACACGAAAAAGGCCGCTCCCGGAAGAAGCGGCCTCTCACATCACATAAGTTCGTGGCTTAGAAGTCGTTGGGGTTGCCCGCAACCAGCGTGCCCGTGCCGTCCACGGCACCGTCTTTGATCCAGCTGACCATGTCGCCTTCGATCATCACAGACCAGCAATCAGGCGCTTCGCCATAGGCAAAGCACATCTGATCGTTTTCTACGGTCCATGTGCCGGTGTAGTCTGCGCCTTTGATCGTGCCATCGGCGTCGTAGAACTCGGTATAGGCGCCGGCTTCGACCATGCTGCCTTGAACCGTGTTGCCGGAGATTGCCGCTGTGATCTCGTCACCCGTGGCAACGGTTTCGGCAAAGGCGGGAGCCGCTGCGAGTGTCATTGCGAGAGCGAGGAAGGTTCGTTTCATGTGGGTTACTCACTGTTGATTTAAGATTGGGTGTATATGTTTCAGGTACCAATAAAGTCAAGCGCCCTCGAAAAAACGCTCAGCTCCGGCTGCTGGGGCGGAGAGGCATCCCGTCGGGCAGCGTGATATCGGCTACCTGTTCGGCGATGGGGTCATTGCTGAGCGGATGTGCTTGCGCATCGTAATCGGCGGGGTTGCGCATCTTCTCCCACGCGCCGCCCACATAGACCTCCAGCCCCGAAAAGGCTGATTTATAGCCCATCTTCGCACTGCCCGGCACCCAATAGCCCAGATAGACGTGGGGCAGGCCGCTTTCGCGGGCGATCCCGATATGATCGAGGATCACATAAGTGCCCAATGAGTTGCGCTGCCACTCAGGCTCGAAGAACGAATAGACCATGCTCACCCCGTCATCGAGCACATCGGTCAGGCACACGCCAATAAGCGCGCCGGTCTCGGCTTCTGTATACTCCACCACCCGCGTGCGGATCGGTGTCTCTTCCACCATGGCGGCGAATTCAAACGCATCCATATCCGCCATCCCACCAGCCGCGTGGCGGCTCTCCAGATAGCGGCGGAAAAGTGCGTATTGATCCTCGGTCGCCCAGGGCGAGGACGTGCGCCGCTCCAGCACCGTGTTGCGGCGCAGCACGCGTTTCTGGCTCTTGGAGGGTGTGAAATCCGCCACGCTGATTCGCGCCGACAGGCACGCCGCGCAATCTGCGCAGGACGGGCGGTAGAGCACATTTTGCGAGCGGCGAAAGCCCTGCTTCGACAACCCGTCATTCAGACGCTGCGCACCATCGCCTTGCAAAGCGGTAAAGAGCTTACGCTCCATCCGCCCCTCAAGGTAGGGGCATGGTTGTGGGGCCGTCACATAAAATTGCGGCGCGAGGGGCAGGGTATGGCGCATAGGGGCTCAGTCGGACTTGTTGTATTTCGCGTTTCTGAGAAAAGCGTAACAAGGAACTCAGCGCCCGCCAAGTCTTGATGAAAAAAAACCTTAACGCCTGGCCGGGCCCGCGCGGCGGTTGATGGCCACCGTGCCAAGCATATGATCGGTCAGTCCTTGGGCCCGCGGTGTGCTGAGCATCATCACAATGGAGGCGATCTGGGCCGGGAACACCGCGATGGAGAGCGAATAGCCCAGCGTATGCAGCGCGGCCATCGGCAGATCAAAAAGTTGCCCGTCAGGTCTGCGAAACTCGATCGCCATGACTTGCATCCCCCATGTGGCGGATCCGCGCGCGATGGTGGCCGTGCGGTAGGCAAAGCCCAGCACGACATAAAGAGCGGGAAAGATGAACAAGCCGATGCCCAGCGTGAAGACCACGGCAACGAGGCACATCGCCAGAATCACCGCCGTATCAATCACCCAGGCCAAAAGGCGCTTGGTTGGGATGTCGGCGTAGAACTCGGGCTGCCGGTCGGGGTCGGGGAGGTGGAGGGTGTCGGTCATCATGTGCTCTTATACGGCAACGCACCCGCCTGTGAAAAGGGCGGGCGCATTTGGGGGTTGGTCTTTGTCGGGTGTTACGCTGTGGCGTCGTCGGCTTTGGGTGCGCGGGCGCGCTCTTCCATGAAGCGTTCGAATTCGGCTTTGTCTTTTGCGTCGCGCAGACGCCCGAGGAAGGCGTCGAAATTGTCTTGCTCTTCTTGCAAGCGGCGCAGCGTATCGGCGCGGTAGGCGTCGAAGGCGGTGTTGCCCGAACTTTGAGGGGCCGTGGCGGCGGTGCGTTTGAGGCTTGAGAACATGCGATTGCTCCAGATCATGTAGGCCAGAAGGGCAAGGCCGATGGGCCATGCGATGATGAACGCAAGCAGGGTGGCTATGATCCATCCCATTTTGCCACGCGCATCGAGCCAATCGCGCCCGCAGCGCAGAAGCGTCATAGGCCCTGCCGCGCTGTATGCGCAGGGGGTTTGGCAGGTGGTAGAGCTCATTTGGGGCGTCCTTTCAGGTTGATGTGAATGTCTTTCACATTACCAAGATTGGGACTTTGACGGCCCAGTGCAAGAGGGTATGTAAATAAAATTTACATTATGGGCGCATTGCGGTGTAATCACACTGTAAATTCCGCAAGCTGCGCGCCAGACAGGCGCAGTATCTCGCGCGGGGGTGCGCCGAATAGGTGCCTCGGCGTGCCTGCGGCGGCCCATATCTCGGTAAATTCCATGAGACGCGGATCGAAAAAAGCGCGTGGCGGCGTCAGATGCCCGATGGGCGACACGCCCCCGATGGCAAACCCGGTCTGCGCGCGGATCAGCGCCGCATCGGCGCGTGTGAGTGTTTCCCCGGCCAGAGCACTTGCGCGCGCGCCCTCCACCTGCTGCCCGCCCGCCGTGATGAAGAGGATCGCGGCCCCGCTCTGAGATCCTGCGAAAATGATCGACTTCGCGATCTGGTCAATCTGGCATCCCACCAGATCGGCGGCCATCTGTGCGGTCGTCGCTTGGCCCATCTCGCGCGGGGCCACGTCCAACCCACCTGCGCTCAGCGCGGCGATCACCCGTTTGAGGCTTTTGCTCATGTCGTTCTCCTCTCGTTACGCGCCAGCTTAATCCCCTGCGCCCCATTGACCAGCCCCGTGCGGCGCGTATCACTGACGCCATGAACCTCGCGTCCCGCATCACGCGCCTGCCGCGCCCGTATGAGCCCGCTCCGGGGGCGGAGGCGCGCGCGCTTTTTCCTGCGCTGGATGGTGATGTGGCCATGCTGATCGAAGGGGCGGCCGGGTGCAGCCCTTACCTGCGGGGTTTGATTCACAAAGAGGCGGAGTGGCTGGGGCCCGCTCTGAACGGTCCCGAAGCGGCCATGGAGGCGCTGATCGTAGCTTTGCACGCCGAGACAGCCGACCCCGGCACGATTTTGCGCCAGACCAAGCGCCGGGCTGCTTTGCTCATCGGCCTCATGGACCTCGGCGGGGCATGGACGCTTGAAGAGGTCACTGGCGCGCTCACCACGCTCGCTGATGCCGCCTGCCAATGCGCGCTGCGCTTTGCGGTGGGGGCTGAGATCAAGCGCGGCAAGCTGCCTGGCAAGATCCTTGAGGATGCGCAGACCGCCGCCGGGATGACCATCCTCGCCATGGGCAAGATGGGCGCGGGGGAGCTGAATTACTCCTCGGATATCGACCTGATCTGCCTTTTTGACGAGACGCAGTTCGACCCGGATGACTACCACGATGCGCGCACCAGCTTTGTTCATGCGACGCGCCGGATGTGCGCGCTTCTGAGCGAGAATACTGCCGAGGGGTATGTGTTTCGGACCGATCTGCGCCTGCGGCCCGATCCCGGTGTGACGCCCGTGACCATGGCCATGGCGGCGGCGGAGACTTACTACGAGAGCCTCGGACGCACATGGGAGCGCGCGGCCTACATCAAGGCGCGCCCGGCGGCGGGGGATCTGGAGGCGGGCGCGCGGTTCATCGATACGCTCCGGCCGTTTGTGTGGCGCAGGCACCTCGATTTCGCGGCCATCGAGGATGCGCATAACATGCGGCTGCGTATCCGCGCCCATAAGGGTCTCGCGGGGCCTGTCACATTGCCGGGCCACAATATGAAGCTTGGCCGGGGCGGCATCCGCGAGATCGAGTTTTTCACCCAGACCCGCCAGATCATCGCGGGCGGGCGCGATCCCTCATTGCGGCTGCGCGGCACGGTCGAGGGGCTCGCGCAACTGGCCGTCAAAGAGTGGATTCCCGTGGCCGTGGCGCAGGACCTGACCGCGCATTACCGCTTTCACCGGGAGGTGGAGCACCGTTTGCAGATGCTGCGCGACGCCCAGACGCACACATTGCCCACGACGCAAGAGGAATTTGACCGGTTGGCCGCCTTCATGGGTCGCGAGACAGATGACCTCAAGGCCGAGATCACGGCCCGTCTCGGCGCGGTCGATGCGGTGATCGAGCGGTTTTTTCGGCCTGAAGAAAGCCCGCAAGGAGGCGACGAGGACGTGCCCGGTATAGCGCTTGATGGGGGCGTGCTGGATGACGCTGTGCTGGCCCGCTGGCAGGGGTATCCTGCGTTGCGCTCGGACCGGGCGGGGCAGATTTTTCGCCGCCTGCGCCCCGATATTCTGGCGCGGCTCAATGCCACGTCTCATCCCGGAGAAGCGCTTGTGGCGTTTGATGCGTTCCTCGCGGGTCTGCCTGCCGGGGTGCAGGTCTTTTCCCTTTTTGAAGCCAATCCGCAGCTTATTGACCTGATGGTCGATATTGCAGGGACTGCGCCGGGGCTTGCTGCATATCTCGCGCGCAACGCCGCCGTTTTTGATGCGGTTATTGCGGGCGATTTCTTCGCGCCGTGGCCGGGTGTGACCTCTCTGGCCGGGGCTCTGACCTTGCGCCTGAAGGCCGAGCAGGATTATGAGCACCGGCTTGACACCGCCCGCCGGTGGCGGCGCGAATGGCATTTCCGCATTGGTGTGCATCTTTTGCGCGGGGTAATCGACGCAGGCCAGGCGGGGCAGCAATATGCCGATCTTGCCGAGGGGGTGCTGGTCGCCCTCTGGCCAGTCGTAGGCGCTCATTTCGCCGAGAAATATGGTGAGGCGCCGGGGCAGGGCACGGGGCGAGGCGCGGCCCTCATCGCGATGGGATCGCTTGGCGCGGCGCAGCTCAATGCCGGGTCTGACCTTGATCTGATCGTGATCTATGACGCGGGCGGTGTAGAGGCCTCCGAGGGCCGTCGCCCGCTCCCGGCGCGCACGTATTATGCGCGGCTGACGCAGGCAATGATCACCGCTTTGACAGCCCCCATGGCCGAAGGGCGGCTTTACGAGGTGGACATGCGTCTGCGCCCGTCGGGAAATCAAGGTCCAGTGGCGACGGGTTGGCAGGCGTTTCAGGACTACCAGCGGGAGCAGGCCTGGGTCTGGGAGCATCTGGCCCTCACACGCGCGCGGGTGATCGCGGGACCCAAGGCGCTGAGCGCTGAGATCGAGGCGTTTCGTCTGGAGCTTTTGAGCCAGCCAGCAACGCCTGAGCATGTCCTCAAACAGGTCAGCGAGATGCGCGCGCGCATTGCAGCGGCCAAGGTGCCGGCGGGTTTGTTTGACCCCAAGCTGGGACCCGGGCGGCTTCAGGACATCGAACTGGTGGCGCAGGCTGCGTCCCTCATGGCGCAGACCGCAGAGCAGAGCGCCGAGCGCAGTATCGAGGGCGGGTTGGCGGCCGGTGTCGCAATCGGGTGGCTGGAGGACGCGGATGAGGTGGCGCTCCGCCGCGCGGCAGGGCTTTGTGCAGCTATGGTGCAGGTCTTGCGTCTCTTGGGCCCCGACACGCCGATGCCCGATGAGATCGGTGCGGGCGCGCGTGCCCTTTTGCTGCGCGAGACCGGACAGCAGAGCATGAGTGCGCTCGAGACGGCGATTGACGAGGCCACGGCGCAGGCCGCCACAAGTATCACAGCCGCGCTTGCCCGCGTGCCGCGCAAGCCCTGAGGAGGCCCGCCGATGGATCGCGACCCGCTTGACCACAAAAACTTGATGCGCGAGGCATTTCGGATCGAGGGCATCACGCCTGAGGAATGTCGCTCGATCTTTCTCGACTGGGCGTTGTCGCTGCCTGATGGCACCGAGATGCAAGGTGCGATCGCCACGATCCTCACCCGATATGCCGCCGCACCCGAGGAGCACCCGATGTTGCAAGTGTTGCGCGAGGGGCAGGAGACCGCTGCGCGTCCGCGCCGCCGTGGCGGCTGGAAGTCTCGCCCGCGCGGCTAGGAAGCCGCCGCACCCGGCCCGATAGCATCACCTGACTGCCGCAAAGCTATCCCCATCTTACCTTGGGATTAACGCCGTTCTGTCTAAAACCCGCCCCATTTTGGCGCGATCTTCTTCCGTAAGTATAGGGCAGAACGCCCAAGGAGGATCGCGTAATGAAACCGCTTCGTTTGATCGCAGCCATGATGATGGGTCTCGCCGTTTCGGCCTGCGCCACACCAGACACCGCTTCGCGCAACGCGCCGTTGGAGGCGCCCGAGCGTGTGGCCCCGATAGCGCTTGATGTGCAAAGCGTCACCGTTTCCGTGCCCCGCACGCTCGAAGTGTCCGAGAAGAACCGCTATTACCCCGGTGGCGATATCGTGTGGCGCGGGGACGCGCCCGGCAACCGTCACGCACAGGTGCAGGCCATGGTGCAGGCCGCCATGGAGCTCGGCACGGCGGATATGACTCTGGGCCTTCCCGTGGCTGTTGAGGTTGAAATCACCCGCTTTCACGCGCTGACCGAAAAGGCGCGCTACACTGTGGGCGGGGTGCATGATATTGAATTCATTCTGACCTTGAAGGATCCGGTGTCCGGAGCCATCATTGCCGCCCCGCGCGAAATCAAGGCTGATCTCAAGGCTTTCGGTGGCACCCAAGCCATTCAGGCCGAACAGCGCGGCCAGACCCAGAAGGTGCGCATCACCGGCCACCTCGCCGAAGTGATCGCGGCGGAGCTCAATGAGCCCGGCAGCTTTCAATCCGCCAATCTGGGGATTATGGGCCTGATCAACGACCTGTGATCTTTCGCGCAGCAAAGAAAGCCTTTAAGGGGGTGGCATGCAGCCATCCCCTTTTCCCGTTATTCGCCTCAAACCCAAAACATCCCCGCGGGCCCTGCGCCACGGGTTTCCTTGGGTTTATGACAATGAACTTGTAACCGACAGGCGCACGAAGGCGTTGGAGCCGGGCTCCATGGCCGTGCTGGAGGACGCAAATCGCGCGCCCATCGCCCTTGTATCGGTGAACCCCACCTCGCGAATCATGGCCCGGGTGATGGACCTTGATCCCGCGGCACAAGTGGACGCGGCTTGGCTGAAGGCGAAGCTTGCCCGCGCCTATGCGATGCGCGCGCAGCTATACCCTGCGCCATTTTACCGCCTCGTTCATGCCGAGGGGGACGGGCTGCCCGTTGTGGTCATCGACCTTTTCGGCGACACGGCGGTGGTGCAGCCTAATGCGGCCTGGGCCGAGGCGATGATTGACGATCTGGCGCGCGTGCTGGTGGAGGTCACAGGCGTGACCAACGTGCTGAAGAATGCGGCGGGCCGTGCGCGCGGTCTTGAAGGCTTGGATGATCAGAGCGGCGTCTTGATCGGCAGGGCGCCTGAGGGCCCCGTGCCTGTGCCGATGAACGGGGCCATTTACATGGCCGATCTGACCGGCGGGCAAAAGACCGGGCTGTTTTACGATCAACGCCCCAACCATGCTTTTGCCGCAGCCCTTGCCGCCCCAATGGTGGCCGGTGGTCCGGGCGCGCGTGTGCTCGATGTTTTCACCCATGTGGGCGGTTTCGCATTGGCCAGCCTTGCCGCTGGGGCGGCCTCTGCTCTGGCCGTGGACGGATCTGCCCCCGCGCTGGACTTTGCGCAGGCCGGAGCCGAGGCGATGGGAGCCGACGCGGCATTTGAGACGCGCAAGGGTGATGCGTTTGACGTGTTGACGGCGCTGGGTGAGGACAAGGCGCTGTTTGATCTTGTGGTGTGCGATCCGCCCGCGTTTGCGCCGAACAAAAAAGCGCTGGACGCCGGGCTTCGCGCTTATGAGCGGACAGCTAGACTGTCCGCGCCTCTGGTGGAGGCGGGCGGCTATCTGGTCCTGTGTTCCTGCTCTCATGCGGTGGATCTCGATGCGTTTCGCCGGGCGTCCATTCGCGGCATTGGCCGGGCCGGCCGTCAGGCGCAGTTGATCCATACAGGCTTTGCGGGGCCTGACCATCCGATGCACGCGCATCTGGCGGAAACGGGCTATCTCAAGGCGCTGTTCTTCCGCCTATGAAGGCTCTGCTCGACACGTGCGTGATCTATCCCACCGTGATGCGCGAAATGCTTCTGGGGGCGGCGCGCATGGGGGCATTTTCTCCGCTCTGGTCCGAACGCATCATCGCTGAATGGGTGCGCGCGGCGCAAAAGCTCGGGCCAGCAGGCGCGGCCCAAGCAGAGGGAGAGGCGGCCCTTTTGCAAGCCGCATGGCCCGAGGCTGTGGTGAGCTATCCGCCGAGTCTGGAGGCGCGGCTCTGGCTGCCGGACCCTGCGGATACCCATGTTCTGGCCGCCGCTATCGCGGGATCGGCGGATGTGATCGTGACGCTTAACGCCAAGGATTTTCCGCGCAACATTCTGGCCGAAGAGGGGGTGAGCCGCGTTGATCCGGATGCGTTCTTGCATGGGATTTGGTCGGCGCAGCCTGAAGCCATTGCAGAGGTGGGAGCCCGCGTTCTGGCCGAGGCGCAGCGTCTGTCCTGCGACGATTGGCAGATGCGGGCGCTTTTGAAAAAGGCGCGGTTGCCGAGGATGGCCAAGGCTCTGGGCTAAAGCGTTTCGAGATAAGCTCGCCTCACGCGCTTGTCTCGAAACGCCTACACCGTCGATACGTTGCTTGGCGCTTCGCCCTAACCCTGTCACGGGTTTAGGGCGAAACGCTTTTGGGCGTCAGCCCCATTTGGCCTCATGCCGTTCGATTGCCGCGATACGCTCGTCCGTTTTGGGATGGCTCAGGAGCCATGCAGGGGCCGCCCCTGCGCGCTGTTCGGTCAGGGCCTCAAGCTTGGCGAACAGCGATTTTTGCGGCGCCGTGCCAATCCCTGCCTTGATCATCAGCGCGGAGGCGTATTCATCGGCTTCATACTCGTCCCCGCGCGACAGGCGCGCGGCCAGAAGGGACATCACGGCCCCCGCGATCCACGGTCCTACAAACGGAATGAAGCGCCCGATCACCATCGCCAGCGCCGTGCGCAGGGCGTTCTGGCCCGAGAAGTCGATCATCCGGCGGCGTGAATGGCCCAAGGCCACATGACCCAGCTCATGCGCAATGACGCTGGTCAATTCCTCGGCGCTGACCTCACCGGATTGGAACTTGCGGTAAAAACCACGGGTGATGAAAATTCGCCCGTCCGGGGCGGCGAGGCCGTTTACCGGATCGAACTCGTAGATATGCACACGGATGCGCGGCAGATCGAGCGCCTTTGCCAGACGGTCGGTCATGGATTTGAGCTTCGGGTCGGCCAGCTCGGTCGATTTATCGTTCAGCTCGCGCGTGGTCCGCCACACGGAGAAGCGATACATCGCGAAGGCGTAAAGAAGCGCCAGAAGGATCGGGGTGAACTTGATCATGAATTGTATATAGGGCGGCCTCCAAGCCTCATCCAGCCCTTGCGGGCTGCCTTCGGCCTCAGGCGGTGAGCATAACGAGCGGATGGCGCGAGAGACGCTCCACGCCAGTCTCGGTCACAAGCACCGAATGGCCCAGTGTCATGGCGAGGCCGGCGTCGCTATCCATCAGGATCATGTGCAGGAAAAACACCTGACCTGCCTGCATCGGCAGGGGGTTGCCCTCGTAGAACATGGGGAAATCCACCCAGATCGGGTTATAGACCGCGCCCATGCCGTAGCCGCAGGCCTGAAGTCGTGCGTGGCCCAAACCGCGCGCGTCGAACACTTTTGCATGGGCCTCAAAGACATTGCCCATCGGGTCACCGGGGCGGATGGCGTCTTCGCAGGCCTCAATGGCCTCCTTGGCGGCATTGAACATGTGGGTTTGGCTGGCGTTTGGTTTGCCCACGACCATGGTGCGCATCATGGCGGCGTGGTACCGGGCATAGGCGCCGGACCATTCTAAGGTCAGTTGGTCCTGGGCGTCCAGCGTGCGGCGGCCCGAATAGTAACGGCACAGAAGCGCGCCGGGCCCCGAGCCCAGAATGAACTCATTGCCCGCGTAATCGCCGCCGCCTTTGAAGACAGCCCCTTGCATGGCGGCGAGGATGTCGCCCTCAAAGGCGCCTCCATGGGTTGTCTCGATGGCCGCGTCGAGCGCGTCATCCGACAGCGCGGCGGCGCGGCGGTGCATTTTTATCTCGGCGGGTGATTTGATCCGGCGGAGCGCGCGGATGAGGTCTGAGGCATCACTGAGGCCGGGCAGGGCGGAGCGCAAAAGCTGCCCGTTATAATCGGTAAGCCCGGCGGTCTGGCTCTCGAACCCGATGCGTTTGCCGGTGAGGCCCATGCGCTCCAGCAGGTCTTTCAGATGCGCGGCAGGGTTGCTGCCTTCATGCTCGGGCCAGATGGTAATTTGATCCTCGGCCAGGGTGGAGGTGTGGCGGGCCTGCCGCAGGTCGGGTATCCGCGTCATCAGGTGGATATCGCCATTGGCGCTGAGCACCATCGTCTGAAACATCGCGAAGCCGAACGTGTCGTAGCCCGTCAGCCAGAGGTGGCTTTCGGGGGCGAAAAGCAGGATCGCGTCCAGGCCTGCCTCACGCAGGGCGGCGGTGGCGCGGGCTTGGCGGGCGTCAAATTCTGGTCGTTCAAAATGGATGGGCATGCTCTATCCTCGCTTAGGGGCCTCCGGCGGGGATATTTGAGGCAAGAAGAAGCGGCGGCGCAAGCTTTATTGCGGCCTCAGGCGGAGCAGCTGGCCCCGCCAAGGACGCAAAATTTGGCGCAATGGGGGTGGTTGAGGGCCACGTCGCGCTCGGCCTCTTCCAAGGTGCGGCCCAGCTCGAACTCGGGCGCGTATGGCAGGAGGGTGCAGGCAAGAACGGCAGGGGCGTCCGCGCCCTTGCGTTTGACCACCATGCGCGAGGAGGCGCACATCACGTCATTCGGGGATTTGCCCAAGATGCTCCAGCACTCTGTCGTGATTTCGGGCACGTCGACGCTCTCGTCCATCTCGGGGAAAAGCACCGTCTCAAAGGGGTTGCTTGCGTCGATGGCATAGCCGCGCGCGGCAAAGAGGGTGGCATAGCCTGCGCGGCTGGCCGCGTCGCTGTCGCCCCAGACGGTGCGACCTGCGACGGCCATGCGCGCACCGATGGAATGGAGCCAGTCCATGCCTTCCAGTGTTCGGGCAAAGGCGCCAGTGCCGCGCTCTTCGTCATGAAGCGCCTCGGAGTAATGATCGACGGAGATGCGCAGCGTCAGGCGGTCGCCGAACTCCGCCACCAGCGCCGCAAGCCCGCTTTGCACGGATTTACGCATCATGGGGCGCATGGCGTTGGTCAGGATCAGCACGTTGAACCTGGCCTCAAGCGCGCTGCGCGCCATCGTGTTCATCTCAGGGTTCATAAAAGGCTCACCGCCGGTGAAGGCGATCTCGCGGATGGGCCATGCGCGCTCGGCGATCTGGGCAAGGTAGTCACGCAGATCAGCATCGGTGAAATAGAGCAGACGGTCGTTCTCGGGCGAGCTTTCGATGTAGCAATTGGCGCAGGTGATGTTGCAGAGCGTGCCGGTGTTGAACCAGAGCGTCTCGGGGTTGCTGAGCGCTACCGTGGCGCGCTTTTCGCCCTTGGCCGTGCGCACAGGGTCTTGAAATTTGCCCATATTCACCGGGGCTTCTGTGCCGTATTTCATTCGTGTCGCCCCTTGCAGTCAACGTGGTCAACATGCCCTAGCCTGTCCGGGCGCTTGAGAAAACCCGCGTGATGGGATTTGACATAGTTGTGAACGCGGGCGTGGCTGATAGACTGCACTCGTGCGGGCAGTCCGCCCAGCAAGGAGGCTCTCATGGTATCGCGCGTCATTCCGGTCGAGCCGTTTGATCTGGTTATTTTTGGCGGCACAGGCGATCTGGCGCGGCGCAAGATTCTGCCCGCGCTGTTTCGACGGTTTTGTGCAGGCCAGATGGGGCCGGAGGCACGGGTCATTGGGGCCGCACGCAGCGAAATGGACACGCAGGCTTACCGCGAATTTGCGCGCGCTGCGATTTTGGAATTCGATGACGACACAGTCTGTGCCGAAGAGAGCCTGAGCGGATTTCTCGAGCAGCTCCACTATGTGACCCTCGATGCGCGCGGCGACACCGGCTGGGATGCCCTCTCGGGGCTGATGGTGGAGGAGCGCATCCGGGCGTTTTACTTCTCTGTGGGGCCGGGGCTTTTTGGCGATCTGGCCGAGCGGCTCCACGCGCATGGCATGGCGGATGCGCAAAGCCGGATCGTGGTGGAGAAACCCTTTGGCCGTGATCTGGCCTCGGCGCGCGCACTGAACCAAGGGCTGGCCCAGCATTTTGACGAGACACAGATTTACCGCATCGACCATTATCTGGGCAAAGAGACGGTGCAGAATCTGATGGCGATCCGGTTTGGCAATATGCTTTTCGAGCCGCTTTGGAACAGTCAGTATGTCGATCACATTCAGATCACCGTGGCCGAGGCGGGCGGGGTCGGCTCGCGCGGTGGGTATTACGACAAAGCCGGCGCGCTGCGCGATATGGTGCAGAACCATATGATGCAGCTTTTGTGCCTGATCGCGATGGAGCCACCTGCAAAGTTTGATCCAGACGCCGTGCGCGACGAGAAGCTGAAGGTGATCCGCGCGCTTGAACCAGTGGGCGCGGACGACGTGGTGCGCGGTCAGTATGAGGGCACCAAGGAACGGCCGGGATACCGCAATCAGGTGGAGAGTCGCGACACCCAAACCGAAAGCTTTGTCGCCCTGCGTGTCCATATCGGCAATTGGCGTTGGTCCGGCACGCCGTTTTATCTGCGCACAGGTAAGCGGCTGAAGGCGCGGGCCAGCGAGATTGCGGTCGTCTTCAAGGAGGCGCCCCATTCGATCTTCGGGCTTGAGGCGGGGCGTCATGCCAACATCCTCACCATCCGGCTACAGCCCAATGAGGGGATCGAGCTTGGCGTGACCATCAAGGAGCCGGGGCCGGGGGGGATGCGTCTGGTGGATGTGCCGCTGGACATGACATTTGCGGAGGCTTTGGGTCCGGATACGGCGGATTTCCCGGATGCCTATGAGAGGCTGATCATGGACGTGGTGCGCGGGGATCAGACGCTCTTCATGCGCGGAGATGAGGTGGAGGCGGCGTGGCGCTGGACTGATCCCATCATAGAGGGCTGGCAGAATTCCAGCGTGGCCCCGATTCTCTATGCAACGGGCAGTTCCGGCCCTGATGATGCGCTCATGTTGATGCATCGCGACGGGCGCCGTTGGCGGGAGATACGGCCGTGAAATTTGTTGAATATGCTGATTCCGAGATGTTGGCGATAGATCTGGCCAATGTGCTGGTGGGCGAATTGGGCGCGGTGCTGCGCCACCAGGACCGCGCGCTTCTGGTCGTGCCGGGGGGCAGCACGCCGGGGCCGATCTTCGACAGCCTGTGCGCCGCAAATCTGGACTGGGGCCGCGTCGATGTTCTGCTCAGCGATGAGCGGTGGCGCCCCGAGGAGCATGTGCGCTCCAACACGCGGCTGATCCGTGAGCGGTTGTTGGTGGGGCGGGCGGCGGCGG
>ERZ887849.1882-NODE-1882-length-18230-cov-8.193287_pt1 | contig 18230 bp, 18 predicted proteins | sample MGYA00521267_ERZ887849 | MGnify/ENA primary metagenome ERZ887849 (study PRJEB32303, sample SAMEA104408601) | aquatic metagenome | biome: Brackish water; feature: Pelagic; material: water | place: Baltic Sea | collected 2014-06-06T16:11:00 | depth 2,863 m ... | reverse complement strand
CATAGCCCACAGTAGTTAGCGTGATAAGTGACCACCACATAGTCTCAGGTATAGAAGAAAAAGCTCCAGGCTGTATTTCATTTTCTGCAATATACATAAGGGTACTAGAGAAAAATAACGCAATTAAGAATAAATAAACGGCTGCAATGAATGCATTTTTCTCTTCATTTAGGGCACTTATCAAATCTTCCAATGCAGGCGAATAGTGAGAGAATTTTAATAGTCGTATTAATCTTAAAACCCTAATCCAGCGCAAGTCTAAGGCAACAAACATAAATAAGATACTTGGTAAAATGGAGAGTAAATCAATTATTCCAGTAAAGCTAAAAAGATAGTTCAATCGTTTCGTAAAGGGCGTTTTGCCTGGGCGGTTTTTATCTACAGCGCTAACCCAAATTCTAAGAGAATATTCTGCGGTAAAAATAAATACTGAAAAAAGCTCAAAAATTATAAATCCAGTACTAAAACGAGTGCCAATCGCTGGCACAGATTCTAATATTATTGCGAGTAAATTTAATAAAATAAGAGAGGCAAGTAATCTATCACACAGCTTGCTGACACTGTCTGTATCTTTATGTTTACTTAATATTTCTAGAATACGTTTTTGCGATAAATTCAAAGGCATCTAATTCCTCAAACACACATTACAGCTAGTACTAATTTTGACTATACAACAGAATTTAAGAATTGATAAATTTTACGCATAAAACGGAGTTAATTGTCAAACCTGGTGCATATTATTGATTTTTTTATTGTATCAGATTGCGCTAATTATTTTGAAAAACATATTTCAGATAAAGAAAAAAACTGACATTCATGGCTAATAATGAAGCAATAATAAGAGCGATTAAAACGGATATCATAGGGAAGTAATAGACTAATAAACCATAACTTATAAAATTTGAGAGCTGCGCAACAACTGTACTATTTAAATAACGAAAAAATTCTGAAAATGAGAGAACAGACTGCTGTTTGAAAGTAAACCGACTATTGATTAGCCAAGTTGCAATTACCGCAATTGGGAACGAAAGCAACCTAGGTGCTAATGCATTAATAGAAAAATTATTTATCATGAAGTGAATAATAACAGCTTCTATTGTAAATCCAGTTAGCCCAGCTAATAAAAACCCAAGAATTTGATGGTATCTGTTTTTATGTAATCTCATTTAGGGCACTGTAGAAAAGCAATTTTTTTAGCTTCTAGTCTATGCCGTGTTATACCATCTAAAATGAGACCTGAAAAAAAACTAATTACGGCTAATATTACAAGACCTAAACTAAGTACTGCGGTTGGGAATCTATCTACTACCCCTGTTAAAATAAAAGAGTTAAATATAGGGATAAATAGGTAAATTCCTAATAGAGCGAGAATAGATGAGGTTACTGAAAATACCAAAAGGGGCTTATAATCATTTAACAGTCTGAAGATTGTTTTAATAATCTGAAATCCGTCTTTAAAAGTGCTTAATTTACTTTCAGAGCCTTCTGGTCTTTCATAATAATTTGATTCAAATTCATCAACAGTCAAATTAAGACTTAATGCATAAATTGTCATTTCAACTTCAATATCAAATCCTTTTGAGAGGATGGGCATTGATTTTACAAAATTTCTAGAAAAAACCCTATATCCTGATAACACGTCTCTAAAACTTCCAGAGAAAATCAATTTTAGAATTGTTGTAAATGCCCAATTTCCAAAATGATGACCAGGTCTATATGTTTTTTGACCAGAAACAGATTTCCGAACTCCAATCAGCATATCTGCATTTAGCTCTTTACATTGTTTGACAGCTGTTCCTGAAATGGTTGCATCATAGGTAAGGTCACCATCTGCAAGGATATAATAATCTGCATCTACACAGCGAAATAATTTTTGTATAGCGTTGGCTTTACCCTTTTTAGGCTCATCTAAAACAATCGCACCTGCTTTCAAAGCAACCTGTTTTGTTGTATCTGTTGAGTTATTATTGCAGACATATATAACTGCTTCTGGAAGGGCAGACTGAAATGCTATAATGACTTCACCAATAGTTTGTTCCTCATTGTAACAGGGAAGTAAAACTGCAATTCTATCAGCTGTCTTTTTCATTTTATTCCCCAAATTTTGATTTGCGTGACGCTAAATACTGCTTGATAACAGATATTTGCTGCTGACTGCCGCTATGAATATAAAAATGCTCAGTATTTTTAAACCAGTCATCTAACACCTCATCATTCAAGGGACCCTTAACATGCACAGATGCACGATAGGATATTGGCATATGGCTATTTGCATAAAAACGAATAATTGTTGCATGAATTCCATTGGTACCTAAGTCAATGATTAATAATGGCTCATCCTCAGGAAAATTTTGGATTAAATTCTGCGCTATTTTTTTGAGTTGTGGATTTACATTACTAGCTAAATTAATTTTTTCTGCGTTTAAAATTGTTGCGCTGAAAAAAATTAACGAAAATAAACTACCGGCAATCATCGCCTTTTTATAGTTTAACATCCAATTAGTTAGGATTAGACTAATGATAAGGCTTGTCCATGTAATCAGTCCAGCCGGTGCGATATAGCGGCTAAACGATGCAGCGCGCGCCGCTTCATATGCGCTGAAAGTAACAAGATAGGCGAGCAATTGAAATAAAATTATCCCTGTTGCTGTCAATAATGCGAACGGAAATATAGATAAGGGTGAGGGGGATGTTTGTTCCTTTGGTTGTTTCGCAAAAAGCACAATGAACAAAATCATCAAAAGGGCAAGCAAAATATACGGTCTGCCTATGATTTGGGTTTCTGCAGCATGAAGAATTTGAGGAATTAAGTCTATTTTACTCTCCTCAAAACCTCTAATGCCAAATGACTTTTTGATTGCATGGGTGTTTATATAAAATGTCCAAATTATCTTGATCAAAATCATCGGCACAAAATGTAATAATTGCGTGATAAAGATCCTTAATTTTGCATTCAAAGGGTTCTCTGATTTTAAAAAATTAGGTCCTTCATAAACCATCCAATAACCCATAAAAATAATTATACTATAATAAAATCCAGTATCTTTAATAATCAACGGAACGCAAATTAAGGCTGCTAAAATCCAATCAAACTTGCCATTGCCAATCGAATTTTCGCGTAATCTTGATATAAATAAGAACAAAAATAAATGTACTATCGAGATTCCAAAGATAGGGTCTGCATAGCTTGAAATAATTTGCCGTGTATTTAATGTAAGTGTCCATATTATAAGAAGGAAACTTAAAATCCCCATAGCGGATAAAGTAATAATAATAGAATTTTGTGCGTTTTCCTTATGTTGCAGATGCAATATAGGTTTTGCCCAAAGTAATAAAGAGCTTGCGAATAGGACGTTGAAAACACCTTGCACATTCATTACGAAATTACCCATGCCTAAATTTACCCATGTGTGAAGCAGGGCTCTTGCATAAGGGTATGATGGGTGTGCGTTATTAATAACAGCTTCTTGTAAAGTCGGCAGATGCCCATAGTTTAGCAAGAATTGGGCAGAAGGCAGCCAATGCGAATAATCATCCCATTGAGGGTTATTCAACACCACTGCTAACCATAATAAGGGGGTCACAAATGCAATGGAAAAGAACAAAAATATACTTTCTTCCCATATTATTTTTCTAGAACGCCAGATACCAATTAAGGATAATAATATAAGAAAAACAAGTGCATTAATTACCGAAAATCCTGCTGAAAAGACAGACCCAATAATAAAAAATACATAAACAGCCAATAATCCAATAAAGATTTGAATTGCTTGCAATGTTTTTGATCCAGTAACTGCGCGTCCAGCAAAAAACAGACACAAAAACACAAGAATTGATAAAGCAATTACGCCTATATCAGTGAAGCTAAGTGGTTCAAAACCAGCGTTATCAAAAGAGGTCATTGCTATTTCTATTTAATCCACTAATTTTTTAAATTCTTATGATCGTAATAGGAAATGTACCATTTCACAAAATTTTCAACGCCCTGTTCGATAGAGGTGTTGGGTTTGAAATCAACCCAGTTTTCAAGGTTTTCTAAATTTGCTGCTGTTGCCAACACATCCCCTGGTTGCAGAGGAACAAGGTTTTTTTCTGCTACTCGACCAAGGGCTTTTTCAAGTGCTGTTATATAATCCATTAGGGGGGTCGGATTACCATTCCCAATATTAAAAATACGCCATGGGCTATTGCTAGTACTTGCATCTGGCTGTTTTGTATCATACCCAAGATTGGCAGTTGAAGTTTTATTCACAAGTCGCATTATGGCTTCTACAACATCATCAATATAAGTGAAATCACGTATCATCTTGCCATGGTTATAAATATCTATTGGTTTTCCTTCTAAGATTGCTTTGGTGAATAAGAAAAGCGCCATATCAGGTCTTCCCCATGGGCCATAAACAGTAAAAAACCGAAGCCCAGTTGTCGGCAGTTTGAACAAATGACTATAGCTATGCGCCATTACTTCATTGGCTTTTTTTGTAGCACCATACAAGGAAATCGGGTGATCAGTATTATGCGTTTCATCAAACGGTTTTAAATCGTTTGACCCATAAACAGAAGATGAGCTTGCATAAATAAGATGCGATATTTCAAACTGTCTGCATGCTTCCAGAATATTAAGAAATCCAACAAGGTTACTATTTCCATAGGCATCTGGGTCAACCAGGCTATATCTTACCCCCGCCTGTGCAGCTAAATGAATTACGCATTCAGCGGCCACTTGAGAAAATAGTTCAATCAGGGCTGTTTTGTTGGCAATATCTTGTTTGAAGAAGGTAAAATTATCAAATTTACTAAGAGTGTTAAGCCTATCTTGCTTTAGTCTTTGGTCATAATAAGGATTGAGATTATCTATCCCAGTTACAATATGTCCTGCCTCAAGCAAAAATTTGCTTACATGCATTCCAATAAAACCTGCCGCTCCTGTAACTATGATTTTCATGTGATTCCTAAATCCAGCGAAAGATATTATCTTTCTACAATACTAGGCGGTTGATTTCCATTTTTATCTTATTTGATGTGCATCTTTTAAGGGGTTTTTTAGAAAGATGTTTTAGCTAGTTTTAATCGTTTAGGATGGTTAAAAAAATTTTATTCTGAGAAATAAAATCATCTTTATCGTTGAAATATGCATATAATAATGACAGGTTGCCGAGAATAGCTGAAATCAATTTTTGAAAATGAGAATGTTTATGATTCATGTAATTGGTGATATTATCCTAGATTGTTATATAAATGGAACAGTTGATAGAGTGTCTCCTGAAGCACCCGTGCCTGTTATTAACATTAAATCACAGGAAAATAAGCTTGGTGGGGCAGGAAACGTTGCTAGCGTGTTGTCAGACTTTAACAGTCCAGTAAAAGTATGGACCAGTTTCGCTAATGATGAAAATGGTAAGATATTACAAGATTTACTTTCCAGAAAAAAAATAGAAGTTCATAATTTTGCATTATCTGAAGTTTCAACCTGTAAGACACGCATTCTTGCAAGTGGACAACAGGTTGCACGATTAGATAAGGAAATTAATTCTACAGCGTTAGGTGTGGAAGAATTGGCTTTAATTATTCATGAAATTAAACCAAGCGATAGTCTTATTGTAAGCGATTATAGTAAGGGATTGCTGCCGCCACTTGCAGATTTTTTATATAAATTAAAGCAAAAAAACATCGAAACATATATTGACCCAAAAGACGCAGATATTTCCAAATATAAACACTGCTTTTTATTAAAACCAAATTTAAAGGAGCTAAAGCTAGCCACTTTATCGGTGCCTGATATTGATATAGACGCGCAGGCAAATTGGGTTATGCAGCAGGCTCAGGCAGATATATGTCTTGTTACAAAATCTGCAGAAGGAATGTCATTATATAGCACTGATGGCAGATTTGATTTCGAAGTTATACCAAGTGAAGTTTATGACGTAACTGGCGCTGGTGATACAGTGATAGCCGCATTGGCCTATGCCCGATATAAAGGACTTAGTTTAACAGATGCTGCATTCTTTGCTAATTATTGTGCTGCTTATGCTGTAACAAAAATTGGATGTGCTAGAATGAATATTGCTGAATTATCCACCATAATGTCAGACAATCAAATTTGTTTAGATATTTTATCAGATGTGAAGGGATAAGGCGAATGAAGCCTGCTAGAATTGTTAATTTCTCGCATTCAGATGGAATGAAACAGATATTAGAAGTAAAAAACCAATGTAAGCCCAAGATAGTTTTTACCAGCGGCGTTTTTGATTTAGTGCATGCAGGACATCTTGAATATTTGTTAGCAGCCAGACATTTAGGCAACTCGTTAATAGTTGGCGTTAATTCTGATAATTCTGCACAAAGGCTTGAGAAAGGACCCTCGCGCCCTTTTGTTGGTGCAGAAGATAGGGCTGGGCTTCTTGCTTGTTTAAGGTTTGTAGACGGCGTCATTTTATTTGACGAAGATACGCCTTTCACTCTTTTAAAAGCACTAAACCCATCTATTTTTGTGAAGGGGGGCGATTATTCAGAAAAGCAGTTAAGGGATACAGATTTAAAAGGGCTAGATGACATAGAGCTTAAACTCATGCCACTAAAACAAAATTATTCTTCTACTAATTTAGTTCGTAAAATAGTTGCTGCCCATAGCTAGCAAATGAACATATCTGCCTAAAATGATAAGATTTAATCTAGTAACCCGAGGTCAGATAGTTCTTGCATGGCGTCTGGTGAAAATTCTGCTTGAGGCGCATTGCCTCCGATAACAAACATCAGAACATGTTCAGTATCTGGCTCATCAAATGTAATATTCTCAAAACGTCTTTGAACCCCTGCTGGAAAAGATACAACATCAAGCGGGTCAGCATCAAAATATTCAATAGTATTATCAACCTCCCAAGAACATCTCCACTTACCTGTCATTGGGATAAAAGTTTCATTGGTATCATGATTATGCATCATTGGTCCTTTGCCAGGTTTTGCCTTGCAATATCCAAGATTAAATCCCTCCGAAATTTTTATAGCTGCTGCTTCTGCTGCTTGAGCGCCAACTGGGGAGGTTGCAGCAGGATCTTGATTTTCAGGAGGCTGAAAGCCAATCACATTAATTAATGTTCGTAAACTATCTGGATGCTTGCTATCTGGCAGACCTCCGTCAAACCCATTTAATTCAGAAAATCTTGCAACCCTGGCACTCATTTCTTCCTTGGTAAGCCTAATTGTTTTCAAGCCCATTTCACACCTCCTTTAACTTTGCTAATATTTGCAGGCTAGACTAATATCAGTCTTTATCAACCACACCTTTAGATAGCAGCTCTTCAGTTTTCTGTTTTGAATATCCAAGCAACTCTGCGAGTACATATTCTGTATCAGCACCAAGGTTAGGGGCAGAGTTTTTAGGTAATTCTGGTGCCTTTGAAAGATGGATAGGTGAACGTGTAAACACAGTATCGCCCACTTCTTTATCAGTGATAGGCATTAGCATACCTCGTGCTTTTACGTGCGGATCTTCAAACACCTCTTTAGCATTATAAACAGGTCCAGTTGGCACGCCAGCTGAATTAAGAATATCAACTACCTTGTCCCTATCAAAATCAGCAAGCCAAGCTTCTATTATTGGCTGCAGGGTGTCTGCATTGGCAGCACGCTCTGTACCGCTGCGTGTTTCAGGTGTATCCGCAAGTTCAGCCCGACCCATAACCTCGCATAATCGTGTCCAAATGCGGTTATCAGGCACATTAAGGGCAATATATCCATTTTTGGTTTTAAATGCGCCTCTAGGAAAGACGTTCTTAGGAACACCACGCTCTCCGATTTGACCTGCTGCAGCATAGGAGGTTATCATCGCCTCGTTTAAAGACAGCATATTATCAAACATAGCAGAATCAACAAATTGACCTTCACCAGTTTGCGACCTCATAAATAACGCCTGCATCACGCCGTAAGCTGTGGTTAATCCGCTATAAACGTCAGCCATTCCATAGATGGTCCATGATGGCGGCTTATCCTTAAATCCTACAAGGTTCATAATACCGCTCATTGCTTCAGCAACAATATCAAAAGTAGGACGCTTTGCGTATGGGCCAAGATAGCCCTCCAGCTGACCAAAGCCAGAAATTGTTGCCCAGATTAATTGTGGATTATCTGCTTTTAAATCATCATAGGAAAGACCAAGTTTTTTCATTGAACCAGGTCTCAGATTTTCAACAACTACATCTGCTGTTTTGGCAAGATCTTTGAATATTTCTTGTCCCTCGCTAGTTGACACATCGAGTGCAAGACTTTTTTTGTTTCGATTATATCCAAGAAAACCAGCGGCTTTTTTAACGCCGTCGCGTTCAATGAAAGGTGGCATAGAACGTCTAGGGTCACCTTGTTTTGGGCGTTCAATTTTTATAACTTCTGCGCCAGCATCAGCTAGAAGCATCGTACAATATGGACCTGCCATATATTGCTCAAGCCCGATTACTCGAATACCTTCTAATGGTCTTTTAATCATCTTTCACCTATCCATTCTACCAAGGTTGAGGATCCCATTCCCACGCCAACACATAATGTTGCAAGGCCATAAAAAGGTTTATCTTTTGGCATAGAAGGAGCACGTCTCTCCATTTCATGCATAAGAGAAACAAGAATTCTTGCCCCTGAGCATCCGGTTGGGTGACCAAGCGCTATCGCTCCCCCATTAACATTTGTTTTTTCAGGGTCTAATCCTAATTGTTTAATGCAGCCAATTGCTTGAGCGGCAAATGCTTCATTCAATTCAGTAAGACCAATATCTTCGATTTTTAGACCAAAACGCGTTAATAATTTTTGCGTTGCTGGAACTGGACCATAGCCAAAATGGCTTGGTGCTGTTCCAGCGCTAGCTGAACCTATCCATCGAAGTTTTGGCGAATAGCCTGCTGCTTTTGCAGCTTCTTCATTTGCTAATAAAAGGGCAGCAGCGCCATCATTAATGCCACTTGAGTTGCCAGCTGTTACGGTTCCGTCTTTTTTGAAAGCCGCAGGTAATTTGCCAAGACTATTCATATCTACCGCTAATTCATATCCAGAATCAGTTTTAGTATAACGAGGATGCTCGTCTGTATCGACAATCAGTGGGTCTCCTCGTCGTTGTTTTACAGCTACACCATAAATTTCTTTTTCGAATTTACCTGAATTGATTGCTTCAATTGCGCGGCGATGACTCTCAAGCGCAAACGCATCTTGTTCTGCTCTGCTAATATTCATTTCATCAGCAATAACTTCGGCGCCTTCACCAAGACTGATAATAGGATATAACGCATCTAAGGCAGGATTGTTGAATCGCCAACCAACAGTTGTATCCCAGATCTTGGGTGGTTTGGTTGTCGGAACACGCTCTGGTTTTAAAAATGACCAAGGGGCTCTGCTCATTGATTCAACGCCTGAGCCAATGGTAAAATCACCCTCACCACACGCAATGGTTTTTGCTGCGATATTAACAGCGTCTAGTGCAGATGAGCAATTTCTATTAATAGTTACACCAGGCACTTCTTTTGGCATACCAGACAGAAGCGCCGCCATTCTTGCCACATCTCGGTTATCTTCTCCGCCTTGATTGCCGCAGCCAGAAAATACCTCTGTTAGTAGAGTGGGATCAAGATTGGTTTTTTCTATTAATCCTTTATAGGCATGGGCAAGTAAATCATCAGGTCGCACAGATGATAGTGCTCCTCCCATTTTACCAATTGCTGTACGCACACCGTCAATTATAACCACATTACTCATGTACCTATCTTCTCCTTATTTTATAGCTTTTTCATAATCACTTTAGCTATCATATGTTAATCTTGTTACTGGATATAATTATGAAAAAATCGATAATTTATTGTATTCTTCGATAAACTAGCTCAGAAAATCGAAAAAATATAGTTAAAATGCACTCATGATACTGATACCAAGGCGATAGAATTGGAAAATTGCAGATGATGAAACAAGTTGAAATTAGCCAGCCTGGAGGACCAGATACTCTGGTTTTACGAGAGGCAAAAATACCTGAGCCAAAATCCTTCGAGGTTTTAATAGAAGTTGTTGCCGCTGGGGTTAACAGGCCAGACCTTGTTCAAAGACAGGGAAATTATAAACCTCCTGCCGGTGCGAGTGAAATTCCAGGTCTTGAGATTTCAGGCATAATTGTGAAATTAGGGGAGGGTGTTGAGCGCTATTCAATAGGAGATAAAGTGTGCGCCCTTGTTACTGGCGGAGGATATGCGGAATATTGTTGTGCGCCAGTTGAACAGGTTTTGCCAGTGCCAGAAGGTATTTCATTAGCAGATGCTGCCTGCTTGCCAGAAACCTATTTTACGGTCTGGTCTACTTTATTTATGCAAGCAAACTTGATTGCTGGTGAGCGCTGTCTAATTCATGGAGGCGCAAGTGGGATTGGTACTACTGCCATTCAATTAGCAACTTTATTTGGTGCAGAAGTCATCGCAACTGCGGGGTCAAATAAAAAAATTCAGGCATGCTACGAGCTTGGGGCTAAGATGGTTATCGACTATAAAAAACAGGATTTTGTTACTGAAGTTCAGAACTATACAGAGAAAAAAGGAGTTAATGTCATATTGGATATGATTGGAGGAGATTATTTGGATAAAAATATTTTCTGCCTTGCAGCGGGTGGCAGGCTTGTTCAAATAGCATTTCAAAATGGCATAAAAGGAGAACTTAATCTTGGAAGAGTTATGTTCAAGCAGCTTACTATCACGGGTTCTGCATTACGTCCTGCATCTGTTAAATATAAAGCAGAAATTGCAAAACAGCTATATTCTAATGTGTGGCCATTATTTAAGCATGGCAAATTACAGCTTCCGATATTTGGCAGGTTTACTCTTGGCGAAGCATCGCTGGCACATGCCTGCCTTGAAAAAGGAGACCATATAGGGAAAATAATTTTAGATGTTTCTAACAAATTTAACTGATTAAGCTTTTGTTAATATTTTTACTATTCCCTCATATAAAACGATAATTATTACCAAACAAATTAATAATGCTGGCATACTAGTTTGGAATAGAATAGCAAAACAGCTTGATAAAACGGGCAGCAGACAGCAACTAATCCCAGATAGTGCATTAGGTATCCACAGCTTTTCTGAATTAAATCTGCTCAGTAGTCTAGATTTGACTATATAGCGGTAAATAATACTGTGGAAATGCTGGTCGTCAGCGATAGAAAAATCGGAATTTTTATCTATTGTTCTTCTTATAAATGACCTCAATGTTTCGTAAATCGGGTAGCTGACTATTAATAAACTTGCAAAGGATGAAATGCTGGAATTACGTTCTGCAAGTAAAATTGCCAAAACACCAATAACGCTTCCCATAAGATAAGCGCCACCATCTCCTACGAAAAGCAATCCGCGTGGGAAATTAATCACATAAATACCAGCCAAGCAGGCAAAAAAGAACAGGCTAAATTGGGCAAGAGCTATGTCACCATGCATATAAGCAATACTGCCAATTGCTGCAGTCATTATAAGGGAGCTACCAATAGATAAGCCATTCAAACCGTCAATGATATTCATTGATTGTGCCATTAAGGCAATCGATAAAATAGTTATTACCATGGCAAATATTGGAATGCTAAATAAAGGATATAAAAAGGGTATTCCATTTGCGCTTAACTGTAGAGATAGCAACCAGACCAGCAATATGGCGCTGGCAATACTTGCGCTTAGACGCAATCTAGGTGTTATTTTTTTGGAAATATCTTCACTAATTCCAGCAATGAATGTTGGCAGAATACCAATTACAAGATTTCCTGCAAATGGAACGCCTAAAAATAATCCAATAAACAAGCCGCATAGCAAGCCAATGCCGCCAATACGCGGCACACTGCGGAGATGAATTTTTTGTGGCCCTTCATCTGTGTCGTGTGAATAAGCAGAATGCCATTTTTGACTAAGCAAAATTAAGATGCATGTAAGTAAAACGGACAGAAACCCAAATAGAAAAAGAGCAAAATGATTTAATTCTAAAATTGGCATCATACCGTCAATTTATGTTTGTTTTTTCTGGCAGAATATTTGTTGCACATAAGGATAAAGCAACAGCACTCCAGGTAAAACAATTATTCCATTGACCAAAAAAATCTCCAGAAGATGCAATTGGCCAAAATAAGCTAAAGGGCACAATAAAAGCAATTGCAGCAAAAACATTATCTGGATTTTGTTTCCTGGCTAAATAGCAAGTGGTAATTATGGAAAACAAAAAAACTGTGCCAGTTAAAAGTCCTATTATACCTGTTTCACCTGCCATTTGAATATAAAAATTATGGGGATGTGGATGGCATTTAAGTTCTGGTCTGTTTTCAATAATTTCTGGACATAATTCTCTGAATGCAGCAGTACCAACACCTAAAATGGGGGCTTTCTGGAAGGCAATAATTCCAGGCATCATTGATTTATAATAGGGGCTATCTACATGGGTTGGTAGCTGATCTATAAAGCTGGTAACAAAACGCTCACTTAATTGCGGACTTGATTTAAATAATATCACAACCGCTAAAATTTCTACGATCACAAGCAAACAATATCTTCGCCATTTTGGTCGCCACATTAAGCCTGCTAACATGCCAGCGCAGGCACGTATGAGAAAATTTATTCTCTCCCCTGTTAATAGGCTAAAAATGAGAGTGATAAGAGATAATAAAGCAGCAACACTGGCAATTTTAGAGCGTGCGCCAACCGCAAGTGCGACCATCACAAGAAAAGCAGGCAGCCCAACTTTGGCAAGATAATTTCCAGATGTAAGGTCGCCATATGGCCAGCTTAAGCGTCCATTAGGTTGGTGCCCAACAAAATATATTTCTGCTGCTAAGATGCCGCACATAATCAACATGGCAACGCCTGTTGTTATTAGCATCATATAAATTAATCGTTTGTCTGTTCCCAGCCAAAACACACTTGCCATTGCAAATAAGGGGAAGCGAAACCAGATAATAGCTTCTATAAAGGCGTAATAGGGCACGTCAGAAAAAAGTGCTGAAATCAGACACACAAACCAAAAAACAAAGGCTGTTCTTACCCAGAAAACGCTTAGAAACTTGCCTTGTTTCAGTCTTATGGAGCGTACGATAAATGCAAGCCCTATAAGAGAAACCCAAGCATCTGCTGGGCTTCTTTCAATAAGCAATATAAATGGACCAGCCAGCCAAAAAATACGCCACAGACGTTCCGAAATTGACAATTCAGATAGAACTTCTATACAGTCTTTATAGATTTTTGTTGTGGCATCTTTGATAGATAACGCTTCATTTGGTTTTGAAAAAAGGCTAGACAAAGTTATATAATCTCTGCTGGAAAAGTAATGCTAGAATGGATGCTCTTTTACTCTTATAAATTGCTAGGGTATTTTGCACAAGATAAAGATAATAAGAGTTGTTATCAAATTGGATTTAACTGGCATCCTTCTGGGCTTTTTTGGTAATTAAGTACATATATTAAAGGAGACAACTACGTGACACAAGTTACTGTAACCGTGAATGGAAATCAGCATATAAAAGATGTTAGTGACAATATGCTGTTAGTAGATTTCATTCGGGAAAAATTAGCATTAACAGGAACCCATGTAGGGTGTGATACAAGCCAATGTGGCGCGTGTGTGATTCATGTGAATGGTAAGTCACTAAAATCATGCACGATGTTAGCGGTTCAGGCTGATGGCTGTGATATTACAACCATTGAGGGGTTAGCTGTTGGTGACAAACTGCACCCTATGCAGCAAGCGTTTCATGATAATCATGGGCTGCAGTGTGGGTTTTGCACGCCTGGCATGATTATGAGCGCAATAGAGCTGATTGAGGGAAGACCAGATATTTCAGAGCAAGAAATTCGTCAAGGATTAGAAGGCAATTTATGTAGATGTACAGGTTATCAAAATATAGTAAAATCAGTTCAAGCTGCTGCTACGCACAGCCAACAGAACTAGAAGTAAAACGTGATAATAACACACGCATAAAATTGAATAAAATCTGACCATCAAAATTGATTTTTTAAAAATAATGAATTTAGTTCTAGGCACGCGTACATTATTAGGATTTTACCATGTATTCACTTACTTATATTAAGCCAGATTCAATTGATAAGGCGGCTAGTTTACTCGCAGAATCAGATGAACATAAAGTAGTTTCTGGTGGCATGACATTATTGCCAACATTGAAACAGCGTTTGGCGCGCGTAGAAAAATTAATTGGGCTAGAAGATTGTGGTCTTAATAATATTGCACTGAATTCAGGCATATTAACAATTGGCGCAATGGCATCTCATTATGATGTATCTAATTCAGCTGACATTAATGCAAAGAACCCTGCTTTGGTTGAACTTGCATCCCATATAGGCGATAGGCAGGTCCGTAATCGGGGGACGATTGGCGGTTCCCTTGCTAATAATGATCCCTCTGCTTGTTATCCTGCTGCTGTAATGGCGTTAAAGGGCACAATTCTAACAACAAAACGCGAAATAGAGGCAGAGGAATTTTTTGTTGATTTATTCGAAACTTGTTTGGAAGAAGATGAGATTATTAAATCTGTAAGTCTTCTAATACCAGAAGCAGCTGCATATGAGAAATTTCCAAATCCAGCGTCACGCTATGCAATGGTAGGCGTGTTTGTAGCAAAATTCCCTTCGGAAATTAGAGTAGCGGTAACAGGCGCAGGAGAGAATGGTGTTTATAGATGTAGTGAAATTGAACACGCACTGTCAAACAGCTTTTCAGCGGATTCTCTATCTGATATTACTTTATCAGCAGAGGGGTTAATGAGTGATATTCATGCTGAAGCAGATTATCGTGCGCATTTAATCGTTGAAATGGCAAGGCGAGCGGTAAATAAAGCATCTTCTCGTTAGAATTTATAAATTAGATGGTAGAATTATTTAAATTTCCTGCCTACAGAACATTATTTTCAGCGCAATTAATTGCATTAATTGGCACCGGACTTACAACAATTGCGCTTGCTTTACTTGCTTATGATCTAGCGGGGAGTAAGGCTGGTATTGTTCTTGGAACAGCACTAGCGATTAAAATGATTGCGTATGTTTTTTTATCTCCTATTATCACTGGTCTGATAAAAAATAAAAATAGAAAGAAACATTTAATCCTTTTTGATATTGCGCGGGCAATAACTGTTATTTTTTTATTTTTTGTTGATTCTATATGGCAGATTTATTTACTAATTTTTTGCCTACAATCTTTATCTGCAGGTTTTACCCCTGTTTATCAATCAGTGATTTCTGACATTTTAAAAGAAGATAGATTATTTGTGAAAGGCGCATCCTTATCGCGAATAGCATATAATATGGAAAATATTCTTAGCCCATCCATTGCAATATTAATCCTTTCTTTTGTAAGTTATTCTGTTTTTTTTATTGCTAATACGCTTTGCTTTTTATTCTCAGCTTTGTTGATCATCACTACTAAATTTCCAGAAATACAAAATAAAACTATAGGCTTAAACTCGGTATGGAAAAGGGTGACAAGTGGTATTACTCAATATGTATGGAATAGAAATTTACTAGGCTTACTTAGCCTTAATATGTGTGTTTCTGCGTCTGGGGCAATGATTCTTGTAAATAGCGTAAGTATTGTTCAAGGGTTTTTCGGTTTATCTGAAAGTGAACTTGCAATGGCAATGCTTTTTTACGGATTAGGGTCTATCTTATCAGCGATATTGGTTTTCTTAAATGGGGATAAAGCGCATTTTAAAACAATTATGTTACTAGGCGCTTTACTAACAGGAGTGGTTAGTTTTGGTTCTGCATTTATTCAATCCTATCCCCATCTTTTGTTTTCTTGGTTCTGCTTTGGGTTTTCTTCCTCTCTTATTCTGGTGCCAGTTGGTCAAATATTAAGAGAAGAAACAAATGAGCATGATAGAACCGCAATTTTTGGTGCCCAATTTAGCCTATCACACGCCTGTTGGCTGCTTACATATCCAGTCATGGGATATGTGTTGCTTCTAGTCGGTCTTAAAGCCAGTTTTTTTATCATTGCTAGCCTTGTTATATGTACAACATTTATTGCATGGTTCTTATGGTTTGGGCTAAAAGATAAATCATCTACATTGTAAAAGTCCGTACCTTAAAAGAAAGAGCCTCATGAAATTTTCAATCGCTTGTGTAGCTACAGATAGAAGTCGTCCAATCGCAAATGGGGATATTAAGTCTGATAAATATGATTTTGACTTCCATTTTGGTGAACCTGAAGCCTTGTTCCGAATTGCGTTGCAAGAAGCCAAATATGATATCACTGAGCTGTCAATGGGAAGTCATATTACAAAAACAGCTAGGGGCGATTCAGAATATATTGGGATTCCGGTATTTCCCTCACGCGCTTTTCGCCATTCTGGAATTTTTGTTCGTTCGGATCGGGATATTAATTCTCTTGCAGATTTGCGGGGGAAAAAAGTTGGTGTGCCTGAATTTCAACAGACCGCAGGCATATGGCTTCGTGGAATGATGGCAGATGAATATGGCGTTAAAAGTGATGAAGTTTCATGGAAAGTAGGGGCATTAAATGCGCCTGGACCTGGCGAGCGAATGAAAATCAGCCTGCCAGATCATATGGATGTAAGCTCAGTTGAACCAGGTGATTATCTTGATAGGTTGATAAAAGAGGGAGAAATTGACGCTATTTTCTCACCAAGAGAGCCAAATAGCTTGCTTGATCCCAACCTGCCAGTAAAAAAATTGTTTGATGATGTGCCAGCAGCAGAGAGAGCCTATTGTGCAAAAACAGGATTTTTCCCAATAATGCATTGCTTGGCGATTAAAAAAACGATTGTAAAAGACTATCCAGATCTTCCGGTATATTTATTTAACCTATTCGCTGAGGCTAAGAGGTTTAGTCTGAACGAGATGGCACTAGGGAATGTTCTGCGAGTGTCATTACCATGGGTAAATGAGCTGCAAGCCGATTTTGCCAATTTAATGGGAGGCAACCCATGGCCTTATGGTTTGTCGGTTAATCATGCTGAAATTACCGCAATGATCAGATATGCCATGATGGATGGCATTGCCGCCCAGACTATAGAAGCAAGTGAATTATTTCATCCTGAAACACATAGCTTGTTAGATTTGTAAAAAGTTAAATAGGTAGAACAGGGGATAAATTTGGCGTTATGAAAACGGATTTAATTTAATTGCTATATCCATCAAATAGGTAATTACCCTATTTTTTTGTTATCACGTCACCTGAAAATCGAGCAACATAAAAATGGCGTTTAGAGGCCCAAAAGCATTTTTTTTCATCAGGTATAATTGCATAAAAACCATCTCGTTTTTCAAACGAGAAACGTTGTTTGCACCCAAGATAGCGAACAAATAAATGGTCGGAACGAATATCTATTTTGCCTATTGGATTTTCTCTTACGATTATCTCTGGCAGATGGCTATTAAAACAATGCCCTTTTTTATTACCTCTACAATTCTCTGCAGTCGAATTGATCATCTCCAAATAGGCAAAAATACCATCAGTTACTCTAAATCCTTCATTATCAAAGGTCTTGCATCTATCATCAGGGGCTCTGGTGCGCTGTGAAAATTCGCAAGTAAACCAAATGCCGTTCCATATTTCATTAGTATTTTCATCTGCTTTTGGGGAATTTATTCCTGATAGAAATAATGAGATCATTCCCAATAAACTATATTTACACAGTGAGCGAGCAAGAAACATTATTGGTCGCCTGATAGATCTGAACGTGATTTATTTTGAGTCTGTTGGCTTAACTTTTTTATTATTTTTTCTTCATTCCAAGGTTGATATAATCTGGCAATTACGGAAATTATAATCAATGTGCCAAGGCATATAATTGCAATAGTAATATCACCAGTTAACCACCATAAAATTAAGCCAGCTGCTATTAAGATAATTAACAGTAAAAATCTATCAAAGATAAAAGACTTCAAGGACATGCTACGCTCTATTGATATATTTTTTATTTGCTGTGTAAAATTCTTTAATATCACACATATCTGTAAAATGTTTTATTCAATTTTATCTTACGGGATAATTTATCTGAGCGTCTTGCATTAATGCTGAGTTAAAACCAACGCACCATGCCAATTAAACCAGCAGAGGCATAAAAAAGTTGCAAAAGTAAAATCCCCTTGAACTTATTTAAATAAGCCCAAATAGCAATTGAAACGGCAGAAATTAGAAGCAGTAAAAACCCTAAAAATTCTGCGCCTATGTTAAAGGCAATCAACATTGAATAAAGAATGGCAGTAATG
>ERZ887849.1880-NODE-1880-length-18241-cov-9.135764_pt1 | contig 18241 bp, 17 predicted proteins | sample MGYA00521267_ERZ887849 | MGnify/ENA primary metagenome ERZ887849 (study PRJEB32303, sample SAMEA104408601) | aquatic metagenome | biome: Brackish water; feature: Pelagic; material: water | place: Baltic Sea | collected 2014-06-06T16:11:00 | depth 2,863 m ... | reverse complement strand
ATTGATTTTTCAAAATACAAATTTGTATTTGACAGATAAGTATTTCCCCCCTTCTATATATATACCTCAATTAGTTTTTTAACTATTTGGGGTTTGTTTTTTTTAATAGTTCCCACTCAATAATTCTCCACCAATAGCGGATTTAGCTTCGATTCCTATTTTCTTCATCATTTCATAAGTCGTACAAACAGCTGCAGAGGTGACTGGAATACCACATTCTGCTTGAATTAAATCTATTGCTTCTAGCGATGGCATTTGTACACAAGCTGAAGCAACTAAAACATCTACATCTGTCAAATCTAATTGTTTATAGATTTCCAATAAATTCATTGGGTTTTGAGCGGCTACTTCCAAATTATCTGGAATTTCTAAAGCAATACTCTGTTTTACTTTGATGCCTTGATGTTCAATATAATCCACCACCATATCGGTTAATGGTCGCATATAAGGCGTAATTATCGAAATTTGTTTCGCACCCAAAACCTTTAATCCGTTAATTAACGCACCTGCAGAAGTTACAATTGGCGTTGGAAAATCATTAGCAATTGTTTCTTGGTGCAAATTTACTTCCGACACACAATGATACCCGCGTCCCATACTCATAATGGCTACTAAACAAGCATAACCCATTACATCTACGTGAGCATCAGACAGTTCTTGCGCACATTTCAAACTCATCGCATCCATCGCTTCCAATTCTTCTTTGGTTACTTTTTTCATACGCATTCTACTGCTGTGAAACGTAAAACGCTCAGGTAAAATGGTTTCGCGTGAGCGAAAAATGCCTGGTATTTCGGTTTCCATCGTTACGTTTGAGGATGGAACTATTTGTCCTATTCTGTATTTCATATTATTATTTGTTTTGTTTCGCAGAGATTCGCAAAGTTTTCACAAAGATTTACAAAAAATTTTGTGTTACTCTGTGCTTTTTTCTCTGTAGAACTCTGTGCAAAAACTTTATATCTCTTTAATTGTATTCGTTATAGTTCCAATGCCTTCCACTGTGGCTTCTACCACATCACCATTATGCATCCATTCTTGTGGATCACGACCTGCGCCAACGCCTGCTGGAGTTCCTGTTGCTATGATGTCGCCAGCTTCTAAGGTAAAAACAATACTTAAATCTTCAATCAAATCATTAATGTTAAACAACATAAATTTTGTGTTGGAATTTTGTTTTTCAACGCCATTTACTTTTAACGATAAATTCAAGTTGTGTGGATTTTCAATTTCGTCTTTCGTAACTAAAAATGGTCCCATTGGTGCAAAGGTATCTTGTCCTTTAGATACAATCCATTGTCCTTCTCTACGACAATCGCGAGCAGATATATCATTAATTACGGTGTAACCAAAAACATAATCCATTGCATCTTCTTTAGCAACATATTTCCCTTTTTTAGCAATTACAACGGCTAATTCACATTCCCAATCCAATTGAGAAGTCAATTTTGTATTTTTAATAATTTCCGTATTTGTAGCCGTTACAGTTGTAGGTGGCTTAGAAAAAATAATTGGTTTTGTTGGTAATTTACCAGTAGTATCTAATCCACGAGCACTTTCAGCTACGTGTTCGGTGTAATTTAATCCAATTCCGATGATGTTTTTTCTTGGTTTTTCGATAGGTGCTAAAATCGTAACTTCGTTCATTTCATAAGCAATTTCTTCAAAGAAATTTTCTTCAGTTTCCGAAATTAATTCGCTTATTTCAGCAATAATTTCAAATCCCATATCTATTAATTCCAACATATCATTAGGTAATGGAAAATTGGAAATTTCGCCAAAATCTTCCATATCAATGACTTGATCGTTATGAATGAAGCCCAAACGTGGCTCGGTGTCTTGTGTTTTGTAGGTAAGTAGTTTCATATTTTTTTGCCGCTAAGGCGCTAATTTTTTTATTGATTTTTAAATTGTTATTGAACTTGTTGATGTCCATTATTTTCTTCCAATTCTCTTGATTGAAAAAGCCCTAAACTTTCAATTACTGGTAAATCGTTGAATTGAAATAGGCAAGCGTCTTCGGTTTCTGACAAGTTATGATGTTCGTGCCAAGCCCAACTCGGAACACAGAAAATATCTCTTTCTTTCCAATCGAAGCGTTGTCCGTTGATGATGGAAAAACCTTTTCCTTTCGCACATTGATACACAAACGAACCTGTATGCTTGTGTGCTTTTCCTTTGAAACCCGCTGGTAATAATTGCATCGCGGCTCCCATAGTTTGCATCACGTGTCCGCCGGTTAAAGGATTAGAATATTGCATAAAAACACCATCAAACGGATTAACATCGTTCACTTTTTGAGCATCTAAAAGTGCTGGATATACGTTTTTCCAGGAATATTTGAATAAAGGTGAATACGGCTTGTCCCACGTTATGTCAGCAGGAATTAATCCAGCACAACCATACATTATTGGTGAATAATTTAGCGGTTTAACTAAAGGTTGCTTGCCATCATAAACCGCATAATCATTGGCTTCCAATGCGTTTACTAAAGGAATATCCAAACCATCTTGCCAAATACAAGTTTTACCGCCTTCTTCCACGCCGTGTTCGTGCCAAGTGGAATTGGGTGTAATAACAAAATCATTCACTTCAAGCATAATTTTATTACCATCCACAACGGTATAGCCTTTTTCACCTTCCATAATGAATCGTAATGCCGATGCTTTATGACGGTGCGCCGAAGTACTTTCGCCTGGACGCGTAACTTGAATTCCTGTGTACAACCAACCCACGGCTGCCGAAACGTCTTTACGTTTGTCGTTTACCAAATAAACAACACGTCTTCCAGCTTGTTCTGGTGTAACTAATTCGGATGATTTTAAAACTAAATCTCGTAAATCATCATATTTCCAAAGCATTGGAACAGATGACGAACGCGGTTCCCAAGGTTCGATGTCATTGGCTACAGTCCACAAAGCACCAGCTCCTAATGTTTCTAATTCTTTGTAATAGGCAACTAATTCGGGTGAATCTTGTACTCTTGCACGACCAATTTGGTCATCTGAATAGTTGTTTGTTTCCATAATTTTAGTCTTAAAGTCTAAAGTCTAAAGTCTAAAGAGTAATTGGTAACTTTTCTCTTTAGACTTTCAACTTTTGACTATTTTTTATTAAAGTCTTCGTGATTATCAATAAATGTAATATTTCGAGTTGGAGCAGTATTTACTCGTAAATCGAAAATATCAAATCGGTTATAATGTCCTAAAATATCGTGCATTTGTTTCGGTTGGATGCACTTTTCTAAGTCAATTTCAGCATATACAATTCCTTCTTCATCAATTAATGGTGTACCGATTACAGCTCCGTTAGGACCAATAAATCCTGAAAATGCCGAACTTTTTCTCTCTAATAATTCATCTACATTTGGCACATCGGCACGTAATGCATCTTTTATTTCTTGAGAAATAGTGGAACACGACACAATCGTAAATAATTTACCTTCAAAAGAATGCGCAGCGGCACGAATTTTAATCGCTTCCGCCATATCATAATCTGGTGGTGCTACGGGTAAAGAAATGTAATTGGCAATATGTATCAATTCGCCTTGCGAAAGTAGTGTAAAACGTGCCAAAGTATTGGTGTTTTCGCCACACGCCAAAGTTCCGATAGGTCCTATTTCAGTATCATAGACTTTTAATGACGATCCATCGCCTGAAGTCCAAGTCAACTTTTCTGCCCAAGTTGGCACTAACTTTCTGTGTTTTCCGATGATAACTCCTTTATTATCAATAATTAAATTGGTATTGTAAATTTCGCCATAGCTTTTGCCTCGTTCGTTGATTCCCATCACGATATGCATATCATTTTCTTTAGCCGCCAAGCATAATTTCTTGATTTCAGGTCCAGAAATATCCACCGAATTTTTATATAATTCTTCGTACCACTTGCTTCCTTGAACAGGCGTCATAATCCAATTCCAATAGGGATATCCTGAAATAAATACTTCAGGAAAAGCAATAAGTTTTGCTTGCTTTGAGGCCGCTTCTTTAATAAAAGAAATCGCTTTATCGACTGTCTTTTCTACGTTTAGAAATACAGGCGAGGTTTGAACAGTAGCAGCTTTAAATTTTTTGAATTTCATAATTTATGTTGTTACACAGAGTTTCGCTAAGTTTTTATGAATTTAAATATTTATTAATTTTCTCTTTCATTTCTTCTGAAAAAGGTTCGGCTTTGATGCCATTTCTTTCTTGGTTGAAAGCTACATTTACTAAGGTAACTTCGCCTTCCAAAACTAAATTATTGCTTTCGTTTTCAAACTCAAATCCACAAATTATTGAAGAGTTTTTTAACTCTTTTACCCAAAGTTTTTTAGTTAAGATTTCGCCCAAACGTGCAGCATTTTTGAATTGAATTTTTAAATCAACTGTTGGAATCCCATTGGTTTCGTGCATTTTTGAAAAAGGTCGATGTAACGCTTCTTCAAACCAATCTTCCACTAAACCATTTAACATTTCTAAAAATCTCGGATAGAAAACTATTCCGGCATAATCTATATGTTGAAAACGAACTTTTTCTTGTTTTATAAATTGCATATTTCTGTTATTTTAAAAACTAATTACAAAATTAGTACTAATTATTTTAACTTAAATCGTTGAATTTTACCTGTTTCTGTTTTTGGCAAACTTGTAACAAAGTTAATTACTCTTGGATATTTATAAGGCGCAGCTGTGATTTTAAACCAATTTTGAATCTGAATTTTTAATGCTTCATCTGCCATTTCTTGTTCTTTTAAAACTATGTGCGCACAAACCAACATCCCTCGTTCTTCATCGGGTAAACCCACAACGGCACATTCTAAAATATTTTTATGAGTTAAAAGTACGGATTCTACTTCAATTGCTGCAATATTATAGCCTGAAGAAATAATCATATCATCGCCACGAGCTATAAAATGAAAATACCCTTCTTCATCTTGTCGGAAAATATCGCCTGTAATGTTCCAGCCGTTTTCAACGTATTCCTTTTGTTTTTCTTCTCGATTCAAATATTTACAACCTGTAATTCCCCGCACCGCTAATCTTCCAGCTTCATTTCTTGGTAATTCGTTGCCTTGTTGGTCAATAATTTTAGCTTCGTAACCCGTAATGGCTTTTCCAGTTGCGCCGGGTTTCATGTTTTCTTCGTTTGACGAAATAAATATATGTAACATTTCGGTAGCACCAATTCCGTCAATAATTTTTAACCCTGTGGCATCATACCAATCTTGCCAAACTTTTAACGGTAATGTTTCACCTGCAGAAACACATCTTCGTAAACTCGAAATATCGTAGTCTTGAATTTTTGTTGTAATAATTCGCCATGCGGTTGGAGCGGTAAAACAAATCGTGATTTTATAATCCTCAATTGCTTTGAGAAGTCCGTCTGGACTTGGTTTTTCGATTAAAAAAGTGGAAGCACCAAAATACATCGGAAACAACACCAATCCGCCTAAACCAAAAGTAAAACCAATGGGCGGACTTCCAATAAATATGTCATTTTCAGTAGGTTGTAAGGAATAATTTGGAAACGCTTCGCAAATATTAAGAATATCTTTGTGATAATGTGCCGTCATTTTTGGCAAACCTGTGGTACCCGAAGTAAAACCAATAAGTGCAACCGAATCTGCTTTTGAATGATAATTTTCAAATGTTTTTGGTTTGGATGCCATTAACTTTTCTAAATCGGAATTTCTGTAGAAACTTACTTTTTTTAAAAAATTTGATTGTACTAAATTCATTTCTTCAGCTAAATCGCTATCACAAAAAGCGTGAGAAATTTCAGCACAATCAATTATAGTGGTTATTTCTTTAGCACGCAATAAGGGCATCGTAGCTACGACAATTCCGCCTGCTTTTAAAACTGCAAACCAACAAGCTACCATGATTGGGTTATTCGCCGAACGCAACAAGACACGGTTTCCCGATTGTAAACCAAAATCATCGACTAAAATATGTGCAATTTGATTGGCTTTTTCAAACAAATCTTGGTACGTCCAAGTTTTTTCAAATGTTCGTATGCAAACTGCATTTCCTCGACCTTCTTTGATGTGATTGTCAAGTAATTTTTCTACGCAATTCAATAGTTCAGGTTGTTGGAATTGCGGTAAATCAGTAAAAACATAATTCGGCTGCAAGTCTAAACTTGGTAGGTTTATGTGTGCAAAATTATCTTCGTAGTATTTCATTTGAAAAATTGTATATCGTATATTGTATAAATGTATATTGATTCAATTTTACAATATACAATTATACAGTATACAGTTTTTACTTCTTATTACTCTTCGGTTTCAATGCTTTTTTCATACCTTCTGCTTGTTTTCTTTCGGCAGCTTTTAATGGATACAAATGGGGAATGCCCATTTTATAGGAATTTGGAATATCTGTTGCGCGAAATTGTTCATACGCTTGCGCATTTCTTACAAAATTAGCATCCAATAATAAAGGTCTTCCAAGTGCTACTAAATCGGCTCTTCCATTTAAAATAATCGTATTAATTTGGTCAATATCTTGAATATATCCAGCTGTTATTGTTGGAATATGAACCGTATTTCGAACTGCATCAGAGAAAGGAGTTTGCCACATTCTTCCTGTTTGTGGTTTTTGGTCAGCAACTGTATTTCCTGTGGAAACATTGAGGATATCCGCACCCGCTTTTTTAAACGCTTCTGAAATAACAAAAACATCAGTTTCTGAAATTCCGTTTTCAGCCCAATCGGTAGCGGATATTCGAACAGAAATTGGCTTTTCTTTTGGAAATACTTCACGAATAGCAGTAAACACTTCCAAGGGATATTTTAATCGATTTTGAACACTCCCACCAAATTCATCGTTACGAATATTAGTCAATGGAGATAAGAAAGACGCCAATAAAAATCCGTGATGTGCTTGTAATTCAATCATATCAAAACCAGCTTCATTAGCATTTTTTGTGGCTTGCACAAATTGATTTTTAACCAATTTCACATCTTCCAAAGTCATTTCTTTTGGACAATCAGAATTTTCATTAAACGGAATAGCAGAAGCTGAAAGCAATTCCCATTTATTTCCCTGAAATTGGTCTTCCCAAGGAATTTTCGAACAGCCTTTTCTTCCTGAATGTCCCAATTGAATTCCGATTTTTGTTTGAGTATATTGGTGAATAAAATCAGTAATTCGTTTCCAAGCGTTAATTTGATTTTCGGTATAAATACCTGCGCAACCTTCGGTGATTCTTCCCGTTTCTGAAACAGCGGTCATTTCGGTCAGAATTAATCCTAAACCGCCCACAGCTCTTGACGTATAATGCTGAAAATGCCAATCATTTACCAATCCGTTTTCAGCTAAATATTGCCCCATGGACGACATTACGATACGATTTTGTAATTCTAAATTTCGAAGTTTGAAAGTCGTAAAGGCAGGAGATTCTGAAACAAGTTCAGAATGACAATTATCGGTAAATTCATTTAAAACTTTATCTGTAAATGAACTATCTCTTAAACGTAAGTTTTCATATGTTACTTTTTTGGAACGCGTCATGCAGCCAAAAGCAAATTGCTGAAATGTATGTTGCATATGACGATCCATATTTTCAAACCAATCTAATGAAACTATAGCGGCATACTGAATCATTTCAACCGCATTTCTTCGGGTTTTATCGTACTGTGCAAAAGCGGCATGTACATCATTTGGATGAGCAATAACGGCATCGGATAAGCCAATAGCGCTATCCATCGCTAATTTTGTCCCTGAACCAATAGAATAATGGGCAGTAGCTTTGGCATCACCTAATAAAACAATGTTATTATGGTACCAATTTTCATTCGTTACATGCGGAAACTGACGCCAATGTGATTTATTTGAAATTAAGGGATGACCGTCTAATTCTTCTGCGAATATTTCGGCAATTTTTGCCATCGTATCTGCTTCATTGGTGACTTCAAAACCATGTTTTTGCCAAGTTTCATCGCTACATTCAAAAATCCAAGTGCTCATACCTTCTTCGTATTGATACGAATGTGCTACGATGGTTCCGTGAGGCGTACTTCTGAAAAAATAAGTAAAAGCATTTAACGGTTTTGTGGAACCTAACCAAACAAAACGGTTTTTCTTTAACTCGATTTTTGTGCCAAATTCCTTTTGATATTTTGTGCGAATTGCACTTCCAATTCCGTCTGTTGCCAGAATAATATCGGAATCTGCAAATTGTGATAAATCATCTACGTTTTGTTCGAAATGCAAGTTTACACCTTCTTCCACACAACGTTGTTGCAATAATTGCAAAAGGGTTTTTCTGGAACAACCGCAAAAACCATTTCCTGCAATAGTTACGGATTCACCATCTCTCGCAATTATAATATCATCCCAATAGGCAAATTTACTTCGTATCAATTCATACGATTGCATATCGCGTTTTAGAAATTCGCCTAAGGTTTCATCAGAAAACACTACACCAAAACCAAAACTATCATCGGGCTTATTGCGTTCGTAAATATCGATTTGGCAATGCGGCATTGCTTTTTTGGTTAATATCGAAAAGTAAAGTCCGCCTGGACCACCACCTATAACTGTTATTTTCATATTTTAATGGATAATTAACAATGGATAATTGATAATTAAATTATCTTTTAATAGAGAATATTTCTCCTAATTTGCTGTAATTGGAACCTGCTAAACGTGCGACAGGTTTGTATTTTTCTAAATCTATTTTATGATTTTCCATCAAAATTGAATCATCAATATGCATTATAATAATTTTTCCAATGATAATACACGCGCCACCATTTTGATGATTTTCGATAAAATAATGATGCACCATTTCGCATTCAAATTGCACCAAACTTTCTTTAACTCGTTTTGGTTTGATGTAAATGGATTCTATTGGAGTTACGTTTGCTAATTCAAATTCATTGACATCAGCTGCTACAGATTGCGAAGTAATATTCATTTGTTCTACCACATCTTCAGTAACTAAATTGACTACAAATTGCTTATTTGCTAAAATATTATTTAATGTATCTTTATTTTTATTACCCGTTCGAACCGTTGAAAACATAATGTGCGGCGGATCTTCACTCACTACATTAAAAAAGGAAAACGGCGCCAAATTATCAATTCCATTTTCATCAACAGTGGCTACCCAAGCGATAGGTCTTGGAATGACAGTTCCTGTCAATAATTTATATAAAGCCGAAGATTCGGTGTTTTGAATGTCGAATTGCATATTGTAATTGTTTATTATACAAATTAAGTAAAATTAATAAAAATGTAACTATACTTTATGGATAAAAAAAAGACTTTTTTTGAAATCAGTAAACTTATTTTTAACTAATCGCATAACAACATCTTTTTATTTCAAAATTTCTTTTTCAAAACCATAGAATACCTATATTTACACTAATAAATGATTAATAGAAAATAACAATGAGTTATTACAAAATACGCGATTTAGAAAACTATTTCAAAATGTATAAAAAATCAGTACGCGAACCCAGAAAATTTTGGGATCGTATTGCTGATGAAAACTTTACTTGGTATCAAAAATGGGATAAAGTTTTTGAAGTAGACATGCAAGAAGCGAATTTTAAATGGTTTTTAAATGCGAAAGTAAATATTACTAAAAACTGTATCGATAGGCATTTAGCCAAACGTGGCGATAAAACGGCGATAATTTTTGAACCAAACGATCCAAAAGAAGCCGCGTTACATATATCATATAAAGAATTATATGAGCGCGTTTCTAAAATGGCAAATGTATTACGTGAACAGGGCATAAAAAAAGGCGATAGAGTTTGTATTTACTTACCAATGATTCCAGAATTGGCCGTTGCTGTTTTAGCTTGTGCACGAATTGGAGCCATTCACTCGGTAGTTTTTGCAGGATTTTCAGCTTCTGCTGTAGCGGCAAGAATTAACGATTCTGAATGTAAAATGGTAATTACCTCTGATGGCGGATTTAGAGGTAATAAATCAATTGATTTAAAAGGAATTGTAGATGAAGCATTGGAAAAATGTTCTTGTGTAGAAAAAGTGTTAGTAGCTAAACGAACAAATACGGCTGTAAATATGAAAGATGGTCGTGACATTTGGTTGCAACCACTTTTAGATGCTGCATTAGGAAATAATGTTGCTACAATTATGGATGCCGAAGATCCTTTATTCATCTTATATACTTCAGGTTCTACTGGAAAACCAAAAGGAATGTTGCATACCACCGCAGGATATATGGTATATACAGCTTATACGTTTAAAAATGTTTTTAATTATGAAGAAAACGATGTGTTTTGGTGTACCGCTGATATTGGTTGGATTACAGGGCATTCCTATATATTATACGGTCCGTTATTAAATGGAGCAACTACAGTACTTTTCGAAGGTATACCTTCTTATCCTGATTTTAGTCGTTTTTGGGAAGTAATTGAAAAACATCAAGTCAATCAGTTTTATACGGCACCAACTGCTATACGTGCTTTAGCCAAAGAAAATTTAGACTATGTGCAAAAATTCCCATTACGTTCTTTAAAAGTTATTGGATCTGTTGGAGAACCAATTAACGAAGAAGCTTGGCATTGGTATAACGACCACGTAGGAGGGAAGCGTTGCCCATTAGTAGATACTTGGTGGCAAACAGAAACTGGTGGAATTATGATATCGCCAATTCCTTTCGTAACACCAACAAAACCAACATATGCCTCTTTACCATTACCAGGAATTCAACCGGTTTTAATGGACGAATTACGAAACGAAATTGATGGAAATCAAGTTACGGGTAATTTATGTATTAAATTCCCTTGGCCTTCTATGGCAAGAACCATTTGGGGCGATCATCAGCGTTATAAAGAAACGTATTTTACGGCATTTCCAGGTAAATATTTCACTGGAGATGGTGCTTTGCGCGATGAAGTAGGGTATTACCGAATTACGGGTAGAGTAGATGATGTAATAATTGTTTCAGGGCATAATTTAGGAACAGCTCCTATTGAAGATTCCATTAATGAGCATCCAGCAGTAGCAGAAAGTGCTATTGTAGGTTTTCCTCATGATATTAAAGGAAATGCGTTATATGGTTTTGTTATTTTGAAAGAAACAGGCGAAACTAGAAATCAAGATAATTTACGAAAAGAAATCAATCAATTAATTTCAGACCAAGTAGGACCGATTGCTAAATTAGATAAAATTCAATTTGTATCTGGTTTACCAAAAACACGTTCTGGAAAAATTATGAGACGTATTTTAAGAAAAATTGCGGAAGGTGATTTCTCTAACTTTGGAGATATCTCAACATTACTAAATCCTGAAATAGTGGAAGAAATAAAAGAAGGTAAACTCTAGTTTTCGGTTTTATTGGATAAAAAACTGCTTCAGTTATGGAGCAGTTTTTTTATGAGATCTTTTTAAAATTCAAAACTTATCACAACTACTTAATTTTTAAAATAGTTTTTAACTTTAAAAATAAAATTGCTATTGAAAATGTATCATCAGCAACTGAAATTCGTTCACTTACAGGAACACCTAATGCTTTGCACATAGTATCTAATGGGTGTTTTTTATCGGATGTGTCATTTACTTTATTGAACATGATCTCGATATCTAAAGCTTCATTTTTTAAATTTCCACAATCAAATTTGGCTAAACTTGTATTTAAAAAATCAATATCTTGATTTACTCTATGTCCTATTATTGTAGCATTTCCAATGTAATTAACAATTAATTCTATAGCTTCACGTTCTGTTTTTTTCTCTATTTTACTTACCACTAAAAAATCATTTGGATCGAAATTAATCTCAGATTTTGAATAAGATATATAGAGCTCAAGCGCTTCTCTAATCTTAATTCTATCGGCATTGACTGTTACTGCCGAAAAAGCTAAAATAACATCTTTAGAAGTATTTAAACCACTGGATTCAATGCTTAAAACAACATAACGGTTTGATTTATCTTTGAAATTAGTGCTGTATTGTTTCCAAAATTCGGGATGCTTATTATTATTTAACCACTGTAGCATTGCTTATGAGAATTGTGTTAGTTGGTATTTATCTTTTATGAGTTCTATTACTTCGACAGATTGAGTCAAACATTTTTTCAATTTTTCTTTATCTACTTTATTCAAATTAGCCACTTTTATAAATGAACCATCTGTATCGTTAACAATACTTTCTTCAATTCTAAAATGTTGTAATTGCAAATAATTTTCGGCAAAATCTAAATACATTTCTGCATTTTTCGGATCACTAATCGCTAATTGTTTATAGCGCAAATAAGTATTATTAACTCCTTTTAATCCATAACTCAAAGCAAATAATCGTGCGGCATCAATATATACTTGCAATCCTTTTTGTTTTAAATCGAAATATTCCTTTTTCGGACCGTTTTCTTCAACAGAAATATTCTTAAAAAATGTTAAACCTTCTGGTAATTTTAAAACTTTATTTCCTAAAAAGTCAAAAAATAGTGTGTTACTTTTTGTTTTTTGATAGATTACGTTTTCAAGTGCATCTTTAATTTTAATTTCACCAAACACATATTCAAAATCATAAAATATAGGACTGAAATCAACAGCATTTTCCCCTGGAGCCGACATCCAATTTTGATATAAATTTACAAAATCTGTCAAAGACCTACACCATTTAATAGAACTGGCCATGTGATCAAATGGACATAAGGAATATCCTAATTTTTCCATATTTCCAATGACAATTTTAGCCATTTGAACAAAATAATATTTTACATCACGTTGTTTTTCAGAGGCAACATCTTCATAAATAATGAGACTGTCTTGGTCACTTAAATAAAGTTGTTCTTTTCTTCCTTGACTTCCAATTGCCAACCAAACAAATCGGGCAGGAGGAGAGCCCAAATGTGCAATAGCCATTTGAATATTTTGCTGAATAATTGAAAACAATAACTCACTTGCCACGGCATTAATATGAAAAATAGGGATGTTTTTTGTAAATGAATTTTGAATAATGTCTAAATACTTTGTGTGAATATATTTTAATTCATCGAATGAGTGTGCCGATTTAATTTCTTTGATTAATATACCAGGGTTATTTGACTGTGAGTTAATAACATCACGTTCTGAAATAACGCCAATGATTGCTGAATTTTGAGTGCCATCTTCGGTTACACATAAATGAGTTGTTTCATTCTTTAATAATAAGAGTTGGGCTTCAGCCACCGATATATTTTTATCAACGATTATAAAATTAGTATTCATAATCTTATTGACAACATCATCAATTTGATACAAACCAGCACCAATTTTCTTTGCTAAATCAGCATCAGTAAGTAATCCTACTATTTTATTATTGTAAGTAATTAATGCATGACTTGATTTATCTGCAATCATTTTTAACGTTACATTTTTAATTGATGAATTAGCCTCAATTAAAGTAGGACTTGTAGTATATTGTAAATCTTGAAAATAGGAATAATTTGTATCTGAAGAACTAGTATCAATTTCAGAAATAGATTTGAACTGTTGGTAATTTTCTTTTTTGGGTTTACCCTGAGTAGCAAAATTTTCTAAAAAATAATCTAAAACAGCGGTGTATTTGGTAAGATAGGGTTTAAAAACAGCAATAGGAATAGCATATAAAACAGCATCTTCATTAGCAGTTGCCTTAAGGACATAGTTGTTTTTAGCAAAAAAAGGTCGTAAACCAAATAAATTTCCTGAATAACATTTTGAGTGTAATACTTCTTCGGCATCTAAAACTTTAGTCAAGTGAACTACTCCAGAATATACAATATAAAAGGAATCATGTAATTCATCATTGATTTTAAATAATGTTTTACCTTTTTGTAATGTTAATATGTTACTATCTAGAACAATAGCTTTTAAATCCGAATATTCAATAAAATTGAACGGCTCATATTGTTTGAGGAAAGTAGCTATATTTTCGGCAATAGAATTCTGCATGGAATAGTGGATATTATTTACTTAACAAATTTAGTAATTTTTATGATACTTTCATATTTTAAAATATTCTATTTTACATAATGTATATTATAATTCAAAGTATCATATTCTATAAAAATATGAAAACGTTTGTATAATCTTATAAATAGGATTAGTTTTGTCATTCACATTTAAAACAATCATGGAAAACAAACAAGCCTTACTTCTACTTGAGAAAAATTTAAAAGACCTGAATAAGAAAAAATTTTCAGTGGAATCAATCGTAACCGACTTAAAGAAAATTAGAGAAATTACGCTGGATTTACAAAACCCAGTAGTTACAAAATCATTACGATTAGCTTATGAACATTTAGGAATCAAAAATGCTTTTTTAATTGCTATTCCTGCTGATGAACCAATTGATAACGATGAGATAGTAAATGAGGTTACTTTTTCGGATGCCAATAATATTGAAAGCTTAACTTACTACCTTTCATTATTTACAGATTTAAACAAAAAAAACAATCTTTTAGACATTAAAGAATATAACAAAGCATTTTTATCTATTTAAAACTTTCTATTTTACATAATATTTAAAGCTACATTCAAGCAGTTTTTTTAATACTATTATTTTTATGTTACGATTCTTTAAAATTATTGCTATTCTTGAAGGTATTTCTTACCTTTTACTATTTGCTAATATGTTGATTATTAAGCCTAATTACATTGACGTTTACAAACAGCTTTTATACCCTATTGGCATGAGTCATGGAGTTTTATTCATAGGCTATATTTTCTTAGCAATTATGTTAAAAGCATCAATAAAATGGGATTTTAAAACGTTTGGTATTATTATAATTGCTTCATTAATACCATTTGGTACTTTTTATGTTGAGAAAAAATATTTAAACTAAAATATTTAGAAAATGGTTTTATTTCTATTTTTTAATTAATTTTAAAACAAAAAATGAAAGACGAACTCATTTTATCGCTTAGAGGTGAGGCTATTGGCTCAATATCATCTGAATCTTCTTCTGAAGAAAAATTTCAAAATCAAACCCTCCGCCCTATTCTTAAAATACAAAATGATCTTTTTTTACTTGTTTTTAAGAACTACACAACCAAGCAAAAAGTAGATTTTTCTGCTTTTTCGCCTGAAAAGAAAATGCAATTTATTGAAAATGCTATACAGCGTGATATTAAATTCAGAAATTCATTAAAGGGAATGATAATTGGATTTTTTACACTTTTAGAATACGAAGAATACATTTTGAATTCGTCAAATTTGAATAAAAGAATGATGAATTTACTAATCGAAAGATTAAAAAGTCAAATTCAAATCATATAATTTTAACTAATAAATTGATTCTCCATTCAAATCAGTGCTTAATACATCACTCATATAATTAAAAAATGGACGCATTGCTTTAAAAGTAGCAATTACTTCTGATTGAAAATTAGTAGACAAAACTGCTTCGTTAGTAAAACTACGTGTTAATAAAAATTGCTTTTTACGAATTAAATCAATGTCGGGATGTGTTTTATCAAATCCTTTTGGTGCGGTTTTTAACTCCTCACCTTCTAGTGTTTTAAAATACTTTTGAAAAGATTCTTCAGCAATAATTGCTCTCAATTCTGAAGCATCCATTTCAATTTCTTTACGCATACGAAATAAATCAGCCGCATTGGGTTCCCAAAAACCACCACCTACGAAACTCGCATTATTCTCAATATGAAGATACATACCACCACGCAATAAAGGTTTTGCTCGGTTAAAACCTACACTAAAATGATTTTTATAAGGTAATTTGTTTTTTGAAAAACGCACATCGCGATAAATACGAAACACTTGCATTTTATCTAAACTATCAATTTTCTCTAAATCGGTATATACAGCAGTAAAAAAAGTTTTAGCAAGTTTTTCTTCAGCCAGAAATGCTTTTTTATTTTCGGCAAACCATTCGCGGTTATTGTTTTCTTTGAGTTGGGTCAAGAATTGAAAAATTGAATTTTGTAGCATAACTTTCCTTTTTACAAATATACAAAAATTAAAAAACCACTTTATCATTACAATAAAGTGGTTTTTTATAAATTTTGGTTTTTATTAATCGTCGTCACGTTCTTCAGCTCCAGTTCCGTTTTGGTCAACAGCTGTTGCAGTAGGATTTGCTCTTATTTCAGTATGGCGAACTTCTCCACCCGTTGTACCTGTTTGTTTTCCAAGAAATACACCAATAACTGCAACTACCAAAGCAATATACGATACTGCTGCCGCTTTAGAATGGATTTTAAAATTCAAATATAAACCCAATAGTGAAATTGCACCTAAAGCGTATAATACCAAAGCTAATTTTTCAGCCATTTCTTCATGTTCATGAATAATTTGATCTGTTACTGATGGCAAGTTTTCAGCAATTTCTTCTGCTCCTTCACCAGTAAACATGCTCGCAAAGCCAAAAATAGCCGAAATACAAAAAAGTACATACGCTACATTTTTTATAACATTATTTTTAATTACAATCCCTGTAATTAATATTCCTAATCCAAAAATGGTTCCAATAATTGGAAAGTGGTTTACGACCATGTGTACATGAGCATCGTTCATAATGTTGTTGTTTTTAATTATTGTTTTAAAGCTAACTTAAATTTTAATTATTGTATATTTGACTAAAATTTTAAACCCATGAAAAGCATTCTAAAACACCATTTAGTATACACAAATATAGCGATTTTTTATTTAATTGTAAGCTTTTTAACCCGAATAATTTTACTATTTCACCCAATCACACAAAGTAAATTTTCTGGTATAGAAATCTTAAAAATATTTGGATTCGGAATTTTATCTGATTTGTTTATTTTCGTATTTGTAGGTGCGATTTTATGGTTGTTTTTGCTGTTTTTATCCAATTCTAAATTTAAGAAACCTTACGGATATATTATTTTAAGTGTATTTGTAATAATTTTACTTTACATTCTTTCTGGAAAAAGTATATTAAGTGAATACGGTGGTGTAGTGCCCGAAATAGGTATTACTTTTGTTAGTTTAAAAACTATATTTTTTGCAGCCTTATTGTTTACTGAAAAATATAGAAAACAAATTCGGATAGCTTTATTTTCTTTAACTATTTTCTTATTTGTTTTATTAATTATACAAAATGCAGTTAGCGAATTTTTCTTTTGGAATGAATTTGGTGTAAGATATAACTTCATCGCTGTAGATTATTTAGTTTATACCAATGCGGTTATCGGAAACATTATGGAATCTCATCCAGTTGTGCCGCTTTTTGCATCGGTAGGAATTTTATCGTTTGCAGCTACTTATATAATAATAAAAAAATCAAAATCGTTTTTAGAGGATTTACCTAATTTTTCAAATAAATTAAAAATTATTGTAGTGCAAACATTACTTTTTGGTAGTGCTTTGCTTATTCTTCCTATTATTACTTCTCAATAAAATAGTTCGAATGTATTTGCAAATGAACTACAAAGTAATGGGCTTCAAAAATTCTATAAAGCATTTACTAATAGTGAATTAGATTATTTTGAATTTTACGAAACGTTACCCGAAGAAGAATTGGCGCAATTTGAGGCAATAGTCAATATGAATTATAAAAACAATACGAATAACATTACTTTTGAAGGAACGGAAATAAAGAAAAATGTTGTATTAATAACCGTAGAAAGTTTAAGTGAAGAATTTATGAAACACTACGGAAATCAGAATAACATTACACCTTTCTTAGATCAATTAGCTGAAGAAAGTCTGTTTTTTACCAATCTATATGCCACTGGAAATAGAACCGTAAGAGGATTAGAAGCAGTTACGCTTTGCTTACCCCCTACTCCTGGTGAAAGTGTTGTAAAACGAAAAGATAATAAAAACAAGTTTACCACAGCGAGCGTTTTTAATTCTAAAGGATATACTTCAAAATTTTTATACGGTGGCGATGCGTATTTTGATAATATGCAAGACTTTTTTGGAGGAAACGGATATGATATTGTAGACAAATCTAGCTTGAAACCAAACGAAATTTCGTTTTCAAATATTTGGGGCGTTTGTGATGAAGATATGGCTAAAAAAGCGATTCAAGTTATGAATGAAGAAGCTAAAACTGGGAAACCCTTCTTTAATCATTGGATGACAGTAAGTAATCATCGTCCATTTACTTATCCAGAAGGAAAAATTAGCATTTCAGGTACTGCAAAATCAAGAGAAGGTGGAGTTATGTATACCGATTATGCGTTGAAACAATTTTTTGAAATGGCTAGAAAACAAACCTGGTTTAAAAATACTGTTTTTGTAATTGTTGCCGATCATTGTGCCTCAAGTTCTGGAAAAACAGAACTGCCAATGGACAAATATAGAATTCCTGCCTTTATT
>ERZ887849.1879-NODE-1879-length-18271-cov-6.659530_pt1 | contig 18271 bp, 14 predicted proteins | sample MGYA00521267_ERZ887849 | MGnify/ENA primary metagenome ERZ887849 (study PRJEB32303, sample SAMEA104408601) | aquatic metagenome | biome: Brackish water; feature: Pelagic; material: water | place: Baltic Sea | collected 2014-06-06T16:11:00 | depth 2,863 m ... | reverse complement strand
GACATCATAAACGACGCGGTTGATGCCTTTGACCTCGTTGACGATCCGGCTGGAAACCCGGCCCAGGAATTCATGATCGAACGGGAAGTAGTCGGCGGTCATGCCGTCGGTCGAGGTCACGGCGCGCAGCGCGCAGACGAAATCATAGGTCCGGGCATCGCCCATCACGCCGACGGTCTGCACCGGCAGCAGCACGGCGAAGGCTTGCCAGATGGTGTCGTATAGCCCTGCGTTGCGAATTTCTTGCAAGTAGATCACATCGGCGGCGCGCAGGATATCCAGGCGCTCCTTGGTGATCGCGCCCGGGATGCGAATGGCGAGGCCGGGGCCCGGGAACGGGTGGCGACCGACGAAGCTGTCCGGCAGGCCGAGTTCACGGCCCAGGGCGCGGACTTCGTCTTTGAACAATTCGCGCAACGGCTCGACCAGTTGCATGTTCATGCGTTCTGGCAGACCCCCGACGTTGTGGTGCGATTTGATGGTGACGCTGGGCCCGCCGGTGAACGATACGGATTCGATGACGTCCGGATATAGCGTGCCTTGCGCCAAAAAGTCTGCGCCGCCAACGTTTTTAGCTTCTTCATCGAACACGTCGATGAACAGTTTGCCGATGGTCTTGCGCTTTGTTTCGGGGTCGGTGACACCGTCGAGCGCGCCCAAGAACAGCTCTTCGGCGTTCCGGTGCACCAGCGGAATATTGTAGTGATCGCGGAACAGTTTGACGACCTCGTCGGCTTCGTTGGCACGCATCAGGCCGTGGTCAACGAACACACAGGTCAGCTGGTCGCCGATGGCTTCGTGCAGTAACACGGCGACGACTGAGCTGTCGACGCCGCCGGACAGGCCGCAAATCACACGGCCGCTGCCGACTTGGTCACGCACTTTCTGAATCGCTTCGTCTTTGAAGGACGCCATGGTCCAGTCGCTCTTGGCGCCGCAAATCTGATGCGTGAAGTTCTTTAACAGCTTGGCGCCGTCAGGGGTGTGCATCACTTCTGGGTGGAACTGCACGCCGTAGAACTTGCGCGCCTCGTCGGCGATGATGGCAAACGGCGAGCCGTCGGAGGTGCCGACAACGCTGAACCCGTCCGGGATCGCGTCGATGCGGTCGCCGTGGCTCATCCACACTTGGTGCTTTTCGCCGGGCTGCCAGATGCCTTCAAACAGGCAGCAGTCTTTTTGGATTTCGACAAATGCGCGCCCGAATTCCCGGTGCGTCGACGCCTGCACCTGACCGCCCATTTGTTGCACCATGGTCTGCTCACCATAGCAAATGCCGAACACCGGCACGCCAAGCTCGAACACCGCTTCCGGCGCGCGGGGTGTGGTCGCCTCGTGCACGCTGGCCGGTCCGCCCGACAGGATCACACCTTTTGGCGCATAGGCCTTGAGGGTTTCCTCGGTGACGGCATTGAACGGGTGAATTTCACAATAAACGCCGGATTCCCGGACCCTGCGCGCGATTAATTGCGTCACTTGGCTGCCGAAATCGACGATCAGAATACGGTCATGATGGGCGGTGATGTCAGTCATGCATTCTGATACTGGATTGTCGCGATTTTGGAAAGGGGCAAGGGGGCAGAGGGTGTTGCTAAATACAACCCGTCCGCTGCTCGCGGCATTGTTTGCGGCAGTCTTTGTTGTCGGGGGGACAGGCGGCTAGGCAGGTTTTGTATTGGATGCCGCAATCCACCTTTTTCTGGCCGCCATAGCCGACGCCGGCCCCGCTGGCACCGCTGGCGTAGCCGCACTGGACGGCACAGGATTTCTTCTGATCGGCGCCGTTTTGGTCGATGCAGGCTTTCAGGCACATGGCAGGGTCGTCTGCCTGAGCACGGGGGGGCGCAAACGACAGCAGCACGACGGCACATAGGGCAACCATAAGATAGCGCATAGCAACCTCCTGAAGATGGACGCACAGGATAACATATATTGCCGCGAGAAAGCGCGATTGATCTTAATCAATGCCCGATATGGTGGGGGCTACATACTAAGGAGGCTCTGACAGGGGAGGCTTCTATGTTTTTCGGCAATCCTTCGATGTTTACGCGGCTTGTTATCGGCAAGCTGGTCGGTCTCGTGCTTGGTATTATTGGGTTCTTCTTGCTGCCGTTTTTCTGGCCCGAGGTCAGCATGCATTTGCGGGTTGGATTTCTGTTTTGGTATGCGACCGTCGGCGCCATGATTGCGGCCTTCGGTGTCGTCACTTGGCATCCGGTGCTGAAACTGCCGTTGCCGTGGTGGTTCAGGGCGCCTCTGATCGGGGCGTGGATGAACCTGTTGCTGATTCTGATTGCCTGGTCGGAAATGCAGGGGTTGATGAACGCCGTATTTGGGCCGGACAGTATGTTGTCGACGCCCTATTGGGGTGTTTTTGAAGGTGCCGTCGTCGGACTGCTGATCGGCTATCTGTGCACGAAGTTCGGCGGCGAAGGTGAAGGCACTGTTGATGCGATGTCACATCCTCGATAACGACTCATGACCGATTTTTGAGAATAACAGAGGGATGGATATTTCTGATGAACATGTTTAATTTTTCTATTTATAATAGAAACATTGGAGAGATGCGTCATGAAAGAGGTAAAAAGGTTTCCATTTCCTTGGGCATTTGTCGCATTGACCGTGGTCGTGGGGTTGGTGTCGGCATGCAATCACACAGGCCCCAGGCTTGCCATTGCGATGGGCGATAGCTTCATCAGTGGCGAAGGTGCAGAGAATTTTATCAGTGGTGATGGTGCGGCGGATTACGCCAGCACGCCGCCTTCGGATATTTTCGTGGCTGAAAATCAGACGGACCCGTATTTTTGTCATAAGTCTCAAAACGCGTCGATTTATGCGGCCAATCTTCCGGGTATTGATGAAGTGCACAACCTGGCATGCAGTGGTGCGGAACCCGAAGATTTGTCCCGACCAAATCCCGACTTTCGTGTTGTCACGGGCGGCCTAGCGACATTCAACGTCGCCCCACAGCTTGATCAACTTTGGAATACAATCTCTGGCAAGACCGTAAAAGTGATCAAGGTAAGCCTTGGGGCAAATAACTCGGTCAATAACTTCAGCGGTATTTTGGCGTATTGTCACATGGCATTCATGATCGATGCTGCGGGGGGCTTGGCAGCAAGCTTCGGCCGTTCGACGGCACGAAAATTTGTCGATGATGCGGCTGCGGACGGTGTATTTTTCCCCGACCCTGACGAGACCATCAAAAATAAAGCCTGTGATCCCAACGCGTTCTATACCGAAGAACAACGAAATATCATTAGCACAGCGTATGCAGATGGCCTTAAGCGGCTGATTGTTGGCATGCGGTTGCGCGGCTATGCACCGGGCGAATGGAAGCTTGTTCTTCAAGGTTATGGAACCCCCTTTGCGCCGATTCCGAACCAATTTTTGCTCGCCGAAGGCCGTGACGAGGAACGCGATAACCGCTTTGCCCGACTTGCCCGTGCCCGCTACGCGGCTGGGTGTCCTTTGCACATTGGAACGATGGAAATCGGTGACGATCTGGCTGCTGTCTTGACGAGCATTGTCCGTGATGCCGCTACGCAAACCCGCGATGAATTCCCAGCCGAGAAAATTATCTTTTTAGATGTCGCCTACGCCTTTGATGGAAAGCGTTTATGCGAAGAAGCGAATAGTCCAGCCGGGGCATTTTTTAACCCCATCTGGTTCCGCGACCCCACAAACAACAATGAAATCGCGCGGGAAATTCCCCAAAACCGAGCCGCCCCAATGCTTGTGCAGTGGGAAGAACTAGCGACGTCTTGTAAATCGGGTGACAACGAGGTCTTCGCGCGTTGCCAAGATGCCGGGCACCCGAACGAGGCGGGCCATGCCGCATTGGGCGCATGCTTACGCGAAGCGGTTGGCCGCGCCGACACGCCAGGAGTTTCGTCTGATATGGCGTGCAGTCGAAATTCTGCGAACGGCGTGATCACAGTTGGCGATCTATAACGGCGCATACTTGGGCGAGATGGCATAGGCCGAGAAAAAACCGGGCCCTTATGGGGCCCGGTTTGATCTTGGTGAAATGTTTTAGCTCGGCTTAGTCGTCGCCACTCGCATCAGCGGTTTTGGCATCGTCTTTGTAGCTTTCTTTATAAAGCTCAGCGCCTTCGTCTTTAAACTTCTTCGACATTTCTTCCATGCCGTCCTTGGCGTAATCGCGCACCAGGTTGGTGATTTCCATGGCGCAGAATTTCGGCCCGCACATGGAACAGAAGTGCGCGGTTTTATGCGCTTCTTTCGGCATCGTCTGGTCGTGGAAGTCACGCGCCCGGTCGGGGTCGAGAGCCAGGTTGAACTGGTCTTCCCAACGGAACTGGAAGCGCGCGCGGCTGAGCGCATCGTCGCGGGCAGCGGCGCCCGGATGGCCCTTGGCAAGGTCGGCGGCATGGGCGGCGATCTTATAGGTGATCACGCCCTCTTTGACGTCGTTGCGGTCAGGCAGGCCCAAGTGTTCTTTCGGCGTTACATAACATAGCATCGCCGTACCGTACCAGCCGATCATTGCAGCCCCGATGCCTGACGTAATGTGGTCATAGCCCGGTGCGATGTCGGTGACGAGCGGCCCAAGCGTGTAGAAGGGGGCTTCGCCGCAGATTTCCAACTGCTTTTCCATGTTGTGTTTGATCTTGTGCATCGGCACGTGGCCGGGGCCTTCGATCATCACCTGGCAGTCTTTTTCCCAGCCGACTTTGGTCAGCTCGCCGAGCGTTTCCAATTCGGCGAACTGTGCCGCGTCGTTGGCATCGGCGCCCGAGCCCGGCCGGAAGCCGTCGCCCAAGCTGTAGGTGACGTCATACGCCGCCATGATGTCGCAGATGTCTTCGAACTTCTCGTACAGGAAGCTTTCCTTGTGATGCGCCAAGCACCACTGCGAAATGATCGAGCCGCCACGGCTGACGATGCCGGTAACCCGGTCAGCGGTCAGGTGGATGTGGCGCAGGCGGATGCCGGCGTGGATGGTGAAATAATCGACCCCTTGTTCGCACTGTTCGATCAGGGTGTCGCGATAGATTTCCCACGTCAGGTCTTCGGCGCGCTCGACCTTTTCCAGGGCCTGATAGATCGGCACCGTGCCGATCGGCACCGGCGAGTTGCGGATGATCCATTCACGAATGTTGTGGATGTTGCGACCGGTCGATAGGTCCATCACCGTGTCGGCACCCCAACGGATTGCCCACACCATCTTATCAACTTCGTCGACCACCGAGCTGGTCACCGCCGAGTTACCGATGTTGGCGTTGATTTTGACCAGGAAATTGCGGCCGATGATCATCGGCTCGGTTTCCGGGTGGTTGACGTTGTTGGGGATGATGGCACGCCCGCGCGCAACTTCGTCGCGCACGAATTCGGGCGTCATCACGTCGGGAATATTTGCCCCCCAGCGCTCGGCCTCGGCTTTTAGCTTGGCGGCTTCCTCGGGCGTCACTTCGCGGAGAATGTTTTCGCGAATGGCGATGTATTCCATTTCCGGGGTGATAATGCCCTGGCGCGCATAGGCCAGTTGCGAGATCGATTTGACGCCGGCTTTGGCGCGGCGTGGCTTGGCCAGATTCGGGAATTCCGGCACCAGCTTGTCTTCGCCGACATTGCCGTTGTCTTCGGGCTTCACGTGGCGGGCGGTGTATTCTTCGGTGTCGCCGCGGGCGATGATCCAGCCTTCGCGAATACGTGGCAGGCCGGCTTCGACGTTAATCTCGGCAGCCGGGTCGGTGTAGATGCCTGACGTGTCATAGACCGTCAGCGGCGGCTCGTTGGCGCTTTCATGCACATGAATTTGCCGCATCGGCACGCCGACGTTGCCGAGCAGTTTGCCGGGCACGTAAATTTTTTCAGACGCCGGCAGCTGACCTTGTGTCACGTCGCCGGTGGTGGGTTTGCGAATTTCGTTCATCCTGGGATCTCCTCCGATTACCAATGGAGACCCGGGACGGCTTCAGGTGGAAGAACGGCTTTCACGTTCTGGTTCCAGTCCCTACGCCGGTGTCACCCGGATCAGGTTCAACGGGTCACCACGGAGCCAGCGGCACGTTTGCCACGTAGCAGGTGATATCTCAGCCCTCTCAATCAGGGCCCCCCGCGGAACATTCAAGACCCGGACTGTGCGGCTTTGTGGGGGTGCGGTCAAGGATTCCGCGCAAAAATTACGGACGTTTCAAAAAAATAAAAGAAATGATCAACGCTGGTGATCCGCCCAGAAAGTCAGGCCGTATTTAAAGTAAGATCGGCGGCAACCCAGCCCCCCAACGTCATCTCCCCCCCCCGGGTTGTCTTCGATCGTCCTCGGAAGAGCCGCCGGATGCATGTCCGGCGGCTCATTCGTTTTTGGCATTTTTGGCATTTTTGGCGTGTCGTCGTGTGCCAAGCAAAGTGTATTTAAGCCGGGGCAGGGGCTTGGGTGCGTTCCGAGGGTGCGTGGGGCATCTCCACCGGCGCCGAGACGTCGCCGACGTCGGCATCATGGATGACCTCTTCGCCCCATTCTTCGATGATTGTCTTTTGTGTCGCGCGCAATTGCTGCAGGCGGCGTTGCGACATCACTTGAATGAACGAGGCGATCACCGGCGGCAACGAAAGATACAGCATCCAGCCCATGCCGGCGGCGCCATAGATCACCGCCAAAACGAACACGTCCGTCAATAGCCGTAGCGATTGATCTAGGCTGTTATCTTGCAGCCAAAGGCTCAAAAGATACGGAAAAACGCCACATAGGTTGAGGCCGCCAACGCAGAATGTTGCAGATTTTTCGTCGGTTCGGTCGACGATCAATGCGACCACGGCGGGCAGCATGCTGAACGATAAAAACAATACCGTCGGTAACGCCACCAGCAGCAGCATCACAAAGATGATCAAGCCCCAAACAACGACACGCATATTCATCGGCGCCTCACAATACTTCTGCGATGAAGGTGATCGTGACCACAATCATGGTCGTCACCAATGAAATCATCGCCGCTGTTTTTTGGCCCGTGGTGATCGCTTTGTCGGTCAACTCGGAACCCGCTTCCTCGATTTCACCGATTTCGGTGGCGCAGACGATGTACTCGTCGACCGCATCGGCGTAGCCATCCTGATCTTCGAGCCGCTTTTCGGCATTGTCCACCAAATCAAAAAGTTCCGGTAGGCTGCCTTTGCGCACCAGCTTTGGAATTTCACGTTCGATTTCGCGCCGGGTGGTGCGGCTGTGAAAGCTGTTGATAGCCGGCCCGAGCACGCCGCCGACCCAACTGGCCAATCCATAGAGCGGCTGCACCCGGAGTTTCCATTGTAGGAACGCGAGCAGGCTCAGCATACCGACGACCGCGTTGCTTTCTTTTGTGGATGCCAGGGCACGCAGGTGCGGATGAATGTCTTCATTAAAGCGCGCGGCAATGAACGCCGTGATGTGACGATCCATTGGACGGGCGCGGCCTTCAACATGGTTGGCGGCAGCGTCGAGCGCCGGTAACAAATCTTCGATAACGATCACGCAATCATCAACCACCAGTTCACTTTGGCAGTTGATGCCGTGATTGCTCTCGTATAGGCAACGTTCCACGCCATAGCCGGGGTCATTGATGACCAGCCACGCCTTGATTTGCGCCAATTCCTGGGCGCGCTCCAACGAGTCCAGGACGACTGAGCGCTCGCCAACCCAAAATTGATAAATATCGCGGTTGATGATTTCGGCCAGCACCTGCACGTTGCCGTCGCGGATCATTTCGCTGGCCAGCATCGGGCCGAACCCATCCAGGCACAGCGACATCCCCTTATAGCGCATCGGCCCAATCGGATCCATGCTGGCGACCACGCGGGCAACCAGATATTCCTCGGATCCTTGAAAATTGTCTTTGTGAAAATCGGCGGTGTCGACGTAGCCTTTCAAGGTCTCAGATAATGCGCCTCCGTCGACGGCGCGTTTAAGCCAAGCATGAAAGGTTTCTTCGCGCAGGGTCTTTACGGCTTCTGGGATGTTGCGATTGAACGCATGGGCGAGCGTGCGGATGTTGAGGTGATCGCGACCGCTAAAGCGATACGGGGTATCGGCTTTTTTAGCGGCTTTTTTCTGCAGTGGGGTTTGTTGGCGCCCGTTTAGCCACAATTCAACTTCGGTAAGCCCCCAACGTTCTTGCGGGATGTCTGATAGCAAGCCGCGCAGCGGTTCTAAAAGCGACATCGGCACCCGCGCGTTGCCGCAGATCGCCGCATAGCTGCCGAGGTTGGTGCGCCGAAACAACAGGTCGTCGGCTTTCATTTTTTCGATCGGGTTATGGCCCAGGGTCAACACCACCATTGACGCGCCGAGCGCAAACATATCGTCGACGACGCTACCGTGACCGCGTCCCGCTTGGTTGGCCATGGAGCGTTCCAATGGCTCGAACACTAACGGCTGATCGAAGCCGGGCGGCGACGTGAAGCAGTCGCCCAAAACGATTTCTTGGCGTTCCCGGTCGGCAAAAAATAGATTGTCCGGGCGCACGGCACGGTGCGCCACACCGACACTATTGAGGTGCTTAAGGCCTTCATAGATCGGCTGGACGACGCGGCGGGGGATATCGTATTCGGTGAGCCGCACTGCGCCTGATTGCAATTGCTCAAGCACGCGACCGCCCAACGGACGTTCCATGACGATGATCATCGTGCGTCGGCCTAAAATCGGCCAGAACGCGGTGTTCCATTCGACCAGTTCTAAGGTGCCGGTGCCGGGGAGGTTTTTCAACAGACGCATGGCGCGGGTACGTACCGGCATGCCGGGGATGCAGACGAGCGCGAAAAGTTGGCGCGACAAATCGCGCCGATCTTCTGCCAAGTACGCTTTTGCGTTTGGCGAATCAAGCTCGGGCAGCGGTTTGCTGCCGTCGATTATAAAGCGGTCGCCCAGAACGGCAGTGCCGGCATTTGCCGGGGCATCACCATCCGTATCGTCCGCGGCCATCGGCTGTTCTGCCATAACGCGCGTCCCATTACCCGTTTGCCGGAATAATTCTTTCCGATCCAAATATTTAACGTCTAAACACGCAAAATCGCAAGCTTTTACTCGGTTTTGCGCTTTTTATGGTTAACGGATGAGATGACTCGACGATGTCTAAACAGATGCATGAGAGGCATTCTCTCACATGGCGGAGTCGTGAAAATCATCAAAACTGTGTGAGGCGCGCTGGTCCGGTTCCGGTCTCTCCTGTATGTTCAGGGCAAATAGCCTTTCGTGCGGTACCGCTGCCGCGACATCAAATTAGGAAATTCCAATATGTCAGAGACCTACACACCGCCCAAAGTATGGACGTGGGATGAAGAAAACGGCGGCAAGTTCGCCAAGACCAACCGCCCAATCGCCGGTGCAATCGATGAAAAAGAACTGCCGGTCGGCAAACATCCGTTGCAGCTGTATTCCAAAGGCACGCCGAACGGCGTCAAAGTGACGATCATGCTCGAAGAGTTGCTTGCCGCCGGCCACACCGGTGCCGAATACGATGCGTATTTGATCGAAATCGGTGACGGTGACCAATTCGGCTCGGGCTTTGTTGAGATCAATCCGAACTCGAAAATCCCGGCGCTGATGGACCGCAGCGGCCCGACGCCGATCCGCGTGTTCGAGTCCGGCGCGATCTTGATGTATCTTGCGGAAAAGTTCGGTGCCTTCTTGCCGACCGAGATGCCGGCCCGCGCCGAATGTCTGTCGTGGCTGTTTTGGCAGATGGGCAGTGCGCCGTATCTGGGCGGCGGCTTTGGCCATTTTTATGCCTACGCGCCGGAAAAATTCAAATACCCGATCAACCGTTTTGCCATGGAAACCAAGCGTCAGCTCGACGTGTTGGACCGCCATTTGGCCGACCACAAATTCATGTGCGGTGACGCGTACACCATCGCCGACATCGCTATCTTCCCGTGGTACGGCGTGCTGTGCCTGGGCAAGCTTTACAACGCGGCTGAGTTCTTGGATGTGGCGTCCTACAAAAACGTGCTGCGCTGGGCCCATGAAATCGGCACCCGTGATGCCGTGATCCGTGGCCGCGCCGTCAACCGCACCCACGGCCCCGACAGCGAACAAGTCAAAGAGCGCCACAGCGCCGCCGATTTTGAGGGCAAGGGCGTCTACGTCTAACGGCGCATAGCGGCCTCACCGCCACCCCGGATGTGATCCGGGGTGGCGGCTGGGGGGGCCGTGAAAACCCCAAAGGTATGGGCCGCATTGGTGATGTCGCGCATCGCTTTTCCGTGGGTCTTATGACGCCTTACTCTTTACACTTTTCACGTTGAAAATATTTGCTAATCAGTTCGTCCGCGCCCTGAACAGACGCGTCGGAGATTTGAACTCGGGCCCAATTTTGGTATTGAATCATCGTCTTTTGGTCATGCCCTAGTCGGGTCGAGATGCGAGAATAAAGGTATTCTTGTAAGGTGTCATGCTGCCGGTTTCGATTGGCATGAAAGTTGGCAACCTTGGCCCACAAAGCAGGATCGCATGTCCCAGCGGCATCCTTTCTTAGGCCCCAATAAGTGGCATCGAAACTGGGTGAGTCCGTCCAGAATGTAAAGCTCTCGCCCTGCGCGTCGTCAGGGATGGTAACGTAGACATCCTCTTTTGCATAAAATGACTCGAGAAAAGTCGTTGTGACTAATTCTCGCTCGTCGCATGCGCCAATAAAAGCCACATCTAATTGTTGCTCCATGGCTGAGCCCCAATTCGCGTTTCCTTTTCCAAGAGCAACGTTCGGGTGATGCTCGCGTAAGAAAATGTCGAAATATGCCAATACATTCGCGGCTTTTTCAGGTAGCCCGACAACTGACGTTATCGTTGCCGAAATGCGACAGGCGTTATACGTAAAGGCTGGGATGTGATAAAATCCAAAGAATAGATCTTGTTCGCTGATCTCTGGTTCTTTGGCGTCGCTTGATACGCTGCAAATCGATATCAAGAACGTACAAATTGCGCCGACGAGTATTGTAAACACTCGCCGGCAGGTGAATTGGATTCTTTTACGAACACTGATCATGCGTCATTTTATCAATTCAGAATCATTTGTCGTGTAAATATCCAAGTGCGTACCCAGTGACGCATTGTTTCGCGTTGGTTGTGGTGGAATTCGAACTTTCACCAGAAACCCATTTGGGTTGTCGAACGGCGGTTGATGAAGATTTGATGGCGACTGGCCAAGAAATACCGGTGCGACATATTTTTGCTGCGGTTTGTTCGGGTCTGTAAGTATTGGCGTGACATTACCGTCTTTATCGAGCGGATACCAATATACCTCGTAATCAATGCCATCGGTTCCCATCGAAACACTATTGCCATTAATTTTTAGTGGGCCTCGGACTTTAAGCTCAGTTAAACCACTGTCGTGTTGAAGTTCCGGTTTCTCATTCCATTGGTAATCATCAACAGTTGCATCCGGTTTTTTCGGTACATCAGTAACTGACTGATCATTGTTCATTTCATTTATTTTTGCTGGCACATGTGCCGCCCCATCTTCGGCCATAGGCTTTTCTGGCATGTGCCAGATATCTTCTGGGTCATCCGCACCCCTCGCGTTGGGGGACTCGGGTTTGGCATCTGCATTTAGCAAGTTGATTTGGTGTTGACCGTTGGGGGCCGTCGCGTTCGGGATCGTATTCTTTTGTTTGGAAGACCCCCGTATCGCCGGTTGCGGGTCGTAGCCGGATTTTGATGTCTGAGTTGCGGCTTGGATCATAGACGCGCTCAAACATATCCCGCCTCTCCGGCGTAAGTCCGTCGCGGGTGCGGTGGAGTAGGTCTTGTGCTTTGGCCGGGTCGGTTTCGGCGACTTGGTGGATCAGATTGCTGACTTCGTGAATCGCCTTTTCGCCGTCACCCTCGTCGCCGCTGTTGATGGCGTCGGCGGTGAACTTCGGCAAATCGCCGAGGGTGTTGCGCGATTTTACGAACGCCGCCGAGCGCTGGTTGGATTGGAAGGCCTCGGCACCGATGTCGGGTGCTTTTTTGGGGCTGCGAAGCCCCTCATCTTGTCCTTCTCGCAAAGTATTTTTATGGGGGAGAAGTGACTCTGGTTTGGCGGCGGCGGATTGAATTTGCGCCATCATGGTGGCGGCTTTTTGGTCGGCCTTGGCAGCTTTGATGGTGTCGGCGATTTGTGCGTCTTGGCGCTGACGATCTTGGCTGGCCTCGGCGCGCGCGGCATCTTGCTTATTTTGCTGCATGCGGGCGAAGGCTTTGGCGGTGGTGCCGTCTTTGACGTCGCTCGGGTTCGGTGTGGCGGCGGGTGATTTGCCGAATGCGGTTTTCTGAGATGGTGTCTTCATAAAGCCTTGGCCGGCCAACTGCTGAAAGCGTGTTTCTGTCGGGCCGCCCGGATTGACGAGACCGTCCGGCTTCAGGTCGCCCATGTCCTGCTGGGCGGTGATGATTTTAGACTGCATCTCAGGCGTGGCGTCGCGGGTCGGGGCGTCTAAATAGCCGTTGGCCGCGAGCCCGCTGGAGACCTGCCAAACATCGTCCGGACTGTTTTGTGCATTGATGCCGACCGAACCCGAGAGGGCAGATGGCGACGGTGGGGCTGCGGGGGCGGGCGTGGTGTCGATGCTTGTGGTGTTGCCGCGTGCAGCTTGTGCGGCGTCGGCGACGCCTTGTGATGCGGTGTTGTTCGTGGATCCCATGGGAACCTCCTGTGGATGAGATGTTGAGAGAGGACGGCGCCGGACCCGGCAACGCCGGGCCCCGAACGCAAAAAAGGCCCCGCCGATGGGCGGGGCCTTTTGGGATGTCGCGCAAGAATGCGGACACAAAAAAAGCTCGGGGAGAAGACGCACTCCTCCCCGAGACTTGATGATACCTTAAGTTAAACTTAGCCGAGTGTCAATAAAAAGCCCGCAACCCGAGGATATCAGCGGCTTTGCGGCGGCCGCCTAGTCCTCGAACGGGTCGTGCACCAAGATCGTGTCGTCACGTTCGGGGCTGGTCGACAGCAGGGTCACGGGGGCTTCGATCAGTTCTTCGATGCGACGGATGTACTTGATTGCGGTCGCCGGCAGATCGGCCCACGAGCGCGCGCCTTGCGTGCTTTCCTGCCAGCCTTCCATGGTTTCATAGATCGGCTTAACGCGGGCTTGGCGCACGGTGGAGGCAGGCAGGTGATCAAACTTTTCACCGTCAATTTCATAGCCGACGCAGACGTTGAGTTCTTTCATGCCGTCCAACACATCGAGCTTGGTCAGCGCGATGCCGTTGATGCCGTTGACGATCACGGCCTGGCGCACCAGCACCGCATCGAACCAGCCGCAGCGGCGTGCGCGCCCGGTCACGGTGCCGAATTCACGACCCCGCTCGCCCAGACCTTGGCCGACGTCATCGAACAATTCGGTCGGGAACGGACCCGAGCCGACGCGGGTCGTATACGCCTTGGTGATGCCGAGTACAAAGTCGATGGCGCCGGGGCCTTGGCCGCTGCCGATGGCGGCTTGGCCGGCGACCGTATTGGACGAGGTGACGAACGGATAGGTGCCATGGTCAACGTCGAGCATGGTGCCCTGTGCGCCTTCGAACAAAATGCGTTTGCCCTTGCGGCGCATGTTGTTGAGGTCGTTCCAGACGGTGCTGGCATACGGCAACAGGCGCGGCGCCATCTCGTTCAATTCATCCACCAGCGCGGCGCCGTCGACTTCGGGCATGCCGAGGCCGCGCAGCAGCGCGTTGTGGTGGAACAGCAGGGCGTCGACTTTTTCCGCCAATATTTCCGGGTCGGCCAGATCGCCGACGCGAATGGCGCGACGTGCGGTTTTATCTTCGTATGCAGGCCCGATGCCGCGCCCGGTGGTGCCGATTTTGGCTTTGCCGAGGGCGATCTCGCGGGCTTGGTCGAGGTTGCGGTGCAGCGGCAAAATCAACGCGGCATTTTCGGCGATGCGCAGGTTTTCCGGGCCAACTTCGACGCCGAGCTTGCGGATGTTTTCAATCTCGCTCATCAGCGCCCACGGATCCAAGATCACGCCGTTGCCGATCATCGACAGTTTGCCCTTGCGGACGATGCCCGACGGCAACAGGCTCAGTTTGTAGGTGACCCCGTCTATGACCAGTGTGTGTCCGGCGTTGTGCCCGCCCTGAAAGCGCACCACGACATCAGCACGTTCCGACAGCCAGTCGACGATCTTACCTTTACCTTCATCGCCCCATTGTGAGCCGACGACAACTACGTTCGCCATTGCGCGTTCTCTCCCGCGTTAGTCGTTTCCGCTGAGCGGTCGTGCCTCAGCCCCGTCAAATAAGTGGCTACACCCAAGCCGGGTGGCCTCTGTCTTGGCATCGACACCGTCGAAACCTTGTAGCGTCCGAAACCCTTGGCCATGCAGAATCGCAACGTCGGTGCTAGGTGTGCCGGCCGGTAGATAAACTTTCGGCGACGGCGCCGGCGCTTTGAGGGCGCGCAACACGCTGTCTAAAAACAGTGTCACGCCCGTCGCCGGTTCGCCGTCGTCATTGGCCTGTCCGCCTTGTCCGGCGAGATAGCGCCCGCCGGTGCCCAGTTCACCCCGCACGCCCTGGGCGAACAAGGTGAAAGTGACGCCGGTATGATATTCAAAGCCGCGGTTCTCGACGGCGTCCAAGGTGATGTCCAAAGCCGGGTCGGCAGCGCTGACCAAGTCCAGGGTGCGCAACAACTGATCGCGGGCATCTGCGGCGGCGGGACCGAGCTGTAGCGCGGCGAGTTTGCCGGACACGGTCTCGGCCGGGCCGCTGGCTTTCAGCAGGGCGCCGAGCAGATCGCGGGCCGCATCGCCCAAGGGGGCGGAAAGGGCGGTGACTTCGGCGGCGTCTTTGCTGTCCAGCGCGGCACGAATGCCGGCGGCGTCCTCGCCGTCGATGCCGAGATCGGCCATCACCAGCGGCACCAGCATCGGCTGGCAAAGATCGACTTTGATGTCATCAATGCCGACGGCGGCAAGGGCGGCGGTGGCCATGAGGATCACTTCGGCGTCGGCGCCGGCGTCGGCGGCACCGATCAGCTCGGCCCCGGCTTGGGTAAATTGCCGCTCAGGGCGGAGTTGCGAGCCGCGCACGCGCAGCACTTCGCCGGCATAACACAGGCGCAGCGGCCTGGAGGCGTGGGCCAGGCGCGTCGTCGCCAAGCGCGCGACCTGTGGGGTGATGTCGGCGCGTAGCCCCATCATGCGTTGCGAGACCGGGTCCATCAGCCGGAACGTCTGCGATGCCATGGCGGCGCCGGTGCCGTTCAATAGGTTGTCTTCGAATTCGACCAATGGCGGCGAGACACGTTCAAAGGCGCGGGCGATGAACGCCGCGACCAAGCGTTCGCGGACGTCGGCCTCAAAGGCGGCGTCCGGTGGAAGCCCGTCAGAAAGACCCGCAGGCAGTAACGCTTTTTCGTCGATGTCAGCCATAGAAACCCGTTCCAGCGCGCAGCGCCCGAAAAACATCGAAAAGGGGCGCAGAAAAGCGCTCGTTTCGTAGCGGTTTTGCGCGCCTAGGGCAAGGCGCAGCGGTATTGGATCATTCTTTCGGGGTCACTTGAGGGGGATTGTCTCATCGCGCACAGTTTTACCGATGTTGTCGATAATCGGTTTGACCAGCGCGCGCTGCAAGGCGGTGTCGTTGGCAGCGGAAATGTTGGCCATGCTCCAGCCTTGCCACAGCCGACGTCCGTTGTCGCGGTCTTCGATGCTGACGTCGATGCGCAACTGGCTCGGTGCGACCTCGGTGATGCCGGGATCACGCTTCGGGTTCAACAAGCCGCCCCGGTTGCTGTCGAAAATATTGAGGCGCACGTTCGGCGCATCAGTGCCGGTGTGATCGTCGCGATTCTTCAATTCAATCAGGCGATTCGGCCCGCCGCCAGTCCAGGTGCCGGACTCGTCGGTGACGTCAAAGCTGAGGATAAGCCGCGCGTTGCTCGAAATTTCGTAGCCTTGCGCCTTCAATTCCGTCTCGAACCGCTGTTTTAAGGCCATGTTCTGTTCAGAATCGTTGAATGTTTCCACGAGCAAGGGGGTGTCCTTTGGAATATCAAAGAACGACACCGCATTGACGGTAATGTTTTCCGCCCGTGCCGACGGCACAGCCATTAGCTGCGCGACCAAAACGACGATGCCTAGCATCAAAAAAGAACCGCGTGGGGCAACGCCCATGAGTAAAAACCTTCGCACTGCACAAGATAATCGTGAGGGAATCACCTTACCCCCTGAGAGTCAACCTGAGAGCGTGATAATGGGACGCCGCGCGGGTTTAAATCAGGCCGGAATGTTCAATTCTGTCTTGCCGTTGATTAAATCGCACTGTTTAAACGCAGACTATGACGGCTGAAAACCCCTTGGGCGGATACCGTGCCGGTGTGGCTGCGGGCCATACGGCAACGGCGGACGCAGCGGCAGAGGTGCTGCGCGGCGGCGGCAATGCTTTTGATGCGGCGATAGCGGCATTTTTGACTGCGTGCGTGGCCGAGCCGGTGTTGGCGTCGTTGGGCGGTGGCGGATTCCTGGCGGCCCGACGTGCGGATGCAGGCGGATCGAATGCGACGGAAATCTTTGATTTCTTCACGCAAACGCCGCGTCGGCGCCCGACGCAGGGCGAGGTCGACTTTAAGCCTATTATGGCGGACTTCGGCGCCGCGCAGCAGGAATTCCACATTGGGCTCGGTGCAGTCGCTACGCCTGGTGCGGTGGCCGGTATTTTCGCGGTACATGATGCGCTGGGCCGGATGCCGATGGCGGACATTGCCGCACCTGCCATCGCGCTTGCCCGAGACGGCGTGCGGATCAATCCGTTCCAGGCGTATTTGCTGGGTGTGGTCGCGCCGATCTACGCCGCGACGCCGGGGGCTGTGGAGCAATTTTGTATCGCAGACGTGAGGCCGCCGGCGCTGCTGCCGTCCGGCGCCCTGTATCAACCGACGGGATTCGCGTCGTTTTTGAGCGCGTTGGTATCGGAAGGGGCGGACTTGTTTTATCAAGGCGCGGTTGCTGACGCGATTGTCGGTTTGCCGGGCTGTGCGATCGGACGAGATGACCTTGCCGGTTATCGTGTGCAGCGGCGTGTGCCTTGGACGGCGCACTTGGACGGTACCGATGTGTTTTTGAACCCGCCCCCCGCCGCGGGAGGCGCGCTGATTGCCTACGCTTTGGCGCATCTGAATGCGCAAGGACCCATGCATGATCCGGCGATGGCTTTGGTCGACGCGATGTCTGCGGCGAACTATGCCAGATTGGAAAGCGGTTTAGATGGGTCGCCCGAGGCCGGGGCCGAGGCGCTCAGGCAGATGATACCGAACCCGCCGGCCTATCGGGGGACAACGCACATCAGCACAGCCGATGCGGACGGCAACATCGCCGCGATCACGGTGTCGAACGGGGAAGGCTGCGGGCATATGTTGGCGGGCACAGGGATTATGCTTAATAACATGCTCGGCGAAGATGATTTGAATGCGGCGGGCTTTTTTGCCTGGCCTGAGAATGTGCGATTATCCTCAATGATGGCACCGGGTTTGATGCGTGACCCGGACGGCACATGGACCGCGTTCGGGTCTGGCGGATCGAATCGAATTCGTTCAGCTTTGACGCAGGTGATCATCAATATCGCGCGCCACGGCATGGACATGACGGACGCCGTCACCGCACCTCGTCTGCATTTAGAAGGCACGAAGCTCAGCCTAGAGCCGGGCTTTGATGATGCCACGATCACCGCGATCAAGGCTGCGGCTGTTGCAGATGATGTATCGGTTTGGCCGGAACAAAATATGTTCTTTGGCGGCGTGCATGTGCTTTGCCGTGGCCCTGACGGATATGTTCAAGGGGCCGGGGACCCGCGCCGGGATGGGGTTTTTATTGGGATTTGAGGCGGTCTTGGTGCAGCAGCGATGGGTGGATCGGGTGGGTCGGCTCGCGTCGGGTATCATGGCCGATAAAAGCGATCAGCAATTGCACACCGATTAAAATCGGCAGTGCGGCCAACACGACCGTGCCTGCGGTGGCCGTCTCGCCGGTCATCAAACTGATCGCCCAATTGATCGCGCCGAAAATAATACCGCCGATCAGCAAAAGCGTGCCCAAGATAAACTCCACCGTTGCAATGCCGGCATCGCGGACCAAGTAGGTATCGATCAATCGGCGCCAGCCGTTGCTCAGGTGCCCTCGTAAGAAGCGCCAAAAGATTCGGCGGATAGATAGGTGGCTATCTTCGGCACCGTAGCGCGCGCGCATCGGCACGTCCTGCACGACGGCGTCGAGCAAGCCCAAATGAAACAGCATATCGGATTCAAAATAGTACCCGGGCGCGATGTCATCTAACGGCAACTCGCGGATG
>ERZ887849.1876-NODE-1876-length-18294-cov-49.863260_pt1 | contig 18294 bp, 14 predicted proteins | sample MGYA00521267_ERZ887849 | MGnify/ENA primary metagenome ERZ887849 (study PRJEB32303, sample SAMEA104408601) | aquatic metagenome | biome: Brackish water; feature: Pelagic; material: water | place: Baltic Sea | collected 2014-06-06T16:11:00 | depth 2,863 m ... | reverse complement strand
TTAAATATTTGTGTTTATTTGGAGACGCTTCTTTTGACTATAAAAACCGAACTTCCAACAACACCAACATTGTTCCGTCATGGTATTCCACAGAAAGTTTTAGTTTAACATCTTCGTTTATTTCTGACGACTATTTTGGGATGATGGACACAAATGAAGGCACTATGTCCAATAATAACAAACTGGACATTGCAGTGGGTCGTATTTTAGTAGAAAACACCCAACGTGCCAAAGAAATGGTGGACAAGATAGAATCTTATTACAGCCCCGAAAACTATGGAAGTTGGCGAAACAATTTCTTACTCATATCGGATGATGTAGACAAGTTTTCGGACAGAATAATTCAATCCACAACCGAAGAAATTGCCGAAGATGTAAAAGCAAAAAAACCCTTTATGAATGTTCAAAAAATTCATGCCGATTCTTATGTTCAAGAAACCTCATCAGGAGGTGCACGCTACACATTGGTAAATAAAGCTATTTTTGATGCCTTGGAGGTGGGTGCACTCGTGGTTAATTACTTTGGACACGGAGGCGAAGATGGCTTAGCAGCAGAACGGATTTTTGATAAAATCAATGCACAAGAACTCAACAATCCTTCTAAGCTTAACTGTTTTGTAACCGTAACTTGTGAATACACCAAATTTGACAATCCGTTAAGAGAGACTGCTGGGGAGTATTTATTTTGGAACAAAAAAGGAGGAGCTATTAGTTTAATCACCACCACGCGACAGATTTATGTGTTTGTGGGTATTAATTTTAACAAAACACTAAGCCAATATTTATTTTCATACGGAAGTGACCAAACAATCAGTATTGGAGAAGCATTGAGACAGACTAAAAACGATCCTGCAATTTCTGGTCAATCTCAGCGTCGATTGGTATTTTACATTGGAGATCCTGCCCTCAAACTCCCTATCGCAAACCCAGATATTAGAGTTACTAAAATAAATGACGAAGACATTAACACCTCCACAGAAGTTTTGAAAGCTTTGGACAATGCCAAAATTGAAGGCATTGTAACTGATGCGCAAGGAACTGTATTAAACAATTATAACGGCGTATTAACAGCGACTATTTATGACAAGAATATCCAGCGATCAACACTTGCAAATGATGGTATAAGAGATGCAGAAGAAAATTTAATTCTAATGGATTTTGAAACTTTAGGAGAAGTAATTTTTAGAGGACAAGCAAGTGTGACCAATGGACAATTTGAATTTGAATTTATTGTCCCAAGAGACATTAACGTCACGGAAGGCAATGGTAAAATAAGTCTGTATTCCAAATCCGAAACGCCCTTATCTAGTAACCGCGGGTATAATTATGACATCAGAATTGGGGGTGTAAATCTCAATGCTCCTGAAGACAATACAGGACCGAATATTAGTCTGTATATGAACGATGAAAATTTTGTTTCTGGAGGCATTACCAATGAAAACCCAACCCTCTTAGCAAATTTATATGACGAAAATGGCATCAATACTGCTAGCGGAATTGGACATGATATTACTGCAATATTAGATGGCGATGAAACCAATGTTTACAAATTAAACTCTTATTATACTGCAGCTGTCGATGATTACCAAAGAGGGCGTTTAAGCTATCCACTGAGAGATTTAAGTCCAGGGTTGCACACCTTAACACTCAAAGCATGGGATGTATATAACAATTCCTCTACTCAAGACATTCAATTTGTGGTCTTTGACAAAGACGTCAGCCTAACACTTACGAATGTATTGAATTACCCCAATCCGTTTGTCAATTACACAGAATTTTGGTTCAATCACAATAGTTCGGATGTATTAGACGTTTCTATTCAAATATTCACCGTTTCGGGGAAATTAATTAAAACCATTAATGGGCAAACAAACCTAGGATCCAATACAAGCGCTGTGTCCCGAGATTTAACTTGGGACGGAACTGACGATTTTGGAAGTAAAATTGGAAAAGGAGTCTATGTTTATAAATTAAAAGTACGTTCATCCAACACTGGAATGCAAGCAGAAAAAATTGAAAAACTTGTCATCCTTTAATAATACATTATATTTGTCAACTCATAATACCAAAATAAAAATGACTACATTTCATAAAAACCACAAATTAACATCCATTTGCGGACTGTTTTTAATCGCGCTATTTTCGATTACATTAACAGCTCAAACCACCACTGTCATAAGAGAGAATCCAAACGACTCACGAGTGATTACCACCGGAGTCCCGTTTATTCTTATTGCATCTGATGCCCGTGCAGCAGCAATGGGAGACATGGGAGTCGCAACCTCCGTAGATGCCTATTCTCAACAATGGAACCCTTCAAAATATGCCTTTTCAGAAGCAAAATCAGGGTTTGGAGTTAGCTATACCCCCTATTTAAGCAAATTAGTAAATGACATTTTTTTAGGAAATGTTACCTATTTTAATAGACTTAACGAACGTAGTGCCTTTGCAGTTAGCTTGAAGTATTTTTCTCTTGGTGAAATTGAGTTAAGAGCAGACGAATTCTCACAAGTTCTAATTGAACAACCAAACGAATTAACAATTGATGCCTCTTATGCTCTGCGACTTTCAGACCAGTTTTCTATGGCAGTGGCCTTGCGTTACTTACGTTCAGATTTAAAAATTCAAGCACTCGATGTCAATGCCAAAGCAGCAAGCTCGTTTGGTGTGGACATTGCAGGTTATTATCAGAGTGAAGAAGAAGCCTATAACAGCTTTAATGGCCGTTGGAGAGGGGGATTTGCCATTCAAAATTTAGGTCCAAAAATTAAATATGACGAAGGTGGAAGAGAAAACTTCTTACCAACCAATTTAAGATTGGGAGGAGGATTTGATTTTATTTTTGACCAATACAACAGAGTGAATGTCACTGCTGAAGTTACCAAACTACTAGTACCAACGCCGCCTGTTTATGGAACGGAATATAACTATACAGACACTAATGGAAATGGAGTGTATGATGAAGGAACTGACACATTGGGTGCAATCAAAAACACCAATGTTATCATTGAAGGTCAAGACCCAGATGTTGAGTTTTTACCTGGTGTTTTTCAATCCTTTAATGATGCACCTGGTGGATTTAGCGAAGAACTAGATGAGTTTACATGGGCCTTAGGAGCCGAATACTTATATCAAGATTCATTTGCTTTAAGACTTGGCTATTTCAATGAAAACGAATTAAAAGGCGCACGTAAATTTTTCGCCATGGGTGCCGGATTTAAATACACAACCATCAATATTGATTTGTCCTATTTATTTTCAGCCTCCAAAGTACAAAGCCCTTTAGAAAACACCTTGCGTTTTTCTTTATCTTTCAATATTGGAGATGGCGAATACACCGAATATTAAACGATCGCTCCTATAAAACATTAATAAAAACTATTGCATTAGGCAATAGTTTTTTTGTCTAAAACAACTATGAAAAAAGTAAAAATTGAGTCCACTTTTGAAGTTTATGATACTGTTGAAGAATTAGCAAATCCTATTCAAGTCCTCATACAAAAAGCATCAGAAGCGCGTAAAAAAGCCTATGCACCCTATTCTAAATTTTTAGTAGGTGCAGCTCTTGAACTGGAAAATGGAGAACTAATTTCTGGAAACAACCAAGAAAATGCCTCCTACCCTTCTGGACTGTGTGCCGAACGCACCGCTGTCTATTACGCAGGGTCTAAATTTCCAAATCAAAAAATACTTCGCATGGCAATTGTTGCTGGATCCACCATCAATCCAACGACCAAGCCAATCCCGCCTTGCGGTGCGTGCAGACAAGCATTGTCAGAATATGAAGTGAAACAAAACACCCCTATGGAACTCTATTTTATGGGAACTTCTGGACAAATAGCAGCCTCAAAATCAGTAGAAAACATCCTTCCTTGGATCTTTGACAAAACCGTACTATAACGTTTTTTTAAAAAATTAACCCCTACTCTTTTTAGGTTATCAATCAAAGTATTACTTTTGTGTTTACATTAAAAACAATTACTGTAAACGCATGCAGAAAATAACTAAAGAAGTCTACCTTGATTGGTACGAAAATATGTTGCTCTGGCGAAAGTTTGAAGACAAACTTGCAGCCGTCTATATCCAACAAAAAGTAAGAGGATTCCTCCACTTGTATAACGGTCAAGAAGCTGTACTTGCAGGTGCCTTACATGCAATGGACTTATCCAAAGACAAAATGATTACAGCCTATCGAAACCACGTACAACCCATTGGGATGGGCGTTGACCCACGTCGTGTAATGGCCGAACTTTTTGGAAAAGCAACCGGAACATCGCAAGGATTGGGAGGTTCAATGCATATTTTTTCTAAAGAAAAAGGGTTTTATGGCGGTCATGGAATCGTTGGAGGACAAATTCCTTTAGGAGCTGGAATGGCGTTTGGAGATAAATACAATGAAACTGGTGCCGTAACACTTTGTTATTTTGGGGATGGTGCTGCCCGTCAAGGGTCCTTACACGAAACCTTTAATATGGCGATGAACTGGAAACTTCCAGTCGTTTTTGTTTGTGAAAACAACGGATATGCCATGGGAACTTCTGTCGAAAGAACTGCCAACCATTCTGATATTTGGAAATTAGGATTAGGCTATGAAATGCCTTGCGGCCCTGTAGATGGGATGAACCCTGTTAAAGTAGCTGAAGCTTTTGACGAAGCCATTCAACGTGCACGAAGAGGTGATGGCCCAACATTCCTAGAAATGAAAACCTATCGTTATAGAGGACATTCTATGAGTGACGCACAACACTACAGAACAAAAGACGAAGTCAAAGAATATAAGAAAATTGACCCGATAACACAAGTCTTAGATGTTATTCTTCGTGAAGAATATGCAACAGAAGAGGCAATTAAAGTAATCGATAAACGGGTTAAAGACCTTGTTGCTGAATGTGAAAAATTCGCTGACGAATCGCCATATCCAGAAAAAAGTGTCATGTACGACGTCGTGTACGAACAAGAAGATTATCCATTTTTACAACATAAATTATAAGTTATGGCAATCATAGTTAATATGCCCCGACTAAGCGACACCATGGAAGAAGGAACCGTGGCCAGCTGGTTGAAAAAAGTAGGAGACAAAGTTGAAGAAGGTGACATTCTTGCAGAAATCGAAACCGATAAAGCAACGATGGAATTTGAATCGTTTAATGAAGGAACTTTACTTCATATTGGTGTTCAAGAAGGTGAAACAACTCGAGTTGATGAACTACTTGCCATTATTGGAGAGGAAGACGAAGACATTTCTGCCCTATTAGAAAATCCAACAGCAACCGAACCCGCTACAACAAAAGAAACTACTGAAGAAGTCGTAGAAGTAGAAGCGGAAGCAACAACCAAAACAAGCGCTTCTGAGATTCCAGAAGGCGTTATTGTAGTAACCATGCCACGCTTAAGCGACACCATGGAAGAAGGAACTGTTGCAAGCTGGTTGAAAAATGTAGGAGACTCCGTAGAAGAAGGCGATATTTTAGCTGAAATTGAAACGGACAAAGCAACAATGGAATTTGAATCCTTTAATCAAGGAACCTTATTATATATTGGATTACAAGAAGGTGAATCTGCAAATGTAGATGACCTCTTAGCTATTATTGGTCCCGCAGGAACCGATGTTTCAGCAGTCGCTGCTAACTTTTCGACGACTGCAACAGCAGCTGTAGAACCCGCACCAAAAGAAATACCAAAAGCCGCCGCTCCCCCAGTCAAAGAAACCCCTACTGCGGAAACTGCAACTGTAGCATCTCCCGTAGCCAATACAAATGGACGCTTATATATTTCACCTTTAGCACGTAAAATGGCAGAGGACAAAGGCATCGCTTTGAACCAATTGGTTGGAAGTGGCGAAAACGGACGCATCATCAAACGCGATGTTGAAAACTTTACCCCTGCTGTGGCAAATTCTGCCAATACCGAAAAATTTGTTCCTACTGGTCAAGAAGACTTTGAAGAAATTAAAAACTCGCAAATGCGTAAAACCATTGCGAAACGTTTGGGCGAATCTAAGTTTACTGCACCACACTACTACTTAAATGTAGAGTTTGACATGGATAATGCCATGGCATTTAGAGCTCAATACAATACCGTACCAGATACTAAAATATCATTTAATGACATCATCGTCAAAGCCTGTGCGTTGGCATTGCGTCAACATCCACAAGTAAATTCACAATGGTTTGAAGACCGCATGAAACTCAACAACCACGTTCACGTTGGTGTGGCAGTTGCTGTCGAAGATGGCTTGGTAGTTCCTGTTGTACGTTTTGCAAATGAGCAAAGCTTGCCACAAATTGGCGCTGCAGTCAGAGATTTTGCCGGTCGCGCACGAAACAAAAAACTAACCCCTCAAGAAATGGACGGCAGTACCTTTACGGTATCTAACTTAGGAATGTTTGGAATAGAGAGTTTTACATCCATCATCAACCAACCCAACTCAGCGATTTTATCGGTGGGAGCTATTGTTCAAAAACCAGTGGTTAAAAACGGACAGGTTGTTGTTGGAAATACCATCAAACTGACCCTAGCTTGCGACCACCGAACGGTAGATGGTGCAACGGGGGCACAGTTTTTACAAACCTTAAAAGGTTATGTTGAAAACCCTGTGACAATGTTGGTTTAAGACGTTTTTACAAAATTCTATATTTTCTAAAACCCACTCATCCGAGTGGGTTTTATTTTACTCATATAACCCAAAAACTGAACTATACTTTAATCACATTTTCAGGATTTCAGGATAAGGAAAACAGAAAAAAAATTCATTTAGCTTGCAAATTAAAAGTATTAAACCATTGTTATTCAGAGATTATTTGTATATTAGTAAATAATTAGCCAATTTATGAAATACTATCTTTTAGGACTCTTATGCCTTCCCGGCATGATGTTCAGTCAAATTTTAACCGTTTCAAACGGTGCTTCAATCACAATTGAAAATACAGGGTCAATAAATTTAGATGGATTAACTTTAGCACCTGCGAATACCTATGTCGTTGATAATTCAAATGCTATTTCGATCACAGAAACTCCCATAGTGGTCGAAGGCAACACGAGTATCAACAGAGTTTACTACGCTGAAATGGCTTTGAGCGGTTTTACTGGTATAATTACTTTTACCTATGAAGACGACGAACTTAATGGCATTGCTGAAGCCGATTTAATGCTAGAAACTCTAAATAGTGCCGGTGTTTGGAGTAGTCATGTCCCAACTCGTGACTCCGCAAACAACACTTTAAGCTATGATTTTTTGGATGCTTTAGAGTTTACACGCATCACAGCCAGCTCGGTATATGCGACGCTTACTGTTGAAGAAATCTCTACGACTGATTTTGTGACAGTATATCCAAACCCAACAACAGACAAGCTAATCATTGTGTCTGAGAACATTCAAAATTCAATTTTGTATAATGTCAATGGACAAAACGTATTGGAATCTGACCATAATGAATTGGATGTATCACAACTCCCAACGGGAATCTATTTGTTACGCACTACAAACAAACAAAACCAACTATCAACTTTTAAAATTATTAAGAAATGAAAAAGATAATTAATTTTTTAGCTATTATTCCTATACTAGCCATTGGACAAAACGGCGACATTAAATTGAATGGAACTGTCAGTGCTGAAAACAACCAAGTTATAAACTTAGCAGAGCCTACTGAAGCGCAAGATGCCGCAACCAAAAACTACGTTGATACTAGTTTAAACAGTTTTAGTGTAAGCTACAATGACCTAACAGATAAACCAACCCTTTATACACAAAGTGAAGTTGATGCGCTGCTTTTAGAATTAAATCAAAAAATTACTGCTCTTAGCGATAAAGTTGATGCTTTTCATCCTGAAATTAATTTTCAAAACAGTTTTCCACTTGCACTAAGTACTAATGGATATGAATTTAGCGGCTATTATTTATTAGATTTGAATGAAGAAAATATAAATCTAATTAATACAACTTTTGTACCTTCTGAAAATTACAGAACTGGTTTTGCCCTTTACAACAACCTCATGTATACATATGACCATTCTTCCCTTTCGCTGAAAAAAATAAACCCTTTAGACGGCTTTACAACTTCAATTCCACTTCCTGAAGGATACGCGTATCCAGATTTTTCAGAAAATTATCATTATGTAATGCAATATACTGTTCATGAGGGCGAAATGTATTTTACTTCGAGAAATACTACATTAAATCAAAAACGATTACTCAAAATAAATGATCAAGACGTTATAAGCGAAATTGAAAGTGATGGTGAAATTACTACTGGAAATTCACCGCCTATTTTAATAGGTGATTATGTTGTTTTCATAAGCCAAAGCAATAACCCAACAACTATAACTTTTAAAAATCTTGTCACCGGAGAGTCTAATGACGTGACTAATCATAGTGTTATGTATGTATATGGAAATACAGTCACTGATAATGGGGACTTCTATTTTACAGGACCGGAATCAAACAGCTCCTATAAATTATACAGTGTTTCAGCTTTAAACAGGGCTAATGGCAATTTTGAAGCAACAGAACTTCTTTCAGGATCAGTTGATTATTATAACTTAACTACTGATGGAACGTATGTGTATTTCAGAAAATACATAAACAATACTTATTCTACTTGTGTATATAATAGTAATTTTTTTGGTGGGGAAACTGTTTTACCAATTCCTAACAATGTCACATCTGTCGAATTTATATACCATCCATTCAGCAAAGTAAATCAATTTAATGGGAAAATATTTACTCTGCTTAACGATTCCACAAGATCTTATTATGCTTTCTATGATCCAAGTGATGGAACGTACACAGAAATTCCAATTCCTGAAAACTGTTTTCCAGCTCCTTTTGGAACCACAACGTTTTCTACGTATATTTATGATAATAATTTCTTTTTCAGAGCTTACAAATCCGGTTTTGGGCTGATAATTTTAAAATACAACGGAAGTTACACTACCGAAGTTAATCTTGATGGACTAAAATTATTAGATTCTATGCCATAATTGTGAATCCTATATAGTTTTACTTTCTTATTTAAACGCTCAATAAAATTAAAGACATTAAAAAAAAGGCTGCCTGAAAAGGCAGTCTTTTTTTTGCATTTATTTGGTAATAACGCTAATATTTTTGATTTTACATATCTACTTGTTTAATTATAGAGTGTTTAGACTTTGGGTCCGTTAGTTAAAGATTTAACTAATTAAAAATGTACCTATAATTAAATAAAATTAGAAAGAGACTGTCTGAAAAGGCAGTCTCTTTTGTTTAAGAAAACTATCAATTAAAAAACTCCTCATTTATAGGGAGGGTTTTTTTAGTAATGAATAGTGCATGTATTAACTAAAAAACCACTCAATTGAGTGGTTTTTTTTTGTTTCTGTGGGCGCGAAGGGATTCGAACCCCTGACCCCCTGGGTGTAAACCAGGTGCTCTGAACCAACTGAGCTACGCGCCCTATTTCTAGGACTGCAAATATAGTCTAGTTTTTCAATTCACAAAAGGTTTTTTATAAAAACTTAAATTATTTCCGCTACTACAAAAGTACTCCCTCCAATATAGATCAAATCTTCTTGTGCAGCGCTTTGTTTGGCTGCACTTAACGCAACTTTAACCGATGGATATGTCAATCCTTGAAACCCATGTTCTTTAAAAATTTGTGCTAGTTTAAAGGCCTCAAAACCTCTGGGAACATTTGGCTTACAAAAATAATACTGTGCCTGCTTTGGAAAGAGCTCTAAAAGCGATGCGACATCTTTATCATTTACCATGCCCAACACCAAATGCAAACGTTGAAACTTCTCGGTCTGGAGTTGATTAAATACCAAACTTAGCCCCTCCCTGTTGTGAGCCGTATCGCAAATGATTTTTGGTGCTGTTCCCAAAATTTCCCAGCGCCCGCGAAGCCCCGTGTTTTCGGCCACTTTTAGCAATCCATTTTGTGTGGCTTCTGAAGTGACTTTAAAAACATCCGAATTTAAAACAGAAAGAGTCTGAAGTACCGTACGTACATTATGAATTTGATATGCCCCTTTTAAACTTGTGAGGTAGGTGGATTCTATGCACTGATCGGCAAAATAAATCGGAGCTTGTTCTTTGGTTGCTTTCGTTCTAAAAACACCTTGTGTTTCTAACTGAGTTTCCCCAATTACTATCGGAGTTTTTGGTTTTATAATCCCTGCCTTCTGCCCTGCAATGGCTTCTAGGGTCGTCCCTAAAAACTGGGTGTGATCCAAACCGATATTGGTAATCACCGACACTTCTGGATTTAGGATGTTGGTAGAATCCAAGCGACCCCCAAGCCCCACCTCAACAACGGCAATATCCACCTGTTCATTTGCAAAATAGGCAAATGCCATCCCCACAGACATTTCAAAAAACGACAGCGAATTCAATTCAAAAAAGGATTTGTTTTTTGCTACAAAATCCACCACATATGCTTCGCTAATCACAGCACCATTTATACGGATGCGTTCGCGGTAATCTTTTAAATGTGGTGAGGTATATAAACCCACTTTATAGCCTGCTTCTTGCAGCACAGAGGCCAACATATGCGCAGTGGAGCCTTTTCCATTAGTCCCTCCTACATGAATCGATTTGAATTTATGTTCGGGATGATTAAGATGTTTGGCAAGTTTAAGGGTTTGACTTAAATCGGCTTTATAGGCTGATTTTCCCACATTCTGATAGATTGGTAATTGAGAAAAAAGCCATTGCGTGGTTTCTAAATAATTCATTTACTGACGGACGCTAAAATCAACAATCACAAATCCAATTTGTTTAGCAGGTGCTTTGGAATCTGCTGGCCATTTATGTGTCAGTGCTGTTTTTTTGGCTGCATTATACAAACAAATATCGCCCGTAGTGCCACGTTTTCCAGGGATTGCTTTGACTACATTTCCATTTTGATTGACATGAATTTCAACCACAACTTTGCCTTCTTCATCACAGTCGGGAATAACTTTCGATTTAGACGGACGACCACGACCATTGAGTCCATAGCCGATCCCTCCATTTCCACTTCCAGGAGACCCAAAATAACTTGGGGCATAAGGGTTGCCATTGAGCTGTCCTTTATCACCTGCAGTAGCATCATCGCCTTCTGAGCCAGTATCAGACCCATCATTGGTGCCAATTCCGCCCATCAAGGCATCTAATTCTTGTTTCTTTTTTGCTTTTAGCTCCGCTTCTTTTTTGAGGCGTTCCTGTTCTGCTTTTTCTTTCGCATCTGCTTCTGCTTTCATTTTAGCCTCTGCATCTGCTTGACGTTTGGCGGTTTCAGCCTCTGCTTTTTTGATTGCGATAGATTCTATATCTTCAGTAGTGAGTACTTCTTCTGATGCAATAGGTTTAGTTGAGGGAACAGGTGACACCGCTTTTACAGGTTCTACGACTGGTTCAGAAACAGGAGTACTTGCTGCTGCAATGGGGTTTTTGGGTTGCACAACCCCACTACCAGTGTCTGTAGTTCCAAAATTAACGGCTACTCCATACTCTAAAGGCGGATCCATATAGCCAGGACCTACCACAAACAACAACAACAGCAACAAGAGCATGATGACGGTGGTCAATCGTGCCGAATGTTTTTGATGTTTCGTTTCAAAGTAGCGCATCTTAATTCGGATTAACGGCGAGTATGATTTTGAATTTATTTTGATTGGCAATGTCCATTACTTTGACCACATAGTCCACGGGAACGGATTTTTCAGCACGTAATACAAGGGTTGGTGATGCTTCTTTTTGAAGTAATTGAATTAATTCCGCTTCCAAGTTTTGAACCTCCACTTTTGATTGATCGATATAAAACGATAAATCTTTTTTTATGCTGACCGCCACCGATTTTTTATTTTCTGTTTTTCCACTGGCTTTTGGCAATAAAATATCAATCGCATTGGTTGTGACCAAAGTCGATGCAATCATAAAGAAAATCAACAACAGAAATACAATATCCGTCATGGACGACATATTAAATTCTGAGCTAATTTTATTTCGACCTCTAATATTCATATTAAATAGGTTCGTTGAGTAAGTCCAAAAACTCTACCGAATTGGCTTCCATTTGATAGACGACTTTGTTGGTACGTCCGACTAAATGGTTAAAAGCAATATAGGCTACAATACCAACGACCAAACCAGCGACTGTAGTGGTCATAGCGGTGTATAATCCATCGGCCAAAAGTTTAATATCTATTTGCCCTCCTGAATTGGCAATTTCAAAAATGGATAAAATCATTCCAATAACGGTTCCTAAAAATCCAATCATGGGTGCCGCTCCAGAAATAGTTGCAAGAATACTAACATTTTTCTCTAGAGAATAAACTTCGAGTTTGCCCGCATTTTCGATGGCGGAGTTGATGTCAGCGAGTGGACGTCCTATGCGAGAAATCCCTTTATCTATCAGTCGAGATACTGGTGAGTTGACTTGAATACAAACGGCTTTGGCAGCTTCAATTTTTCCATTAACCACATGGTCTTTTATTTGATTCATAAAATTAGGGTCAACTTTTGAAGCGGCTTTAATAGTGAATAAACGCTCAAAATAGATGTATAGAGCAACCACCAAAAGCACTGTTAAAAGAGCAATAATAAGCTGTCCTGCGAGGCCTCCACTTTTGATTAATTCGACTATAGATAATGTTTTTTCAACGGATTCAGAATCCAGTTGGATGTCCATTTCATCTTGAAAACTGGTGGTAATCATATATGTATAAGTGTTACATTGTTATTTTTAAAACGTAAAAACCTGAAATAAAGTATCTTTAAAAAAGTGTTCTTGTAAAGAAAAATGTAAGAGCTCCTGCTAAAAACCCTAATAAGGCCAACAAAGATATTTTTTTCAAGTACCAAAAAAAGTTAATTTTCTCCATTCCCATCGCAACAACACCGGCTGCAGATCCAATAATGAGCATACTACCTCCCGTTCCTGCAGAATAGGCGATAAAGTGCCAAAGTTCGTGATCCTGTGGCTCGGAGAACATTCCTAAAGAAGCGGCAACCAATGGAACATTGTCAATCACTGCAGAACCAACTCCCAATAGCAATACCACTAAATCAGAAATTCCAGTAGCATCAATTTCGGTCCCTAAAGCAGGTGTTGATTCTTTAAGCCAATCTGCAAATCCAAATAAAATTCCTAAAGATTCCAAAGCGGCGACCGCCATTAAAATTCCTAAGAAAAATAAGATGCTTGGCAATTCTATTTTTGTTAAGGATTGATGTATGGGGCTCACATGAGCGGAACCTTCGAGGTGCTCTTTATCTAAGCCGCTCAAACTAAATTTTGAAGAACTGTATAGTTCTGCAAAGATAGTGACCACTCCTAATGACAACATCATTCCTACATATGGAGGCAAATGAGTTGCCATTTTAAAAATAGGTACAAAAACAATGGCTGCTAATCCTAAATAAAGCATGGTTCCGCTATAACGGTCTGTGGGTTCTGAAACGCTTGTATCCATTTCTAAAGAGCCTTTAAAAACTGATAAGCGAGAAGCGATAAAGGTTGGCACGAGCATACACACAATGGATGGTAAAAGTAAGTATCCGAACAAATGTCCTGTACTTACTTTATTTGCAATCCATAACATGGTGGTAGTCACATCTCCAATCGGAGAAAAAGCCCCACCCGCATTGGCTGCAACTACAATGAGTCCTGCAAACCAAAGGCGCATTTTTCGGTCTTGAATTATTTTTTGAAGTAATGAAATTAAGACAATTGTGGCTGTTAAATTATCGATAATCGCTGATAAAATAAATGCAAGCACGGTAAAAATCCAGAGTAACTTGGACTTCTTTTTTGTTTTTATAAAGTTTTTTATAGTCGAAAAGCCATTGAAGTATGCAATAATTTCAACAATAGTCATCGCACCTATTAAAAATATGAGTATTTCGGCTGTTTTTCCTAAATGGTGTAACAAGGTTTCTTCTAGAATATGCATTTTTTCGGTATGCTCAAAGGCTTCAAAGTTGTTTAGAAGTGCATGCTTTCCCGAATCGAACCAGGCGGTAAAATCGTCAATCCCAAAAGAAATCAGCGCCCAGCTAAAGGCCATCATCACTAAGGCGGGAATCAACTTATCCAATCTTAAACTGTGTTCAAGGGTGATGGCTAAGTATCCTATCACAAATACAAAAATAATTGCTGCTTCCATAAATTTAAGTCATTCAAGTTTTAGGCACACATCAGTTTCATTCTGATTGCCTAACAAATATAAAAACTAAATATGCTTTCTATATGTAATTATTGTTTTTTTTCGGGAAAAAAAATACAGCCACTACTATGGTTGTGTGTAGCCCCTGTTACAGATCTAAGACAATTTGGTTCATTTCGTAATTTTAGAACCCCTAGAAACCCAAATATCAACGCTTCTTTAAACTCGATAATCATAGGGTTCTCTGGTTGTAAATCACGCCCAAACAAGTTTGATACACGTTGCATAAGAAATGTATTAAAAACACCGCCCCCTGTAATCAATCCTTTTTTTAAGTAGTTGTTTTTGAGTGTGTTTGAAAGCTGAATTGCACAGTGTTCAACAACTGTTCTAAGCAGATCAGGCACTTCCAAATTATAACTGTCTATGAGCGGAAAAATGTCTGTTTGCACCCACTCCAGTCCTAATGATTTTGGGGGTGGTTGTTTATAAAATTCCAATGCATTCAGCGCCTCTAATAAGGGTTCACAAACCCTTCCTTTAGCAGCAATTTGTCCTTCAGAATCATACGTCATTCCCAAAGATGCCACATAATGGTTTAATACAATATTGACTGGGCAGACATCAAAAGCTATGCGCTCGGAGTTTTGCTCAAAAGAAATATTGGCAAAACCTCCTAAGTTCAAACAAAAATCATACTCAGAAAACAAGAGTGCATCGCCAATTGGAACCAATGGAGCACCTTGTCCACCAAAAGCAACATCCTGTGTTCGGAAGTCACACACAACTGTTTGGTTCAAATAGGTTGCCAAGCTGGGTAAATTTCCGATTTGAAGCGTTTTTCCAAGATTGGGTTCATGAAATACCGTATGTCCATGACTGCAAATAGCATCGAGGTTGGAAACAGAATGCGTGGTCATAAATGTATGAATGACTTCGGCTAAAAATTGAGTGTATTGTTTATTTAAGTTTTCTAATTCTGTGGCATTTAAATCGATGGCGGCTCTTAGGCGGTGTTTCCAGTTTTCAGAGTATTTCACCGTTTCAGCAGTTTGAATTTGAAATTTCCATGAGGTTTCAAATTCAAAACCAGACAAGCATAAATCAATTCCATCTAACGAAGTTCCCGACATCACTCCTAGAACCTTATAAGCTGTTTGATTTTTTAAATTTGAATGCGTCATTATTATTTCTATTTATTTACTATGCATGCATAGTAAATTTTTTATATATTTGAAAAACCAAATACAATTAATTATGAATTTCTCTTTATCTGAAGAGCATCTTATGGTGCGCAAAGCCGCCCGTGATTTTGCACAAACAGAATTACGTCCAGGCGTTATCGAACGTGATACAATCCAAGAATTTCCTGACAATTTAGTAAAAAAAATGGGAGCACTGGGGTTTTTGGGCATTATGGTTGATCCAAAATATGGCGGAAGTGGTATGGATAGTATTTCGTATGTGTTGATCATGGAAGAGCTCTCAAAAATAGATGCATCGGCATCCGTGATTGTATCGGTCAATAATTCATTGGTCTGCTACGGAATCGAAGCCTATGGCTCCGAATCTCAGAAAGAAAAATACCTTCCAAAGTTGGCGACTGGCGAATATATCGGTGCCTTTTGCTTGAGTGAACCCGAAGCGGGCAGTGATGCCACTTCTCAGCAAACGACCGCTATTGACAAGGGGGATCATTATGTGATTAATGGCACTAAAAACTGGATTACCAATGGGGGACGTTCCGATGTATATATTGTGATTGCACAAACGGATCGCAGCAAAGGCTCTAGGGGAATTAATGCATTTATCGTCGAAAAAGGAATGGCAGGTTTTGAAATTGGTCCAAAAGAGGACAAACTCGGAATAAGGGGAAGCGATACGCACACCTTGCAATTCAACGACGTAAAAGTACCCAAAGAAAACCGTTTGGGCCCTGATGGATTTGGGTTTAAATATGCAATGAAAACACTGTCTGGTGGACGCATCGGAATTGCAGCTCAGGCCTTGGGAATTGCTTCGGGGGCTTATGAATTGGCACGCGCCTACTCCAAACAACGCAAAGCTTTTGGTACCGAAATTTGCAACCACCAAGTAATTGCGTTTAAACTCGCGGATATGGCAACTGATATAGAAGCGGCGCGCCACATGGTCATGAAAGCGGCATGGGAAAAAGACCAAGGAATTTCGTACGACACCTCTAGTGCAATGGCAAAGCTATTTGCATCTAGAGTAGCGATGGAACATACTGTTGAAGCGGTGCAAATTCACGGAGGGAATGGATTTGTAAAAGACTACCACGTTGAACGTTTGATGCGGGATGCAAAGATTACACAAATCTATGAAGGGACCTCTGAAATTCAAAAAATGGTAATTTCGAGGGCGGTGCTTAAAGATTAATTTTATTAAAGTTAAAGATCTATTAAACTTCTTTATTTTTCATTATATTTATACTTACAAAATATCCCCTAATAAAAATTTGATACCCAATAAACTAATTAGCAGGTGTGACTTTTTTTAAAACATTAGATACAGACATATGAAATTAAACTTATTGTCTTGTGACGCTCATAGACCCGACAAAAGGGCAATCTCCAAGTGCATGGTCGAAATTTCTTCTATTAGTGGTAGTTTGGCAAACGAACTTACAGACATTCTTTTAGAAGGCGATGCAGTTGATATCGAAGTGGCAGATAAAAACACTGCTACAAGTCTCAGAGCATTACGAAAACTAAGTATTGACTACGAAATTATTGAATAAGGATTTTTTGGATTAATTCTTATAAACCACTGAAAACCCTTTCAAAAATAAATTGGTTTAATGTATCTTGCTGCACTATTTGAAGGAGAACGTTATGGAAGCGGATAAAATGCTTAATTATATAAAAGAGGTTTTAAAAAACATCCCTGCAGATTGGTTGAATTTAACCACGCATCGCTTGGATGTTTATGACGAAAAAGCCGCCAAAACTCAGTTTTTAGAAGCGTTTGAAACCCTCTTAAAAACTGGCAATTCGAGCACATCGGCACTTTTACAACTGCCAACAGCCTACGACTACATTCGTTTGGGGCATCCCTTGTCTTGTGTGCTTGAGTGGACCCTCTCCAAACAACATCAATTACCACCAGAAAATGTGATTAGTTTTTCATCACAAACGGTTCCTCTTATGGCCATTTTAAGAACCAATTTATTAGCCCACAAAAACACACTCATTGCTTATGCTGACGAATTGCCTCTCGCATTTGATCCTGAAATTCTAAAACGCGTATATGGCTATCAATTTAAATGTATTCAAGTTGAAAACGCGGCGGCCATTCCCCAATTTGAGGGCAGTACTGTTTTGATCTCATCACAAAGAGAGTTTTTGAAGATCGAACAGACTTCAACCCTCGATTTTTATCTGCAAACCGATGCTGCACTGGGAAGTATCTTATTTGTAAATGGAACCGAAAATAAAGACTCTATCGCCGCTATTCAGCATGTACGACGAAGAGAGACCATTGCCATGACACCCAACAACTGTTTAAAAGCTTTGGCGGCTCTCACACATACGGCTTCAGAACCTACAGAAAGCGTTCTTGAACCCCACAAAACCCAGGTTTTAAATGCCATTTCAAAAATTACCCACAGTCCTACAAGACCTCTTGTTGGCTCTAGTGGACTTTCGGTGCAATATGCGATAATGATGGGACTCGTTGAGGAGGCACAAGCACAGCATCCCGAAAAATCCATCAAATTTATTGTACCTCCTAATTGCTACGGCGGCACCAACGACCAAGCCCGACGTGTAGCAGCTTGTATAGAAAGTGTAGAAGTAGTGGATTTACCTGTCGATGGGGACAATGCTATGGTGGAAAGTATTGACCGTATTTTAAATCAGATTGCTGCGGAGGATGCCATTCCGTATATCATTGCAGAAATTCCTACCAATCCAAGAGTGGAAGTGCCGGATCTTAGACAATTAAAGGATGTATTGAGTAGCGTCCGAACAACCAAAACAGGACAAACTGCAATAGATCCCGTCTTTATTTTAGACCAAACCTTTTGCCCAAATGTCCTTTTTTTAGGGGAAGACAACTTGCTTTCTTCTGTTAGAACTCTATCCTATACGAGTGGGTCTAAATTTCCGAGTGGTGGAAAATGTACGGCAGGCTACGTTGTTGGCA